>Ga0334900_1000301_pt1 | contig 78160 bp, 88 predicted proteins | sample GraSluR3_MG_2_FD_207231 | JGI IMG/M metagenome (GOLD analysis project Ga0334900, IMG submission 207231) | Sludge microbial communities from methane-producing bioreactor in Wageningen University, Netherlands - Granular Sludge_31_08-R3 | ecosystem: Engineered > Bioreactor > Anaerobic >... | reverse complement strand
GTGGGGCCGTAGAAGGCCCCACAGTGAAAAGTTTTTTGACCCACTTTTTTTCAAAAAAGTGGGAGCGTGTAAAGTCAGCAGGGCAATTTTGATAGGTTTTTTGCATACTTTTTTCCTTAAAAAAAGTATGAGGAAACACTCTCATACTCTCAGGGGATTGCAAAATAACCACTTTATCTGTCATAATATATAATGTAAAACACTTCCACAAAAACAACTGATCACTCTGTAAATTTTTTTTAATATTAAGGCTTCTTTCATCAATTATTTTTATTTACCAGACTCTAAATAATAAGAAAGCCCTTCTGGTTCAAGAATTTTTTATTCATTGCCAGCAGATCTAAAAATCTTTATACTTAAACTATCACTTGAGTGAGGTGAGATAATTGTTTAAAAAGATTATAACTTTATTTTATCAATTAGCGGGTTTAGACCAGTTCGATACCAGTGTTTCCAGCCTTTCAAACATCAGGCCAATTTCAAATTCTGAAAAGAGAGCCGCCCGTATAATTAAAATGTATCCACATCTCAAAGAATCTGACCTGATAGAAGATGCCGAACAAGGCTGGGTAAGAGTCATGCGCTAGAATTTAATGTTAAATTCAATAGAGATTTCAATGTATCTTTAAAAGCTTTTTAAAGGTATAATTGTGTTTTGAAATTAATTAGATTAGTGCGTAACCTTAAAATGAAAAATATCTTTAATGTTATGCACCATTTTTTAAATTATGATTATGTGTCCCGTATTAGACTAAAACAGTATTAAACATAACAGGAGGGAATATTTGTCAGAATTAAGCTCTTATCAAACAGCATGTATACTTGCAGGCTTAATGGATGAAAAAAAGGCTAAAGACATAGTAATATTAGATATAGGCAGGGTCTCAATAATGGCGGATTATTTTGTAATCTGCTCAACAGACACCTCAACACAACTCCGGGCCCTGAGTGATGTAATTACGCTGGAGTTGAAGAAGAAATTTGAGCGAACACCACGCAGCGAACAGCGAGATAAGAGTGGCCGCTGGTATTTGCTCGATTATGGCGATGTTGTTGTTCACTTATTACATAAAGAAGCCAGAGAATATTATGCCATAGAAAAATTCTGGAGCCATGCATTTGTTATTGACAGAGAAAAATGGCTTGAAGAATTTCAAAAAGCCTCCTGAGGCAAAAATTATAGATATGATAAACTTCACAAGAAATCAGATTTTGAATGGTTGTGCCCCTGCCTACCCGGGAATAGTATAATCACGTCTGGGCTTTGGCTGATCACCCAGTCGGGCCTTTTCATCCTCTTCTGCTTTTCTTAATACTTCTGGCGTTATTCCCTGTTGTTCCATAGCATCAATAAAGCTTGCAGCAGCTTTTCTCTGTGCCTCAGGCGGAACAACTCTCAATAACTCTATCGTCTTAGATAAAAGAGGATCCTGATCATACCACCTGTTACCATTATCATACGTCTTGACAGTCTTATAAAATTTATCTATAAGTTCAGGTTCTACCTGTGCCTCAATTTTTTCAAGAAAAACCTCTGCCTGGCTTTTTAATTCATCCTGAAAAAACCGCAACATATCAATAACCTCCAGAAGCAAGGGGTCATGATCATACCAGCGTTTATATTTTTTCTCAGTCATCAATATTAATTAATCTATTCTACGCACTGACTACTAATATTATAACCTTAAGTGCTCAGGAATAAAAGTGATACCATCTTCGAGTTCTATAACCCGTGATATATCAGCACCGAGGCCTTTAAATTTATCTGTAACGTGTTCATACCCACGATCAATATGCTGAAGATCAGTAATTTCAGTTTCTCCTCTGGCCCTGAGACCTGCAATAAGCAGACAGGCCCCTGCACGGAGGTCACTGACTTTAACCTGAGTTCCGGTAAGGTCTGTAACACCTTTTATAACAGCGTGGTTGCCTTCTTGTTGTACGTTAGCACCCATCCGTCTTAATTCTCCAAGGTGTCTGAACCTGTTTTCATAAATACTTTCAGTAATTATACTGACCCCGCAGGATACAGCCAGAACAGAAGATAAAGGCGCCTGAAGATCTGTCGGGAACCCCGGATATGGCTGCGTAACAATATCAACGCCTCTGGGCCTGTTAAGACAGGATACACGAATTGTAAATGGATCTAAAATAGAAATATTTGCTCCCATAACAGCTAGCTTGCTGATAACTGCACTTAAATGCTGCGGGAAAACTTTGTTGACAATAATATCTCCCTGTGTTGCCATAGCAGCACACATATAAGTACCAGCTTCAATACGGTCAGGTATGGTAGTATAGCTGGTAGAGTGTAATTGATCAGGTTTTACACCATTAATATATATTTCTGAAGTACCTGCGCCGGTAATATCTCCACCGATGGCGTTGATAAAGTTTGCCAGGTCAGTAATTTCTGGTTCTTGTGCTGCGTTAATGATTGCAGTAGAACCTTCAGCAAGAATAGCTGCCAGCATAAGGTTTTCTGTAGCTCCAACGCTTGGCCTGTCAAGATGAATTTCTTTGCCAACAAGCTTTTTAGCTTTTGCTATTACATAACCATGTTCTATCTCTACTTCTGCACCGAGTTCTTTCATGCCTTTAACATGGAGATCTATACGTCTTTCTCCTATTGCGCAACCACCTGGCAGAGCTACTTTAGCGTATCCGCACCGGGCTAATAGCGGGCCCAGGACAATAAAAGAGGCTCTCATCTGACTGACAAAATCATAGGGAGCTTCGCAATTAGAAAGTTTTGAAGCATCAATCAACATTTTGCCGCTGGAATACTGAACGCTTAAACCCAGGTGATTAAGCACTTTAGACATGGTATAAACGTCAGTTAGCTCAGGTACATTGTTAATTTCGCACTGCCCATCTACCAGCAGAGAGGCGGCCATAATTTTCAAAACAGCGTTTTTAGCTCCACCGATGGTGACTTCACCGGTGAGGGGTTTACCACCACGAATAATGATCTTGTCTTTCAAGCAGGGTTCCTCCTTAATGCTCCCGGGTTTCAGCTTTTACGGGATATTTTTTATAACATACCATACTCCAGAATGTAAAAAAATAATCCAGAGCTGTGCCTTAATATAACTTATTTTATAATTTTAATATTTTTTCTGGCATTGGGTAAGTCGAGAAGCTAAAAACTGAAATACCGGGGTTTTTTGATGGTAACAAAAGTTAACTGTCCTTTTAAACAGGTGATATATGTATTTTTATACCAAATCACTAAAGTAAACTATCCCGAATTATTCATGAATTTTCAGTCGGAACCTCTGATTAATTAAGAAATTACTGATTCCAGTAAAAACGACACTAATTTCTTGAATCTGTGAACTTTTAAATTATTCAGAGATCTCAGTATATTTATTCTAGAGGGTTTATTTTTTGTGCAACTCTCTGTGTATGATGCGTGCAAGATTATAGCTTATGCCTTTGACCTCTGCAATATCTTCAACAGTGGCAGATAAAATATTTTCCAGTGTGCCAAAATGCTTCAAAAGAAAGGCTTTTCTCTGCTTGCCAACAAACTTTATACTATCAAGACGTGATTTTACCATACGTTTTGAGCGTAAATTCCTTTGAAAGGTGACAGCAAAGCGATGGGCCTCATCTCTAATCTGCTGAAATAAATAGAGTACAGGTGAATCAATATCAAATATAACAGGGGCTTTACATCCCGGTATAAAAACTTCTTCAAGTCTCTTGGCTAAAGATATTACTGGCTGATTATTCAGCCCTATTTCTTTCAGGGCATTAATAGCAAAAGATAGCTGGCCTTTACCACCATCTATTATTATGAGATCAGGTAACGATTTATTGTCTTTCTTTAATTTCAGATATCTTCTCTTGATAACTTCTTTCATTGCTTCATAATCATTAACCTTGCCTTCAGTGGATCTAATTTTAAACTTTCTATAATCAGATTTCAGAGGTTTGCCTTCAAGAAAAACTACCATGCTGGCTACAGTATCAGTGCCTGCAAGGTGAGAAATATCAAAACATTCAAGCCTTAAAGGGAAATGTGGCAAATTCAGTTTGTCTTGAATAGTTACTCCCACTTGATTCCAAGCATTTTGATATTCTCTAATACGCTGTTGCTGGAAGTTTGAAAGAGCTATTCGTGCATTAGCTTCTGCCATCTGAAGAAGGTCAAATTTTTTACCTGCTTTAGGAAGAATAATTCTGACTTTGCTGCCTTTCTTTTTATAGAGCAACTGTTCAAGCAAAACAGTCTCTTCAGCCAGACAGGGAACAATTATTTCCTTTGGCAGCTGATCTCCTTGAACTGTGCGATAATAATTTTCCATAAAGGCCAGAAAGGTTTCTTTTGCTGTATCCAGTTCGTTGAAAGTTAAGTTAAAACTCTCTTTATAAGCCAATTTGCCTTCTCTGATTTTTAAAAGAACTATCGAAACACCTGTTTCATCATTTAAAAATGAGAATATATCCTGTTCAATTGTATGATCATCAAAAATAATCTTTTGTGCTTTGATAACCTGATCTATAGAGCTAATAGTATCTCTATATTTAGCGGCTTTTTCATATTCTAGGTTTTTAGATGCTGTTGACATCATCTCTTCAAGCTTTTTGATTAATTCGTTCTGGCGTCCTGAAAGAAAAAGTTCGACCTGTTTTAAAACCTGCTGATATTCTTCAGGTGTAACAAGTTCCTGACAGGGGCCAAGACAGCGATGTATATGGTAGTTCATGCAGGGCTTATCCCTGTAGACAGGTGTTTTACATTGTTTCAACGGAAAAACCTGTTTAAGAAAGTCAATTGTTGCATACAGTGCCCCGGCATTAACATAAGGGCCATAATATTTGCTTTTATTCTGGCGTGATTTCTTTGAGGGGTTTCTGGTTACAATAATACGGGGGTATTTATCGTCTGTTATTTCAATCCACGGAAATTTTTTATCATCTTTTAGAAGTGTATTATACCTTGGCTGATGTTTTTTCACCAGAGTATCCTCTAAAAGAAGGGCTTCAACCTCGTTATCAGTTGTGATAAAGTCTACCGAGTGAATTTTAGGTATCATAACCTCAATTTTTGGCGAATGACTGTCATTTTGAAAATAGCTTCTGACCCTGCTTCTCAGTGATTTAGCCTTTCCAATATATAATATCATACCATCGCTATCTTTCATTAGATAAACGCCGGTTTGATCGGGTATGCTGTCTAATATTTCTTTAATATGGTTATTCAAAATGCCAGAAACTTCTGAATGTGAGCCTTCCAAATATTTCTTAACGATAAGCCTTTAAAGGCATTATTTAAATTGTACTTCAACTCTGACCTGAAGAAAAACGTTTGCCCTGTTAGCTGAAAAAGTTATAAAATAAGGTATGCAAAAAGATTTATGTATTCATATCAGGTTAATAATAATTCTCTGTATGGCACTTTTTACAGTATTCTTGAGTGCTGGTCAGGGTTTTTGTGAGCCCGCCACAACACAGGAAGTTGAAAAACTACAGGCAGAGGCACTTGATCAGGTTGATAATGAGCTTGAAAGAGCTAAAGATGACCTTAACACTCGCAAAAATCAGGAAATTCAAATCGTTGAATCCTCAAGAGCAACCTCAAAGACTAAAGAAAAGCTTATATCCAGAATTGAAAAGAAATATCTTGACCTGGAAAAGCAAATCATTGACAAAACAAACACAAGAAAAAAACAAATCATTGATTATTATACAAATATGAAGAAAGAGCTTGCAGTAGATGAGCAAAAAGCAGTTAAACGGATTAAAGAAACTTTTGTGCCTCCACAAAAGTTGTTGGGCAAATGGTTTATAGTGGGCTATCAGTTTTTAGGCACTCTGAAATTCAGCTCTCACAAGGGCATGCTTGTTGCAAACATCTACGTGTTCAAATATAACAAATGGGAAGATCTTTATAACCTTACCTATGACGGCATGAACATTGCTTTCGATTATGAAAACCCTTATGGAATAAAACTTCACTTTGAAGGTCTGGTAGATCCAAAAGGAAACCTGATTAAGGGTCAGCTAATAGACCTTAAAGATGATTTAACCTACGAATGGAAAGCTTACAGATAATTAATATCAGGCAAACCTCTTAAGAACACCCTGCATGCGTGCATTTTCTCTTACAGGAGAAAGGTTAGGATTATCATTAATTTCTGTAACCAGGCTCTTATCAATCTTAACAGCTTTAACAAGATAATTTATAGCCTCGTTTAACTTATTGACCTTTACATAAACACAGGCTATATCATAGAGACTCCAGGGGTGGTTGGGTTCAATCTTGATAGCCGTTTTATATACTTCTATAGAATCTTCATAGCGTCCCAGCAAGAATAATACTTCTCCCCACCTATTATAAACGTCAATATAATGTGGATCTATAGAAACAGCAATTTTATATTTTTCAATAGCTGAGGGATATTTTCGCATCTTTTCCAGCACTGTTCCCCATGCAAAATAAGCTTCAGGCATATCAGGCTTAATTATAGTTGCTTTTTTAAGTACTTTACAGGCTTCCTTGAGTTTTCCACTGGCCTCAAGACATAACCCCATAGAAACCAGCAAGTCAGAATCGTTAGGGGTCAGACTTAAAGCAATATTATATTTCTCTATAGCCAGTTCGGTTTCTCCCTGTTCTTCAAGTATATTAGCCCAGCCCCAGTAAGCATAAACAAATAGGGGATTCAGCTCAATTGCCTGATTATATTTTTCAATGGCCTGTATATAGTTTCCCTGTTTTTCGAGTGCTTTAGCCCACAGATAAAAGATTTCATAATCCTGATACTTTGAAGTAATACCCTGGTAGATTTCTATGGCTTCTTCATAGGCTTTAATTTTTGTCAGCGTAGAGGCAATACGTTTTAAAACGTCGTTATCTCTCATGAAATATTCTCTTGCTTTTCTATAGAATTCAAGAGCTTTCTGGTCAAAGGCAAAAAACAGGCAGAGATCCCCGGCAAAGAGTTCTTTTGAACCATTAAAATACTTTGCAGGTACGAAAAACAATACAAACCTGCAGCAAAAGCTGAATAAAAATCCTATAATCCTTTTAGCCAAAATAAAAAGCTACCTGTATGGTTGTAAAAATAATTTTTTAGTTTTTGTAATTATATATAACTATTCCCTTACTGATATGAATTTAAACCCTCAGAACAAAGATATTTACACCTGTTAACAAAACCTTTTCTGTTGACAGACGCAGAAAATGAAAGATGTACAAGTTGTAAATATAGAACAGTCAAATAAAATGACTGATCGGTATACTTAAAATATAGAAATAGAGCTTTTATAAGTATTGTAATTCATGTCTATTTAAAAGTATAATTGAATCATTCTGATAACATAACAATATAAGTGTAAAATAGCTATAAATGTTTTTATTAAGGTTGTGGCATATATTTTTTTAAGACCCTCTATAATACTTGAAGCAAAATATCTTTATTAAAAAGCAATTTACAATCCAATAAGCAGCGAACATTCATATAATTTGTGTTACTATTTAATTAAATAGACAAAATCTGGTTTAATTAATTTATGAATATTCGAGAACTAGCAATAAATAGCCGTATTAACGATGTTATCTATCAGGTTCGTAATGCATCTTTCAGAGAAGGTGATGGGGCTAAAGGCTATTATCTAATGCGCCTTGGTGATAGAACAGGTCAAATTGATGCCATATGGTTAAATGCATCTGATGTCGATCTAAAAGTTGGTGATTTTGTTAAAGTAGAGGCAAAAGTTCAGAAATATCAGGGTCGATTGCAGCTAAAAATTAATACCTGTCATAAAATAGACCCAGAGACAATTGACCATCAAAACTATAACCTTAGTGCTGTCAATAAAAAAGAATTGCTGGATAAATTGCATCATTATGTTGAATCTATTGAAATCAAACCACTTTATGATGTTATAAAGCACATCATTTTTGAAGAACTATATGATGACTTTTGTAATGCGCCGGCAGCAACCTTTAATCATCACTCTTATATTGGTGGCCTGCTGGAACATTCTATAAGCGTAACAGAGATTTGTAACGCCTGTATTCCACTTTATAAGGGTGTCAATAAAGATATATTAATTGCTGGTGCCCTGATACACGATATAGGCAAGGTGTATGAGTTTGAGTTTGGTGAGTCCATATCATATACAACAAAAGGTAACCTGTTTGGCCACATTTTTATGGGTGCAAATAAGTTTCAACAAGAATGCGATAGGCTGACAGGTTTTCCAGAATTTATTTCTAACCATCTTATACATATTATACTCAGTCACCATGGCTTAATGGAAAGAGGCTCCCCCGTTGAACCACGCACACTGGAAGCTATACTTGTGCATAAGGCTGATACAGCCGATGCAGACGCCAATGCTTTTAAGCTTTCAGAAATCGAAAGTGCCGGTGGAAACTGGTTAATTAGTCGAACATTAAATAGAATAATTTATCTGGAAACAGAATCTGACTTTGAAATGAGGAAATCAAATGAATAATCAAAAAGTATTACTTACAATTCTTGATGGTTTTGGTATATCAGAACAAACAGAGGGCAACGCTATTAAATTAGCCAGTATGCCCAATTATGATAAACTGCTGCTCAAGTATCCACACACTCAAATAAGGGGTGACGGCCTTGCAGTAGGGCTGCCTGAAGGACAGATGGGCAATTCAGAAGTTGGCCATCTTAATATTGGCGCAGGAAGAGTTGTCTACCAGGAATATACCAGAATAAATAAATCCATTGAAGATAAGTTATTTTTTGAAAATAAAGAGTTTCTTAAGGCGATAGATCATGCCAAAAGAAACAACTCTGCCCTTCATGTAATGGGATTAGTTAGTCCGGGCGGGGTTCATAGCGCAATGAATCATCTCTATGCCCTGATAGATCTGGCTAAAACTTACGGCGTTGAAAAATTTTATCTGCATGCCTTCCTTGATGGACGTGATACGCCACCATCCTCTGCGGCTGGATATCTTCAAGAGGTTGAAGAAAAACTTAAAGATACAGGCATGCCTGTAATTGCTTCAGTCATAGGTCGTTATTATGCCATGGATAGAGATAATCGCTGGGAAAGAGTTCAGCAGGCCTATGATGCCCTGCTTCTTGGTGAGGGTAAAAAGGCAAATATTTCTTATGAAGGCGTTAAACAATCTTATGCTGAAGGCGTAACAGACGAGTTTGTAAAACCGATCATTGTGCTTGATGAAGGAAGAATCAGTGATAACGATGCTATAATATTCTTTAATTTCAGGCCTGATAGAGCCAGAGAAATAACTAAAGCTATTATGTTTAAAGATTTCGATGGCTTCAAAAGAAAAAAAGTTCTAAAAAACATATATTATGTTACGATGACCCAGTATGATGAAACGTTTAACCTTCCGGTAGCTTTTCCTCCGCAGCATTTGTTCCATATTCTGGCTGATGTGCTGGATTATCATGGAATTAAACAGTTTAGAACAGCCGAAACAGAAAAATATGCGCACGTTACGTTTTTCTTTAATGGTGGAGTAGAAAAAGCCCTGCCCACAGAAGCAAGATGTTTGGTGCCTTCTCCGAAGGTTGCAACCTATGACCTGAAACCTGAAATGAGTGCTTATGAAGTAGCAGACAAAGTAATTGAGGCTTTATATAATCCTGAATATCAGTTTGTGCTGGTAAACTTTGCAAACCCTGATATGGTAGGTCATACCGGAGTTCTTGAGGCTGCTATAAAGGCAGTTGAAGCAATAGATGATGTGCTGGGTAAAATTTATAAAGCAGTACTTGATAACAATGTAGCAATGATTCTCACGGCTGACCATGGCAATTGTGAGACAATGAAAGAACCTGACGGCAGCCCGCATACGGCACACACCACTAACCCGGTACCTTTCATATTGATTAATTCTCAAGAAGCCTATGGCTTAAGAGAAACAGGTAAACTGGCTGATATATCGCCCACTGTTCTTGACCTGATGGATATAAAACCTCCTAAAGAGATGGATGGTGAATCTATGCTGGTTAAAAAAACTGATATTCAATATGTTGAAACAGCCCTGCAAAAGCACCAATAAGTTTAATATATTCAGCAGCAAGTGATTTACCCTGTAGATAAATCACTTTCAACTTTCAGAGATTGAGCTTTTAAATACTTTCCAGAATAATTCTATGGTTTCGCTTGTCTATAGTGACCATAAACTGTTCCAGAAAGCTAAGACCGAGCAGCCCTGTAACATTATTAGCTGCTGGCAGATCATGTATAGTTACCTCTACGTTTTTGGCTTCCAGCCCATTTATATTAATAGAGCCAAGAGTTACTTTAGGAACCTGTATGACTCCGTTGGCGGTTTTTAGAGATATCATGCGGGCATGACTAAGATCCAGATTGAGATCCATGGCAGTTTTACGAGATATAGATGTGTATGTTGCACCAGTATCAAGTATAAAGTTGACTCCCAGTCTATTATTAATAACCACATTGGGTACTATAATAGCGTTATTATTTCTTGAAGTAGATATAACTACTTTATTAGGAGCCGGAGTAACAACATTAACCATAGGTGAGGGTTCTTGATCTTTAATAAATTTTCTTTTAGCACTGGCAATAAGCGCAATACCTCTTGAAGCTTTGTTTGCTGCTTCTGTACCGGGTGCCAGCTCCATTACCTTGCGATACTGTTCTTCTGCCTCAAAAATATTACCTCTCTGTACAAGTGTAATAGCCAGATAATACCTGTAGTTTGAATTATCAGGGAATATCTTTATAGCTTCTCTAAAATAATATTCAGCCAGTTGATAATTAGAGTTGCGATAAGCAGCGACACCATCCTGATATAAATCTGCAAAGCTTTGCTGAGGAGTAGCTATTAATAAAACTAACAGGATCAAACTCGCTATTATCTTCTTCATATTTTCCTCAAAATTTTGTTAAATCAAGTTATTATCCGGCTCCCCGGCAAATGAAAATTTTATTTTGGGGTGACTTTATCATGATATCGATAATTTCATAATAAACTTGAGAGGGCAGTTAACAATATCCACCATCTGGTTGAGATTTGATTCAGAGTTATATCAGGTATACTAAACGAGCCCTGTATCTTCTGAAATTTGATTTCTTATGACATATATTATATTTAAAATAATTACTGTCCTGTTAAATTTTCTAATCCAAAAGAGAGATTATGACAGGTTTTATACATCTAAATAAAATCTTTTACCCGGGGTGAATAGCTTTATTCAAAAGGGCTCTGCCATTGAACTTCATTTTGGTGGGTCATGATTTCAGAAATATCTTCTTCTTCGATGCTGAAGGCTTCAAAAATCTTGTTTTCATTGTCATAGGTGCCGAGAAGCTTGTGCCCGAGATATGTATTCAACTGACCCGGAACCCTTATGTTGGTAGGATTTTCCTGCCTGAAAATAGTGAGCTTCACATCTGACGGGAAGTTTTTAATCATAAAATGTATTAATGCTTTGGCTGTTGTTGATTGCCCTTTGTTTTTTATCTGTTCTTTTGATATTTTAACTTTTTCCACTATAAACTCACCTCGATAGCTTCTTCTATTTCGTCTACAACAAGTTTAATTGCTGAAATGTGGTCTTTGGCCATAGTAATAGGCCTTCCCACAACAAGATAGTCAGAGCCGGCTTCAATAGCTTCTCGTGGTGTCAGCACACGCAGCTGGTCGTTTATTTGCGCCCAGGTTGGCCTGATAGCCGGGGTTAGAATAATGAAATTGTTATTGACTCTTTTTCTAACTTCTTTTGCCTCACATCCGCTAATGACAACACCTGACAGGCCTGAATCTTTAGCCAGTCTTGTCAGTCTTAACGTATAATCACATACATGACCGGGTATGCCTATTTCTTCATTGACGGTTTTCTGGCCGAGGCTGGTTAAAATTGTTACGCCAAGAATTCTGGGTTCAGGCATGCTGAGTTCCTGTGCTCTTTTTTTTGAGGCTTCTACACAGGTTTTAATCATTTTTGAGCCGCCTGTTGTATGAATACTAAAAAAATTAACTCCTTTGTCAATCAGTGCTTCACTTGCCCTTGCAACCGTATTGGGTATATCATTAAATTTGCCGTCGAAATAGACGGTTCCCCCTTCACCTTGAATGATATCAATTATTCTGGGCCCTACAGAAGTATAAAGGCACATGCCTATTTTAAAAATAGACACATAATCTTTCAGGTCTCTTATAATTCTGGTCAATTTATCGACATCTATCACATCAAGAGATAGAATAAGCTTATCTTTTGCTGAAATTTTCTTTTTATCCATACAAGTCAGTTTATGCAATTCTAGCCTGAGTGAAGTTTATCATCTTAATGTGAGACAGACAATAATTTAGACGATTAAGTTTACAATGTCAGTATTTTAATGCCATTAGCAGATATACTAAATGACATAAAGAATTAAACAAGTCTAAAATTCTTCAAGATACCTCTGTAATCATTAATTTTGTAATTAATCAGAGATTTTTTATCTCTTATTAAATAAAAGAAAATCCTGGTTTTGAGCCAGGATAATAAAAGATAAATTTCAGTTATTTAGATTTTATACAGCTGCTTTTGCCCTTCTGTCAAGAAGTCCGTGTTTAATGGCATATAAAACAGCCTGTGTTCTGTCATTAACCTGCAATTTTTGAAAAATATTGTTCACATGGGTTTTAACTGTTGTCTCGCTTATAAATAGATTTTTAGCCACACCCTTGTAAGTAATACCCTCTGTTAAAAGAGTAAGTACCTCTTCTTCTCTTTGAGTTAAGTAGTTAAGGAGATTTTCGCCTTCCGGTTCTATAGTTGTATCTTTTGTATTTTCAACACAGAACTGATCAAAGAATTTTGTAGCTATTGTAGTAGGTAAGAAGACTTTGCCCAGTTTAACCTGCTCAATTGCATTAGTAAGCTGTGAAACAACCATCGTTTTAAGAATATAGCCACGTGCACCGACTTTCATTGCTCTAAAAATTAGATCCTGATCGTCATAGCCAGTAAGGGTAATGATTTTAGCCTTTGGATCCTGAGCAAGAATTTTCTGTATAGTTGTAATACCATCCATTTCTGGCATGTTCATATCCATTAAAATGAGATCAGGTCTGGATTTTTTAACCATTTTTATGGCATCTTCCCCGCAGGTAGCAATAGCGAGTACTTTATAGTTTGTTTCGTTTTCAATAAGCTGCTTGATCCCTCTTGAATGTTCTAAATGATCGTCAACGACCAGAATATTAAAACTCTTCTGAGCATCAAATCTGTGCATGCCCTGCCTCCTCGTTAATATGTCCTACAATCCCTTTCCATTCGATACTGACTGGTTTTTTGTTATCGTTTTTTACCACAACAACTGCATTACTGTAAGCATATTAACCTTTTTAGAGGATAGTCTTCATCGGCTAAGTGGTGTAACTTTCTCATGCAGAGGGTTTAGACCATCTCATGCGTTTAAAGTAGACCATCAGGTTAATAAATCAGGCAAAAACCGCTCATAGTATGAAGCTAATATTCAGGCTTAGAAAATTAATCATCTATATGATGTACAACATTTACTTTAATTGTTTTTCATTTATTTAATGGAAAAAAGACGCTCATAACTTTTATTTTTGGAAATAAGAAATTAACCGTTCTTTATTTTGGATAAACCGTTGTGTCATCTGGCTCTTTAGGGTCAAATTATGTTAAGAATATTACATTTCGCCAAATTTACGTTTGGAATATCAAAAAAATGGGTATGAATAAACATGAAGGATGTGTATTTATTAATAAATTACATCATGCATGCAAAATGAAGTTAAATAATACATGAGGGTGGTCTTATGATTCAAAAGAGAAGGTTGTCTTTAGGTGCAGAAAGCGTTGAGATTGCGCTTATTAGTGCAATAGCTCTCGCAGTAGGCATTGGAGCATTTTTGTTATTCGGAGATGAAATACAAACAGTATTTCAAAACCCTGCATCGCCTGTGTTGATGGCATCAAATATGAATGAAGCTGATAATATTGCCGGTACAGGTGAAGCTGGCCTCAGAACTGATATCGACAAAAGTCTTTCTTCATCATCCAACTATATTACCAAAAGCTATCAGGATAAAAGTATAGGCAGCGAAATAGGCCTTGAAACAACCGGCGCAGCAGGCGGAGACGCAGCCATTGGCGGAACCTATATTGTAGATGACCCGTCAGCACTATTTGACGGAGACCCGTCTACTACCGGCAATGCTCTGTTAGATGCAGCTCTCGCCGCCAAAGCTTCAGCAGAAAACCTTGTCAGCTCTGCAAGTAATGCTTTAGGCCAGGCCAATATGCTTGATAATATCGTTGCCAACATGGAAAATAAGCTGGTAAATGAAACTAATTTTCTTAATGAGCTGGATACTACTTTGACTCTTTTAAAAGATCAACTTGAAATGGTAACTATCAACATTGAAGCAATTGTTGGTCTTCAGGCAGCAGCTAATAGCATTACACTAACTGTTGCAGATACATTATCTCTTATTAATGGCCTTAACTCTTCACTTGTAGAACAGGCCAACAACAATACCATCGTAGGTAACGATATTCTTGGCACCAATCAGGATTATATGGATGCTTATGATGCATATCAGGATCTAAAAGATCAATATGAAGCCGGCTGGACAACAACCTGTGATACTGCTGATCCGCCTGTCTGTTCAGATACCAACACTTCTGGTATCTTAGAAGAAGATGTGCTAGCAGCAGAAGCCCAGGCACAAATGCTGCTTGATAATATCAATGGCCAGGTAGCAGGCATAAAAGATCAAATGACAGATCTTGTTGAAAACCTTGAAGATCTTAAAGATGATGCTGAAGACGCCGGCGAAGCAGCAGAAGACCTCCTCAAAGATTCTAAAAAGGTACTTAAAGAAGCCTTCTGGAATAAACACCTCTTTGATCATTGCAATACAATACCTGAAATGATTTCAACAGCTGAATCACAACTTGCTAAAGGCTGGGGCATTAAAAATAAAGATGCAGCAGAAGACGCTATTGAGCTTCTCTATAAAGCATTAGAAGCTTATACCGACTGGCAGTTGCTGGAAGCCCAGGTGCAGGTTGCTGAATCAAACCTTGATCAGCTTAAAGCTCTTGTTGAAGCTGTTGAAAATGGTGCTGACACAATATCGTTTGAAAGCAGCAGCATTGGCAGTGATGTTCTTGTCTCAACAAGCAATGAATCATTGAACTTTATTGTTAATTCAAATGTGGCTGTTCAATCACTCTTAGACCAGGCTGCTGATCTTGACGCACAAATCATTAAGGTAATGCAATATATTGAATCTCAAAAATCATATATCTCCAGTCTTGAAACACAGATTGACAATACAAAACTAAATGCTCAGGATAGTCAGGACAAAGCCCAGGCACTGGTCACAACAGCAGAAGAGGCTGTAGACAAAGCTGATGACGTAATTAATGACATTGTCACCTTCAGTGGTGGATAAAAAATAACAAGTTAATTATTCTGCACTATCGATATAATAGGGGCTATCCTGAAAAGGGTAGCCTCTTTTTAAGTTATAAATAATAAAACTTTAAGTATAACAACTGCAACTCACTTTTTTCAGGTATTATCAGGATATAGCTTTACTGGCTTTATTGCAACATCCAAAAAACACCTTTATTTTCGGTTAATTTTGATATATAGTAATCGGTAAAGTTATGAATAAATTGGAGAAAAGATAAATATGAGCCAGAATATTCAAGAAAAAACAGTAGATTTCCCGGTTTCACCAAGGCTATCAAATCTGCCAATGTATGTATTTGCAGAATTAGACGTTTTTAAAGCAGAAGCAAGAGCCAGAGGTCTTGACGTTATTGATCTTGGCATCGGTAGCCCCGATCAGCCAACACCTGCTCCAATTATTGAAGCAGCCCGGAAAGCACTTGCAAACCCTCAAAACCACGGATACCCTAACTTTAGAGGCAAACCAGAATTCAGAAAAGCTGTTTCTGCCTGGATGCAAGAACGCTACAATGTAGATATAAACTGTGAAAACGAAGTTTTACCTTTGATCGGCTCAAAAGAAGGTATATTCCACCTTACTATGGCATATACAGATCCGGGTGATGTGAATATAGTGCCTGATCCTTATTATCCTGTGCACTCACGGGCTACCTGGCTGGCTGGCGGTGATGTTCATCATGTTCCTTTAAAAGCTGAAAATGATTTTCTGGTTGACCTGAAGTCTATACCTGAAGACATAGCCAGAAAAGCTAAAATGATTTTTGTTAATTATCCTAATAACCCTACTTCTGCCTGTGCACCGGTTGAGTTTTATGAAGAGCTGGTAGACTATTGCAGAAAATATAACATTATACTTGTTTCTGATCTTGCTTATGGCGAGATAGGTTTTGATGGATACCGTCCGCCCAGCGTTTTCAACGCCCCAGGAGCAAAAGACCTGGCAATAGAATTTCATAGTTGTTCAAAAAGCTTTTCTATGGCTGGCTGGCGTGTAGGATTTGCCGTAGGTAATAAAAATCTTATTAATGGCCTGTTTAGTCTTAAAACTAACTGTGATTATGGCCTGGCATCAGCTATGCAGGATGCTGCTATTGCTGCCCTTCAGATGGATAAGCAATTTTTGCTTGATATTAACCGCACATACCAGAGAAGGCGTAACCTTGTTGTAGATGGTTTTAGAGAAATGGGCTGGGATCTTGAGTATCCTAAAGCAACTATGTATGTATGGTTCAGAGTGCCGGAAGGCTATGATTCTAAATCCTGGATCAAGTCAGTGCTGGATAAAACAGGTGTCTGCATGACTCCGGGCATAGCTTTTGGCCAGCATAGCGACGGATACTTCAGAATATCACTGGTTCAAAATGATACAAAACTACAAGAAGCGATACAAAGGCTTAAAGATAATAACATTTCCTTCAAATAAAATGAGTATATACTCATCACCCTGTTGGCAGTGAAAAAATACCAGTCGGGTGAGTGTATAAATAAAGGTTTTCAGGCCCCGTTTTCTGGCAAAATGGGGCTCTGTTCTTAAGAAAAGGCTATTTATCACCCCGGGTGAAAAACTTCTATCACCCTTTAAGGTCAGGCCTTCTTAGGCGGCTTGAGGTACTTTCAGAAGTATAGTATAGCTGTGATCAAAGAATATTAATATAAAATAACCCGGGGTTACTAAAAAACCTCACCCGATAGGGTTAGACAATATACAGTGTTTTTTGAAATTGTATGATCGGGTTAAAAAAAATTTAACTATATAAGGTTTTTTCATCTCACCCGGGTGATTTTTTATATCACCCGATCGGGTGAGCTACGTTTTTTTACTTAATTCTCTTCTACGTGTTTTCACGGAGATTATAAAGTATATACTCTTAAACTGGCATATCACCCTGGTGACAATTTTATCATCTGCTTGAGTGATAGTTGAGCCCTGCAAATTAATGTATTATATAATTAAAACTGTTACAGGGTTATAATCTGAGGAGGTAATATTATATGTTAAAGAATTTACTTTTAAAACTTAAGAAATCCAGCAAGAAAAAAGAAGAAGGTCAGTCACTGGTAGAATACGGCCTGATTCTGGCTCTGGTATCTGTAGTAGCTATTTCCATTTTGACCGCTCTCGGTTCACAGATTAACTCTACAGTTAACACTATCAATACTGTTTTAAACGACGTTAACACAAACATTAATACAACAACTTAAGCAAAAAGTTTTATGACATTCATCAAAGAAGTATTTATTACTTCTTTGATGAATAATATTTGCAGGTTTATCTATGGTATTTAAACTGAAGCATACAAAAGAAAAGGGGCAAAGTATACCCGAGTTGTTTTTATTGCTGGCTTTAATTTCGGTAGTATCGATTATGGCCCTGACACAGTTTGGAGCCAGTCTTAATACGACAACCAATGAGGTTAACAATGCTCTCAATTCAGTTAATACAGGGATCAACACCACAACATAAAGAGGCCTTTATTTTTTTTGTTTTTACAGCTAAAATATAATAGTAGGGAGCATAAACAAGAACTATTTAGGTGACTACAATTAAAAAAACAGAAAAAAAAAGATTTTGCAGCGGCCAGGAGATCGTAGAATGGTGGTTTATAGTAACTTTAGTTGCTTGTGCAGTTATTGGTGCTCTGCTTACGTGGGGAAGCCTGACCAATGATCTTATGAATGCCCTGATGGAAGCTCTTAATACTGTACAAACAAGTATAAATACGAGCACCTAGATGGTGTAAGAGTTAAAAATCTTAATAGATCAACAATAAGCAGGTTGAAAGGCCTGTTTAAATTATTTTTCAAGGGTTTAGGGGTTAAGGTTCTACAAAAGTATTGTCAATAGAGCCCATACTTGCATTATGTTTAATGCTACCGGCAGTGGTATAATAAGTAAGATCAGTACATAACTTAAAAAATTTTTCGATTTTCAAAACCCTTGCCATGACTGGCACCTGACCCCATAAAGGGGGCGCTGCCCCCTTTCGCCTGCAAAGCGGCTATCCCCCGGGGTATTGAGTGATTTCTTGTGATCTTTCTCAGCAAGTGGTTACCTGCTCGTTCAACCCATATCTTTACTTTTAAAATTTTTGAAAATCGAAAACAAAAAATCAGTATTATTATAGTTATGCATTAGTTTTTAAGTGGCAGCACTTGTTAACGGTCAGTCAGATTAAGAATGATTAATGAAATGAAAAACTATACTGTAAGGTTTGTTCCAGAAGAAGCAGTGGCAAAATGTGCCGCCAATGAAACACTTATGGATTGTGCGCAGTCTGCTGGTATCAGTATTACAGCTTCCTGCGGGGGTAATGGTATCTGCAAAAAGTGCAGGGTAAGATTGATTTCAGGCACTCTCAGCACTACACCCTTCGAAGAAGAAAACATATATCTGGCGTGCCTTTCCAGGCCGCTTTCTGACTGTGTTGTAGAGTTGATTTCTACAGAAGATAACCTTCCGGCAAGTGAATTGAAGCATACTGATATGATGTATCTGCCTGAAGAACTGAGCCCCGGTGTTAAGAAAAAATGTTTTTCTCTTAAAAAGGTTAATATCAATGAAACCAAACCTATTTATAATGAAATTATAAGAGTTCTGGCTGCTTCAGAACCTGCTTTAAATCAGGAAAAGATGACTATTACCTCAAGTACACTCAAAAGACTTCCAGATATTCTAAAATCCTTTGATGCCCTGTTTACGGTTACTTATGACATTCACAATCGTATTATTGATGTTGAAAAGGGAGATACTGAAACGCATCTTTATGGTATGGCAGTAGATGCAGGTACAACAACAGTTGAGGTCTGTATTGTTGATCTTAAGAGTGGAAAAGTTCTGTCAATGAGTTCCCTTTATAACAGGCAACGGTCTTACGGGGACGATGTAATCAGTCGTATTATCTATGCAGAAAAGAAAAAAGGTATAAAAGCTCTTCAAGAATCGGTGGTTGAAAGCATTAATAGCATTGCTGAACATATAGCAGCCAGTCATAATATATCCTTAGAGCATATTTACAGAGTAGTAGTAGCTGGTAATACTACAATGATACACCTTCTACTTGGTCTGGATCCTTCACCTATTAGACATGAAACATATGAACCCGGCAGCGAACTTAAAAAACAATACTTTGCAGCTAATATTGGACTAAAAGCTAATTCTGATGCAGAAATAGTTGTTTTACCTGCTGTTGCAGAATTTATAGGAGGTGATATTGTAGCCGGCATTCTGGGGACAGGACTTTTCAAAGAAGATAAACTCAGACTGCTAATTGACCTGGGTACTAATGGAGAGCTGGTTCTGGGCAACTCAGACTGGATTATTGCTTGTTCTTGCAGCGTAGGCCCTGCCTTCGAAGGTGGAAGTATCTCATCAGGTACAAGAGCAGTGCCGGGGGCTATTGATACGCTGACAATATCAAAAGAAACCCTTGACCCTGTATATACAACCATAGATGATAGGCGACCATCAGGCCTGTGTGGCTCAGGAATACTTGATCTTCTGACCTCAATGCTAAAAGCAGGTATTATAGATCGACAGGGAGCAATTAACCGGAGTCTATTTTCTTCAAGAATACGCCCTGATGGTAACGTTTATGAATATGTTGTGGAGTGGAAAGGTAGTACTAATTTAGAAAAAGACCTCACAATAAATGAACATGACATTAAAAACATTATCAGAGCCAAGGCAGCAGTATTTGCCGGTATTACTATGCTCTTAAAATCAATGGATCTTGACTATGGAGATCCCTGTGAAATAATTATTGCAGGTAATTTTGGCCGGTATATTAACTTTGAAAATGCTATTATTGCAGGCTTGTTGCCAGAGGTTGATACTGAAAAGTATTCTTGCCGGGGTAATACGTCTCTTGCGGGCGCTTTAATGTATCTTAATGATTATCATCTTAAAACTAGGATATCTGAAATAGCCTCAAGTGTAACCTGTTTAAACCTTTCTGCCTCATCAGAGTTTATGGAATTTTTCACAGCAGGTTTATTTTTGCCTCATACAGATTTAAATCTTTTTCCAATCTCTGCTAAAATATAAGAAGGCAAATGCATAACTTAAAACTTAAAATAAAAATTGTGCATAAAACTTATAAATCAAGTATTACAAAAAGTTGCGGTAATGATGAGTATTAAAACAAGACAAATAGATTGCAAGACGATTGTTGAGATACCGTGCACGACGATAAATCTTGATAATATCAAAGATTTTAGTGATGAAGTGTATGAAATTATAAGGCAGACACAGGGTAATGTTGTGCTTGATCTTGGTCATGTTGAATCGATAGATTCCAGGGCGTTGGGGTTCATTGTATCGCTGCATAAACGTTGTATCTATGAGGGAAGCAAGCTGTCATTGTTGTCAGTCAGGCCAAGTGTAATGTACCTGCTGACAATAACAAGATTTGATAGTATTCTTGATATATACAATGATGAAAATCAGTTTATGGAAGTTGTAAAGACCAGTGCCTAGGGGGGTGCAGGTATAAAGGTTTTTTAACTACGGCAGAGAAAAAGCTTTTTGTGTTTAATATGAAAGTTGTTCTTAAAGAGGTTAAGAATATTCAAGCAGAGAGTGATGAGGAATTGAAAAAAATATTAGAAATGTGTTAGACTGAATTTGCTTGCAGTAAGATGTAAGCTCAGTTCCTGGAGAGGTGGCCGAGTGGACGAAGGCGGCTCCCTGCTAAGGAGTTGTGTGGTTATGCTACACCGTGGGTTCGAATCCCACCCTCTCCGATTTTTGGTTGTAAGCGCCGGTAGCTCAGCTGGATAGAGTGTTTGGCTACGAACCAAAAGGTCGGGGGTTCGAATCCCTCCCGGCGTGACTCAATAAAATCAAGACTTTTAACCCTCTGAAAGACCAGGGGGTTTTTAAGTTTTTAGCCTCCATGTTCCCAATTTGTTCCCAAAATTTTATAAACCCTTGTGAAAATCTGTTATATTTTAGCCAAATTTTCTGAATTTATATCTTCTTCAATCTTACCTGGTTGTACTATGCTTTCAAGAGCTTGAACTGCTTGTTCATGTGTTTCAGGCATTATATGGCCATATTGGTCAAGAGTCATTTGTATACTGCTATGCCCTAACTGGTTCTGGATGTATTTGATCGGTATATTCTTTGCTATAAGCATACTTGCGTAGGTATGTCGTAAATCATGAAATCTGATTTCTAACCCGGTTTTTTTCATAAGAGGTTCAAATCTTCTTTTGATTAAATTGTCCGGATCCAGGTAATTTTGATTAACATTACTGAATACAAGGTTCTTTTCACCTGGAAAATTTTTCATTTTATGTTCTTTTAATACCTGCATAAGGGTTTTGGTCATATCTACCTTGCGTATACCCTTAACGCTCTTAGGTGTCGATATGTTCCCTTTATAAATAGCCTTATCAACTCTTATTTTTCCTGTTTTGAAGTTAATATCATCCCAGGTTAAAGCTAATAATTCTCCCTTTCTCATTCCTGTGAAGATTGCAGTCATTAAAAGAGGATAAAAATCTGGATAATACTTAAGTGTAGCTTCCAAAAGTAGGTTGATTTCATCATGTTTAAGAAATTGCATCTCTTTGTAGGGAAGTTTTAGCCTCTTTACCTTTACTACAGGGTTACTAGCAAGTTTATCATTTTCAATCATTTTCTGGAAAATGCTGTGTAGCAAGGTTAAAAAGTGATTAATGGACTTGTTTGATAGTTCTTCAGACTTTTTTATCCGGATAAATTCATTGATATTTTCAGGCTTTATTTCGTACATTTTCATGTTCCCAAAAAATGGGATCATGTGATTTCTTAACATTGAATCATAAAAGGTGATAGTTGAGGGTTTACAATGAATTTCAACATGTAACCCCATGAATTCATTGGCAGCATCTTTAAAAGAGAGTTTTTTATCTACTGGAGGTTTTTTACTTTCTTCAGAAACGCTTCGTAAATGTTCTTCAGCCAATAGTTTAGTTTTAAAACCACCTTTTTTTATTCTCTTTCCATCAAGATAATAATCAACTTGCCAGCAAGTTTTAGTGATACCTTTTGATGTAGTCCATGTTCTTCGTTTGACAGCCATTATCTTCCTCAATATGCATTGTATTCATATTAACATATTTTTCCAGGTCTGAAATTTTAAACCTTAAATGACCGCCTAACTTAATGTAAGGAATTCTTTTCTGGTAAACCCAGTTTCTTAAAGTACCTTCGGGTATACCGAAAATAGCTGATACATCTTTTATTTTTAATAATTTTTCCATAAAACTAGACTCCTTTTTACTAATTATCCTTTTTATTACTGTATTGATAGGTAGGAATAATATCTTCAATCTTACAGCTACCTATTCTTAGTATATTTTCAAGCTCTTTAACGTATTGATTTGTTTTATTATCTGCTGCAAAGTCACTTACAGCATTTAATTTAACCCTCAGTATTATATCAGTGTACATTTGTGTTCCTCCATAACCTTTTTTAGCCAGGGAATACATACTTTTTCCTTTAATTTTCTGGATTTTAATTAGATGTTTAACCTGGTTTATCTTTGATATCTGAGAACTTATGCAGGTTAAATGGATATCTGTATTAGAAGCAATAGTTGAAGCACTAACAGGGTGTTTTACAGAATTCAGGAAGTTTAAAATCTTTGATTGCCCAGGTGTAAACTTAACATCGATTTTGTTTATTACTTTAGTGGTCCATCCTGGATATTCAGGTAACTTGTTTGGTGGACCATGTTTTTCATATAGTTTTTTAATCGTTTTATGCATTTGGCAATCATAACCAATATACTCACAACTTGAACCCCTTAAAGCTATTTTGCAGGGATCATATTGAAATATAATTGCCAGTAAGTGACGTATATAACATTGTTTTGCTGAATCAGACCAACTCATATTAAGGATTCAATTCTTTTAACTTGTGTTCATTACAGCAAGCGGGCTTTATCTTTGCTTCTAATTCTTTTATTTGTGCAAGATCTTTGATCTTTTTGGATTTCAGCTTTTTTAACCTGTTTAATTTGGGAATTGCTTTGGATTTTTCAATAATATAAGCACATTGCCATTTACAACTTCTTAAAATACACATACTGCAAGAATTACAATGTTTGTCAGGCTTGTTATAGTTGTTACCAAAAAGTTCTGTTCTTTTTTCGTTTATTTCTTTAACAGACAAGTTAATCTTTGACATTTTTAACCCCTTTCTTTTGATGAATATATCTATAAACCTGTTCTTCTTTTGCAAAATAAGCTAATAGTAAGGCTTCAGCTTGACCATCTGTAATTTTTTGCTTGATATTAAAAAGCCTTTGAGCTAATTGAATAGATCTTTGTTTGTTGCTGGTTAGGTTATACCTACCTTTCCAGTAGTGAGGTTCTATAAAATCAGTATTAATTATGTTTTTGACGATAATTGAAACAATTAGCCCGTGATAAAAGCCAAATTTAAAAGTACTTTTAACCCCTTGTTTTGGCATAGAGTGAACATTTTCAATACAAGCAAAGCAAACTTCTTTGATAGGTTCTATTTTGCTTGTAAAATTCTCTGAAAAGTTTTTATACTTGATGAAATCAATTTTCTTTTTTGTGAAACAGTCCTGAAAATTATAAAGAGAATAGCTATTATGTTGATCAATAACAGCAATTACCCCTTCTTTGCCAGGGTCAACGCCAATAAAGTAACAGAAATTTATTTTACTCATTGTTTTACCTCTGTTTGTAAGTATTCCAGGCCCTTAGCTGTACAGCTAACACATTCTTTTCTTTGGTGAGTGAAGTTTATGTAAACCAGAATATCTTTATCCCTGAATACAGAACCGCAAACATCACACAAAGGTAATAAATTTCTTGTTTTTTCAATAGGTATTCCAACTCTAAAGCTCATTATTAAATCCTTTCTTAACTTTTGAGTAATAACATTAGTAAATTTTCATAAATTCAGCTTGATTTAGTTCTGCACCTGACACTTTACCCTCTTTTAAAGCTTTAACAAGGGATTTTTTATCTATGTTTTCTTTTGCATCAAGCTTTTTAATGAGTGTAGTAATGAAATCTAATGCAGTTAAAGACTTATCAAAGTTATACTGGTCAAAAATACTGTTAATAATGGATAGTGTTTCATCTGAGTAATTTAAGGTGAGATTCCAATATTTATGTATTCCTGGAACCAGGTTTTTATCATTTATTTTTGCTGAATAGGTTCCCTTTTGTATGTTGACTTTATAATGTTCACCTAATAGCTTTCCATCATTATCTTTTGCTACTTCTTCAAGAACTTTTTTCATTCTGTCAGCATTTTTCTGTATTGTGGTTGCTTTTTTATTAATATTTTCAACCACTTCAGCTTGTAAATAATTTGCTTTAGCCTTTAAACTCTCAGATTCAGCTTCAAGATTCTTGATAATGTAAACATATGCATCTACTTTATGAGACATATCTTTTTTAGCTTTTTCCAGAAGCTCTTTTAGCTGTTTCTGGTTTATTTCATCATCTTCTGAATCCTGTGAACTGTTTAATATCAGGTTCATTAAAAGTTTTTGATTGTCGTTTAACTCAAATAGGCTTTGTTTTGTCATTTTACGCTCTCCTCTTAATAAGTTTACTGTTTTCTTCTCTTGTTATAATTTGCAAATTTTCTTTTCTATTGTCTCTTTTTAAGCAATTAATATGGTCTACAACTAAATTATCCGGACAATTCATTATCCATCGATGTAAACGTATTTTTTTCTTTGTATCTTTAAAATACACAAATACATAACCATCTTGATCGCCAATATATAACTTGCATGACCTTTTTAAGAGCAAATTTAAAGTTTTCTGGTCAATAATTGTTGTTTTTCTTCTGCTTTTTTTATTGTCAAGATAAACAATAATGCCGTTTTTATTTATTTCAAAATCGTTAATCATATTAATATTAATCCTTATGAAGCTTGTTGTTTTTGAAAATATTCATCCAGGTTGTAAACTATCCAGTATGGTTTGTATTTTTTCTTTACACATTGCTTTATACGGACAATAATCATCCGTAAATATTTCTTTTCAGAGAAGTTATCCAGTTTTAGTTTTTGTAATTGCCTGATAAGATTTTCTGAATAGCCCGTATTGTATCCATACTGGAAAACCAGAATATCCATCATTTGTTGAACATAATCCCAGGTGATTTCTTGTTTTTTAACTTCTTTAAGCTCCTGGTTGTTTTCTAATTCAAAAATAGGCGGTTGTAATAGCTCTCCACACTCGATACAAAATGTTCTTCCAGGCTTATTAGCTGCCTTACAGGCAAGGCAAATAAGGATCTTTTCAAGCTCTTCTTCCTCTTCTTTTTTCTTTTTCTTCTTTATGGTTACTTCAGTTTTAAAATCATAGATGCGATCATCTGAAGGGAAGCCAAAACGCTCCCAACAATTGCCACAATCTAAGAATAGGCATTCTTTTTTCTTATCAGTGATCCTTAAGCCTCTTCCTACCATTTGAATGTAGAGGCGTTCTACCTGTGTAGGCCGGGCCAAAACAACACATTCAACATTTGGACAGTCAAAACCGGTTGTTAAAACCCCAACATTTATTAGTATTTGTATCTCTTTTCTGGCAAAAGCTTGAATGATTTTCTCTCTATCTTCAGGATTTGCCATTTTAGAATGTACAACTTCAGTCCTGAAGCCAAAAGATCTGAATTCTTCTGTCAGTTTTTCAGCATGGTGTATGTTTACGGCAAAAACTAAGGTTTGTTTTTCTTTTGCGTATTTGGTGAAATTTTCTACTATGTTTGTTATTACGTCAGTTCTAGAACATCTTTCACTCAGATCATTCTCGTTATAGTCTCCAGCGGTAATTCTTACACCTGTTAAATCAACACTTACAGGAACAAAAACCTTATCTTTTGCAAGATATCCTAATTCTTGAAGGTCAGACACTTGTAAATCCATTATGTAATGATCAAAACCTTCAAGTAAATATCCCTGATCATCACAAGGGGTTGCTGTTTTGGCCAATATTTTAGCATCCGGATAATCAGCTAATAATTGCTGGATCCTGGATCCAGTAAAACCATCATGGGCTTCATCCATTATGATAATATCCGGATTCAGATCAGGAAGTTTATTTCTCCTGGCAAAATAGGTTTGAATCATAATAATTTGAACCTTTTTGTCAGGAGAAAACATCTTTCTGTATTTTCTACCCGCTTTAATAATGCTTACGTGATATGCAAAAGAAGCAAATTTATTGTAACTTTGATCAACTAATTCTTTTCTATTAACGATGTATAATACTCTTTTGCCCTGATCAACAAAGAAATCAATTAGAGCGCTTGCAATAACTGTTTTACCTCCACCGGTAGGAAGCATCATCAAAACTCTTTGATACTTATTTAAGCTCAAGATAGCTTTCTTACAAAGATCTTTTTGATATTCTCTTAATTCAAACATTATTTATTAGTTAATTCCTCATATTTTTGCTGCCAGAGTATACGTAATGATTGTTTTATAATCTCGTCAGGATTCCAGTAATTTATGTAATTAGCCATTTGATAGAGATGTTCAACCGTCAAAGCTTCTCTTATGCCAGTATGAAATTGATTTATAACATCGTTTTTTTCTATTGGATTTAAATTTTGAAACATATTTACCTCAAATGATGCTTAAACAAAGTATTTAACTCCCTCTCGGGCAGGTTAATATTAGGTAAACTGTTTATTCTCAGAATTTCATTTTTGATTTTTATTGAAGGGATGCCTTCATCCCTCATCCAGGTAATCAGCCGATGCAGTTCGTTATTTCTATTGCCAGGATGAATTTCATCTACTTTAAAAGCTTTATCAGCTTGCGAAGTACCTAAAATATCTTCCAGCTTTTTAAATCCAGTAATTGTTGTAACTTTGTTGTGTGATACAAAGCTACTCATTGCTTGAGAAGTAGAAGTATGTTTTTGGGTTTCTTTTGCAGGTGATATAATTTCAGGTTCTTTTTCATAAAAAGCTTTCCAGTCAAGCAGTTTATGAGTTTTATTGTAAAAATAGACTGCTCCAGGATAACCAAAGTAAAATCTAGCCGGTTCAATAGCTTTTTGATCAGATTTGCCACCTGATAAATAGTCATCAATAGCTTTAAATGTTTGTTTGTATTCCTGAATACTACCTTCAAAGGATTCTTTTAATGGTAAAAATACTCTGAACCTATCACAGGCTGGATTTGAACCTTTTACTTTTTGATGATTTCTGGTAGTAGCCAGTAAATACGTGTAATCTTCAAAATAAGTTCGTGCTTGTTCAATAGTAACGTTTTCATCAAAATCTAAAATCAGAATATTACAGCAACCAGTCCAGTTTTGTTGATTTCTGTAGTTGTTATGATACTGATTACCTGTATAGTTGTAATCAGAGAGGGCTATTTTGTACAAATCATCAAAGTTTACATCAACAGGAATATAATTTTCAGATTTTTCATGACTTACTGCCATTTTTGCCGGTGCTGGATCCTGGAACTCAATTTTATTTAAGACAAATTTTTGTGAATTACCAGAACCCCTTATTATTTCTAGCTTGTATCCCTGTTTTTCAGCTAAAATTACAGCTTCATCAAAGTTTTCACTAAACCAATTAGAAAATTTATCTTTGTGTACAAATCTTTGCTTTCTGATTTGTGATTTTGTAATGAGCTTGCCAAGATTCTCGATAAAAAAGCCTAAAAGCTTCTCTGAATCAGTAATATTTTCCTGTTTGTAAAACTTGGTATAATACCTGCCAAAAAACTCTGTTACATAAATTGCTTGAAGCATATCTTCTTTTTCAACAGTTTTTTGGTCAGGATGACTTATACAAGCATAGATTCCAGCTAATTTTAATGCTTTCCAAAATCTGTTTTTTGCTTCACTTCTTAATCCTTCATTGTCATAAGGGTTAAATTTTTCTGCTATTTCTGAGTTATAAAGCTTGTAAGCTATAAATTTGTTATAAGCTTCCTCAGTTATCGTGAATGTAGATCCTGTTTTTGTTTTATGGTAGACCTGTAAGAAAAAGTCATTCCAGGCTTGTAACTGTTCAATAGCTTTTTGAGTTTTTGAAATCTTTTCTCTATATTCTTCAAGTGAATTAATCGTTAATTTTGGAGTTTCATTTCTATCCGGAAAACAGATATAAGCTCTTCTGGCAAGTCCTGAATCCAGAATATTTAATAGTTTTTCTTTATATGATTCATTTCTCAGACCAGATAATGAGCTATGAGCAAAAAAAATAGATGGAATACTGTATAAATTAATTGCAATTTTCTCTGATTTAATGATTTTAGCCTGCGTATCCCCGAAATCATAAGCTTCTACCAGGGAAGTTATAAGTTCATCCCTGGAAGTGTTACCAGTGCTTATGTAGTTGCCAAATTCACTGATGTATACATATGTAGAATTATAATTTGCTTTCTTAAGTGTTTTTCTGGCTTCTAAAAAAGCTTCATATGTTGCATCACCTATGACACTTACAATATTCCTTGGGGTATTTTCTTTGATATACTGCATTTTAGCTTTTTCAGATTTACAATTTAGGTCAGCTTCACGTTCAATCTGTTCTACCCAGGCATTGTAAGTATCTTCATTTTTGATTTCTAAGAGTCTTAATACATCTTTAAAGCAATTATTGTTTAAGTAACGTGTTGTTTTATCTTTGCTATCCCCTGAAGGCATAAAAGTTATTCCATAGTAATTAGATGGAACGATTGTATTTTCTGCTCTTATATGTACTTTTGCTCTATTAATTTGAGCTACCCTTGCACAAACAGAATTAAGATTGTTTAAAATAGCAGATTGAGGCGCTTCAAGCGCTTGTGACATTAAAGTTATAATACTGGCTTGCCAATGAGGTAGCATAGATAAATCTAAACTCTTTGTTTTTGGTAAATAATCATTTATTTGTTGCTTTGCAAAAGACATTCTAAGGGTTCTCCAGAAAAAAACAGATTTATGCCACGAAAGAAGCTTCTTTTTCAAGCATAAGCTTTTGTAATGCAGTTATGTTATCCCTGGTGAGATTTTGATCATTGTTAATGAGCTCTTTAACAGCTTCTAAAGCTGTTTTATTAGCTGATTGCATAATTAAATTCTCAAAATCCTGATAGTTATAACCAGATAATTGTTGACCTGGTAAAGTGCTTGTTTGTGGTTGTGGTTGATAGTTCTGGTTTTGTGGTGGTAATGATTGATGTTGCTGGTAGTATTGTTGAAATTCCTGGTAAATTGCCATAAAATCTTTTTGCAAAATTTCAGCACTATTGTTATAGCCGTATTTTGCTATAATTTCTTTTGCTTTTTCAGGTATTAACCCGATATTTACAAGTGTTTGCCTTTGTGCCATTGAGATAAATGGCTCATTTTCAACTTTTGAACCAAAAATAGTACTTAAATCAGGATCTAGTATTAATTCAGGTAGCTGTTCGTTTATTTCAAGAGAAGCACCTGTTTCATATTGACCAGAACTTGTTATTAAAATCCTTTGATTTTGCTCATTTTTGACATAGCAAAACACGTAATCAGTTTTGTTATTAATAAAATTGAATAGATCCCGGTCCAGGGATACAGTCATTTTTCCTAGTTTATCGTTAAATTTCTGATGGGCTACAATAACTACATTCAGGCCTAAATGACCTTTTAATACGTCAATGAGGTCTAAAATGGAGTATATAATACCATTACGCTCATCAAAATTTAAGCTATTAGTAGCCTTTTTGCTTTGAGCTAGTACTTTAACCTGGTCTTTAAAAAGAGTATCAATTGTATCAATAATAACGTTTTTGATACCATGAGAAGGGTCATTTTTTAGAAATGACAATAATTTATCCAGGTCTTCTTGTGTACAAATCTTTGATTTTGAAGGATAAATAATCAAATTGTCTGTTTCTTGGATGTGACCACACCTGTTTTCAAAGTTTAAAAGTATGGTTTTGCCTATACCCTGTACAGTTGTTGCCAGTATGGTTTTACCAACTTTAGATTCACCATAAATCAACACGGAAAAAACCTTGTTATTATGTATGGTTTCTCTTATTGAGCTTAAAAATTGATCTAAATTTGACATTTCTTATAACCTCTTTGAGTTGTGTATACCGATAAAGGCAGGAGACAAGGAAACCACTTGCCTCCTGCAAGTCCAAAGCACCTAAAAAGGTATGTTTTGGGGATTAACAAAGTTATTGTTTTGCTGGGGTGGTTGTTGATATTGTTGAGGTTGAGGAACAGAAGGCTGTTGTTGAGGCGCCTGAGGTTGTGGATATTGCTGTGGTAATGATTGTTGTGCTGGTTGTTGTTGCTGGTGCTGAAGTTGAATCGGACTAAAGCCAGCATAAGCAATTTTAGGATATTCTTTACCCTGTTGATTTTCTTCATACCTGTCTATTTCAACATTTACAAATTTATGTATAATTTCAGCCGGAATCCAGTCTTGTTTTTGCTCAACATTAAAGCCCATTGCTTTGTAAAGAAGGGCTAAACGTCTACAGCCATGTTCGTTTTGAGAACCATCATTGTTGATAATGGTGTAATTGTCATATAATTTTCTGCCTTTAAAGTCTTTTGAGACTATTTCAAAGCAAATATTCCAGCATAAGTTATTCTTTTGGCTTGTTTTTTCTTCACAACTTTTGATTTGCGCTTCATATGTACCCAGGGGTAACTTGCCATAACCTTCCAGGTCTATGTTATTTGTGTTCATTCTTACCATATTTCTTAGTTCTCCTCTTTTTAGGTGTAAAAATCTACGAAAACGCTTGTTAATTGCAGTTTCTTCTGTTGATATGCTGTTGCAATGTTTCATTCAAAGCTGAAACGATATTGCTTAATCTGTTCTTTTCCAATCTTTCAGAGGCTAAAACTTCTTTTAGCTTGTTATTTTCTGCTAATAACTCATTTTTCTTCTCTAAGAGATTGTCATAATCTGATTTTGATACCATATCCATACTTAAATACCTTTCTTGACTTAAAAATCTAATACATCTTTCCTTATGAAATATTCATAAGTGTTTTTATAGAGATTTTTTCTGTACATAAAACCTTTTTTTATAAGCTTATTCAGGATAATTTTTGCCCATGCAACAGTTATTTGTAACTCATGACAGATATCATTAACTTTTATGCTTTCAGACTTTAATAAAGCAAACCTGAAAACCTGTTCTTCACGTTCTGTAAGATATTGAGCTCCACAACATGGGCATCTTCTAGTTTTGAAATTTGATTTTGTGACTTTGACCATTTTATTTTTCCTCTCTTTCCAGCCAGAAATAGCTTAAATTGCCTCTATCGTTTTTGTGATAAAAGTTAAACCCATTTTCTTTTGCCATTTTTCTTATGGTAGGCTGACTTTCGTTAAACCATGAAGCAAACTTATTTTTAGAAACAAATTTTTGCTTTCTTAAATCAGTTTTATTGTATTTTTTACCTGTATTTTGAAGAAAAAAATCAAACAAAATTTTAGGATCAGTAGCTTTACCCAAATATTTTTTTGCCCTGGTTCTAAAATTTTGTTTTTGAGACAAGGAATTAATTTTATTTTCAAGGTTTTCTACTCTCTTGTTTATGCTTGCTAGCTCAAGCAGGTGTTTTCTGGAAATTTTTTCTACTTCAATAAAGTATTGTCGTATTTCTTTACCTCTTGAAGTACGTTCAAGCATAGCTATATGCTTGGCTGCATCCATAGAAAGCATATATTCCTGTTGTGGTCTACCTTTTGATTTTTGCTCAATTTTGAGCAAAAATATAAAATCTATACCTTCATTGAGTTGTGCATACTCAATTTTGCGTTTTATCCAGACATCAAAGCGTGTTTGAACGTCTAATTTCTCATGAAGCTCACGAGCATTGATTAAATGTTCTTTTTCTTCATTTGTATAAATTGGAATAATTGAATTTCTTTCTAAATGCATTTGTGGTTCCTTTTTTTCTCAAAGAAAAGAGGGCACAAGACAACAGAGAGGCATCTTTTGGGGATCTGTTTTTGTGCCCTCAAGTGATTTTTGGTTGTAATATTGATGTATAGTAACTTTACTGTAGTTTATATTTGTAAATTAAATTACGATTTTGTTTATTACCTTATTCAGTCTTTCTTTTTCTTTTCTGATAATGTAAGTAAGCTCATCACAAGCTGGAGCACTGGTAACCCTACCTTTAAAGAAAGCAAGCCAGAAACAATTTGATCTTTTCTGTCTGTCTCTACGGTGGACTATATGGGCATTTAGCCCCAGGTCTGTAGCTGTTCGCACAAGATTTTCTTGTAATGAGTTGGTCATTACTTTATAATTTCCTTACTTTCAATTTATGAAACCTGAGATCAGTATAATTTACGTACGTGGAAATATCAATTTACAAACATAAATCTGTTACAAAAATATCTACATATGCAGAAAAAACCAAACAATGATTTAACAAAACGACTTAACAAATTAACTCAGTTTTTAGATATAAATGCTCTGACTATGTCTAAAAAGGTTGATATGCCTCATTCTACAATTTACAATTATTTAAAAGGTGAAAGACAACCAACAAGTGAATTTTTAATGAAAATTTGCACAAACTTAAATGTAAACCCTCAATGGTTGTTAAAAGGTGAGGGTGAAATGTTTACTGATCCTAATTCTCTAAAATCAAGCGAAATGGTAGATATACCAATTAGAAACTGTGTTGCAAGTGCAGGTGCTGGATGTTTTGTCAATGAGGAAAATGTTATCGATTATTTTCAAATGCCCCGTAAGTATTTAGTAGAGTCTTTGAAGGCAAGCCCTAACCAGTGTGACTTTATTCACGCTCATGGTCGAAGTATGGAACCAACAATTTTAGATAATGACCTGGTTCTTATTGACAAAAGCCAGAAAAGACCAGTTGATGGTTACTTATACTGCATAAGAAAAACCAATAACATTCTTATAAAAGAAATTCAGGTAATAGAGAACGGAAAGGTAAGATTAATCAGTCACAACAAAGATTATGAACCTTTCATTATCAGTATTGATGATACCCTGAATGTTGAAATAATTGGTAGAGTCGTATGGTATGGAAGAAAAGCGTAAATATAATAATTTAGACGTTAACTTTTGAAAAAACCGAAAATATGTAGGACTATAAATTGTAAATTTGTGTTATTAATAAGGGAATTATAATTATATATTTAATTGAATAAGGATTTTTAAATGGATAATATTGATACTCAAATAGATACAAGTGTTGAAGAAGAAAATGCAGAAGAAATGGATATGATTTCAAAACCAGATTTTGTTGATATACCGAAAATTGAGATATCAAATGTACTGGAAGATATTGATGCATACTGGAAACAGAAATTATATAAATCAATAAAAAATTCTTTAAGTAAAGAGAAAATAAAAGAATATACTTCAAATGCATTGTTATTAAACGATAGTAGTGAAGAATCTGTAAATGAATCTCTAACAAATATGACAACTATGGGTGATTTAACCTCAAATATAATATATGATTTATACCTTGAAACAAAAGAATGTGGAAAGAAAAGAATTAAATTTTTTCATCTGCCAACAGATTTTAATTATAATCAATTAATAGAAAAAGTAAAAACGAGTTATCATAATGATATTTTTAATAAAATTAATGCAGTTAAACAATTTAAATGTGTTCCTGAACGTAGAGACGAAGATTATTTATATAATTTAATACATATTTCTTGTGATCATGAAAACATAAAATTTCTTTATAGGCTTATACGATATTGGCTTATACCTATAGCGGAAGATAAATATTATTATAAACCTTTAGTAGTTCCTATTCTTGTGATATTAGGCAGAGATAAATCATATATCCAAATTAGAATTACACCCTGTAGTAATATCAATTATAATACTGTATATAGACAAATTAAAAGTCGTATAGCTGACATTTTAGAGGTAAGAGATCTAAGGCAAATTCCTTTAAGGTCTACTATTGATCATTTCTTCAAAAATAAATTGATAGTAAAATTTAAAGGTGCACATGTTTATAAGCAAGAATTAAAAGTAAAGGATGAAAACTGTGAAATTAAGTTAATATTCAATATTCAAGGTGATACTTTGATTGATTATACTGGATTGGAAGTATACCAAACAATTGATAAAGAAAAATATGAACATCAAGTGGATAATATTAATGGTTATTGGCCTAATGAATTATACCAAGATGGAACATTTATTGTTAAAGATAGAAGAATTCAAATAGACGCTATAACAAATGAAATAATTTTACCGGCAGATTATCGAAGAAGTGAAATTGATTATGTATTACAACAAGTTAAAATGCCTTAAAAGCCAATTTTCAGAGTTACAAAAAGAAATCCAAGCAATTGATAATTACTTGGGTAACTTAAGCATCAATAAAGCTCAAAGATTAATGCCGGGAATGATTAGTAATACTTTGAATTTGGATTATGAAAAAGTATATTCTGTTCTGATTAAAGCTCAAGATTTAAAAATTGTAACAGTAAACTATGAAATATTTTGCCCTGAAACACAAAATTATATTAAAAGAATAGAATTATTACCTGAAAAATCGGAATATGAAATTGAAGATTGCAAATATTGTGATGAAAACCATACAATTCATCAAGATGAAATACAAATTTCATTTAGATTGCTAGAAGAGAGTGAAGGTAAAAATAATACATCTTTACTTTCTTCTAAGATTAATTATATTAAAAAGTTTTTTACAGAAAGGTTTTCAAAAAAAAAACCTTATCAAGAGCTATTAATAGCTCACTTCAAGAATACTTAGAACTTAAAAATGTCAATGGTTTAACTCATGAGCAAATTCAATATATTCAAAATCAAGCTACACAAGAAAAAAATCTTACTTTAGAGTATAGAAAGCTTTTTTGTACACATTTATTTTCCTTGAAAAGTCCAGTGTTTTGGATTTTATTAGTATTTATTTTAATTATAATTGGATGTATAACACCAAATGATGTTAAACAATATTTTTATAATAAGCTTCAAAATGATTCTAATGTAAAAACAAATGATACCAAACCCCAACCTGATAATATTCAAGAATTACAAGTTTCTAAACCTAATGAGAATAAGTAATGAAACAAATTATTCTAGTTTTAATATTGCTATTGTTATTCTTCCCTTCTGTTCAGGCAGAAGGGTTAAGCTGTAAGGTTGTATCTGTTCACGATGGTGATACTTTTACATGATAGATTTGGGCTAAACTTCCCAAAAAAAGGTGTAGATGATAAAAAACTATGTCCTGAAAACTCTATGGGTAAAGGTTTTGCACAGTACTTGAGAGATAATAACCTTGACCAAGAAAATAATTCTATATCAGGGTATAGAGAGACATTATATAAAATTGAGTTACTTCCTCAATTTTATCATTACATATTTACTATCTGGATTCCCCGTACAGGACGGAATTATTTTATGAAGAAAACTCCTAAATTTGTGAAATTTTTGGATAACTTGTATCCCCAAAGCTCTTCATAGAAGATAATAAACATTGAACATAAAAAGGTTTTTCCTGGCTAAAAGGAAAAACCTTTTAGCTTGCATTTTAAAGAAAAGGTGCTAATATACCAGCACACAATGAACTTTGATAAATAAATAGTATATACTTCCAGTTTTTGGTTTTTCCTAAGTGAATGTATCACGGCTTTTAAATACCAGAAGCAATAATTATTCTTAATAAGCTTAAATGCATGCTACTCATGACTTTGCCGAACAGGAAAACGCTGAAAAGATACCCCGGGAATTTTAAAGCTCAGGCGTGACAAGGGATTGCCGGTTAAAATTCCCACCCGGGAACACCAATGGGAATTTTAAAACGCAAGCATAACAACAAGAGAAGCCCAAAATTCCTAAATTCCCAGAATCTCAGGTATATTATTTTAAAAATGACCATGTTAGATACTTGTAGTAATTGATCAACTACAAGTATATTGGCTATTCTATATTATATATAGTAGAAAAAAGAAAAAAATATATTTATATTATAGTGGGAATTTAGGAATTTTAAGATTTTTTAAGCGAAAATAAGCTCAGGGATTATTTATCCAAAATTCCCATTGAAATTCCTGGGGGTGGGAATTTAGGAATTTTAAAATTTGTAAAGTATATACTCTACTCATAAAACGTTTTGAACTTTTTTAAAATGCAGTAATAGCAAGCATTTTACTTAAAAGCTTTACAGATTTTTGTTCTATATTTATATTGATTATGGAAGTGCAAACTGAGTACGGATTAATCCCGAAAACGCTTCGCAATCCATAAACTAGACTTCTTATGCTTTTTTATCAAATACCTTTGTGAGGTTTGAAGACAGTCAGAAAAGTTAGTTCCCCTGGACCAGGGGGACTTTTTATTGGAATTATAAGGGGTATACTATGCAGCAATATAATCTATTTTGTCACAATAGGAAGATTAACACTAAAGAATATAAGGTTATAACAAAGCTAGGAAAGCAATATAATTATCTTACAGAGTCTATAAAAGAGGGCTACTGTTCTTACTGTAAGACTTTTGTTATTTTGCATACCTGGCAATCAAGCTATAATGGTAAAGACTTCTATAACGAGTACAGAGGAAAAGCTGCTAAAAAGTTTCTAAAGAATGTAATACAAAAACAGAAGTGCTACCAGGAAGAACAGGTTGATAAAAGATATTATCTCAACTATAGAGAGTATGGAAAAACTAATGATGGAAATATCAAGAAGTGCTACAGCAACTTTAACTCTTTAAGACTTGGAATGATTGATCCAGATAAAGGTTTAGATTTTTTCGCAGCGTAAAAGATGAATAATAACCCTAAAAATATCTACATAAAACCTGATCAGTTCGATAGCAAAGGCAACTTCATTAAGCCTGTAAGAGGTGAGAAATATGTTTTACTACCTCCAGATACTACTAACAAGCATTTTAACTTGTATAGGTCTTACAATGGCAATGCAAAAGACAATAACACAAATCTTAGAATCGCTAAAACAGCTTAACGGGTCCTTCCTAGAGGGGTGGGAACCCGCAGGTCCGCTCACTCGTTTTTAGTTGCTGAGTCTAAAAAAAATTTTTATATAAACTATTAAACTTTTAATAAAAAATCAGGTAAAATGGCTACAGATAAAGACGTTCAGTTAATAGATGATGCTATTTGTGTCAGTACCAGAGAGATTTTAGAATTATTTGGTATTACAAAAGGTACGCTACACCAATGGGAGCATAAAGGATGTCCTAAAAAAGCTCGTGGATGGTGGTCGTTAAACGAAATTTTACGTTGGAGAGGTTTAGTATCAGCACAAGGCGTTAAAACAGAAGAAGAACTTGAATCTCTTAGCCTGCAAGAACAGAAACTATTTTATGAGGTTAAGCTCAAAGAGTCACAAGCAGAAAATTATAATCTTAGAAATGCTATTGCCAGGGGTGATTATATAGAAAAAGAAATTATTGTAAGTGAGTTATCAAGATTCTTTATTATATTGAAACGTTCTTTATTAGGTTTATCAAAGAAATTAAGTAATGAAATCAGTGCTTATATTGATCCTATTGAGGCTAGAAGAATTGAATCGTACATAAACGATATAGTTATTGATGCTTTAGAACAGTTAAACGTAAATGGTATCTACAAAGCACCAAAACAGAAAAAATGATTTGCCTCAATGGTTATTGCAAGGACTTCAAGCGCTAAAACCTCCAGAAAAGTTAACGGTTTCTGAATGGGCAGATAAATATAGAATCTTAGATTCAAAAACATCAGCCGAACCTGGAAGATGGGTAACAGATAGAACTCCATACTTAAGGGCAATAATGGATGCCTTTAAGGATCCTGAAATAGAAGAGATTATCTTTGTAAAACCTACTCAAGTAGGTGGAACAGAGACATTAAACAATATTATCGGCTATATAATTAGCCAGGATCAAAGTCCTACCCTGGTTGTTTATCCCACACTTGAACTAGCAGAATATACAAGTAAAAACCGCTTACAGCCATTAATTGAATTAAGTGAGGCTACCAGAAAACACTATAATAATAGAGAAAGCAAAGATCTAGAACTTCAATTTACTGGAATGTACCTTTGTTTATCAGGTGCAAATAGTCCAGCTTCCTTAGCAACTAGACCGATACGCTTTCTTTTAATGGATGAGCTTGATAAGTATCCTACAAATTCAGGAAGAGAAGCAGATCCCAGGAGTTTAGCCAGGGAAAGAACAAAAACTTTTGCTACTAATAAAAAAATTATATCGGCCTCAACTCCCACCCTGGTAGAAGGTCCGATATGGCAAGAATGGCTAAATGCCCATAGTCAATACAAATATTATGTACCGTGTCCTCATTGTGGTGATTATCAGGAATTAATCTTTCAACAAATTAAATGGAATAAAGAAGCTAAAACTGATGATGAGATAAGAAACAGTGCTTATTATGAATGTACAACTTGTAAAGGGATAATATCAGATAGACATAAGCCATTGATGCTAAAAAATGGTGAATGGATATCTTTGAAGAAAGAAGGTAAAAGAAAAACAGCTTTTCATTTGAATGCTTTATATTCTCCCTGGGTTCGTTTTGGAGATGTTGCTTCTGAATTTAAAAGAAGTGAGAATTTTCCAGATCTTTTAATGAATTTTGTGAATTCCTGGTTAGCTGAACCCTGGAAAGCAACTCAAATTAAATTAGATCACGAGGTAATACTCGAAAGACAGTCTAAATATAATGAAGCAACGGTTCCTAATGAAGCATTTTTATTAACAGCAGGAGTTGACGTACAAAAAACAAATTTCTATTACACTATAAGGGCCTGGGGTGGTTTTATGAGCAGTTGGAATATTGCTCATGGAATTGTGGATACCTGGGATGAAATTGAATACATAATGAGTATGCCCTTTAGGAATGAAAAAGGGGAATTATTCCAGGTTCAAATATGTGCTATTGACTCAGGAGACAGAACAGATGAAGTGTATGACTTTTGCGCCCAGAATTATGATTGGGCTGTACCTGTAAAAGGATCCAGTAGAGATTTACTAAAAAGATTTAGTATTTCTAGTATTGATAGGATAGGAAGTAAAGCTCATGGAATGAATCTTTATATTGTTGATGGTGGTCAATATAAAGATATGATTGCTGGAAGGTTAAAGAGGACTAGCAAAAGAGGTGGATGGTTTGTATATAAAGGCTGTGATATCGATTATTGTAAACAGATTTGTGCTGAAGAAAAAGTTAAAGAGAAAAAAGGCGATAGAGTAGTTTATAAATGGAAGACAAAAGGAACTAAAACACCTAATCATTATCTTGATTGTGAAGTATATGCAAGCTTCGCAGCAGACCTATTACAGGTTAGGTACGTTCAAACTGAAGATATAGAACCATATAAACGAACGATTCAAGCAGATCAGATTAATCTTCCTATTCAAGAAGTAGAAAGACATATGAATAAAGAAAAAAGTTGGATAGATAGTGATAGATGGTTAAGCAATAAGGGGTCATGGATAAGATGAACTTACAAGAACAGTTAACACAAATAAATGAAGCGATAAGTAAAATTGAAAAAGGTGCTCAGGAATATAAGATAGGTTCAAGATATTTTAAAAAACCTGATTTATCCCTACTTTATCAGGAAAGAAGAGATATTTTAAGAAGAATTGAAGAAAATGATAACTCTTCTATTGCTGGAACTACCTATGTAGCTAGATTTGTAGGTAATAGATAATGGTAGAAAAACAAATAAGAATGAATATAATTGATAGATTTATCAGTTATTTTAATCCCCGTCAAGGTTATGATCGTTTAGCCTGGAGACAAGCATTAAGGGGTTATGATGCTGGTGGTTTTGATCGTATAAATTCCTCATGGAATCCTGTTAATGGTACGGCTGAACAAATAAATCAAGCTCAAAGAGGTGTTTTAAGGGCTAGAGCTAGAGATTTAGAGCGTAATAGTGATATTGCAGAAGCATTGGTAAGCCCTTTTGAGCGTAATGTTGTTGGAACTGGAATAAAATTACAGTCTAAAATACTTACTAACAACAAAATAGAGGATGATAATTTAAATACACTTATAGAAACAGAGTTTGAGGAATGGTCTAAGCCTCAAAATTGTGACATAACAAAACAACAAAGTTTTTCTGAGCTTCAAGCTCTGACCATAAGGCGTTTAATGGTCGATGGTGGTATTATTTTTATCAAAAATTATATAAAGGATAAAAATAGAAATTATTCTTTTGTGCTTCAAGCAAGAGAAGTAGATGATCTTGATAGCTCATATTACCAGTGCAGGCTTAAAAATGGCAATAAAGTTGTTAATGGTATAGAATTAAACTCTTATAACGAACCTATCGCTTATTATTTAAAAATAAGAACTGTAGATGGATTTGAAAACGGTAAAAGTGAAAGAATACCTGCTGATAGGGTAATTTTTCTGTATAAAAAAACACGACCTACTCAAGTTAGAGAGGTATCAAACCTGGCTATTGCTGCTGAAAGAGTAAGAGATGTCAATGAATTTAATGAAGCTGTTTCAGTTAAAGAAAGAATTCTAGCCTGCTTTAGTATTTTTATTAAAAAACACACTCCTACCGCTCTAACACCTGGTTATCGTTCACAAAATAAAGATTCTCAAAGTGGTTATACTCAGAAAAATATTGCACCTGGAATGATTACAGAACTTCATCCAGGTGATAGCGTTGAGGTGGCAAATCCACAAGGGCAATCAAGTAATGCAAAAGAATTTATTCAAACGCAGCAAAGACTTGCAGGAGCAGGACAAGGATTAAGTTATGAGTCTGTTAGCAGAGATATGAGCCAGGTTAATTATTCAAGTGCCCGGCAAGGATTACTTGAAGACCAGAAAACTTATAAAATGTGGCAAAAATTTATTATTGAACACTTTAATATACCTGTTTATGAAACCTTTATGGAATCTCTTTACCTCTCAGGAAAGCTTAAAGTAAATGATTTCTTCAATAATAAGCAGAAATATTTAAGACATGTCTGGATACCTCCAGGATGGTCCTGGATTGATCCAATGAAAGAAATTACTGCAAATCAAAGAGCTTTAGAATCTAATCAGGTAACACTTGCTCAATTATGTGCAGAACGAGGGGAAGATTGGCGTGATGTTCTGGTTCAAAGAGCAAAAGAAAAGGAATTGGAAGAAAAATTGTTAGCAAAGTTAAATATGGAGGCTAGTTAAAGATGACCAAAGGGCAAAAGCCAAAGATAGGGGCAAAGAATAGGAGTACTTTTGCCCTGGCCGTAAGAGAAGTTAACCAGGAAGATAGGCGGGTTAAAGTTTCTTTTTCTTCTGAAATTGCAGTTTTTCGCTGGTATGGGATTGAATACTTACAACATGATCTAGATAGTGTTGATTTAGAAAGAATTAACGATATAGGGGTTAGTTTATTCAATCATCAAAGAGATTATGTATTAGGCAGGATAGAAAACGCCTACTTAGAAGAAAAAGAGAAGAGATGTTATTGTGATATTGTCTTTGATGATGATCCTGAAGCCGAAAAGATTTTTACAAAAGTCAATAATGGGACGCTAAAAGGTGTATCAGTAGGATATATGATACATGCAATAGAAGAGGTTTCAGCTGGAAAAACTTCCAGTAATGGGCGTTTTGAAGGACCTTGCGAAGTTGTTACCAGGTGGGAACCTATGGAAGTATCTGTTGTATCTGTACCTGCTGATGATTCTGTAGGAATTGGCCGGGATATTGAAGGGCTGATTGAAAAAAAGGTTGATAGTTATATACAGGAAGGATTAGAGAAAATGGGTGAAAAAGACAGACAACAAGGGCAACAACAAGTAAAAACAGAACAGAAACCAAATAACCAAGAGGATAATAGAAATCTTGAGACTGAGAGAGAAGAGGCTATTAAGAAAGAAAGACAAAGAGTCTCAGAGATTAATTCTATTTGCAGGGAATTTGATATGAGTCCTGATGATTTTGTTAATAACGGCAATAGTGTTGATGAAGTAAGGGAAGCAGTTCTTAGCAAATTAAAAGCTGAAAGAAAACCTTTAGAAGCTTCGGTAGGTGAAGATGTAAGGGTTACTTCTGATGAAGTCGATAAAATCAGAGAAGCTGCCTCAGATGCTATTATTATGCGTGGTGGAATAAGAATTGAAAAGCCTGCTGATGGTGCTATGGACTTTAGAGGAATGAAATTAAGAGATTTAGCTATTGAATGCCTTGAAAGATTAGGCGTCAGAAATGCTCATAGGCTTTCTGATACTGAATTATTTAAAAGAGCATTAACTCCTGATTCTCAGTTTAGTTCAATTCTCAGTTCTAGTGTCAATAAATCAATGAGTCAGGCATATAGAACGGCTAGAACTACTTATAAAGCATGGGTAGGGAAGGGTAGTAATACTGACTTTAAAACGGCTACTCATTATAGAATATCTGAAGCTGGTGATTTAGAAAGAGTCTACCAGAATGGGGAAATCAAATTTGATCAAGTCCAGGATGAAGGCGTATCCAAAAAAGTATGTACATATGCCAGAATGTGGGGATTTACCCGTGAAGCTATGATCAATGATGATCTTTCTGTACTCACTAAAATGCCAGCAGCATACGTAAGAGCTGCAGAGCGTGGAATAAATAAAGCTGTATATGCAATTTTGGGTGGAAATCCTAAAATTTACGATGGTATAGACTTATTCCATACCGCTTCACACAAAAATTTGGCTTCAAGCGGTAGTGCTCCTTCTGTAACTGCTTTTGATAAAGGCGAGCAAGCCATGAGAAAGCAGAAAAACCAGCGTGAGAAGGAAACTTTAAATATAGCGCCAAGATTTGTACTTTCTCCAGCATCATTAGGATTAACTATTAAACAAATTATTAGGTCTACTGCTGATCCAGCAGGTGATCATGCAGGTGTAGCCAACGTTTATGAAAATGGATTAGAACCAGTTATTGATGCTGAACTGGATAATTACAGTTCAATAGCCTGGTATTTAGCTGCTGATCCTGATGAAGCTGAAACAATTGAAGTCACTTATTTGAATGGTCAGGAAGAACCAATTCTGGAAAGTCAAGTTGGATTTGAATTCCTTGGAATATTATTCCGGATAATTGCAGATTATGGTGTTACCGCTTTAGATTATAGAGCTATGTACAAAGATCCTGGTTCTTCTGAATAAATTAGATCCTCATACCCCTTAGATATCCCTGGGAGTTTTCAATAAACTTCCAGGGATAAATTTATAAAAGGTTCAAAATACAAGTTATTAGGTTAATACAGTTAATAGAAGGGATAAAACTATGGCAATTGCACAATTTAAACAAAATGGTAGAACAATCGATTATGCAAACAGTAGTGGTTCAACAATTGATTATGGTGAAGTAACAGTAATTAATGATTTTATTGGTATTGCTGGAGAAGACATTTTAAATGGTGCAACTGGTTCTATGCATCTTGAAGGTGTTTTTGAGATTCCAGCAGCTTCAGGAGATACCTTCAGTGCTGGTGATCCTGTATATTGGAATGCATCAACAGAGCAAATTACTGCTACTCCTGGTACAAATGCTTATGCTGGAATAGTAACACAAGAAAAAACTAGTGGTCAAGAAGTTGCAGAAGTTAAAATTGGACGTGTTCCTGAATCAGTGAAGGCAGAAGGTGGCAAGCTTATTAGTAAAGCTTATTCTGAAATTACTTTAGGACCCCCAACAGGAACCACTCAAACGGCTACTGTACAAATTAAAGATATTAAAAATGCAAATATTGAGGAAATCAGAAAACTGAGAGCTTATATGGCTGATGGCAGCGATGACACAGGCGCAACAAAATCAACAACTGGTGCAAATACAAGTGCTGGAGTGACAACAGGAACAGAATTGTTAGAAAATGCAGCAAAACTTGACTGGGATGTTGAGACTGATGCTTCTGGTCAAGTTGTCTTTACTTTCGACAATGATGGTGGCGGTGGTGCTTATACTGATCGCCTTGTTGTTGTAATTCCTCATACAGGAGAACTTCTTGTTTCTGATCAGTTAAATGTTGCTGCTGCATAGGTATAATGAACTTTAAAGATCAATTAATAGAAGATTTAGGCGTGTTCCTGGACTTAGAAGAGTTCGGGAACACGCATAATTTCAATGGTAATGATATTGTTGCCATTGTTGATAATGATATGTTGGAGCAAAAAGCAGCAACAAAAGGTGTTTATGTTGGTGATTTGCTGTTTTTTGCTAAAACAGAAGATTTAATTTCTTTGCCTGAAGCAGGTAATTATGATCAGATAGTAACTTTTGACAATAAAGAGTATAAAATAGCTAGTATTAAAGAAGAATTAGGGATGACAGAAGTTATTTTAACTTCACAAAAGGGCTTAAGAGTCATTGTAAGATACAGACCTAAGAAGGCAGTAGATCAGCAATCATTATATGGTATGCCAGGTTACAAAGTACCCTGGACTGAAGCTAATATCATTACTCCTGATCCACTTTATGAAGAAATTAGCAATACTTTTAATCTTGATGGTATTGGTATTATTCAACAAGGAAGTATTTTATTACAGATAAATAAACCTCTCTTTACTAAAGAAGAATTAGAAAGCTATGAATACCTTGTTAACAGTATTGAATATACTTTAGTTGGTGGTCAGGTTATAGAGAAAGAATTTTATTGGAATTTATACCTTAAAAGGAAGTTGTAGTGATAAATTTAGAGGTTGAAGGTTTGAAATCATTTGAAAAACTTCTTAAGGATCATTCAAATGAAAATCTTGAGGGGTTAAAAGTGGTGATATATAACAATACCCCTTATGCAGATATCCTGGAATATGGATCAATACCAGGACAACAACCCTGGCCAAGTCCTGGCAAAAAAACTGAGTTGAGGGCGGATGTATTTGCTGGTCCTGTTCGTGTGGTGTCAATTCAGGGATTTGCTATGATACGAAAATCACTTGCTGAAGCTAAGAAAACCTTAATTGAAGAATTAAAATCTTTTGATCTTAGTAAAGAAATAAGACCGCAACTTGGAAAAGCAATGAATAAAGCTGGTATTGAATGGGAATATGATGCTAAATTTCTTACTCCTGAAGACTCAGGGGAAGCAAAAGAAGGTTGGAAAATAGTACTTATAAATTAACTATGTATACAGATGATGCAATAAATAGCTTTAATAAGTATGTAAGCGAAAACATACTTCCACAGTTACCTTACAATGCAAGTTTATATACTTACAAGGTTGATGATCCTATTTATCCAGCTATTTTTGTAACGTATCCTTTTGTTAAAGATTCTAATAATAGTTACTTGGAGAATGTATTTTGTCAAATTGAAATTATGACAAATAATCATGATAGAAGAACCGTAGGAAGACTTACAGATTCTTTTAGAAGGCTTTTAAATTTATCTAATTCATTTAAATATATAGCAAATTATAACTTTGATAATATTAATTCTCCTGTAGAAAATGGCTTTTTGTTAATTAGTGAAGCTGGAAAACCCCGTGAAAGAAATGATTTGTATGATCAAGGGATTGAAATAAGAATATTTGAGTTGTATTTAAGTTATAAAGATAGGAGTTAATAAGTTATGGGTATTAATGTACAGCAAATAGTTGGTGGACCTGCAGCATTAACATTCAATTCTGTGGATTTAGGGTCTACAATTGGCGGTGTTGTTATTAAATGGAATAATGAACATAATAAAGTAATGGTTGATCAAAGCACTATGCCTGTAAAAAAGCTGGCTAAACTTAAAGAAGCGAGTGTTGAATTTGTGCTTGCAGAAGCTAGTGATGCTAATTTACAGCTTGCTTTAGGTAGTTCAACAACTGGTTTCGGTGGTAATAATGCTACCCCTGAACATGCTTTGGGTGTTGCTGGTCCTGGTCCAAATGGTGGAAACAGAGATTTCACTTTCCACAAAGCTAGTGTGGAAGGTTCATCTGAATATAAAAATGAACGTGGTGAGGTTGTAGGTTTAAAAGTAGTCATGGAATGTGTAGCAGACCTTACCAAAAACAATGATGAACAGCTTTTTACATGGGTTAGTACATAAAATTTCTTGAGGTAACTAAATTATGGCAATGGAATTTAAGTATAAGTTTGATTTGAGCGATTTTTATAGTTTGGTTGAGCTCATAGAAAAGATCCGGCCAGATATAGCCAATGATCTTAATGAGATTGCAGCAATTAAAGCAAATACTGAACTAAGTGAAACAGAGAAAAACGTAAAGCTAGCTAATAAAGCTACTGAGGCAATATTTAAAGCTATTATTAAATCTAGAGAATCAGTATTTGAATTGCTTGCATCAACAACAAACAAAAGTATTGAAGATATTAAAGCGCTTTCAATGCCTGATGCTATTAAGTGTATGACAGGATTAATTAATTATATTCCCTGGTCTGAATGCCTGGGGGAGTTGAAAGCAATAATTCCGGAAAGCTGGATAATAAAAATCAGGTCTGTAATTCAACAGATACAAATAAAAGCTCAACAGATGGAGCAGGACTTAAAGAACTCAGAAAACAATTCTTCAGAGTCGTTCTAAAGCTATCTGAGGCAATGAATACTTCAGCCCTGGAGATCTGGAATTTAGATATTTATGATTTTTTCACTTACCTGGATGTATTGAAAGAAGAATCAGAAGCAAAATCCCGCGAAAGCCTATCTGAAGAAGATAAAATTCTACTTGGTTATGAAAATAAAATCGCTTCAGATAAAGATATTAAAGAAATGCTAGGTAATTATTAGTGAGTGAAGCAACAGCAACATTAAAAGCATTATTAACCGCCGATACTACTGATTTTATCGGCGGTTTTGATAAAGCTTTAAATAAATTGGTAGATTTTGGTGGCGGTATTAGTACCGTTACAGATGCCATAACGCATTTAAGGACTACTTTTGTAGCTGAATTGGCTGCAATAACAGCGGCTTTCGCTGCAACAACTTACCATGCATCAGGCCTGGAAAAAGAAATTTTAGACGTTACAACCCTTGTAGATACGTCTAAAGACAGTTATAAAGAGTTTAATGATAATATTTTACGCGCCGGGGCCATCTTGAAACAAAATCCGGCACCCCTGGCCGCGGCTGAGTATCAAGTATTATCGGCTGGTATAGATGACGTTAACGAGTCTTTTGAGGTATTAATAACTTCAGGGAAAATGGCTAAAGCCGGAAAGGGTACAACTTTCGAGGCGGTGGACCTGCTTACTACGGCTATTAACAGTTATGGCAAAGAAGTAAGTGACGTTCTTGAGTTATCAGACCAATTTATACGAACGGTTCAGCTAGGCAAAACGACAATTGGAGAGCAGGCCGCTTCTTTTGGGCGTGTCGGCAAGTTTGCGAAAGAGGCAGGCATGGAGCTTGTTGAGCTTAATGCAACTACCGCAACACTTACTAAAAATGGTATTGCTACTGCTGAAGCTCATACAGCAATAAGAGGTGTATTGCAGTCTGTTATCAAACCAACAAAGCAGGCTAAAGACCTGGCCAAAGAATTAGGGATTGAGTTTTCAACTACTGCTTTGAAGTCAAAGGGCTTTTTGTCTTTTCTTGAAGATATTAAAAATAAAACAAATAATAATTCTGAAGCACTATCAACGCTTTTTGGTAATGTTCAGGGATTAACAGCGGTTTTATCACTGAGTGGAAAAACACTTAAAGATTATGTTGAAATCCTGGATGATTTAAAAAATTCAGCCGGCGAAACCGAAAAAGCTTTTCAAAAGACATTGCAACCTATTAAAGTCTTTTTGGCTAACCTGAAACTGATTAGTTTAGAAATTGGAACACGTTTATTACCTCTCCTAAATGGTGTTTTAACTCCTATAAACAACTTACTTGATGTATTATTGAAAGCTCCAGCAGCGTTAAAAGATACTGCTATGTGGGTAGGCATTATTGCTGCTGTTTTAATGCCTTTTAGGTACATATTACTTATACTAGGTACATTTGGAACACGTTTAGCTGCTATAATACCGGGGATTTTGGCAGCGATCAGGTGGGTAATACCATGGCTATTAAGGGCAATACCCCTTGTCGCTAGATTCATAGGCCTAACAAATCCTATTGGATGGGCTATTCTAGGTATTATTCTACTTGTACAAGCGTTAAGACATAATATTTTTGGGCTTGTAACCGCTGTAAAAGAGATATGGGAAGCCGGTACAAAGGCAACAAATGAAATCTGGAATGCTATATTCCCGTTAAATGATAGTATTCAGACAGTCAAAGAAACCCTGGCTATTGCCTGGAGTGAGGGAAAAGTTATACTCAGGGCTATTGTTGAAGTTTTAAAAGATTATGTAGCCCAGGCTGTTGAAGACATAAAAGAATTAATCGTTAGAACTAAAATAATTATCATTGCAGCAATTAGGTTTATAAAACAGGAAGTTATAAAGCTAAAAGATACAATATTAAAGGCGCTTAATTCTATATCAATAGGTATAAATGTTGCAAAACGATTCTTTATACAAACGTTTAGTGCAATAATTGGCTATGGTGGGCTTGTCAAGAAAGTTATTGAAGAGATCAGAAAAGAGCTTAATTTACTCATTAAATCATTAATGGTTGCTATGCAATTGCTTAAAAATCACCCTATGTTTGGTTGGATGGCTAAGGGCGCGCTATTTATTGGTGATGTTATTAAAAAATATCAAGAGCTGAAAAAAGAAATAGAAGCCCAGGTGGAAGCTCAAAAAGAAACAGAAGACAACCAAAATGATATAAATGATGCCCTGGATGGTACAGCAGATAGACTTAAACAAAATTCACGTTTTTGGATGAATTGGGCTAGAGAAATAAATGAGGGGCTTAAAAACAGAGCCAGACGCTTAAATGAGTTGACTCAAAAGCAACCTAATTACGGTGGAACCCTTATGGGTGGCGTTGCAAGCAATAGATCTTCTGGTTTGTACAGTAGATCAACTACTTATCATTTTGAGCTTGATGGTGAGCATTATATATTGCCTGGTCCTGAAGAAGGTTTTACTGATTTTGAACGCAGACAGGCTAATAAAATGGCTGAAGAGCTACATAGAAGGCGTAAAAGGAAAAGATAGGCAAATATGGGTTTTACAATATACCAGGATAGCGATAATCCTACGATTTTTCGTTCTGTTAAACGTGAAACAGCAACGGTTAATTACATGTTGTCAATGGATTTTGATAATCCTTTGGGCGAAACAATCTTTAAATGCAATCTTATTGATGAGTTTGACCAGGAAGGTGAACGCTTTAGACCATTATCAGGACAAAGGGTAAGGTGGCAGGCTGATGATGGAACTGGCACAATATTGTTTGATGGTTTTATTATAGATCCAGATAACGAGCAGGAAGGTTTTAATGAGTTTGGTGCTGAAGTTCTTGATTATGATTTGTATGCAAAAGATCCTACCTGGTTGTGGGAACATAAAATCACCATGGAGGGTACGTTTAAGAATTTTAGACCAGGTGAATTAATTTTCTTACTAGCAAACGCTTGTGATTCCAGGTTTGTTCAAGCTCCTGATAATGATTTAGGTGATGTTGTACCGGATCAGGAGTTAGGGGTTAAAAACTATAAAGATGCTATAGAGGAATTAGCCCGTTCAGCTTGTCTGTTTGTATGGGTTGATGCTAATTGGTGCGTTCATGTAAAGAAATGGTCTACTATTATTGCGCTTTCTCAGGAAGAAAAATTTAATATTACTGATCAGAACTATATTTATCAGGGTTTAAAACTGAAAACAGATACTTCAAAATTAGCTAATAGGGTTTATTGTATTGGTTCAAAGATGGATGCAGGGGATATTAATCCTACTAATCGTAAAGCAGGGGTCCAAAAGTCTGAGGAATTAATTGCAATTGTTACGGCTGACTTAGATAGTATTAATTTTATGCGTAAAAGGATTGGTTATGAAGACTTAGTACCTGGAACAAACCCAGATGAATTACCGACAACAACAGAAGGTTTATTTGAAAAAGCCTTAAATTTAAAGGATATATATGATTATGTAACATTAGAAACAATAGGAAATGCCTATTTAGATATGTATAAATTGCCTTTAATTAGAGGAAGTGTAAGTTTTAAAGAATCAGGATTAATGCCAGGAAGAAGTATTTATCTTAATAGTGAAACTAGAGGGATTACAACTTTATTACCTGTAATTGAACTTGAGGTAACAGCTAGAGGTGGTGGTTTTGATGCTAATAATAACGCAGTATATAATTATACAGCGTATTTTAATGGTCCTTCAGCAATTACGGAAATGGCCAGGGATATTGATAGACCGATTGAGAAGAAGACTAAAGCAGAAATAATAATGAAACCGAACCCCCCTGAGTTGATAGGGCATACATCAAAAGAAGAAACCAGAACTCTCAATGTTTCCGGCGTTGTTATAAGGTCAAATGAGAATTATTAATGACTTTTCTTTACGGTCAGGTAATAACTAAAGCCAGTGTAAGCGGTCAGGGTATCGATATTGAAATACCGTTCAGGTATCCTGTGGCTAATCCTGCCAGTAATAATGAAGGTATTGAGCAACCTACTGAACCGCCTATAGAACTATTGTGTACTGAATGGCGATTTACGGACGATGAAAACTGTCTGGTGGATACTGAAAGTGTTGAATGGACTCATTATTTCTATGGTGCACCTGTAACAACCGCAACGTATAACGAAGATACCGAGCAATGGGAAGGTGTTGAAGATACTTACATCTGCAATAATCTACCTGTAAGGAATAGATGGTATTATCAGGCCAGGTGTAGAGCTAAAAACGGGGAATGTTCAGACTGGACGGCCGTTAAAACTATTAGAGATAACCCTGACCCGCTTCCCACACCAGAAATAACAAGCTTGAAAACTAATAATTCTGATCAGGTATTAGTTGAATGGACTGATGTATCAAGCGATATAGTTAATTTTTCACACTATGAACTTATTACAGAAGAAATTAACGTTGAAAGAAGACTAGAAACCGATGCAGTTATTGTAGATAGTGATTAATATAGGAGTAAACCAATGCCAGTACAAGATGGCGACTTAAAGATTTATTTTTCAGACGTTAACGGTGATATAGATCTTACTCATGAATGGCAAGATTTAGCAGGAGTGTATGATCCTGTGCTTGATGTAGATGAAGATGTTGAAGTAAAAATGCATCTCAAAAACACACATGCCACAGATTTAGCTACTAGAATTAAATTATGGACTGTAAACGGTGGTTACTATGATAATACTTCAGGAACACCAATATCAGGCTTAAAACTTGACCAACATATTAGCCCTGGAGAATATTCACTTATTTTTCCTACTGCTAATAGTGTTATTGTTACCGGGCCTGATGGTGAACCACTTCAAGCACAACCGATTGTTCCTAATGGAAGTACATATTTTGTCATTACAATAAACAACAATAAAAAAGCTAAGATTCAGTTCAGCGCTAGCTTACAAACTGGTAATACAGCAAAATTAGTAATTTCGGATGGTGGTGAATATTTGCAATTAGCTCCTGATAATGTTGGAAGTCCTGGAACATATGCTAAAAAAACATCTTATGCTGATGGTATTAACGTTGGAACCTTACAAGCTGGAGAAAGTTTTGCATACTGGATAAAACAAGTTATACCAGATGGATCTACTTCTGTAGGAAATAATAGACGTTACAGAATGCCTGGTAAAGGTGCTAATCAATAATGGCTTGCACATTATTTCAAGAAAAATTTGCTGATTCTTCCTTTTGTGGTGTTGCACAATGTGGAGGCTTTGAACTCAACTCTGAAACAGAATTTATTTTTTCTGAAAACTATGAAGATCAGTATGAAATTATCTTTGGTAATTATCTTACTGAAACTGATTACCATGAACTTGGGGCTTTTACCTGTGGAATAGCTGAATGTGGAATTGCAGAGCTCAATAAAGTACCCCTTTATCCTCTAAATAATAACTATGAAGATCAATATGAAATCTTAGATAGTATTGCTACAAACAATTATGAAGACATCTATATTATTCAAAACTGGATTTATACTGTTTCTTACCAGGATGAATATCAAATATTATCCCCGGTTAGTACCTTTAATTACGAAGATGAATATTTTATCCTCGGTGATGATGAAACGATCTCAACCAATGATTATGAAGATCAATACACAATTTTAGGGTCTATTGGAACGGAAAACTATGAGGATCAGTACATAATCCAGAATTGGATTGATACTTATAACTATGAAGATCAGTATGAAATCTTAGATAGTATTGCTACAAACAATTATGAAGATCAATACATTATCCAGAATACAATCTTTACAGAGAATTATGAAGACCAATATCAAATAATAAACTCCATTGGAACGGAAAATTATGAAGATCAATATGAAATCATCAACGCAGTCGTGATTGACTTGAGGCAAGCTTCAAGCTCTCACGACAATTCAGGATGGTTCGAAAGCGATATTTAATGCCAGTTTTAAATGAATATATAGACAATAGCCGGCAACACGGCGATATTGTAAGATATAGAGTAAGGGCGATCGATAAGTCTGGCCGGGCTTCTGCATTTTCACAGCCGGCAACGATAAAAGTCGGCAACAATGAAAATGTACCGGACCCGGTTAATTTCAGGCTGTCAACAGGCTACAGGGCTTTTCTCTTACAGTGGGATTTTCCAGAATGCGAGAATTACGCTTATACAGAGATTTTCAGGCGTACTAATCAGGCCGGTGATGCTGGCTTTTTTGGAAACAAAATTGTGGCCAGTGTTACAGGTACGAGTTATAAGCTGGTTGACACGGCAAGAGCTGAGGAAAGAACAATTGCAGGTGATATCAACGCCTATTATTGCTTCAAGATAAGACATGTCGATAAATACGGCAATCGATCAAATTTTTCTCAGGCGCTATGCGGTGAAATCAGGAAACTACAACCGGTAGATGTTGACCAGTCGCCAGACCGGGATGTTGTCTATGTGAAGCCCCGCCTGGGTATCCCTGACACAGATATAAGAATGGTTGATCCAGACAACCCGGGTCAATATATCAACCTGCAAACATATGCACAGAGAGTAAAGCAAAAGCATAATTCACTTGATCTGGCTGATCTTAGTGCAGCGCAGCAAATTGTTTCAGCCAATGAGCGCATAGACGGGCTTGAAGCTGCAACCGGTCAACAAATCGATAATATTAATGATCAACTGGCAACCAACAGAACGGCCATACAACGCAATAATAATAACCTGGTTAATGGAATACCAGGATTGAAAGAAAACCTTCAGGAAAACGTCCTGAACACCCCTGAGAGGCAGGCAATATTAAGCAATCTGGGCTTAACAGATGCTACAGTAACCGCTCAAATAATCGGCCTTCGTCCTTATGATAATAGCCTTGATACAGATATCAATACTGCAATCAACGAAAACGACCAATTCAGGCTTTCGAAAAAAATATATGATACAACCAAATATGATTTAGAAGGGGTGAAAACATCCGTAAGAACAGCAATACAACAACAATCATTTGCTGATTATTTAAGAAGTTTGATTGATAACAATTATGACGATTATTTAACCAGTAATGGTTATGGAGAAGCAAGTTTACAGGATCAATCAGATTTCTTGCTTAAAAGTAAGCCGGTTGAATATTCTGGAAAACTGGCTGAAATGATCTATGATAATGATTTGCAATCAATATACAACCCTGCAATTGCTGACGCTATAACATCAAAGACATTCAGAGATGATATTTCTTATATGTATCAATACAATAGCGATTTTGAAGATTATGTAAATACGAAATTACAGGAAAAACAAGAAGCAATAGAACAGCTTGCATTAGATACAGCAACAGAATTAGAGCAGGTCAGAGGGCTTATTGCTTCTGGTGACGATGAACTCAGAACAGACCTGAACGATACAATTCAACTGGTATCTGAGTTTAAGCAACAATATCTCGATTATAAACAACAGCAAGAAACAATTGACGCTCAACAGACATCATTAATTAATGATAATACAACCAGGTTGAACGCAGCAGAAACCGCAATTAATCAACTTGCTGCAAAAATATCTCAGGCTGTGAGTAGTATTGTTGTAACAACACCGAACGCAACACAAGAAGGAACTTACGGCATTGGTAGTAATGCAAGCGGAATGAAAACAATCTATATCAATATTGACGTCAATGCAGGCGGTCTGGTTAACCAGATGAATGAGCAATTTATACTTAGAGATGGTGTAAGTACAGCGGTTTCAGGCCAGATAACTTCGTATAACCCATGAGCGGGTTCGATATAGACATATTGCTGCCGGCATTCACAGATATTTTCTGCCGACGCCCGAAAGACGTTCAGGTTGCAGGATCAAGTCCGGCGGTTATCGAAGCAGGCAAAACAGATAATATTGCCCTGGCCGGGAAATACCTGGAAGGCGATATAAACCTGTATACAGATTCTAGCAGGATTACACTATCGAACATACAACAGCAAGGGGAATATGAAACAACGCAGGTAACAGCCGATGCAACAGCAACAGAAGGCGATGACCAGAATAATATAGATGTATACGGCTATACCTGGGGGCAGGACGGCAATGATACAGCAAAATTCAATGTTGTAGATGCCATAAACATCAAAGACGTTGAGCCCAAAATTAACAGCGTTACAACGTCAATGCCTGACGTTACATATCCTGAACATATACGCTTTGACGTTGATTGCACAGAGAACATAACTAAATTTTATCTTGAAACGGAAGGTCAAGTTAAGTCTATCAGTGATAACCCGTTTTTCTACAGCTACAAAACATATGGCAATAAGCCTTATTCAGTCTATGGGAAAACCGCTGAAGGTGTCAAATCAAACACAATAAGTAAGACAGTTAACGTAAAAAGCCGGCCATACATAGAAAAAATAAACTTTAAAACGGCTATAGATAAGTATCTCGTTGGAGATAATTATTTCATACCGTATCAAATCATTGGCAGCGGTACGGTTAACTTACCCAATTACGATAAGCCTGTTCCATACGTTGAGATAGAAGCGTATTGTGACGTAGCCGGAAATACACAAGACCTGTATTTTTACCTTTACCCGACTTACAAGACTGGAACATTAGGCTACGCAGTTAACAGAGTTGATCAGTGGAAATATTTAACCGGTCATACACCCTCAACTCTTAAATTTAACGTAACAAACAAAGATAAACTTGTTTTAAAAGTGAGGATGCAGAAACCTGTTTATCCGAACTATACATATACAGAGATATTTTTACATATAACCCCATTTAATACTGTTAATACAATTGGTGTTCAATTCCCTCTGGCCGTTTACATCTGGCAAAGTCCGGCAACATTATACTTATCAAACTATACAAATACTTCAGGTTATTATGATCTGCCGACGACAAGCCTGCAATGGTATGATTTGCAAGGCAGTCCGGCATTATTGAATGCCTGGGGGAATATATATAACAGACAGACAGCAGAAGATGTCTATGGATTAATAACTAGTTATAATTATTAGGAGCTTATAAAATGACGATAACATTCCCGATTAGAGAGCGTTACACTGATAAAACAGAATCTGTTCCTGGCACAAAATTCACCAACAATACTTTTCAGGAGCTTCAACAGAGAAATGAGGAGTTTTCAAACTTCTCACTGGCACATCTCTTTTCTGTATATGGCTTTTTAAGCGCACCTATTATTGAGAAACCTTCTGTCAGGCGATTAACCCTGAAAAGAAATACCAGTGCATTGACCCGCTATGCCTCTGAAACCCTTGGTATGTTTGAGCTGCCAGATGATATATCTATTGATTTTTCAGAGCTTACAAGCGGTGTAGCGGTCGACAGATACGACTATCTTTACCTTGAGTTATATCGCTATAATAATGATTCTTTGGATTCAGGTCCTAATGGGGATTTGCAGGGTAAAATAGGCTATCGTCTTAATATCTACGAAGACAACGCAAGCCCGACAACTGCAACAGAGCCAGACGTCACAACATCAGCCAGACAAGAAAGCAAAGAAGAAGGCAGGATCATTATACCCCTGCGGTCTGTACACCGCTATCAGACCACAGAAGAGGACGAAACTGATATAACAACCGGCACAGATATTTCTGTGAATGCCGTGGCCAATATCCCCGGTACAAGCAATCTCTCTATCCCTGACCTGACAATCGAAACGCTGACTGTATCAGGTACCAATTTCGGCATCGATGACGCCGGCAACGCCGATTTCTTATCTCTGTTCGTCAATGAATCTGCATATGGCATCGATTCAGATGGCGACGGAAACTTTAACAGCCTGACTTCCAACGCTCTGACCGTTGATTTTATGGACATCAACGGGGCTACGATACAATTTAAGGGCGTTAATAATACTAAGGGCTTGGCTCTTGGTACAGGTGCAACCGTAAAACACTCGTTATATATGTATGACGGGGCTTCTGATGAGTTCATCATTAAGTGTGAGAACTCTGGAGTGGAACATTATGAGCAATCAAACGACGGTCAGCTAACCCTGAGGACCGGCAACGGGCAGGATCTTACCATTGATAGCGCTGCGGATATACTTCTCAATGCTGGCTCTGATGCCGATGTAAAAGTCAATTTAGACGGTACAGGTAACTTTTACATTGTTGGTGATACTGATAACCCATTGCAGCCTTTCTTTGACGCCGCAGAAGGGCAGAACATCGTTAATTATTGGCGAGTTAATGAAAGTATAGTTGCCCGTATGCAGTACGCTGCAAGTGCTTTCACGATGCAGAATGATAGTAATGACAACTTAATTAATCTCAATAACGATGGCTCGATTGATATCAACCCCACAAATGCCGGTGATGTTACCATTAATGGCTATAACACCAGTGACATTTTTCTCAAAGGTGCTACTTGCACCTACCAAAACACGGGATCAACCGCTGAGTTTGCAATTCAAGGAAATAGTTCAGCAAGTGCAAGGATGAAATTGAAACAGGGTACAACAGATAAAGTACAACTGTACTGGGATGACAGTAATAACAGATTTGACATACAAAATCTGGTTAATAACAATTATCTCAGGCTCAACAACAATGGGGGTATTGCAGGAGTATCAACCAACAGCCAAAGCATAGGGTTTAATTCAGCCGATGCATTTAACATTGTAGCCGCTGGTAACATAACAATCGATGGAAATACAGGCTACACGGGTAATGTTACAACGTCAGGCGGGACGTTACAAATCCACAAAGGCGCCATTGTAGGCGTTTCATAGATATAAATAAATGGTTTTGTAATTATAGTAAAGAACAGGAGTTTAAAATGGCAGAATTTACACCACAATATGATTTAAAATGGATTAAATTTGATAATGGTATGAAATCAATGAAAGTATACGCAGAGCGTGGCGGTGTTACACCTGACGGCGAGCCGGTAAAGCTTCCGGCTGTAAACGCTGTTATAGATAATCCGGACGTTTATGATGCTTTATTTTCGATACCAGCTACTATAACGCTGAATGGAGAAAATTATAGTGGTGTTATTGGCGAAATGCTAGCTTATTTGGCTAGTTGTGCTGTAAGGCGAGAAAAAGATACCTGGCCATTGTCTCAGGCTGAACTTGATAAGTTTGGCACTGTCGAAGGTGTGCCCACAGGTGTTTCAGTTATTGAAAACCTGATCAATTCACAATAGTAAGACACTTATATTTTAGAAGGAGCTAATAATATGACTCAAGAACTCTGTACGATATATGACTATACGCATACAGTCATGTCAACTAAAATTCAAGCTCTTAATAATGTGATCAGTCAGAAAATGGTTGAGCTTGAATCTGAAAAGCAAAAAACTAAAAAGCTTGAAGAAGAAAAGAAACAGCTGAAAAACAAGCTTAAAAAGACTGAAGAAGCTAATATCAGCTTGATTGCTGAAAATAAAAGGTTGAATACAAGGTTAAGTAGTATACAGGAGGTATGAACTATGGCAGATGCTGCAAAAATACTTGATGCAATTTTTTCTAATCTAGGAAAAGGTTTAGCACTATCAGCTAAAGAAGATAGATTACGCCAAAAACAGGAGTATGAACAGAGAATGCAGGAACTTCAATTTCAGCAACAGCAACAACAGGCGTTAATGGACTCATACCCTTACTTGCAAAATGAAATCAGTATGCTGAAAAATCAACTTAATTACGAAGTTCAAAGGCGCAATCAGGTTGAAAATGAACTCAGGGATACGCAGAATACCGTTATGGTATTACAACAAAACAATGATAGCCTGAGAAGAGATAATGACGAACTCAAAGAGCAAGTAGACGAGCTCTTAAGAAAAAATGCTCTTCTTGGTGAAACACTTCAGCAGGCAGAAAGCTGGATTAAAGAGCATTCTAAACAGTAGTAAAACCAGTCTACGAAAAATTAAAGAGGGTTCGTTATGTATTTTTTACAGGTAACAGAAGTCATTCAAGCTGCAAAAGGTCTTGAATCTGATGATCTTTTCTGGATCCTTATCTTTGCGATGTTTTCAATTCTGGCTCTTGCAGCAATACCAATTGTAAAATCAATCATTGAGTATTTTAAAGAGCGTGATAACAAGATCATGAAGTTCGATCATACTCAAAAAGAACTCGATAGACAACTTGAACGTGAAAACAAACGTGAAAAGTTCGATCGAGAAAACAAAATAGCTGATGCATTAATGATAAATGCAAAGAATCTGGAAGAATCAACGAAAGCAAACGCTAAATTGGCCGATATTTTAAAGGAGCAATCCCAGGTTAATATTGATCTTAAGAACATCATCAAAAATGATTTAAGATCTGTCTGTGAAATGCTCAGAAAGGTAGGATAATTCCGTGAAGACTTCTCAAAAAGGAATTGATTTAATAAAACATTTTGAGGGATGCCGTTTAAAGGCTTATAAATGCCCTGCAGGTATCTGGACAATTGGTTGTGGTCATACAGGAAACGTTAATCCTGATGATGTTATTACAATGGAACGTGCTGAAGAACTATTAAAACACGATTTAGCAAGATTTGAAAAAGCTGTTAAAAGGCTTATAAACGTTCCTTTGTCTCAAAATCAATTTGATGCCCTGGTTAGTTTTACTTTCAACCTGGGGGAAGGTTCTCTTGAAAGATCTACTCTCAGAAGAAAGCTTAATGTTGGTAACTATAATGCTGTTCCTGTAGAGCTGAATAGATGGGTTTACGCTGGAAAACAGAAGTTAGCTGGATTAGTTCGACGGCGTAAAGCTGAAGGTCATCTATTTAAAACAGGAGAGTTGAATTTCTTTTTAGATAGTTAAATCTCTCTGATAAACTTTTTTCAAAGACCAGGTAAATAAATACCTGGTCTTTTTTGTTTTTAAAACCTATAGAATTCCTATAATTTTTAAAAGGTGAACTCATTATTATCCTCAAATAGTTAATATTAGTTTAATATAACTAATAAAAAGTTTGAAAACCACAATTTGTAAGGTTTTTATATTAAAAAAATATTAGAAAATGGAAAAAATATCAGAATAAAGTATAAAATAAAAAGGACTATTTTGTTCTTTTGTCAATTGTGTTAAATTTAAGTTTGTTTACATAATAGTATCTTTTTTAAAATGACAAGCAAAATCAAAGATATTGATATAAGAAAACAGCTTAAGAAAAAATTAGAAGTAGATTTTCGTGAAGATCCATCTACTGTTATTATTGATGAATTAGGAATTTGTCAAGGTAAAGTTCGTACAGATTTAGCTGTTGTGAATGGTAAATTTTATGCTTATGAAATAAAATCACCTTCTGATACTCTTGCAAGACTTCCAAAGCAGTCAGAATTATATAGTAAAGTTTTTGATTATGTAACCTTGGTTGTACATGAAGGTTTTTGTAAACGAGCTACAGATATCATACCTGAGTGGTGGGGAATAATTATAGCTAAAAAAAATAATAATGGGAGTATTGAACTGAATGAATTACGTTCTCCAGGTTTTAACAACAATATTAAAGCTTATGATTTAGTAAAATTATTATGGAAAGAAGATGCTCTTGAATTACTTTCTCAAAAAGATTGTTTAAAAGGATTTAAAAATAAGCCAAGGCGTTTTGCTTGGCTTAAAGTTTGTGAATTATATGATATTGATGAAATAAGAGAAACAATTAGGATGAAGTTGAAAGAACGGGCAATGCAGAAAGTTGTTGGCAGGCTAACGTAAGATGGTGGTTGATACCAACTACAACCCAGGTTTCAGGATTGCCAGTTGAAACATTCCCTTCCGAACAATCATAAATATATTTACAACCATATGAATGGTTTTGACTATAGTAATAAGGGCTCTCTATTAATAATTTACATAGATCTCGATATTGTCCATAACCACTTTCACCTCTTAAAGAAGTACCTTTGCATATGATGAAATTATCACCACTAGTATATTTGATTTTTGCAGATATTTGCATAGTAACAGGATCAAAATCAGTTATTAGAAATGGAGATTGTATTATATAATCTCCAAAATTTGGAACTCTTTGATATTTATTATTATAAAACTCTTTCCACACTTTCCATTCTATACGAGGCAATACAGTAATAGCATTTGGATCAATTCCCCTCATACTCTCAGGAAAAGATGCACCTATAAATACAATTTGTTTCCAGGAATCAATTTCAGGTAGTTCATTAAGAAATTGTTTGATCATAAATTTAATTGTAGTTTCATTAATCTTAGAAATATCTTCTAAATCTAGAACCAAAAATATTTCATCATATGATAAATGATATTTGTTTATAAATGAGTCTAAATTGTTTCCCCAATTATCATCATTTAAATCCTTTTGATTTAAACGTAAACAAATACCTCTTTCTTTATATTGGCTTGAATTTAAATTATCATTATTGCTCCAATTTGTTTGCATAACTGGAATAAACTTAATATTAAATTCTTTCATCCTTTCATACAGATAATTTACATAATTTTCTTCTACTAAAATTTCAGTAGGATCAATAATGACATAAAATTGATCCTTAAAAATATTATTAATATCTTCAATGTATTTATCTATTTGTTCTTCTGATGAATACCTAGATTCCTCTTTTAAAGCCTGTAGCTCAATTATAGGCGTAAACTGATTTTTCAAAGTACTATCAAGATTTTTTAATGCTTTCTTTTCTCCTCTTTTCCATTTAATTACAGGGAAATAATGTTTTGAATCGAACATAACAACTTTTCCTCCAAATTCAATGTATACAAACGCATGAAATAACATTAGCATGGAAATTCTATTTTGAAAGAAAAAAAATCATGTTCCCAATATGTTCCCAAAATTTTCACAAGTTCCAAAAATCATCATGAATTAGCATGATAACCTGAAAGCTCAAAACGACTACTAAAACTAAATTATAGGCTTTAAAGTGATAAGCAATTAAATAGCGTGATAAGTGGTAAAATTAACTACGAACCAAAAGGTCGGGGGTTCGAATCCCTCCCGGCGTGATAGATATAACAACAATCTCCACGATTTAACGATCGTGGATTTTTTCTTTCTTGTGTAATATAACCGAGCAGTTACTTTGAGAAAACCGTCTACTTAGTCTGAGATTCCGTGTTAAAAGTCAATAGGTTAATTTTTTATAGAACCAGAGAACTAGCCAGATACACAAGGTCTGGCTAGTTCTCCTTCTTGGCTGAATTTTCTTTTTTCTACCCAATCTGGATCAAATTTTTGATGTGAATTTAAAACTCCCACCATTAAACACAAAAGTTTACGCATACAAGCCGTTATAGCAACCATTTTACGTTTTCCTGCATCTAATAATCTAAGATAAAAATTCCGAATCAAAGGATTATATTTAATAGCAGTCAGTGCAGGCATAAAAAGAGCCTTTCTCAATCTGGAATTTCCTGCTCGACAAATACTTGAATAGCCGGTATGCTTTCCAGATTGTTTGTGTCTAGGAGAAAGCCCGGCATGTGCACTTTGAACTTTTGTGGAAATTTTTTCTTCATCGGTTTGCATCATTTCTGTTAAAAAAGTTACACTTAATTTATTCCCAACACCTGGAATACTCAACAAAAGCTTGCTTTTACGGTTTAACTCGTCATCTGTTTTAATAATTTTATCAATTTCTTGCTCAATTTTCTTTATTTCTTCATTAAATTTTGATATCATATTGTTTATAGAATCAGCAATGAATACATCTTTGACTGATTCTAAGTGCCCCGAAAGGAGAGCACGCTGCTTGATAAAAAAATCAAGATGACGAGAAAGACTTCTGAGCTTTTTGAGGGTTTTAGGAGTCTTTTTTGATTCTTTGGGTCTTTTTTCATAGCAATACTTTGCTAATAGAATTGCATCCACTTTATCTGTTTTGGTTCTAATATTATCAGAAATTGCAAAAGACTTTGATTGGCGAGGGTTAATAATTGAAACAATGGAATTAACCTGTTCAGACAAGTATTCAAAAATATCTTCGCTGTAAATTCCTGTAGATTCAATCACATAATGTACTTTGTCCAATGATTTTGCTTTAAGTAAGTTCTCTGAAAGTTCTCTTATCGTGTTAAATCCTTTAAAATCATTTGATACAACTCTATGCTTGATAATTTTTTCTCCATTTAGTGTAAAAGCAATATCAAGCTTTAATTTTGAAACATCAATTCCAGCATATAGGAAATTATTTCTCATAAATCCACCTTTCTATTTGAATGTAATATTGATATTGGCACCGTCCAAATTATCAAACAAACTCTCATCTTGTACATGCAGGCTTTTTGCCTAAGATTCCAGTTCAAAGTTAAGTTCGATAGACGGGGACATATCTCAGACTCAGTTTTTAAAAACTTGAAAAACGTACTGCCTTGTTCCGTCCAATATCAAACTTAATGGTACATTTGAACAAATTTAAAACCAATAATTTAAACATACAAGAAAAATGCCGGTTTTTACCGAAAAAACGGATTTTTAGTTTGAGAATTTTACCGGTTTTTTTCTAAAGTGTCCTATCAAGAAGGTTTATTTATAAGGCTATAATTTATCTGGGCAAGTGGAACAAATACCGAATCATGGAATCCCCTATGCCGTCTAGGATTGATACCGTTCTCGGATAGGAAGGGGAAATACCGTTTTTTACCGAAAAAGCGGATATTTAAGGCGAGAGAAAATCCGTTTTTCGAGTCAAAATTTTCGTTCAAGCTTGCTCTATATAAGCCTATTGACCTTGCGGTAAAGAACCGGGCTTTTTTGAAAAATTTATATAAAGAGACTGGTATTTTGTTATTGATCCGCTTTCATGGATTCCCTTATGCCGTCTAGACTTGTGTCTTTCTCATAACGTAAGTGGAAATACCGTTTTTTACCGAAAAAGCGGATATTTAAGGCAAGAGAAAATCCGTTTTTTGAGTCAAAATTTCGCTCAAGCTCGCTCTATATAAACCTATTGACCATACGGTAAAGAACCGGGCTTTTTTGAAAAATTTGACCGAACCCGGAAGTGGTCGGAAGGAGGTGGAAGTCAGAATCAAAGGTTAATAATCCCTCGTGGATTTAATAGCGACAGAAATTTTATAGCACCTAAAGACTTGCCAGAGCTTAATGTTTCATAAAATAGGTGTAAATGACATAACCCCGGAAAAATTACCTCAAGAAGGAAGGTTTTAGGATAAATAATAGGCAGTTATGGCCGGTGTTTTAAGAAATGATACTAAAATTAAGTCAATATTAGCAATATTCTGAACGTTTTATTTATATTTTAACCCTGTTTTTATGATGGTATAGAACGATAAAAAAGTTCTTATAGCTGCCAGGAAACAAACAGAGACAATTGGAAGCAAAAGTATAAATTTCCTTCACTAATAGACTTACAAAGTGCTAAAAATTAATCTAAAATGAAGATAAGTATTGATAAAGGAAGCTTTATGGCTAATCATTCAAACGGAAAAGAGAAGATCAAAAGAATTTTAACCGATAATGGTCATTATAAGTTGACTGAAGAGCAATGGAAGAACTTTACAGAGGCTTTAAATGCTCCAGTGAAAGATCTTCCTAATGTCAAAAAGTTGTTTGACGAACCCACTATATTTACTGAGGAATAGTTTTACGAAACACAATTCTTGAATCATGCGGAGAAAAACCATTCCAATCTCCGCAAAATTTGCGGTGAATAATTTAATGGTAGAAAATTGATTAATGAGAATTGAGTTTAAAAAAGTGGCTAAACTTATACTTATAGTATAACTATAGCGATATTTTTAAACCAAAATAAAATTGAAGAATAGTTCTTTAACTCATTTGCTGGTTAAATGTTCGACTATTTCTATAAAATCCTCAAATGCTTTTTGATAGCCAATGACATCTTCATCATTAGCGTAAGACATATTATCAACAAATTTTTCATAATTCTTTTGATAGTTTTGATTCCCTTCAAACACTTTGATTGTCTGGTTTAGCATTTCTGAAATTGACAAAGTACTATCAGTACCACCTCTTCCACGATCATTGTTAAATGATTTATCTATTGCCATTATAAATCTGGGATCTTTAATAATCATGGTTTTTAAAGCACTTAAATCATGTAAATGTCGCATTATTGTTGGATCAAACTTTTCTTCTCTTCTTTCTTGATTTATCGCACATAGTCTCCAGGCAAGAGCACTTATTTTGTCTGCAGCAATTTCAATAGTTGAAACACATTCAATAACCGTATCCTCTTCTTGTCCAAGATATTCAGAAATAAATGATCTTATTTTTCGTTTTTCTGTCTCTAGATTCGTTTCTTGAAAGCTCATTTCAAGTTTTATATAAGGTCTTAAGGAGTCTTCTAAAAGAGCATTTTGCGGGTATATGATATCAAACCCAAAAAATTTACTTTCATTTCTTTTAACGAGAGAATCTTCTATGACTGATAGAGCTTCAGCATTATTGATTAATTCAATAACCCTGCTTCTAAAATTTTTACGTTCACTTCTTGAAAGTGTTTTCTCTGCCCTGACTTTAAAGTCTATATCCTCTGAAAATCTTTGTATGACACCATAACCCTTTGAAAGACTTGTCCCTCCCGAAAAGATCGGTAAAATGTTTTCTTCACTGATGGAGGCGATTAATTTAATCGTCCTGACCACAAACCAGTCTTTTTCTATATAAGAGGGGCTTAAGCCATTCTCAATTGCCACCTCTTCAATTAATGCCGGATTAGGATACGGATTCATACTTTATAGACTTTCCATTATAACTAATTTTTCTTGAGATTCTCCCACGAACGCCAATAACTCTACCCGTAGGAACCTGGGTTGTTTTTCCTTGATTATACGCCTTTTCATAACGAGTAGGAACAACTTTTTTCCCTAATTTTTCTGCTGTTTCAATGGCAAGAGCCCGAAGATCTTTTTCTGGCATGGGTTTACCGGTTATTTGGGATACTTTCGTTCTGGCATAAACGCCCTGGCCAATTTTAATTAAAAGCCCTTGTCTGGTTAATTGACGAAAAACACGGCCAATTTGATCTCTATCAGAGAGATCAAAAAAATCGGACGGAATAAAAACAGAAGATTTATTCCGTTTAATGCGATATTGCATTTTGGCCTCAAGGGTATTTTTAATAGGCATTAATTTATTCCTGCAAAAATACGACATTTAACTATTACAATTATACGACATTATATAATTTAAATCAAGCTCGTAAAATACTTATATTAAATATTATACAGGATTTATTGTATAAATAGGAATATCAATAAAAAATTTAAACGAGTCTAAATAAGCTTTGAATATATAAATGTACGTACGGAGAAAGACCGTTCTAATCTCCGCATAATTTGCGGTGAATAATTTAATGGCAGAATAACGGTAGGTTAATGGCATTTTTAATCAAATGGTGATTCAGTTGTTATGGAACCATCCGGCATTTCATAGACCAGTGTCCCATTGATAGAATACACGTTTGGAATTCCTTTTTCTTTATTTTCCTGAATAGCCTTCGCAACGGCTCTATTGCCAAGACGGGTTATATTTGTGGATAATTCAATTTTTCTTTTTTATTTTTTAAGAGTAATTTATGATAATATGGAATAACTTAAGAACAAGTATTCTGCAAGGGATTGGATACAAAATATATGTCAGAAGTTATGACAACTCAGGAAGCCTCTCAATACATTAAAGTAACTATGAAAACTTTGAGAGATTTAGCTAGAGAAGGTAAAATACCAGCTCAAAAGGTTGGTAGAGAATGGAGGTTTCTTAAAAGTGCTCTTGATAAGTGGTTAGAGGGAAAAGAATAGATATATGCACAGCGATTTAACATTTTTCACTAATGAACCTAATTCTACTTTACTAGAAAGATTTAAAAACACTTTAAGAGATGTAGAAACTTTTGATGTACTGGTAGGATATTTTAGGACAAGCGGGTTTTATAGACTGTATGAATCATTAGAGGATATTAAAAAAATCCGGGTTCTTGTTGGAATTAATACAGATAAAAAAACCTATGACCTTGTACAATCAGCACAAACAAAATTTGACTTTGAATCTCATACTAAAGCAAAAGAAGATTTTTCAAAAAAGCTTACCGAGGAAGTCTATCAATCAGAAGATAAATATGATGTAGAAGTAGGAATTAAGAAGTTTATTGAGTTTATCCAAACAGGAAAACTTGAGATTAAAGCTTATCCAAGTAAAAATCTACATGCAAAGGTTTATATTAGCCGATTTAAAGAAGATGATAGAGACTATGGAAGGGTTATTACAGGTTCAAGCAATTTTTCTGAATATGGTTTGAATGCAAACTATGAATTTAATGTTGAGCTTAAAAACTCTTCCGATGTTAGATATGCAGAAGATAAGTTTGAAGAGCTTTGGAAAGATGCTGTTGACTTATCAGAAGTTTATGTTGATACCATAAATCAGAAAACTTGGCTTAATGACCAGATAACCCCTTATGAAATTTATCTTAAATTCCTTTATGAATACCTTAAAGAAGAAATAAAAGCTGATGATGACTTTAAAACATATCTTCCTGATGGATTTATGGAGCTTAAATATCAGAAAAACGCTGTTACAACACTGAAAAAGATTGTTGACCAGTACGGCGGAGCTTTTGTTGCTGATGTTGTAGGACTTGGCAAAACTTATATTACTGCTATGTATGCTCAAGCTTTACCGGGCAAAAAGCTTGTTATTTGCCCACCACCAATTAAAGATAATTGGGAAGAAGCTTTTAGAGATTTTGGTATAAGAAACTTTGAAGTTGAATCTATAGGAAGATTAGAGCATATCATTAAAAAAGGCGTTGAAAGATACGACTATATATTTATAGATGAAGCGCATAGATTTAGAAACGAGAATACTAACCAATACCAGCTTTTGCATCAGATATGTTTAAATAAAAAAATCCTCTTAATTTCTGCAACGCCCTTAAACAATTCTGTTTATGATTTTTTTAGTCTTTTAAAATTGTTTCAAAAGCCTACTGATAGTGACATTCCAGATGTTAGAAATCTTGAAACCTTTTTTACAAGTGCGAGACAAAAACTTTTACAGTATGATAAATCAGACCCGGAATATTTAGAGGAAGTCAAGCGAATATCAAAGCAAGTCAGGGATAAAATTTTGAAACACGTTATGGTTAGGAGAACCAGAACAGATGTAATGAAATATTTCCCTTTTTCTTTGTATTTTCTAAGAACACATGAATGTTTGGGGTCAGTATATTTATGAAGCAAGGTATTAATCGGTGTTTGATCAAAAGAAGCAATGTCTTCTTCCTTCATACCAACTTTTTCAAAGGTACCATCCTTAACGCCAATGATAATACTTCCACCATCCTGAGTGTTCGCCATAGCCAGAATGTGTTTGATTAGCTTATAAGTATTACGTTTATCATTCCTTTTTCCCCACCGAAAGCTTTCTTTGAAGTCTAGATTTTGTCTTTCTCCATTATATTGGATTAGTTCTTCAAATAATTCTTGAGACATAATGACTCCTGGCTTTTCTGGAATACATTTTTAAATTCTATCTTTATGCAAATAAAATTTCAAGCAAAAACCCGAAAACATGTTATATGAATATGTTAAACTGATGTGTTAGCTAGGCTACTGTAATAAAGGTTGTTATTAATGGAATATTTTAAAAACGATACAAATATAAAGATTCAAGGAAAATGCCCTTACTGTAAACAAAAAGTTTTTCTGGATAGTTCACATTCAGTTGATATCGCCCAAAAAGGGCAGGTTACTTTTGACCGTACAAGTAAAAGAACGACTTTAAATATATATGGTATAAGAATTTGTCCAGATCCTAAATGTAATAAAGTAATATTTTTTGAGGCTACATCTTTTGTTGAAGAAGACAAGATTACTAATTTACGGCTTTATCCAAAAATATTTAGTGCATCAGTTAATTCTTGTATTCCTGAGTTAGTTGCAAAATCTTACGAAGATGCTTTAGCGTGTTATGAATATGATCTTTATACGCCAGCAGCAATTATGATTCGTAAAACCATTGAAAATATATGTGAAGATAAAGGAGCTACTGGTCCTAATTTACATCAGAGAATTCATGATTTACGAAGCAAAATTACAATATCAAATGAGCTGTATGACGCCATTATGGAACTTAAATTCCTGGGGAATGATGCTGCTCATGTGGAAGCAAAAGATTTTAACAGTATTGATCAAGAAAATTTAAAACTTGCAATGCTCTTTATTACAGAAATTCTCAGAAATTTATATCTCTTTAAAGATCAATTAGAAGCCTTTAGAAGTTTGAAAAAGCAACAAGAAAAAGAATAGATAAGTTTTTAAGAAATTATTATTCGGAAAAGAGAGAAATGATTATGGAAAATGATAAAACCTCTAAATTTGAAATTCCTGAAAACCAAAGAGGTAGATTGAATCATTTAATTGCCAATAAAGCTAAAGCAGCGAATCTACAGAATGAAGCTGTTTATAAAATTGAAGATATGTCTTATAAATCATTTACACAACTTGTTATAACTTCAAGTGCTATAGCTGCATTAGCTATGACAATATTAGGTTATTTATTTGATAAAATACCGAATCCTCATATACTTGGCTATCTATGGCTTTTCAAAATTTCAATCATACTTCTTGGTCTTACTATACCTTTATCCTTAATTAGAAACTATTATGCACCTAATATCAGTCCTGATGATCGTCTTAAAAGATATTTAAATGCTGATATTAAATTAAAAGTATTTCTTCAGGAACAAGGCAACCCGATTGATTTAAGTGAAATCGAAGAAGCCTACAGAAATGTACAAAAAAGAAGTAATTTCAAAGAAACAATATTAAACACCATTGAAGTCTTTTCTTATGGTTCTTTCTGTACTGGTATAATATTACTTATAATTTTTGTTTTAATGGTTTTACCATAATTTACAACTGGTGTCAGGAAAGGAAAATAAATGGATTGCCCGCATTGTGGAAAAGCTTTTCATGAAATCAAGAAAAAAATATATATTGCAGACAGTGAAAACATAGCTGCTGATAAAGTTAATGGTTCGGAATTTAATTTTATCTCATTTCAATTAAACTGTTCTCGATGTCCAGCATGCAATCGATTAATTATTGAACTAGTTCAAAAAGGTTTCAAGAGTATTCAAAATGGCAATATTCCTGAAGGGTATGAAAAACATTCTGGACATTTAATGGAAAAAGAAATTCATTGTGAATTCATTCATCCAAAAGCAATAAACCGCAAACCTGTGCCGCCATCAGTTCCTGATTATATTAAAAGTGATTATGTTGAAGCCTGTATGGTACTTCCCTGCAGCCCAAAGGCCAGTGCAGCCCTTAGCAGAAGGTGTTTGCAAAATATAATCAGAGACAAAGCTGGTATTAATAAAAATAACCTCTCAGATGAAATTCAAGCATTGATCGAATCTAACAACCTGCCTTCTCATATTTCTGAAACCCTTGATGCTATAAGACATATAGTTAATTATGCTGCTCATCCCAATCAATGCAAAAATACAGGTGAAATTCTGGAGGTTGAAACAGGTGAGGCTGAATTTTCTCTGGAAATATTAGAATCATTAATTGATTTTTACTATGTTTTACCCGAATCAAACAGGCAGAGACTTGAAGCTCTTGAAAAAAGATTAGGTGTTCCATTAAAAAATCGAAAGGAATAATTTATGGTTACAAATGATGATATTAAAACACTTTTAACAGAAATTCGATATGAAAAAATTAAACAATTTAAGAAAAAACGAATTAAAAAACTTAAGAAAGAATCCATTTTTAATGTATGTATGCATTTAATTCCATTTAATGCACTTGATCATGATTATAAATGCTTTGATAGTAATGGTATTTACCAAAAAGCTGAGGATTTACTGATTCCCAAAAATTATCATGCAGATAGAGATTATGTTACACCTCCCTCTAGTGTATTTACTTTAAATGGTCTAGAACTTATCTATAAACCCCTTCAACCATCAAAATACAGGAAAAAGAGTGTTTATCGAGATGATGAGTGTTTGAGAAGAATACAATTATATAGAAATGGTATTGTCGAATATTGCGATAATAGTGCAGTTAAAGAAGAAAATAATAAATCTGAGCTAGAAACTCTTAATTTTCAAAGAAATACAAAAATTGCATTGTCTGAATTGCTAAATTATCAAAAAGAATGGGATCTAGAACCTCCTATTTTGCTGTTTATAAGTCTTATCAACGTAAAAGATTATGTTTTTTATGGAATACCATTTGACAGAAACCTTCTTGAACTACCTGAAGTTAAGATTGATGATCTAGATACAGATATTGACATTATCATAAAACCGCTCTTTGATATGGTCTGGAACAGTTGTGGCATAAAGGAATCTCCTAACTTCAACAAAGAAGGGAAGTGGCAGCCTCCAAGATCCTAATTTTTCTAAGCCCCTCCCCTCACCACCAGCGGATCATAAAACGTCACCCGCTCCGGGGCTTTTTCCAGCACCACGCCGGCACGCTCGGTCAATGCCTGCCACAACGTGCCGGGGCCATCGGGCGTCAATACCTTCTTATTAAGATACGGATACAACCCTTCCACATAATTCTCTCGTTTTTGATACGCAAACTTCCTGGCTTCTTCAACGGCCAGTTTAAAAAATCCTGCCTGTGTTTTCCCCAGATGAACCGCTTTCATAGAACTCGAAAGCACACTCGACGGATACTTTAAATATAACCGCTTCAAAAATTCCTCTAAAAAGTTACCCTCCAGCTCTTTAACACCGGTAAAATCAAGCGCCACAGCTATATCCCGACTAAGCTTCTTGTCAACCACACCAAACAGATTATAACTCAGATTAAAAAGCGGTAGACTCAAAACGCTGAGCTTTTTATCAACCACACCAAACAGATTATAACTCAGATTAAAAAGCGGTAGACTCAAAACGGAGACAAGATCAACTGCCACACACAAGGGATTATAACTCAGATTAAAAAGTGAGATGGAGAAGGTTTTAAGCGAGATAAAAGCAATTTAGGAGTTATTTAATAAAATGCCAAAAAATATTCAAGAGTTTTTTCAAAAAGCTGACTACCTTATTACCTCTAACAATAATCTGAGAGAACCTCAGATTGGAGCTTATCAAGCTGCTTATGATTATTTTAAAAATAATAATGACACAGAACAGCATCATGCAATAATACAACTACCTGTTGGTTGTGGAAAAACTGGATTAATGTCAATTTTGCCTTTTAGTATAGCTAAAGGTAGAGTTTTAATAATTGCCCCTAACCTAGAAATTAGAAAAAATATTTACGATGAACTTGATATAAATTCTCCTAAATGCTTTTGGAAGAAAACAGGTGTTATTAAATCCTTTAAAAATGGGCCTTTTGCAGCAGTGGTTGATGCAAAAGCAAATATTCACGATTGTAATGCTTCTCATTTTGTAATTACAAATATTCAACAGCTTGCCAGTAGAACAGATAAGTGGTTATCTCAATTTTCTGACGATTATTTTGATATGATTTTAGTTGATGAAGGGCATCATAATGTTGCTCCTAGTTGGGAAAGAGTATTTCAAAAGTTTTCTAATGCCAAAGTAATCAGTCTAACAGCAACTCCAATAAGAAGTGACGGCGTTGAAATTAATGGAAACAGAATATATCATTACTCTTTTGCAAATGCAATGAGGAAAGGATACATCAAACAAATTACTTCTAACAATGTAGCTCCTAGCGAGCTAAGATTTACTTTAAGAGGAGAGGAAGTTACCCATACTCTTGAATCAATCCTTAATATGAGAGAAAATGATTGGTATAGCAAAGGTGTAGCTATTGCTAGAGAAAGCAATATAAGTATTGTTGATGCATCAATCCAATGGCTAAACTATCTTAGACAAACCGAAACTAAACATCAAATTATAGCAGTAGCCTGTTCTGTAGATCATGCAAGAGAAATAAGAAGTCTTTATGAAGAAAGAGGCATTTCTGCAAGAGAAATTCATAGTGGAATGTCAGAAGAAGAACGATTAGAGGTTCTACGAGATTTAAGGAACTTTCATCTGGATTGTATCGTTCAAGTTCAGTTACTTGGTGAGGGTTTTGATCATAAATTTTTAAGCTTAGCTGCTATATTTAGACCATACAGATCTTTATCCCCATATATTCAATTTGTTGGCAGAATAATGAGGGTTATACATCAAAATTCTCCTGGACACCCTGATAATAAAGGGATTGTAGTCTCACATGTAGGCTTAAATATCGATAGACATTGGGATGACTTTAAGCATTTTGATAGAGAAGATCAAGAAATAGTTACAAATTGGTTAAATTCCGAAGAAAATACTCCTCCAGGAAATAATAGAGGAGCTAGAAGAAGGATTACCCCTGGAATGGTGGTTTTAGAAGAAATAATTGATAGGTTTATCACTGATGACTTTATTGATCCTTCAGATGATGCTCTAATCGATAATATTATTGCTTCTTTAAACGAAAATGGTATTAGCTTAGATACATTAGGATTGACAAAAGAAACACTAAAGCAGCGAATTCTGTCTGATAGAACAAAAGCTGACATTGAACCTGAAAAAATGACTGTATCTCCTCAAAACAGAAGAAAACAGGAAAGAAGAAGACTGAATGAGCAAGAAAAAAGCCTGGCCAAAAGATTATTAGAGGTGTTTAACTTATCTCCTGCTTCAATGGAACTATTAAAAGTATTTCCTTCTGGAGGAATAGCTAATAATTATGGTGTAGCAATAAAATTAGTTACAACAGAAGTGAATAAACTACTTGATATTTCATCCAAACAAAGAGAGGATTTATCCCTAGAGCAGCTTCAAACAGCAAGAGCTGCTTTAGATAATATTGGTGACAGCTTAGAAGTAGTTATAAGAGAAAAGTTGGGGAAATAATTATGGCAAATTATAGAAGTTTACTAAAATCTTCCAAAATTGAAAGGGCTATAAAACAGAGAAAATGTACTCATAATAAAACACACTGCATTAAACCCGGTGAAAAATGTCTTGTTATAAAAGAAAAAATGAAATCTAATAGTTATTGTATAAATTGCACAAATGCAATAATTCAAATATGTTATGAAGAAATTAAAAAACTAGAATTGGAATTGAACTAATTTCATTCTTTATTTAACCACTTAGCCACAGCATCTTCAATCTCTCCCAAAGCCTCATCGCCCAAGGTTAAATATGGCCGAGCTGGAATATTCACTTTCTTGCCTCTTCCTGCGGGGCCGCCAAATTGATGTATGCGAGCATACTCAACATTAGTGCCTACTATAGCAGAATCTCTGCCAAAATGAGGCTCAAGGCGTGATAAAGTGCCAGAATTTTGCAATATAGGTTTGTTCTCGTAGCCCATTTTTTTTCTACGTTTAATTGTTAGTGGGCTTAGCTCTTTCCATTTAGGGCGGCCTTCAGCCTGGAAATTATCTGTGACGGCTTCGTGCATAATATCAGAGAGCCTTGCCATCAGAGGAGTCATATCTGATGTTTTGTTTTTGAGGTCTTGAATATCTTTGAGTGCATTTTTAATGTCAATGTCAATTTCGATCATTGCTTTGTTCTTTCTTTGGTGTAACATGAAAATTAGCTTGCCTGCTTGCTCGGGAGTGTAAAAAGAAACAGGATAAGAAAGATAGAGGAGACAGGAAGCAGGAAGCAGAGTCAGAAAAGCCAGTCAGGGTAAATAACGAAGAGAACAGTTTAAAATATGGGGATAAATCAAGCTATAAAATATTTGAGCAGGATATAGACTGATAAACTTAGGATTAATGCCCACCAAAAGGCATTGATAGATGTTTCCAGTTTAGCGGCGGAATGTTTATTCCATTGGTCATTGCAGGTGATGTAGTATTGCTGATGGTAAGCTTCATTAAATATAATAAAAACATCTTTCTGCTTAAGTAATTCTGGTTTCCAGAGGTTTTTAGGCTGATTGCCTGGCAGATAAAAAGATTTTGGTTTAAAAACAGCTATAGCAGAAAAAAGAGCTATAAAAATAAACAGAATAGCAATTGAGAGTGAGGTTAATATTGATATATTCAGATAGTTATTATGGGTGATTGAAACAAGGAGGGTTATTGCAGCCGTTTGAACTGGAGTAAGAATTGTAATAAACTTAAATGCTTTATCCTCTATAGCATCTTTAATTTTAACGGTTGTATCGAGGCGTTTATCAGAGAGTTTGAACATAAATTCAGCTTTTTCAGGTGTCACTAAATTCCAATTTTCAAAATCAAAGTTAATCATTTTTTATCCTTTTGTGGTTTGTATGCTGGTTCAAATCTAATACCTTTATCGCCAGGATAGGGATTGGTGTGTTTTACCTTATTTGTCCATATCTCTTCAGGAATGCCCTCAGTAAAAGCTTCGCAAGTAGGGCTATTGTTACCATAGCCAGGGATGATATGTTTACAAACTTCGCATAGTGAAGAAAGCAAAGTCATCTTAAAGGCCTCCTTATCTGTAAGTTATCAAAATACTGAATAATATTATCAGAAAGCTTATCTTTTCTGTTATTCAAGTATAACATCATACATTCACAGAAAGCTTCTTTCTGTTGTGATAGAATTAAGTTTTTATCTTTAACATTACCTTTTGAGGCGTAAATACTGGGATATTCCCACCCCTGACTTAATGCTACTGTCAGGGTTTGAGACCATTTAGTTAGTTTTTTTCTATCTTTAATTGTTTTTTCAAAAACGATATGTCCAATTTCATGGTCTAAAGAAGCTTTTAGGCAGAAACTTTTTTCTAAATGGCCTATAGCACTTGGAGGTATCTCGCCTGTAGAGAAATTTTCCCAGAAATTTTCCCAGGCTTTTTTTGTTGTTTGATTGGGATTGAGCCTTAAGTGTAGATTGTTAATGCCCATGTAGCTAACTTTTTCAGATGTTCCAATAGATTCAAGCTTTTTGGGCATATAATTGAGCTCTTGTAGTCTGAGGTTAAGATGGTCATTGATTTGGTTGGCGATGTTTAGCTCAAAGTCGGAATAATCAACTTTTCTGGCAATATGTTTGCGGGCAAAGTTTTCAGCTGTTTTTATCTCTTTTGCCGAGGCATAAGGTACGGGTTTCTTTTCTTTTGCATAGGCTTTTTTTAGTTCATCAAAAATGTTTTCGTCGTACTTATTAAGGTCGGGTTTTAGAGGTGATTTGCCTGGGTTGTAGTTCCAACCGGGGTCTGGTGAGACGTTGATATAGCCATTTTTCCCATGTACTCTGTACTGGGTATTGAGAATTGTTTTGTCGCCTATGTGTCGTTCGGTGTTGATCAGTTTGCCTTTTGCCGATTCTGGGGTGATGTTTTGTTTTTTGAGCTGCTTTTCATCGATGGCTTTGACACGACACCGGCAGCGGTAGCCGTTAGGAGGGTAGAAGTTATCCCAGAAGGGATCATCATGTCTGAAAACTTTGCCGTGAAGGGCAGCGTGAGAAGGTCTTACCCTGCTGTCATCCTGAGTGATATATTGCCAGTATGGTGCAAGCGATGCAGCTGCCTTTTGAGTTTTATATTTGCCCTGCTGAAAAGCAACCTGCATATTAGTATCGTATATTAGCTGAAGTCTTCGAGGGGAGCCGAGCTGAACTTCTTTTGCAACGCCTGCCGAGTCAACAACAATTTGTTTGCCCCACCAGCCTTTGGCTTTGAGTTTTGGAATGAGATTTTTTTTGAAAACCTCATAGCCTGTGCCGTCTTTGAGTGCGCTGTCAATCTCGTTTTTGATATCTTGAAGTATGTCAGCTCTGGCGACCTTGGCGACGGTGAAGGCTTTAGCGTGGGCTTCATTAAGCATTTCGTGCCAATCCCAGGTTATTTTCTGGCCTTTGGATTCAAAGTATTCGATGGTTTTTTCTGGTGGGAGGTCAAGCGCATATTTGAGGTCTATATCTGGCATAGCTTATAATAAGTCCTTTTTCTGACTGATATTTTCCTAATAAGCCCTTCTGCGATCAGTTTTTGAATATGCTTTCTGGTGGTCTGCTCTGTCCAGAGGGATGAAGGGATATCAGAAGTCTTGAAAATTCTCATATTATTAGAGTCAAGGTAATCCAGCAGCGGGCTATTTGCCCCGCTGTGACAGAAGTCAACACCTTCTCTCAGGTCGTCATCGTAGAATGGGTCGGGCGATATCCAGCCGTCAGGTCTATTGTATTGAGGGTCTCGGGTCAGTATGTATACGGTGCGCCACATCTGGCATTTCTGGTTGGATTCGAAAAATGTTTCATAATAGCAGCCAGAGCAGCGACATTTTCGCTGATAGCATTCTCTTGCAAGGTCTGTCCAGTATCTAGCCATTGAGCCGACCGTAGATATCAGAGATGAAAATTGCTCTGGCCAGTGTTTCTTGGAATTTGGCGTCATCCATATTCGGATATTGCTCTGCGATGGCTTCCATCACCTCTTCGTAGCTGCGGGCATTTTGAATTAGTTTCATGACTGGTGCCAGGAGAGGGTCGATCTGGTTTTGGAGCTCATCGGCTGAGAAGCTGGCAATGAGATTATCGATGTCATTCTGTCCGTCTGGCAGGTCTTCGGCGAATTGGGCGAGTTGAGCCGATTGTTTGTTCTCGATGACAGACTTCATTATTTCAAAGTCTTCGTCTTCCAGCCCGTAAGCTTTTTGGATATATTTTTTTGTGAATTTGACCCCTGTTCTTGAAAGTATTTCGTCTCTTTCTGCAAGTGCTTTGTCTACGTCTTCTTCCTGCCAGAGGTCGAAGTAAGGAAGGTCACCAGAAGAGAAATTGAGTTCGCAGATCCAGAAAACGAGCTGATTCAGGGTTTTTTCGACCAGGCGTTTATCGGCGTCTATAATATCTTTTCTGACATCCTGATGAGTTTTTGATGCCGCATAACTGCCTTTATCGCCGACCTCTGTGGTGAGAGTCTGGCCTAAAATAGCCTTTGATATTTCTTGATTGCAATGCTGGATGAGTTTTTCGTATATATCCGCACTGGCTCCTTTGCCACCGGCTTCCTGAATTTCCACGGAGCTATCATCAGGAATAACGGCAATAGCATCTTGCACCATATTTTCCAATTTTTCAGCGAGTTCTTCAGTGGCATCAGAGTCGCTCTGCCGGGGGTGTTTGCCGATCAAAAAGGGCATGCCGTATTTTTCCGTGAAGGTAACCCAGAATTTCAGGCCACCTTTTTTGAATGTAGTAGGCCAGAAGCAGCGAGATAACACACGTTCGCCATAAGGGTTATTATAGCTCGGGTTATATTGCGGGCACAAGAATTTGTATTCAGGTATTATTTGGCCATTTTGCCTGTTAGTTTTTGAAATGAACCGGAGTTTGTTTTCACTATCAAACGCAAACCATTCAGGCGGTTTGCCAATGATATCAACCGGCAATATGAG
>Ga0334900_1000296_pt1 | contig 79610 bp, 73 predicted proteins | sample GraSluR3_MG_2_FD_207231 | JGI IMG/M metagenome (GOLD analysis project Ga0334900, IMG submission 207231) | Sludge microbial communities from methane-producing bioreactor in Wageningen University, Netherlands - Granular Sludge_31_08-R3 | ecosystem: Engineered > Bioreactor > Anaerobic >... | reverse complement strand
AGGCTATGATACAGCTTACAATGTTTTTATGAAAGAGGTTAGACAACTAGATCTATCTCCTCTCCCTCTTTAAACTGAAAGAATATGATTGTTTTTCATAGTGGCTAACTTATTCTTGCAATCTAGGGTATTTTTAAAATAATAATCAACAGAAAGATTAACTCATTTATTGAAATACCACAAAGCAGAAGTTTTTTATAGTGAAACTTTCTAATATTTTCGTTTTTAAATTAGAATATAAAAATTAGCTTTGGAATAAATGAGCTGCTAAAGAATAACGATGTAGGAGGAAATTGTGGCATGATAACATTTTTAATGACGATAGATGATTTAAAAGCTAGGAATAAACTAGAAGAACTTTATAAAACATATCACAAAGAGATGTATATTACTGCTTACTCAATTTTAAGAGATCATCATGAAGCAGAAGATGTTGTCCAAAATGCAATTATAAGGCTTTCTAATAATTTAAAAAAAATATCTAAGATAAAGTGTAAGAAAACGAGGTCTTATTTGGTTATTATAGTAAGAAACCTTTCATATAATGTTTACAATAAGAGAAAGAAACTATACTTAATTGAGCATAGTGAAGTTCAAAGGTTGCCTGACACTGAAGAGATACTTATGGAAGAGCAATTAATAAAAGCTAGCTTTAGTCTAGAGATGGACCAATTTCTAAAACAACTACACCAACCGTATTTAGATATTTTGACATTGCGATACTATTATGAACTTGAAATAAAAGAAATTTCTAATTTGTTAGATATAACAGACAATAATGTGTACGTAAGAATTCATCGAGCTTTAACTGCATTAAAAGAAATTCTAAAAAAAGAAGGTGTGAACTATGAGCAAACTCTCTAATGAAGACAAAGAACATCTTAAAAGAATGAATGATACTTTTCTTTATAACTTAGGTTATCATAATTCCAAAAATGCTAATGATGATGTAGATGCTCTCTTAGAAGAATACAAAGATATTGAAGTCCCAGAGAGCTTAAATAATTGGTTTTTTGGTTACAACAAAGAAATTGTAAGAAAATATAGACAAAAAAAACATGTAAGTAATTTATTGAAATATAGTAAAAGGATAGCAGCCATGCTGATTATTTTTATAATAATGAGTTCTGTCGTTATTATGAGTGTTGACTCTTTTAGAATTAGATTTTTTAATATGGTAGTTGAAACTTCACAGAAATTTACTTTAGTATCACAAGAAGAAAATACTGCTAATGGATTAAAATATGAACTAGTAAGTGATTGGTCAGATTACTATTATCCAGCTTATTTACCAAAAGACTATACGTTAGCTGATGCAAGAATTCTAAACAACACAAAGTATATGACATTTAAAAATTTAGATGATCTTGAGATACGTTTTACCCAAGGAGGATTAAAATCACAATCACAAATTGACTCAGAAAATGGTGAGATAATTGAGCTGTTGATTAATGGCAATGAAGGGATTTTAGTAATAAAAGAAGATATATCTATTCTTTACTGGTCCAATCAAGAGAAGGTTTTTTACATACAAGGTGCTATTGATAAGACAACTATTATAAGAATAGCTGAAAGTATTGAAAAAAAATAAATAAAATTTAGAAAAAGTGTAAGATTTCACTTGCTTTAATGGTTATATATATAGAAGGCCTTAAGAAAGCGGGGTGAAAGAGATGAAAAAAGGTTTGATTTTGGTATCATTAATTTTTTTGCTAGTAGTCATAGTTACAATGCCAGCACAGGCACTGATTGATTCTAGTTTAGCTGGAAATGAAAACTTGTTAAATCAAGAAAGATTTACATACATTTCAGTCTTTTATAATGAATTTAATATTACAAATCAAGGAAAAGCAGAGTTAACATCATCTATTGATGCAAGAAATGTTGATGAATGCAAAATAAATATGTATCTCCAAAAGTATCAAAATGGACGATGGACAATGATAAAACACTGGTCTAGTACAGAAAATGGCACTTTTTGTGGGCTAGGTGAGATTTGGTACGTAGAAAGTGGATATCAGTATAGAATGGTTTCTTATGGTTATGTATATATTAATGGCATTTGTGTTGAGAACACTTACTATATAAGTGACCCTTATGTTTATTAATAGAATTTTTAAAATTAACCATCAAAAAATGGATTTGCTTCTATATAAAATAAATGCATACTAAACATTATATCTCTAACAGGAGCGAATTATGTTGATATTATTAAGGTAGAACTGTATAAAATATATGTGGAATAGAAAATATGGTCAAGAACACACTATTGTTGCCTTAAATAAAAAAGAATAGGTAGCTAGGGGAGTAAGCTGATACAATAATTAATTTATGTAATAAAGGTTAGTTGGATTAGTAGATAAAAGCAAGTATTTGATTTATTAAAGTTGAGTAGTTACATGAAGATTCTATATATGAAAAAAATGGAGGTTATTATGAAGAAAAGAACAATGCTTACAACTAAAATTATTATCCTTATGCTTTTTTTAGTGGTTTTCAACGCTATGGCATATAATATTGAAACAAGACCTGCAAATATTATTATTGAGTCACCAGAAAAGTATCAGTTAGCGAAAGATTATATTATTGAACATCTTAAATCTGGTTATAGTGAATATTATGATATTGGTGATATATTGTTTTATTTTGACGATCATTTTGAAGGTGGAGTTTCTGAATCTTTGAAAGTTGAAGTTATTATGGAAACAACTCTGAAAGCAAAATCAGCTATGGATTTGCCAATGATTGCTGGCATGTTAGATGCTGCCAATTTAACAAAGTATGATGAAGTTAATATGGTTAGTACAATTAATGAAAAAAATAAAGTTACTGAAAAAGAAGCAATAACGGCTGCTAGATTAATTGAACAGATGGTTACTGATGTAGAAAGTTGCATTGGAAAAGAAACTGAAACCTATTTTACTTTCATAGTTGCTTTTGAGAAGAATGATTATGGTATAGCTTGCAATAAACTACTTGTTGAACAGGGTAATAAATTTGTTAGTGCAGATGAAATATTACCTGAAATGAGAGACGAACTTTACAATATCGGAAGAGATACTTTTTGGGGCGAAGTTGCAAACAGGCAAAAGATGGTTGGAACAAAAGCCTCCTATGACAGACTGGATGCAAGAGATTATGTGAATGAATATGTAATACACAATAATAATGCTAATTGTTGGTTACATGGGACATCCTGTGGAGTTGACCAACAACCAAGTTATTATAATTCTTCTTACTCTTATTATACTCACAATGACTGTGCAAACTTTGTTTCTCAAGCTCTTAAATTCGGTGGAATCCCAACAGACAGTAATTGGGAACCATATACAAGTGCCTGGATTAATTGTAATTATTTAGAAGATTTTCTTGTTGATGAATCTTTAGTTACTTCTTCTAGTAATTATTATGCTGCTGCAGGAGGAATTTTTTTCCTAGGAGACTCATCAAGTTTGTATCATGTTGAAATGATTGTTTACAATGACACTGTGACAAGAAAGTCAAATTGTCATTCAAATGATAGGTACCAGCGTGCTTACGGTTCATCATATGGGTATAAGTTTTATATCTTATGGTAACGTTAAAAAAAATGGAATAAATGATTTAAGGATGGGCACCTATATCTGTTGGTTTACAGTTTAATAGCACTGCTTTATGACTTAGATCAAGAAATGTTAAATATATTTGATTTTTGTTGGAGGATTTTCATATGAAAAGAGTAATAATTATTATTATTGTAGCAACTATGTTATTTTGTAGCTGCCAAAACAACATAGAAAGAAGGGTTTCTTTTGTAGGTGCTGAAAATAGTGGCAATCAGGTATTGATTGATTGGGACTTAAAAAAGAACACTGTAAACATAGAAGAAGTAGACGAAGTTGAAGCAGCAAGAATCTCGAAGATGCTATATTGGGATAATGTGCAAGAAATTGAAATTGAGAATAAGCAAATAACAATAACATCAAAATATGATGGAGAAAAAGTTTCGGAAACTATTAAAACAAGTAACAATGATACCATAATTTTTGGTTATAATTCTATTCTTGTTAGTAGTGTCAATAAGAATGATAGCTCTCAAGAGAAAGTAACAATATATGCTAACGGTAAGACAAACTTAGTATCCATCGACGTTGAGGATGATATTCAAGACAAGCCAATAGCTGCTATACATTATGAGCGAACAGATGAAACCATAAGTATAATTAGTAGTGATTTTGAAAATAGTAAACTGGTTAATATTGAACTCAATTCTAAAGGGGAAAAAGTAGATACACACTTTATTGATGGCCCTGTTTATTATAATGAACATTCAAAAGCTATGCCTTATCCGCTGTTTCCTCAGGAGTCTTTATTCATTGATAAAACTATGTATTTTTTATTTGAAGGTGTACATGTCTATAGTATTAACATAGAGACAAAAGAATTTAATGAATGTCGGGTAATAAATGAAGTCGTCAATAGCTTAATTAAGCGTCATTCAGAGCAAGGGTTATCAGGAGTTTATATTGATTTCTTATTTAGACATGAAGAGATACTTTTCTTAAAAGAATCCTACCCTGAACAACAGGTAGAGTATATTCTTGCATTCTTTAATGATGAATTTTTAGGAGCTATTAGTATGCATGATAACAAGCTATTTACATTAAACGATCAATATGAAGAAAACTTGGTAAAGAATGATTTTAATGCAAAAATAGTAGGGATATTAAATTAGTAACTGCAAGAACTATCTTCTTATAGATGTTGAAGTTCATATGAAATAGCAACATTAATAGATATTACTACCGTATCATTTGTTCAAGAGAGTATGTAGATGTTATTAGTTAGTCATTAGCATAAATAACAGAAATAGATAGGTAAGTTGGTGGATATAGTGAGTGGAGTTCTTCCTGGTCCTGACTGTGGCAGCTACGGGTTGCCTGATTGTGAGTAACTATAACATTAAGTGAATTGTTTGCATACAAATTTAGATTGCGTAGAAAAAAATCCCTAATAGAGATATAATTGGACTAAGTGATTTCTGAATAAACTCGCAAAATACTGTTTTCAAGCAGTCTTTTTGATAATAATTCTGTTTTGATCATAATTCTGTATAGTAGAAGGCTAGAATGCTTAAGCGTCTTAGGAAACCAATACTTTCAGACTCTAAAATTAGATACATAGATGTGATTCTATTAATAATAGGAATCTGGGTAGGTATTTGGATTGGGAGCAGAGGAAGAGAGTATTTGCAGTACTTGAAACTTTCGCGACTAATAATGCTGACAATTCCAATAGTATTAGCAGTATCGTACACAATTGCTTTTCTGCAAGCCTTTTTTCATAAATATAGTCAGGATATAAATGAAGATGAAAGAAGAAGATGAGCTGGGAGATGGTGCTATTCCTCTGATAATCGGTACTGTGACCGGGTTAGAGAGTAAGTATGGAAAGGCAAATCTTATTGTGAGAGTATAACTATTGATATAGTGGAAAAGTTCCTATTCCAAGTAGCTCTGTATCATCTTTACTACACCCACGACACCCACGGAGCACTCTGGACCCAGGGGCACACATTGTATGCCCCGTAAAACATAAACAAAACGATAAACGCTAACAATAGAATAGAAAACTAATATGAAAATGGCATACTGAAACTGATCAAAAGGGGGTGCGGATGATTTGTTGGACCTAGTTAATTAATTCTGAACTCTTTCAATAGCCTGTTGGACACATTCTCCAAGTGGTTATCTAATAACCGAAGTAAGTTGGTGGATATAGTGAGTGGTGCTCCGCCTCCACCATTATTATCCACCACTTTCAATAAAATTGACATAGAAATTAAAAATATTTACTTTTTAGTAAATATATTTTTGTATATTTAGTAAAATAATTGATAATATTAATAGACTAGACAATAATATTGCTAACATGATTTAAGAGTTAGACATTATAAATCTAATTAGTATAGGTGATCTGGGCATATCATTATGATATGCTCTTTTTCTGTTTTAAATTAATTGAAGTAAAAATTGAATAATCGTTTTTTCTAGTTTAGAAGAGTAAATTGACTGATTCTCTGGAGCATGTCCCACATAGGATTCTAAAAACATCGTCACTATCGTCAATACCGTCAAAGTGAAAACATTTAAAAATGACATTAGAGTATTTAAAAATCAAAGATGTTGCTGAGGTACGATGTTATATGTAGTAGCTATAACTGGTAAGATAACAACTGATGTTGATGTAGCAACAAATGATGTTGAGGTGGTTAGGATGAGCTTTCGTGAAAAGATTTTCTAGAGATGTTAGCTAAAGTTGTGTATGAAAGTATAAAATATATAAGCTAAAATATTCCATTCTGAATTAGATCATTCTGTGGAGTTAGCTAATTATATTAGTGATATCTAATCATAACAAGATATTTTACTAATCTGCAGTAATTTCATATGCAAAAAGATCAAATTGTAAAAATATAGAAAAAATGAAATAAAAAGAAGGATATTCTTAATAAAAGTAGAAGTATGCTTTAGTAAAGAAAAGCAGGAGAAGATGCTTATCTGATGCAAGAGTATTAAATAACACAAAGTATATGACATTTAATAATTTTGACGATCTTGAGATGCGTTTTATCAAGGTGCATTAAAATTATAACTTCAAAAAGATTCAGAAAATGGAAAGATAATTGAGCTGCTGATTAATTGCAATGAACGGATTCTAGTAATAAAAGAAGATATATCTATTCTTTACTGGTCCAATCAAGAGAAGTCTGTTTACATACAAGCAAGCATTGATAAGACAACGATTATAAAAATAGCTGAAAGTTTTGAAAAAATAAATAAAATTTTAGAGAAGTGTAAGATTTCACTTGCTTAAATGGTTATATATGTAGAAGGCCTTAAGAGAGAGAGGTGGAATAGATATTTAAAATTTAGTAGTTTAATAATATGAAGTAGTGAACCAAGTTGACCAATATACTATATTATACGGGGATTTGAGTTAGTGATAAAACAATAAATGGACTTCCTAATCACGTATGAATATAGGAAGAAAGGAAATATAATATGAAAAAAATCTTTCAATACTGATGATCCTAGTTATACTAGTAGCTGCGTTCAATGTGGCTTTTGCGACAACACAACATCCTGTAAAAAGTTCAACTTATGAAATGGTGAGTGTAGTGAATGAGCAATATGCTGGATCGGTCAGAACTGCAGGAATACATCCTGTTTCAGATTGGTACAGTGTAATCGCGGGTGACTCAGTTACATCTACGACAACGGCAGGTGAATCTTTGACTTTTGCTGCAGGTCTTTCAGTTACTCTGAAGAATCAGATTGCTAACTTTATGGTTAATGCGTCATATACATGGGAGTATACCACCTCAACTGGGATTACAAGAGTAATGCAGCCAGATGGAGACTGGGCAAGGATGTATGCCGATATTAAAGAGAAGAAGATGACTGTAACAATACAGCATGATGTTTATGGCAATCAAAGTAAGGGGTTGCTATATTCATACTTCACCTATGAAACAGTATGGGAACCATACAATACCGACTATAAACTAGAGTATGCCGATGGTGCAAACCCACCAATATATAAGTAGCGAATGGGTGTAGGGTTTGAGCCTTCTAGTGAAGATTTAAATAGGTAGTTAATATTCTTATCTGGATGAATACCGGTTCTGTTTAATCAGATTAAGCTAACATGGTTAAGCAATACAGCAGATTTCATTCGGGTAAGGATTGTAAAAATGAGCTGACAGATAAGTATGTGAAAAACATGACTTGATTGGAGGAAATTATGAGTAGAGGGAGAATTATTGCAATAAGCACTCTGGTTTTCGTCATAACTATAGCACTAACAATTGAATATAGGAATTCGGTGGAATATGCGGATTATTACAACGGCGAAGCTCCTAACAGATACTTTATTGGGGATCAAGTAGAGCATATCATCCTGGAGGATGTCAGTGATCTGGCTTTTCTTAGAGAGTTCTATAATTTGAAATACATTCAAGTACAGAACCCCAAATCGGTGGCGGGTAATATTGAGGTGTTTTTGGATATGCCACAATTGATCTCTGTGGATTTAGGTGAGACGGACGTTAGGGGATCCTTGGAATCACTAGCAAACCTCAGCCAACTGAAGAGCCTGAATCTGAATTTCACCAGAGTAAAGGGTGATATCAAACACCTGAGTGCATTGAAGGAACTGGAGTTTTTGTCTCTTGACGGTATCATGGTTAAGGGAGAACTAAGCGTTATTTCCGATTTAAGTCGGTTAGAATTCCTTAAGCTCAGCAACAGTGGAATAAGCGGTGAGCTAACTGAGCTGGGTTCTCTGAAGAACCTTACGGAGCTGAACCTGCTTTACTGTGGAGGTATTACAGGAAATATCAAGAGCTTGAATACATTGAGTAAACTGCAGGTGCTTGTTCTGCACAATACAAATGTGACTGGGGACTTGTCTTCCATTTCCGCTTTGCACGAGCTGCAAATTCTTGATATTGAGCATACAGAAATCACAGGCGACCTTAATTCTGAAATTCAAAGCAAGGTGGACATTACTCGTTAGGGTCCGCCTCCACCATTATTATCCACCACTTTCAATAAAATTGATATAGAAATTAAAAATATTTACTTTTTAGTAAATATTTTTTTTGTATTTTTAGCATAATAATTGATAATATTAATAAAATATACAATAATATTACCAACATGATTTAAGAGTTAGTCATTGTAGAACTAAATAACATAAGTGATCTGCTCTTTTTCTGTTTTAAAATAATTGGAGTAAAGATTGAATAATCGTTCTTATCTAGTTTAGAAAAAGTAATGGACTGATTTTTTTGGAGCACGTACCACATGAAATTCTAAATATATCGTCACTATCGCCGATACCGTCAAAAAGAAAACAATAATGAAAATGATATTAGAAAATCTAAGAACCAAAGATGTTGCTGAGGTACGATGTTATACGTAGTAGTTATAACTGGTAAGATAACAACTCATGTTGATGTAGCAACAAATGATGTTGAGGTGGTTAGGATGAGCTTTCGTGAAAAGATTTTCTAGAGATGTTAGCTAAAGTTGTGTATGAAAGTATAAAATATTTAAGCTAAAATACTCCATTCTGAATTAGATCATTCTGTGGAGTTAGCTAATTATATTAGTGATATCTAATCATAACAAGATATTTTACTAATCTGCAGTAATTTCATATGCAAAAAGATCAAGTTGTAAAAATATAGAAAAAATGAAATAAAAAGAAGGATATTCTTAATTAAAGTAGAAAGATGCTTTAGTGAAAAAAAGTAGAGGAAGATATTTAGCTGATGCAAGAGTATTAAACAACACAAAGTATTTGACATCTAGAAACTCAAATAAGCTTGAAATACGTTTTGTTAAATGTGGATTAAAATCATAACTTCAAATTAATTCAGAAAATGCCGAGATAATTGAGCTGTTGATTAATGGCAATGAAGGGATTCTAGTAATAAAAGAAGATATACCTATTCTTTACTGGTCCAATCAAGGGGAGGTCTTTTACATACAAGGGAACCTTGATAAGACAACGATCATAGCAATAGCTGAAAGTATTGAAAAAAATAAATAAAATTTTAGAAAAAGTGTAAGATTTCACTTGCTTTAATGGTTATATATATAGAAGGCCTTAAGAAGCATGGTGAAAGAGGTGAAAAAGGTTTAATTTTGGTATCAGTAGTTTTTTTGCTAGTAGTCATAGTTACAATGCCAGCACAGGCACTGATGTTCTAATAAAAATAAAAAAGATTCAAATGAAAAAATATGGTTAACTTTTTTACTTATTGTGATTATATTATCTACTTCTATTCAAGTATATGCAGGATATTATGATGATGATAGCACTTCTGCAGCAGGAATTTCGGGCCTTTGGCATTATGGCTATAATTATTTAGGGACTGTAAAGGAACAAGGCTCAGCATGGAGGATCCTTTACTCTGCTTATACAGCTGTACTAGACAATTATATGGAGATGGAAGGAATTATGATGTTATGAAGATCTGAATCTACTGGACTCGTACTCGATTCTCCTTCATCGGACGGATATGGGAGTATAAGCTTTACCTCAACAGAATATCCCGCAAAATTATCGACTTATGATACTGTTGCTTTTGTAGTATCTCATGATGGCTATTTATCAGATGATAGAATAGTTTGGGATTGGCATGGTTCAACATACACGTCATGCGTCTTGCCATCATCAAAGAGTGCAAGTCGCAAAGAGGGTCTCTATGATAGAGTGAAGAAAGCTGATTTAAATTTAGCAAGCACACTTAATATAGATACAGATTCACTTACATATAGTGGTATGCTCGACTGGAGTAATTTTGCATCAGTAGTACCACTTTTTAAAGAAAACCAAGATGCTTTAGATAGCTTTGAAAGACTGGTAATGTGTGAGGTATTTAGTGTGCATATAGTAGCTGGTGACACAACTCCATCTTTTTGGTTTGATGAGGACAATAAAGCGATGTATATTATTTTTACTAAGAAAGATGGAGAAGCAGTATTACTTTCAAGCCAGTTAGTTAATGACTTGCAGAGTGAGAACAGAGAATTTAGATGGAGTACTCCCATTAAAAAATTGAGCTGAATAAGATGGCGTATAACAAAAAGCCTGTAGAACACTATCTATTACAGAGATATATTGGAGGCTAAACAATGAAAACTAGAGCTGTTTATATACTAATTACAATGTTGTTGTTCGTTATTTTGATGTTTTCTGGATGCAATCAGCCGTCAGTAGAACGTATAAATGCAAAACAAGATATTCCTGTTGCTGTTTGGGAAGCTTTTTCAGAGCAAACTATTGAGCCAGGAGCATACTATTTTAATCCAGCTTTTACTGAAAGTAATGAAGGATATCTTATAATCTGTGGTAGTAAGGAATTTGCCGATGGTTATGATGTTAAAGTTGAAGAAGTAGGATTTAGTGGCACTCTTAGTACTCGTGAAGGTCCTAGGGGGAACTATAATATTAAGTTAACAGAAAGTTCTGCTCCAGACCTTCCTAGTTATAATGAAAACTTCGAATATCCGTTTATATTTTTTAAGCTTTCAAAAGGTAGTGATTATGATTATATTTATAAGATTGAGTCTAACGGAACAGAAATGGAAATTAACTATTGGTGGGGAAAAGATGAAGTTTCTGGAACTACTTCGCTTTATAATTATGAAATAGTTCAATCGAAAGAAGATATACCTGAAAAAATATGGTCGAAGATAGAAACTCTTAATTTAGAACAAGGAATTTTTGGTTTTGATCAAATAGAGTATGAACTAGAAGCTTTCTATGCACTAATTGTTGGTGGTGAAGAGTATACCGATTCTTTTAATATTGCTTTTGAGACTATGAGACATAACGAGCGAAATTCTGACAGCACTCCTTATAATATTACTGTTGCATTACTAATGCGCAAATATACGGATAGAGGGTCTTTGCCGTATACAGATGGATTTGACTTGCCTTTCGCTGTGATTAAATTAGAGCCAAGAGACAAAAGCAAAAAGATCATTCTTTTGGGAGAACTCAACCATGCTATAACATTTTTTGACAATCACCTGAATGAATCAATGCTGTATTCTAATCGTGCTATGGAAGATTAGAATTATAATTTAAAAGCAGGCAAGACAGCTTGTTCTTAAATGTAAAATAAGTAGACAATCTACAAATCTAATGAGTGAATTATCTATTAAACCTTTCAGCTAAAGATTAATAATCTATTATTAAGCATTAAAGGAGTCAATTTTTATATGAACAGCAAATGGCTTCCCTGTGTAAGGCCAGTTGTCATTTAGAAGATAAATGGAGAAGCACTCATAGTTAGTCGTGGGAAAAAGAAAAGAAAGAACTTCAAGACATTTTACTCTGAGTGCATTTGTATTATTTATTTTAACTTATTATCTTTATACATGTTCATTTCTCAAGACTTTATGATGTTTGATGTTATGACTTAAAATATTAGTCATTGTCCATCTCTTATTGTTCTACTATCAGAAAAAACCTTATAATTAATCCGACAAATGAAGGTCTTGTTACTAAAATATTCCTACTCAATAAACAAATCTAGAAGTATTAAAGAATTAGAAAGGTTGATTAATCATGAAAAGAATCCTTGTGATTTTAGTAATCTTAGTGTTAATGATTAATGTGGCGTATGCATCAGATTCAGTTACTATGAAGATGCAAGTAGATAATGATGAATATATCGTTGTAAATAACGATGATATTTTGACAAAAGCTTTTGATGCAACACCAATTATGATAGAGGACGTAACATTTGTACCAGTTAGAGGAATATTTGAACACTTTGGTGCTACTGTAGACTGGATTAGCGAATCAGAAAAAATAGAAATAACAATGAACAGCTCAGTAATTGTACTGAAAAATGGTTCTAATGAAGCTTTTGTTAATGACCAAGCGCATCAATTAAATCAATCTGTTACTGTAGTTAACAAAAGAACCATGATTCCTCTTAGATTCATTTCAGAAGCACTTGGTTTTAATGTGAAATGGGAAGAAACTGAAAAGTCAATTATTATTAGCAATAAAAATTTGATTGATACAGAAGCAGATCTGTCAACTTACGTTGAAAACGTTACTAGTAGGCAGTTGGCAAAATCAATTAACCCTCAACTAGACTATATTAGAAACACAATAGCAAAAATATGGATAAGTGATACTTTTGAAAGAGACGATTTTTGGAAGCTATCCTCAAGAGCATCGCAAATTGCAAACACAATGGAACAAGCTGAGATGCTATATCAAAATCTTTATCCACAACTATGTGAAACACATGAAATTAAAGATAGTTGGAAATACTTTGAATTTGTAAGAATAGACTTTTCACAGATGTTTAATGGTTATGGAGAATTGATTGATCAAGAAATAGAATTTTTAAAGTCAGTTCATAATACAATCTCAGAAATGACAAATTATAGAGAAGAAGTATTAGAAAGTGATGATCAAAACTATTCAAGCTTAGAGAAATTAGCTATGTTAATGAATATGGTCCCAAAAGATCAAGCAAAGATACGGCTTAATATGGTTAAAAGTAAATCATTAGAACGTTTAGAAGAGCCATTAACCAGGGAAGAAGCAATGACTAAAATAGATAGTAAATATGAAGTCAAAGGCTACAGTTTCGAGCAGATGTTTTTCCATGCCTTTTTAGTTGAAGTAGAAGGGGAAGAATATGTAGTTGCAATCCATAAAGATTATGGCCATATATCAGGAGTATTAGCACTTAACGCTTCTAGATATTACAAGCAGGTAGAGTTTGAGGCAATAGAATAAGCGTATCTTTTAAAGACCTATTATCAAGGAGAGACCTATAGTAGAGTTAAAAAATACCGATTATAAGAAGTAATATACTGAAAATGATATGAGGAGTTTCATCTATGTAATGAAGAAATATATCAGGCTAATGGCTGAAAATAAATCAGTTTGTCTCTACGAAAAGCTTGCTGGTGTTTGTGATTCTAATATTGTCCTTATAAAAACAGCTGTCAGTAGAACGTTTAAATAGTATAGAGGATGGTTCAGTTGTTGTTTAGTAAGCTTTAATAGGGCAGTTTAATGGTTAAAGTGCATACTTCTTTAGCCCAGCTTATACTAGAGGTAATTAAAAGCATCATGTAATCTATGGTAAAACTATGTATGTTTTATGGTGCTAAAACTGAAGTAATAGAGTTTAGTACTTTTAAAGACTTCAAAAAAATAGCAGTATGATGATGTTAGTAGACAAAAAGTGATAGTGAAGAGCATGCTTTTTCTTAGAATATGGCGTTGTAAACTATGGAAGAAAGTGAAAAGAACTCTGACAGCTAAAGTAGGAGTAGTTGGTTTCTCTAACACCTTCTCATATATAAGCATTTTATAGGTCAATTGAGAGAATAAAGATTGAAAAAAATTACATACGGAGAAGTCTACTAAGTCTTTAAAAAGAAAGTTGTGATTAAGTAGCTTTATTTGTTAGAATGATAAAAGATGAGGGAATATTCCAATTGTAATGCAAATTTTGGAGTTAGAATTAACAAGTAGAATTTGTTTTTAGGTTATGTAAATATAGAGTATTTAGAGATTAGCTTTATTTATGTACTTATATAATTAATGGAGCAAGTGATAGGATGTTTAACCTATGAAAAAATACATAGCTATAGCTTCATTAATTCTTATAATAGGTTTTGTGTGGATTTCGAATATTGCTGAAAAAGAAGTGAAAAGATTGCATCCAGCTGAAGATATTCTTCCAGAGAAAATAGCAGAAGAAGTTCCAAATCCATATATTGAAGAGCAAAGACCTACCATATCTTATGCTTATATTTTTGATCCTAAAGAATATGGAACATTACATGAAGTTTATGTATTGATTGCTTTAGGAGATATAGCAATGGATTTTAAAGTTGATGATACCAAAAATGTAGTTGAACTAATACCGTTGTATTACCCAAAGTTGGGTGATAGGAGTATCGTATATGATAGCAAAGATTTTGGGGACGAATCAGAAGGGTTAAGTTATAGGTTTACTATGCACGTAATAAGTATTGATAATGCAAGTGAGTATGAATATTATTTTGCGTTAGCAGAAGATCCTCGATTAGAGTTTAGCAGAAGGATAATAGAGCCTGGAGACATAGGAGCAAGATCTGCTAGTCGTTTGCCTGAATTAATGAAGAAAAGAGAGTAAGTAACAGGGGCACATTTACATTACAAGTTGGCAGTTTATATTTTGTGAGTATCAATAACGTGTGTTTTGCTAGCTAGGAAAGAAGTTGGATATTTTGGTGTATTTAACAGGTGGAGCTCCGCCTCCACCATTATTATCCACCACTTACTAAGTAGTCGAAAACAGAATTTAATAGAGAAAGATTTAGCATTTACTTTGAATGTAGATTCTTTGATTTTCATAGGTTTAATTGGCAGCAGCCCAAGTTTATGTCCTCACCCCCAAAGGGTCATTTTTCAGTTGACGAACACAGTAGTCTTTCCTTTTATTATGTTCAACAAGATATCGATAGTTTAAGGTGTCATCTTTATTGCTAAAATGATTGTAAATAGTGCCTACAAATATTTCTGCTTTGTCTGCAATCTCCTAGTTGTTGTTTTAGAAAAACTATTGATTGACATTAGGTCTATGACGCTATCTGACGCTATCTTTATATTGATATATTTATGATTTTGTGGTAATATGTATATAATTAAATATATGAACATTAGATAAGACATCATTGAAAGAGTGCTCAAGGATGTCTTTTTAAATATGGTTAGAATTAACGATTCAATTAAAAGTTAATATACTCAATATTGGATGAGTATTATGATAATTTACTTTGTCCTATTTGTTTAAGAAACTTTTTAGGATAATGCCTTGTAAGAAAATAAGCTTGAATCGAAGTTGGGTGATTTATGAACAGAGAATGCGTATAATTATAAGTGCATAATTATTAGATTTAGCAGGTGAACTCTTTTACTGCTAAGAAATGGCATTTTGAAGTGCTTAACTTATATTGAGTCTATAAGAGAAGGAGGTGGAAAAGTGTTTTTTTTAGAGAGAGGAAAAAATTACAGTTCAATTGGATACATATTAACGGCTGTAGGCTGCTGTTCATGTGGTGTTTTAGAGTACGGAGTTCATAATGATGTTAATATTTAGTGCTTATTATCATCTAGATTTGCTTCTTTAAAGAAGCAAATCTAGATGATAATTGCTATAAAGGCGCTAGGTAATAGGTGGTTAATTACAGGACTAAAGACATGTAAATTACTTTTTGCTTAAAGTAGATTTGATAAGGGATGGAGGAGAGATCAATAATATTATGAGATTTAGCACATATAATATTTACTGGGAAGAAAAAAATCATTACTGGTTTATTTTTAACTGTTTTACAAAAGCTAGTGTTGCTCTAACAGATACTATTTTTAGAAATATTAAGAAATGTAAGTTCCATCTTATTGAAGATTCTCTACTAGAGAAACTTCAGAAGAATGGTATACTAATTAGGTGTAAAGATGAAGAAAAAGAGCATATAGATTTTATTATTAAAGAACAAGCTTACAGCGCTAATGAAATAAATCTTACTTTATATCCTACATATGACTGTAATTTTGGGTGTGAGTATTGTTATGAGGCTGAAGAAAGATTTAATAAGCTTAATTCAGGAGATATGACTGAAGATGTGGAAAGCAATCTTATTTTGTGGTTAGACAAGTATATTTTGGGCAGAGGGGTTGTGAATGCCAACCTACGTATTTACGGAGGCGAACCTTTATTAAGGGTTGAGAGATTCAAATCTCTAAGCTCTAATGTTTTTTCCTTGTTAAGCAAACATGGAGTTATAGTTAAAACACATCTTATTACAAACGGGTCGCTTATCAATAAAGAAATAATTGAATATCTAGATTCTATAAATATACAGCAAGTTCAAGTAACAATTGATGGATCAAAACACCATCATGATTTGAAGAGACATTATAAAAATGGAGTAGGATCTTATGATGATATTATCGAGAATCTTAATAGTATTATAGATTATAAAATTAATGTCATGGTTAGGATGAATTTTGATTCAACCAATCTAAGTAGTGCTTATGAGTTAATCAATGATTTATATGAGAGAAAATTGACGAGAAACAATAATTTGTTTTTTGAGCTTAATCCTATTGTTTCAAGAAGCAACTGGGATGGGCTTATGTGTAAGGCAGAGTTAGATGAAAACCTTATTGATATCAGATTAGCAATTTTAAGATATGCTATTGATAAAGGATTAAGAATTAGGAATCCATTTAATGTGGCTCAGTGCTTTGCTGTGACAGCAGGAACATTCAGCATAGAGCCTAGTGGTAATATTTTCAATTGCTACAATTTAACGTGTGATAATCAATATATGCTTGGAAACGTATATACGAGAGTTTTTAATAGTTTTTACTATAAAACAATTAACTCGGATGTAAGAGATGAAGATTGCTATAATTGTAGGTATATGCCTCTGTGTTTAGGCGGTTGTCGTGCCTCTTCTTTGTTTAGTAACAATGGAAAGATAAGAAAAGTGTGTCAAAGAGAATACTATGATGCTTATGTAATGAAAGTTCTAAAAGTTTATTTTTCTCAATATTTAAAAAAAGAGAATAGTAGGACTAGTAGTATGATAAAGTGAGTTGATAAAAATTGGATAACAAAAAATATTATGTCGTGACAGATGTTGGAAGTACTACAACAAAGGCTATGCTTATCACTTACCATGGAGAAAGATATAGGGTAATCGCAAGAGTAGATGCCCCTACTACAGTTGAGGAGCCCTATCAAGATGTTACTCTTGGTGTGGAAAAAGCTTTATATGAGCTTAGTAAAAGAAGCAACGTCAAGCTATTAGATCGAGAAGATGGGTTACTAGAGAAAGTAGAGTATTATTCATCCAGTAGTGCTGGTGGAGGATTGCAGATTCTTGTCATTGGGCTTTTTAGCAAAATAACTGCATCAAGCGCTCAAAAAGCTGCTTTAGGGGCAGGTGCAATTCTTATTGATGTAATTAGCAATGATGATCAAAAAACCCTTTATGAAAAAATAGACTCAATTAATCAAGCAAGGCCAGACATGATTTTATTAACGGGAGGAATAGATGGAGGGGATGATATATTTGTAGCAGAGTTTGCTGAAATAATAAACTCAGCTAATCCTAAACCTCGTTTTGGAGACACCTTGAAGCTGCCAGTTGTTTATGCAGGAAATAAGGCAGCAGCTCCTATTATTGCAGACACATTGAGTGATAATTTCGATCTTCACATTGTCGATAACTTAAGACCTGAAATTGATAGAGAAGTACTAGAACCTGCAAGACAAAAGATTCATGAGCTGTTTATGTCACATGTAATGCAGCAAGCTCCAGGATACAAAAAATTAATTAATCTTGTCTCAGCTGATATATTAGCTACTCCACTAGCATTTGGGAATATAATAAAAGCTTTATCAGTGGAAGAAGATGTTGATATTATTGCTGTTGATATTGGTGGGGCTACTACAGATATATTTTCAGTAATTGATAGTAAAGTCAATAGAACTGTAAGCGCAAACTTAGGTATGTCATACAGTATAGCTAATATTTTAGAGCATACTAGTATTGAAAATATAAAGAGATGGCTTCCTTTTGATATTACAAATGACTTATTGGAAGACCTTGTTGGTGAAAAAATGCTTAATCCTACTAAGCTGCCAGAAACAATTACGCATCTTTTCATTGAACATGCGATTGCTAGGGAGGCAATTAAGCTTTCAATCAAGCATCATAAAGAGTTAGTATTTGGCTTTTCAGAAGGAAGAGGAGAAACCATAGAAGATAATAAAAGAAAAGACATCTTTGCTTCAGATGATTCAATTGATATGGTTTCAGTAGGCCTAATTATAGGTAGTGGAGGTGTCATTTCTCATGCACCAAAAAGAAGTCAAGCAGTAGCTATCTTGATTGACGCATATGAGCTAAGAGGAGTAACAAGGTTAGCTTTAGATAAAGAATTTATGATGCCTCATTTAGGTGTGCTTGCACAAAACCATCCTGAGATAGCTCTAGAAGTATTAAAAAATGATTGCTTCATACCTCTGGGCACCGTAGTATCAGGCTTTGGTCAAACAGACGATAGGATTGTTGCTAAAGTAGAGGTTTTTCACAATGGTAAAAACCACTTCTTGGAAATAGAGGCTGGCGAGCTAAAAGTATATTCTTTAAAGAAGTATGAGGAAGTGCTTGTTACTATATCAGTTAAAAAAGGGATTGATGTAGGAGCAGGGTCTGGAAACAGTATGAAAGCAAATATGTTTGGTGGTGAGGTAGGCCTGGTATTTGACATGCGCAAATGCAAAGGGAGCAAAGAAGTAGTAGCTAACCCTGAGAATCATCATCTTGAGCTTACGGCATTTTCAGAAGATGATATAGCTGAGTCAAGGAGGTGGATAAGTGAAAAAAGTAGAGATTACGAGGACTAGAAGGCTGCCCTATACTGGTAATGTTGGAGTAAAAATTGGTCAAGAAGTTAACTGCACTGACATTATCGCAGAAATGAATTATTTTCCTGCCTATGTTAAAAGAATTAACGTTTCAAAGAAGTTAGCTATTAAGCCTAGTAGGCTTGAACAAGTATCTTTAGTTGAAGTTGGTGATATTGTAAGTAAAGATGCCCCAATAGCTTTTAGTAGTAGATGGGGAGATCCTAGGAGTGTTAATTCTACAGAAAATTCAATAGTAGGGATTATCTCTAAGCATTTAGGAATGATTTATCTAAGGAAACTAACTGAGTTCAATCAAAGCCCTAGGGAAGTATTTGATATAAAAAGCATTATGGGTATAAATGATAGCTTTGCTAAAAGAAGTATTGTAGTAAGAGAAGGACAAAAAGTTACACCAGGGCAAATAATTGCGCAAAATATATGGAAAGATAAAGATATGAACCTCCAGCAAATTGAAACTAATCTTTTCGGTGTTGTAGAAGATATAAGTGAGAACGTTATCATCATAAAGAATCGCTTAAGAGAACAAAGCTTGAAAGCATATTTATGTGGTAAAGTGATAGATATAGTTGATAATATAGCAGTCACAATAAAGTCAGAAGGAACAATAATAAATGGTATCTTCGGTGTTGGAGGAGAGAGAAGCGGAAGAATAAGGCCAGTTAACTGTAGCTGCTTAGGAGATAAGCATATTAAAGACAGTGATCAAGGGAAAATATTGGTTTCAAGAGGACATTTAGGTGAAAAAGCATTAAAGAAGGCTTCTTCAGTGGGGGTGGCAGCAATTGTTGCTCCATCTTGCAAGCTCTCTACAATTAGAAGACATGTTGATAAAGATTTTGTCCCGTCCATCACAGGTTCTGAGGATGTTCAAGTTGGGATTATTATAATTAATGGTTTTCTAAAAAGTGTATTAGCTGAAGAACTTTGGGATACAGTAAGTTCCTCTGATGAAAGTTATGCTTCTGTAAATGGAAAAACACATATAAGAGCTGGGGCAATTCGGCCAGAGCTGATTATATTTAACTAGATTAAGCTTTTAAAATTAAAAGATGAATAATCAATTTAAAAATGATTCAACTTGAATATTGATTTTATTTAGTAATTAAGGAGGAAGACACAATAAGCAAGTGTCAATCAAATTATGAGTGTGAAAATGATTCTGAAATACTTTAGTAAAGATGTATCCAAACACAAGTACCATCACCTCTTATCAACTTTTTTCTGCGATGATGATCTTAATAATTTGATAGAGAACGACTTCTCTAATTTTACTAAAGATAAGCTTGATGTGCTGTTAGATAGTACGGTAGTTAAAAGTACTGGCTCTGAGTATAGAGTAAGTGTGCCAGTTTTAACTCCTAACTTAACAAACGAAGTAGCTGATTATATTTCAGGGAGTATAAAGAATACGTCAAAAAAGATTGTTAGCGACTTTGGTAAAGAAAATGTTGCGATTAAAGGTGGCTTACTTTTTTGTGTAGTTATTGTGGGTTATCTTTGGCAGAAGATGCTACACAAAAAATATCTATGTACTGATGGAGGAAAAGTAGTTCTAATCAAGGATGAAGAAAGATGTAGGGTATTTTACACTGACACAATTTCTTGCGGAACTGACAAAATAATAGCGTGGATTAACTGCAATCTACAGAAAAACAATAGTCATTTAGGAGAACTCTTTTATCATCAGGATGTGAGCGATATGTTTTCTTTGACTTATGATGATGGACTTTTAATTCCTGTTAGAGAATCAGCTGATAGGCTTAGAAAACTAGGATTGATTAAGCTAGAAAACAAAGATCAGAGTTATATTTCTTCCTACTATCTAGCAACTCCTCACTTCACTATTGATTCTATTAAAGAGAATAAGCAGTTAATAAAGCGATTTGCTAAATATGGAGAAGGTATAGTAAAAGATATTTATGAGTTAAGTATAAGCACATATAAAGATTTGAATTATGTCAAAGAGTACACTACAAATGATTGGCTTCAAGCATTCTATTTTATTTTTAGCTATGAACTAATCAATTCTTTGATTGAAATGAATATAATTAGTAAGTTTGACAAAGTAGCTAATACATAGAGGCGTTATGGTTAAAGATTCTTCGCAAAGTATTTTAGGGAGGAGTGATTCAGCTGAGCAAAAGTAATAACGAAAAAACGGTTCCAAAAAGCTTTATAAAATTAGTAGCATCACAAACAATAAATATGTTTGGTGATGCTTTTTCAGGTTTAGCATTGACCTGGTTCATTGTTCAAACTGGTAGCCCAATGCAAGTGGGGATCAATTTAGCTTTGTCATTTCTGCCGAATATAATATTAGCGCCCTTTATAGGTAGCGTTGTTGATAAGGTAAGCAGAAAGTTACTTATGTGGATATCAGATATAGTGAGGTTATTCTTAGACTTAATTTTAATTTACTTTGTGATTAGAGGACACTTTTCTATTTCAATCATTTATGTATATTCTTTATTTAAAGCAATCGTTAGAATTTTCTATATGCCTGCACAAACATCTCTTGTTCAGCAGCTTTCAGATCAAGGAAATAGGGTTAAAGTCAATGCTTTCTTAGATATATCTTCTAGAGTTGCTATGATAGCAGGGCCAATCCTGGCTGGATTCTCAGTGAGATATTTCTCAATGGAGATTGTTTTAGGTATTGATGCTATTACTTTCCTACTGTCAGCAATTATAATATATAAAATCAAAGTTGATGAAAGAGAAGTTGAGCAAGCTGCTAAATCTAGTTATTTCACCCATGTCAAAGAAGGTTTGATTTATGTTAGAAAATATGCATGGATAATATTTCTTTCGCTAGCATTTGCATTTGTTAATGGAGGGAATGCATTGGCTAATGTATCAAGACCTTTTCTTGTTAGTGAAGTTTTGCAACTTGATTCAGATGCATATGGTGTTATGAATTCTTTTGCTTCGGCAGGTGCAATTATTGCATCTATATTCCTTGTGAAAAGCAAGCCAAAACATAAGAATCTTAGTTGGATTTTTATATCGATTTTAATATGGGGTTTGGGAATATCACTACTTTCCTTAGCTGAAAGCTTCTTTATGGTAGTTTTAATACAAGTAATAGCATTTTCTATGGGACCAGTGATGTCAATTAATGCCAATGTTTTTTACCAGAATGAGGTTCCGCCTTCATATATGGGTAGAGTTTATGCTATTAGAAACTTAATATCATCGCTTGCAATGCCAGTTGGTTTTTTATTTGGAGACTTGGTAATAAGAAGTTTTGGAATAAGCAGTTCTTTTATAGTCTCTGGAGCTATAATCATTGTCGGGGCAGGATTTGTCTTGATAGCTGCAAAACTGCATAGTAAATCTGCACTGGAAAGATAATAGCTTATTTTATATACAAGGCATTGTAATCTGGCATTGGGACTGAGTTGTGTGGTCAATAAAGGAAGCCACTCGTACAGCAGAATAGAATCGCTAAAATAAGTATATGATAGTGATTCTTTAAAATGAAAAAGTATACATGTGCGATTTTTTGTTTGAAAGATGTTATATAAATGATATGAAAGTGCAAAGTATCTGTCTAAATGAACTATAAACTATTTTGCAGCCCAGATTTTAATTTCAATTTTAACATAATCTAAATCTAGGGCGTTAACATAAGCAATAGTCATTGAAGGTGATGGAGAGTCAAGTCCTAAATATTGTGTAAAATTAGCATAACGTTTTTAATACTATATATGGTCAGGCTTGATGTATGTTCTTGAGGAGTGGGCCCACTCCTCATTTTTATCCATAAGCAAAGCGCCTATCAAGCGATTAGCTGATGAAGTATTAGGGAATATTCGAATCACTTTTTCTCTTCTTCTAACTTCTTGATTAAGTCTCTCTAACATATTGGTGCTTTTTAACCTATTATGACCATTAGCAACGACTAAGTACTGGAAAGAATCTTCAAACCCTTCGTCAAAAGTTTTGCATGCTTTCTTATACTTAGCATTATTTTCATACTTCTCTATCAGAGCGTTCTTAGCTTGTCTTGCTAGACTCATATCTTTAAATTTGAAGATTGCCTTCACTGAATTTTTAAAATCTTCAGAATCTGTCTTAGGAACATTCTTTAGAATATTCCTTATGAAGTGCACCTGACATCTTTGCCAGGATACATTAGTAAAAGACTTTTTAATGGCTTTTACTAAGCCTTTAAGAGCATCAGAGATGATCATTTTAGTACCTTTTAGACCTCTTTGTTTAAGATAATCAAAGAAAATAGTCCAAGAATTTTCACTTTCTCCGTCTTGGATCATAAACCCAAGTATCTCTCTAGTGCCTTTTTCTGATACTCCTACGGCAATATGACAGCTTTTTGAGATAACTTTGCCGTTTTCTCTAACATCAATATAGATAACATCAGTCATCAGATAGGGATACTTCTTATTAGAAAGATCTCTTTCTTGCCATTCTTTTACTAATGGATCTAATTGTGAAGTTAAGCTTGAGACAAATGATTTAGAAACAGATTTACCACATAGTTCTTCAACTATCCTGGATACTTTTCGTGTCGATACTCCTGCTATGTACATTTCTAACATAGATCCAACCAATGCTTTTTCATTGCGTTGATAACGTTCAAATATGTCGGGAGAGAATTCTCCATCCCTAGTTCTTGGTACTCTAAGCTCCAATGTCCCTATTCTTGTCGTATAGTTTCTTTCAAAGTATCCATTTCTCTGTGTAGTGCGTTTTGAGTTTCTTTCATAGCTTTCAGCTTTAATATACTCAGTTCTTTGTTGCTCCATTAGCTGATTAAACAATGTTTGCAGCACCAACTTTGATGCATTATCTTCAACAGATTCTTCAATTAGACTTTGAATATCTTCCGTTTTAAGTGTAAAATGTACTTGGGTCATGTGAAATCCTCCTAGGTATGTTTTTGGTCTTAAAAACATTATACCTTAAAAAGGTTTTCATATGGCCTTTTACCTTTTACACAATTATATGGACTCTATCGGTAAAATTAGATAAAAAAATATCTATATAACGAATATGTGTAAGAACAATAAAATTAATATGAAAAATTATACTATTACGACAAAAAGGGCTTAACTTTAATCTTATAATGAGTTAAAATTAGTATACAAAAACGAACAATTTAGAGCGTTTTTGTACTCTTGCAATTTAACTCAACTAAATCTTGCAAAGCCAAGTGTGATTGACAAGAAAATTTTGTAATGCTAATATCATGTATAGTATCTTGAAAAAATAAGGAGGTTATTTTTGTGAAGTTTAAGAAATATCTTGCGTTATTTACTATTTTAGCTTTAACAGTGGTTATGTTTGCTGGTTGTAATGATTCAGCAACACCGGACCCAAGCAATGGTGATAATGGCACAGATGAAGGACAAATGGATGCAGAGCAATACATTAATACATATTTAGTAAGTGACCCAACTACGTTGGATCCAAGTTTACGTTCTGATACTTACTCTAGTACTATTTTAGTTAATACACTAGAAAGTTTAGTTCGTATGGAAGAGCGTGATGGTGATTACTATCAAAACCGTGGTGATGCAGAAACATGGGAATACAATGAAGATGGTACAGTTTGGACATTCTACCTAGGAGATAACAAGTGGGAAGACGGTGAACCTGTAACAGCTCATGATTATGTTTATTCATTGAGAAGAAGTTCAAATCCTGCAACTGGTTCTCCAAACAGTTACTTCTTAACACCAATTGTTAATTTTGAAGAAGTAAATAATGGAACGTTACCTGTTGAAGAGTTAGGTGTAAGAGCTATTGATGAAAAAACATTAGAAATTACTCTTACAAACCCAGTCCCAGCATTTTTAAGCATGATTGATTCTACTGTATATTATCCACAGAGACAAGATAAAGTAGAAGAGTGGGGCGAGAGATATGGTTCTGAAGCACAGTATACAATTTCTAATGGTCCATTCAAAGTTGACAGCTGGACTCCTAATAGTTCAATTATTCTATCTAAGAATGAAAACTACTGGGATGCTGAAAGCGTAAGCTTAGAGAGAGTTGTTTATAATATAATGACAGACGAAACAACATATTATAATGCTTTTGAGAGTGGCCAGATTGACTTTGTAGGAACTGGTAGAACAGAGTGGCTAGAGAGATTCCAACAAAGAGATGATGTAAACTTCAACTCTTATACTTCAGCTACAATCACATATTCTTTCTATAATTCAAGAGACGATTTATTCCAAAACGAGAATATTCGTAAAGCATTTACATTGGCTATAGATAGAGAAGATATTAATGAAGTAGCATTTAGTGGATTACGTGTTCCTACTTATGGTTGGGTTGTTCCAACAATTTCTGTAGGTAATACAACATTCAGAGACGCTGCTGGTGATACAATTTTAGAGATGAAAGCAGAGCTTGAGGCAGAAGGTTTAACTTCTAAAGATTTATTACTTCAAGGTATGGAGGAATTAGGTCTTGGTGATGATCCTGAGTCTCTTAATGTAACATTTTCACTTGCTGGTACAGACGATTGGTTCCGTACTTTAGGTGAATACTTACAACAAGTATACAGAGAAGAGCTTGGCGTAAATATAGAGATAGATTTTTCTGAATGGGGAATCTTCTATAGTAACGTAACAAGTGGTAACTACCAAATTGGTTTCATGGGTTGGGGTGCATATTACAACGATCCATATGATGTTCTAAGTCTATTTGTATCTGATCAAGATATGATTGAAACTGGCTGGGGCAACGATGAGTATGACGCTCTTATTAGAGAGGCTGCTAAAGAGATGGATGATGAAGCAAGACTTGAATTATACATCCAAGCAGAAAACATTCTTTTAAGAGATGAAATGGTTGTATCTCCACTAGCAACATCTAGAGTAAACCAATTCGTAAAAGATTATGTACACAATTATTCAACTTTAGGGTTCTCAAACATGGGTCTAAAGTATGTATACACATCAGGAAGATAAAAAATAAGATACTAATAAATGCAGCGCCAAATGGCGTTGCATTTGTTAAGTACACTAAAATTTAGAAGGGGGTTTGATCCATGCTTAAATACATTATTAAAAGATTAGGGTATGCAGTATTGACATTATTCATAGTCGTTACCCTGACTTTTTTTCTTATGAGAAGTATTCCTGGTGACCCACTTGCTAGTATGGCTAGAGGACTGCCAGAGCAAACAAGAGCAAATTTTTACGCTAAATATGGCCTTGATCAACCACTATTTACACAATACACAATGTATATGCAAAACTTTGTTAGAGGAGACTTAGGGGAGAGTGTTGTTTTCCCTGGAAGGTCGGTTACTGATACTATAAAAAGAACAGCTCCGGTATCAGGTCTTATTGGAGGGATATCATTAATATTAGGATTTGCTATAGGTATATCTCTGGGTATAATTGCTGCACTAAATAAAAACAGATGGCCTGATTATATAGTAATGTTTATAGCAATTCTGGGTGTAACCATACCAATATTTGTTTTGGCGTCGTTAGCTCAATACCTCTTCTCAGTTAGACTTGGTTGGTTCCCATCCTCAGGATGGGGAGATTTGAGACATTTGTTCTTGCCAGTAGCAGTATCCTTCTTTGGGCCTATTGCTAGTTTTGCAAGGTATCTGAAATCAAGTATGCTAGAAACTTTGAGTCAAGACTATATATTAACGGCTAAAGCTAAAGGTTTAAGCAAAAGAGCTGTAATACTTAAACATACATTAAGAAACTCGATGATTCCTATAGTCACAATTCTTGCAGCACGTATTGTTGCAGTATTTACAGGATCATTTATAGTTGAAAGAATGTTTGGTGTTCCTGGAATAGGATTTTACTATATTAGTTCAATAAATAACAATGACTACTCTATGATTCTTGGGACAACAGTTTTTTATGCAGCTTTGTTTATAGTTGCACAATTATTTGTAGACTTTATATATATGATGGTTGACCCACGTATAAGAGTCGGTAGCTAGGAGGGGTTTAAATGACAGAAAAAGAAAAGAATAAAAATTTAGATAAAAATCTATTTGAAATCATAGGCCCTGAAACTAGTGAAGCAGAGAAGTTAGGTAGGCCACAGGTAAGTTTCTTAAGTGATGCATGGAGAAGGTTTAAGGAAAATAAAATTGCTACTGTAGCCCTGTTTTTGCTAATGATAATTGGTATTATGGTTATTATTGGTCCATGGATAAGTGCTCACGAGTATGAAGTAATTAATAGAGACAGAAGAAACGAATCGCCAAATGCAGATTTTTGGTTTGGTACAGATAGATTAGGAAGAGATCTTTTTTCAAGAACTTGGCAAGGTGGAAGAGTATCGCTAATAATAGGTATAGTAGGTGCGTTTATCACTGCAGTCGCAGGTTCTATCTATGGAGGAATTTCTGGATATTTTGGTGGTAGAGTGGATGACATTATGATGAGGATAGTGGAGGTATTAATTAGTGTTCCCTATCTAATTGTCGTTATACTCCTTTCGGTAGTGCTTAATTCAAAAAGTCTAGGCACTTTGCTTTTAGCAATGACTATAACTGGATGGACAGGCATGGCTCGCCTTGTAAGAGGACAAGTTCTACAAGTTAAGAGTCAAGAGTTTGTAATGGCTGCGGTAGGTTTGGGAGTAAGGCCTTGGAAAATTATTAGGAAACATATTATACCTAATGTATTAAGTGTAGTTATAGTATCTGTAACATTCCAAGTTCCTGGGTTTATATTCAGTGAGGCATTCTTAAGCTTTATTGGACTAGGTATTCAGCCTCCTGAGACGAGTTGGGGTGCTTTAGCTGCAGCTGCTCAGAATATATATACTTTTTATCCTTATCAATTGTTTATCCCTGCTTTGATGATAGCACTAACAATGCTTTGCTTCACATTAATGGGAGATGGATTGCGTGACGCACTCGATCCAAAATTAAGGAAGTAAGGAGGAAGAGGAATGGAAAAACTACTAAAAGTAGACAATCTACAAGTATCATTTAATACATATGCAGGAGAAGTTAGAGCAGTAAGAGGAATATCTTTTGAACTTAACAAAGGAGAAACACTTGCCTTTGTAGGAGAATCAGGATGTGGAAAGACAGTAACTGCAAAATCAATTTTAAGACTCCTCCCAGAAGAAGGTTCTGCTGAAATAAAAAAAGGCTCTGTAATTGAGTTTAAAGGTAGAGATGTACTTCAAATGAATGAAAAAGGATTACGTAAGTTACGTGGAAATGAAATAAGTATGATATTTCAAGACCCTATGACTTCACTTAATCCTACTATGAAATGTGGAAAGCAAATTGTAGAAGCATTAATTTTACATAAAGGTATGAGTAAAGCGGAAGCTAAAGAAGAAGCAATTAGAACACTCAAGCTTGTAAAGCTTCCAGATGCAGAAGAAAGATTTGATTCATATCCGCATGAGCTATCAGGTGGGATGAGACAAAGAGTTATGATAGCAATCGCGCTTGCTTGTTCACCAGAAATATTAGTAGCAGATGAGCCCACTACTGCATTAGATGTAACGATCCAAGCACAGATTTTATCTCTTTTGAGTGAGCTAAGAGATGAGCTTAATACTGCAATTATCCTAGTAACACATGACTTAGGGGTAGTAGCTACAATAGCTGATAGAATCCAGGTTATGTATGCAGGACAAGTTTTGGAAACAGGCACATCTGAAGAAATCTTTTATAATCCAAAGCATCCATATACATGGGCATTGTTAAGCTCTGTACCTGGGTTAGCGGAGGAAACAAAGCAAGAGCTTTATTCATTAAAAGGAACACCGCCAGACTTGATTTTGCCACTGGATCATTGTCCTTTTGCAGCAAGATGTGATTATTGTATGCAAATTTGTAAAGAGCAAATGCCAGACGAGACAAGATTGTCAGATACCCACGGTGTGTCGTGTTGGTTACAACATGAGCTTGCTCCAAGAGTGAAACCTTTTTATGAAAGGGGCGAAGCATAAATGAGTAAGAATAAAGAAGTCTTAGTAGATGTTCAAAATTTGAGTAAATATTTTAAACAAGGAAAAAAAGATCTTAAGGCAGTTGATGATGTATCATTTAAAATATACCAAGGAGAGACATTAGGGCTTGTAGGAGAATCTGGCTGTGGTAAAACTACTTGTGGAAGAACACTTTTAAAGTTTTATAATCCTACTCATGGTAAAGTACTTTATAAAGATAAAGACGTGTCGAGTAAGATGAGTAGATCTGAGTTGTTGGCATTTAAAAGAAGCGCACAGATGATATTTCAAGATCCCTATTCTGCGCTTGATCCAAGAATGACAATTGCTGAAATTGTAACAGAAGGTATGAATGTTCATTTCAACTACACAAAAAAGGAAAAGCAAGAAAAAGTTGTTGAACTACTAGCTAGTGTAGGATTAACTGATGATTATGCAAATCGATTTGCACACGAGCTTTCTGGTGGTCAGAGGCAAAGAGTAGGTATTGCAAGAGCATTAGCTGTTGAACCAGAGTTTATCGTCTGTGATGAGCCAATTTCGGCTTTAGATGTATCAATACAAGCACAGATTGTGAATTTATTGATAAAATTGCAACAAGAAAAAGACTTAACCTACTTATTTATATCTCACGATCTATCAATGGTAAAACATATTTCTGACAGAGTAGGTGTAATGTATTTAGGAAGTTTTGTGGAAATTGCATCAAATAAGGAGTTATTTGATAATCCTAGACATCCATATACAGAAGCTTTATTGTCTGCTATTCCAATAGCTGATCCAGATCATGAGATGAGCAGAGATAAAATTGAACTACCTGGAGATGTTCCAAGTCCAGTCAATCCACCTTCAGGATGTAAATTTAGGACAAGATGTAGATATGCAACAGATTTATGTGCTAGAGAAATACCAGAATTACTTGAGATTAGACCGGGACACTTTTGTGCATGTCACTATAGAAAAGATTAATGATAGGAAAATAGTTTGTTAATAAAAAAATGCTGGTAAGCTAACCAGCATTTTTTACGTACGTGCGCCAGGTAAGGCGCTAATATAACTGGTGAAAGTCCAGTCACAGGTATTTACCGCCAAGTGTAGTGAACCACAAGTAGGTATCAGAAATGATATAGATGAAGGATGTGGTGTAGCGAAACTCTTATGCCTAAGAACAGAAACTTTATAAGGCGATTAGGCAAGTGAGGCTACGTAGCAAACATAAGCTGAAGTTTTAAATCAAGAGTAGGCTGGTATAAGAGATGTAGTATGAATGTCATAAATTTTATTCTCAGCCCTATATTACTTGAAACAAAGATAAAGGATAGAGCTGGTCTGCTCTATCCTTTAATTATTATTTAGGATAAATTGGGATATAAGCTGTAGAGCCGTATACGAGACCCGTACGTACGGTTCAATGAGAGGGAAATAATTCTTAGCAATTATTTCTCTACTCGATTTAAGGTTTAAATTTCAGTAGTGAAAATATTGTTAATCTCTCTTATAGATTGGTCCACTTGACTGGTAAACTCATCTAAGTCAACAATGGTTTCCTCTTCAATGTGTATATATAACTCATTTGCGGTGTCGATTAATTCGAGGATAAGATATTCTGCATGAAATAAGTCAATTTGACTTAAAGAGTCTTCAAACATTTCTTTAGCTTCATTAATATCATTTATGTCATGCACAAGCTTTGTGTAATATTGGACCATGGCAAGTAACGCAGACTCTTCTCGAGCTAATTCAAATATAGATTCAATTTTATCAAAAATAACATCAACATCATGTTTAATTTCGTCTAAATCTAAGATTTCTTCGTCATCTATTGCTGATTGTAGAAGCTCTGTATAGGAGACTAACTCTGTTACAAAGCTATCTAGGTCAGTTCTCTCATTATTGGTGAAATGTTCCTCTAATAAAGATCGCTCTTCTAAGGTCTCTTCTATTTGCTCGTTTAGATTATCTAAAAAGAGCTCCATTAGCACTAGTGTATCAAGATCTTGAGCTTCATCAAATATTGAATTAATTTCCTTTTCCAAATCTTCAAATAGAGTCTTATAATTATTAGCATCTAGTTCGCTTTCTTGACCTATAGCATTTCCTATTGTTCTATAGATACTAAGCATATCTTCAATAATTTCATTCACTTTGTCTAGTTGGTCCTCTGTTAACATTTCATTTAAGTTGTCTCTGTTCTCAATAGCTTTAACTATGCCAGTGTAAACATCGTCTCTTAGCATCTCTAAATTAGCAATATTATCTTCATGGTCTAAAAGCGACATAATCTCTGCCTTTATTTCATTTATGCTTTTTTCAATATCTCCTAGCTTAATATTTAACTCTTTTTCAATTGCTAAATCTATGTCATCAGCTAGGTTAATCAATCTGGTAATAAGAGTATCTATTTCTGCAAGCTTTTCATCATCTAGATGTCCTGCATCATCTCTTTGGCTAATCAGTTTTACAATATCATCAATCAAATTGTCATAGATTTCTTCCATTTCATCTATATCAATTCCAATTTCAATAGATCTATCATTTTGATTATACTTTATATCAATACCGAGTTGATCTATAAAGAACCTTAGTGGTAATACTGTTCGACCGTTAAGAGCTGTTGGCGGGGCATCTAGGAGTATGGTTTCACCATTCACGATAGCCTTGTAGTCATCAAGTATAAACTCAATGAATAGATCTTCTCTTTCAAGACTTATTTTCTTCTCATCTGCATTATAGTCTACTACAAACCCATAAGCGCTACTTAGTGATCTCACTGGGACTAAAGTTCTTCCTTCCTTAATAACAGGAGGGACATCAAATTTCATAGGCTTACCATAAGCAAAGACATTTGTTACAGGCATAATACTAAAGCCCTTATTCTCTAGTTCAATTGTAACCCTTCTTAGGTATTCATGTTCTTCATTGGTATAAGAACTGTGTACTTGCTCTCTCCAAACTTGACGTAGCTTAGCTTCCAGTGGTTTTTCACTTCCATTTATTAAGAGTTCTTCATAAGCAGTTTCAATTTGTTCAACAACTCTGCTATTTGCATTTTCATCTACCTGAAATTTTTCAAGTACATGAGCAGGAGGACCAACTTGCTCATTTTTCTCTCTTACAAAATCAGGCGGTCCAGGTTGATTACTATTTCCTTGTCCATAACCTACCATTGGAATCAGTATCATGATCCCAAGTGCGATTAGAGCATAAAAAGTTAATTTCCTTCTCACTATTATACCTCCTATTTGATTGTGTTAATTTATTCGATCTTTAACTTATATTTATGTCCTATTCTTAAGTACATTTATCTAAGTTTATTTTCGCTAATTATACTATATCACTTAAATATCATGTATAATAAAGAAAAATGCAGCATGATGTTGCAAATACTTAATATGAGGATGTATTAAATGATAAGACCAGGATACACATACAATTTTGAAGTAGTTTTTGAAGATAAGGATTATTATAAATTGTTACACGATAGTACAAACGAAAGAGTTCAATTGAACAAAAACAATAAAAACAGAAGCCTTAAAGTTGGTTTTAGGGTAAAAGCCTTTGTTTATGTTAATAAAGAGAATGAACTGATAGCTACCACAGAAATGCCAAAAGTTCAAGTTGGGGAAGTTGCTTCACTTAAGGTTAAGACAATTGTAAGTTCAGGAGCTTTTTTAGATTGGGGACTCCCAAATGATTTGTTTTGGCCTAATAACGAGCAGCCTTTTCCAATTAAAGAAGGATATGCTTATCCTGTAGCACTAGTCAGTCCAGGAAACCAACAATTGATTGCAACAGGAAATATATATAATCACTTAGAATCATCTGAAGTTCATAAAGAAGAAGATATGGTAAGTGGTACAGTATATGATTTTTCAAATCAGTGGGGTGTTTTTGTAGCTGTTGAAGATAAATACTTCGGATTAATTCCAAATAGTGAGATTTATCAAGAGTTTAGTTATGGTGATAAAGTATATGCTAGAATTATGCGAGTTAGAGAAGATGGTAAGTTAGATCTTTCATTAAGAAAGCAGGTTCATGAGCAGTTGGACGACGATGCTGAGTTTATATTGGATGAGTTGATTGCTAGAGAAGGATTCTTGCCACTTAATGATAAGTCTTCACCTGAAGAAATTAAGGAAATTTTGCAAATGAGCAAAGGAGCTTTTAAGAGAGCTGTAGGTAGGCTACTTAAATACAAGAAAATTAAAATTGCAAAGACTGGTATTAGGTTAATTGATGAAGGTAGAATAGAGTAAAAATTTGGGCCGTCTGGTTTATTACCAGGCGGCCATTTGTTTATATTATTTATGCTAAGCTTAATGCTATTTTCATCATTTCAGTAAAAGTCTTTTCTCTTTCTTCTGAACTAGTAGCTTCTTGTGTTACTAAACTATCACTAACTGTTAAAATAACTAGTGCATTTGCACCTAGATAAGCGGCATTTAGATAAAGTGCTGCTGCTTCCATTTCTACAGCAAGCACACCCATTCTTGCCCACTTTTTCCAAGCATCAGGGTTAGCATCATAAAAGATATCTGAAGATAAAATATTCCCAGCATGGACATCCACACCTAATCTGTCAGCTTCCTTTTTAGCTTTCATTAAGAGCTTAAAGTCAGCTGTTGGGGCATATATACCAGGGGTGTCAAACTGGTGAGCATATCTAGAGTTTGTAGAGGCACTCATACCTAGTATAACATCTCTAACTTTTACATGAGGTTGGAAAGAGCCACATGATCCAACACGTATCAGGTTTTTTACACCAAACTCTGTTATTAACTCGTGAGAGTATATTCCAATAGAAGGCATACCCATTCCTGTCCCCATTACAGAAATTGGTTTATCGTTCCATAATCCTGTAAAACCTAACATATTTCTAACTGTATTAAAACATTTAACATCGTTCAAAAATGTGTCAGCAATGAATTTTGCACGAAGTGGGTCTCCTGGAAGTAAAATAGTTTCAGCGATTTCGCCTTTTTTTGCATTAATATGTACTGTCATTAAAAAATCCTCCTATAAAAATCTAATCTAAAATTTGTTGTACTCATAGTGAACCTTATATGCTAACTAAATCCTATATTCTCTATGCTATTGATAATTTCCTGCAAAAGCTTTATAAGTGTTGTAATAACGTGTAAAATATACTCACTATATTATATGATATACGGAAGGAAGTGCAATATGAAAAGAATTGTAGGCGTGTTATTAATTTTGCTGCTTTTAGTTATTGCTGGTTGTCAAGATGAAGTTTCAGAGATAGAGATAAATGCTTCATACCTTTCAGGACCGACAGCATTAACGATGTTGCAGATGGCAAAAGAACAACCTAGTTTAGGAGAAAATATAACAGTAAGTTATGAAATGACCCCAGCAACAGATGTTATGACAGGAAAAATTACGGCAGGGGAGCTAGACTTTGCTGTAATTGCTACTTCTCAAGCAGCTATGCTTTACAATCTAGGTATAGAGTATCAGATTGTTGCTCCATCAGTATGGGGAGTTTTATTTATGATAGGCTCTGAAGAGTTAGTTAATATGGATGATTTATTAGGAAAAGAGATTGCTCTTATTGGGCAGGCACAAACACCTGATATCATGTTAAGACATTTGCTTGTTTCAAATGGAATTGATCCTGATGAAGACGTTACTTTGACTTATTTATCTAGCCCAGAAGAACTTGTTCAAGGGTTCAATAGTGGAAGATTCACTCTTGGTGTTGTTCCTCAGCCTCTAGCAACAGTTGTTCAGGTTAATAACCAAGATTTAAGTGTAGTTCTTGATTTTCAAGAAGAATGGAGTAATTTGACTGGAAATGATAGCTATCCGCAATCTGCTTTAATAGTTAAAAAAGACTTAGTAGATAATCATCCAGATGTTGTGAAAAGTTTCATTGCCAAATATGAAGAATCAATTAACTGGGCTAATGCAAACCCAGAACAACTAGGGGAGTATGCAGTTGAGTTGGAGGTTGGACTTCCAGCTCCAATAGTACAAAAAGCGTTGCCTAATAGCAATCTTAGATTTGCAAATGCTATAGACGTAAAAAATGAAATTGAGAGTTACTTAGAAGCAATCTATAATATTATGCCTGATGCAATTGGAGGGCAGCTTCCAGATGAAAGCTTTTATTACTCAGGAAAATAATAAAATATTTGAAATAGCAGTAGGGGTGTTTTTCCTACTGCTATTTTGGCAAATTATTTCTATGGTTGTAGGAAATAATGTGCTTTTCCCATCTCCTTTAGCTACTATTGAGAAGTTTTTTGAAATACTGCAAAGGCCAGATATCTTTAAAATTTTCTCATCAACAATAATCCGAGTAGCTATAGGTTTAATTCTTGCGTTCTTTTTTGCCATATTTCTAGGTATAGCAAGCATTTATATTCCAATAATAGAAATTATGTTTAGACCACTTATATCAGCGATTAAAGCAATGCCTAATATTTCAATTATTGTTCAGATAATTATCTGGCTTGGAACATTAAGAGCCCCTTCAGCAGTTAGTTTTTTAGTAGTTTTCCCACTACTGTATAGTGCTGTTATAGAAGGAATAAAGAATGTAGATGAATCGTTGCTTGAAATGGCAAACCTATATAGGGTTTCTTCTAACTCGCAGCTCAAAAACATCTATTTACCATCTGTAATATCATATTTAGCGGCTTCTTTTGGAGCTGCAGTCGGATTGGCAGTAAAAATGGTTATCGCTGCAGAGTATTTAAGCCATACACCGAGCTCAATTGGTGAGCGCATATATTTTAGTAGGATATATTTTGATATGTCTGGAGTCATGGCATGGACAATTGTTGCAATTATAACTTCTTTAGTTTTAGAAGTGCCTTCTAAAATGATTACAAAGCATTTCAGCCGTTGGAAGGATGAAAAATAATGTACATAATTAACAATTTAACAAGATGCTTTGGTGATCAAGAAATTCTTAAGAATGTTAATGCAAGGTTTGCCAATGGAAAGATAATCACAATCTTAGGGCCATCTGGGTGTGGAAAAACAACCCTATTAAGAGTTCTAGCAGGACTGGATATCGATTATACTGGAGATCTGATCGGTTTTGAGCAAGCAAACTCCTTTGTTTTTCAACAAGCAAGGCTACTACCATGGAAAACAGTTTATGAGAATATTGAAATTGTTTTAGAAAGCTTAGAGAGTAAAAATAGAAACAAAAGAGTTTTAGACGCCTTATCTATGGTTGAGCTTGGCCATATATCACATATGTACCCTAAACAGCTAAGTGGCGGAATGCAACAAAGAGTATCTATTGCAAGAGCTTTTGCTTATCCATCAAAACTTATGTTTTTGGATGAACCATTTCAGTCATTAGACTTTGATCTTAAACAAAGGCTCATGAAGCTCTTACTTCCCCTTTGGTCTAAAGAAAATTACACAGTATTTTTGGTTACACATGATGTTCACGTGGCTGCAATATTAGGTGACTCAATCGCAATTATGGGTAAAAATAAAGGGGAGTTTATTGAGATTATTCAGAACAATGTTAGTAGGGAAAAGAGATTGTTAGGCCTATCAGAGGAAGTGATTTCACTAGAGAACAAAATTTACCAATTTATTTCACAGTAAATGTGTAAAAAGTGCTAGATAAATGAAATTTTCTTTTATTTAAAGGTTTTTATGCTATAATTATGAGCAGTAATATTTGATACTATCTTTTTTACATACAAAACATGAAAGGTTCATAAATGTTTCCAAGAAGTGGGGGGTTTTTATGAAAAGGCGGAAGTTTATGAGTAAAGAAAGCAAATATAATTATAAGTACGGGAAACCTCATGCTGTTAAAGACGAGAGGGATTCGCGGAAGCTTAGTTTTAAAAGTTTAGGAGATAAGGTGAGGGAGTTATTGCCTTCAAAGAAACTAAATTTTGATTTAAAATTAAGTTCAAAGAAATTAAACACATCTAAGAACAAGTTTTCAAAACTTACTTTACCAAAAGTAAAGCTACCTGAGTTTAATTTTAAATCAAAGTTTGAGAAATTTAGTGATAGTCTGTCGGGGTTACATAAGAATAAGTTCTTTCTCGGGAGTTTGGCATTATTAATAGTTTTTGCAATTGCTCTAACAACATACAATTATTTCTCTAATAAGCATTATATTATTTATGCAGATGGTGAACCTATTGGATTTGTAAGAGATGAAGCACAGCTTGAGCTCATGATGGGAATTTTACATGATTATGGCCCTTCTTCAGAAGAGGATATGTACATAACGGCCTTAGAGGAGTATTATGCAGAACCAACTGATGAGCAACAACTTTTGGAGGATCCAGTAGATCCAGGCGTGACAGATGAAACTGAAGCTGAAGAGGAGTCAGAAGCAGATATAGGAACAATGGATTTTGGAGTTGCTTCTGTGGAGCTTACTGAGGGTGATGAAGAATTAAAGATCGAGGATGTAATAGACGTTAATTCATCAAACCATAGATACAATGTTGTAACACAGATTACAACTGAGCTTGTTTATGAGGAACCAGAAGACTTAAGTGAGCTTACTTTGACGCAGCTTAAGAATTCAGTATATATTGAAACAGGAGCAGCTGTTATAGTAATCAACGGAGAAGAAATAGCTGCGCTTAAGGATTACGCAACAGCTGAGAATTTGTTAGAAATTATAATAAGCAGTTATCTTACTGAACGTGGTGGATCAGAACTTTTAGATCATAAGGTACAAGAAGATATAGATATAGTTGTTAAACCAGTTCCACCTGAAGATATTATTCCTAGAGACATGGCCTTGAATTTATTGAGTACAGGTTACACTGAAAGGCAAGTACATGTAGTACAAAGAGGAGATTCTCTTTGGTCGATAGGTAATAAAAATGGAATGACTGTTTCACAGGTGAAAGAGTGTAATCCAGAATTGACCTCTAATATTTTGCATATAGGGCAAGAGATTGCGATAGAGCCACTTATTCCATATGTACATGTAGAAACGTTTGAAAAAATTAAAACTACAGAATATATTCCTTTTAATACAACTTATACTAAAGACAGTTCAATGTATACTTGGCAAAGCAGGACAGTAACAGACGGTGTAAGAGGTAGGAATGAAGTTATTTATGAAATAGTTAGAGTAAATGGAGTAGAGAAGGCAAGAGAGAAGGTTTCGACTGAAAGAATATCTGACCCTGTTACAAGAGTTATTGCTCAAGGCACAAAAGTACCAGAAGCAACAGGGACGGGATCATTTATATGGCCAGTTGATGGAGGAGGATCAATAACTTCACCATTTGGATATACAAGAGGCAGATATCATCATGGTATTGATATTGGCTGTTCGACAGGAACAAGAATTTTTGCAGCTGATGATGGAATTGTTACAACATCAGCGTATCATAGGACATATGGTTACTATATAATAATTGACCATGGAAATGGCTTTAGCACTCTTTATGCACACAATAGTAGATTACTTAAGAGTTTGGGATCAAAGGTCTCAAAGGGAGATATTATTGCTTATTCTGGTAGTACCGGAAATAGTACCGGTCCTCATTTACACTTTGAAATTAGACTAAATGGAAACCATCAAAATCCTATGAACTATTTTAGAAGATAAAGCAAAAAGGTTGGGTGAAAACTCCCAACCTTTTTTTATGAATTTTATGAGTTTTATTGTATAATAATTATGTGAATAATACTTTGGAGTGAAATACATGAATAGTAATTGGCAAAAAGAGTTAACTGATAGGTTTTCTTCAATTGATATAGATGTCTCTATGAAAAAACACACATATTTTAGAATTGGTGGAAAGGCAGATGCGTTTGCAATGCCAAAATGCACCAATGAACTAGTTGAAATGTATATTTGGTGCTTATCAAGAGAAATACCTATAACAATTATAGGTAATGGCACTAATCTTTTAGTAAGTGATAAAGGTATCAGAGGAGTCGTTATTAAAATCAACGATAATCTTTCACTTATAAAAAATGATCAAAATAGGATCATAGCACAAGCAGGTGCATTGTTGAGTACTGTAGCAAAAAAGGCACTTGAATTAAATTTGACTGGGTTTGAATTTGCTTCAGGTATCCCAGGAAGTATTGGTGGAGCAGTTTTTATGAATGCAGGAGCGTATGACGGGGAAATGAAACATGTGGTAAAAAGAATTACTGTTATGACTAAAGATGGACAGGTTAAGCAATGGGATGAGAAGAGGATTGCTTTAGATTATAGAACCTCTGCGGTTTCAAATGAAGGTGCTGTAATTTTAGAAGTTGAAGTTTCTTTAAAAGAAGGCATCTATCAAGAGATACTTGATAAAATGAATTTGCTAAATGGATGGAGAAGAGAACGCCAACCACTTGAGATGCCAAGTGCTGGTAGTACATTTAAAAGGCCACCTGATATAGCAGGTAGTTATTTGATTGATAAAGCAGGGTTAAAGGGATTCACTATTGGTGGTGCGCAAGTATCGGAAAAACATGCAGGTTTCATTGTTAATATTGGGAATGCTACTGCTCAAAACGTGCTTGATTTAATGAGCTATGTGCAAAAAAAAGTTTATGAAAAAGAAAATGTCTTATTGTTTCCTGAGGTTAGAATTCTTGGGGAGAAGATGGAGACTGATTTAATAATGGATAAGACTGAGGTTTAATCCTCAGTCTTTTTTAGAGGTAAGGTGAAGAAGAAGTTTGCACCTTGTCTACTTTTATTTTCAGCCCAAATTTTACCTCCATGCATTTGTACAATTTTTTTAGAGATATGTAAGCCAAGACCACTTCCAGCTTTTTCGGAGTTTCTAGATATTGATCCTTTATAGAATCTATCAAATAAAAAAGGCAGTTGTTCCTCTTGAATGCCAGTTCCTGTGTCTGCTACTTCTATTAAAATCTCATTCTTATCATAATAATCTATTTTAATCTTAATACTACCTTTATCTGTATGCTTTAAGGCATTGTAAATCAAATTACTAAAAAGCTTCTGTACTTGTCTATAATCGATTGTCAACTCTTTAAAGGCTAAGCTTTGATCACCTAGTGAGACTGTAAATTCAAGGCCTTTCTCTAAAATCTCATCCTTATATTTATGATAAACTTCTTCAATTAAACTATGCACATTATAATTTGTGCGATTTAACTCAATTTGCGCAGTTTCCAGGTTTGATAACTCAATTAAATCATCAACTAGATAACTTAAATCTAAAGATTTTTTTTCAATCAGCTCTAAGTACTTATTGTAATTTTCTTCATTTACTAATCCTTCTTTTAAAGCTGCTGCGTATCCGCTAATGAGGGTAATAGGAGTATTCAAGTCATGTGATAGGTTCGATATTAGCTCTCTTTGTACGCGAGCTGCATCTGCTACCTCTGTGTTTGCCTTCTGTAGCCTAATATTGGCGGCCTCTACTTCTTCTAAGGCTCTTTTATTTTTATCTATAAAAAAGGATATAATCAAAATGGTAGCTATAAAAAAGTAAAGAATATTAATAATTATCCCAAAATCACTTCTGCTACTTGTAGTGTAATATGCCAAAATATTTGGATTAGTCTGACCAAAATGCAATAAAAACCCTATAATAAAAATTTGCAAAAAAGCACCAAGGTATCTAGTAAAGCCTTTGTTAATAGCTGAATTAAAAACTATAAGAATAAACATGACCATAGGGGCAACTCCATTTAATCCTCCTGAAAAAACCCACATTATTGGTATGTAAATAAAGCTTAATGAAGCCAAACTTATGTTAGCAAGAATAATAAGTTCGACTTTTGTAAAGAGTAATATCAGTGAAAAAAAAGATATAGCCAATAAAATAAAAGAAGCCAGATTTAAATAGAAAAACTCAGATATAAGATGATTTAACGATAAAAGGAGTAAGCTATTGATAAAAGAAAACACTATAATAAATACAGCGATTTTTCTTTCAACATCATCTGATTGGTCTTTCCTGTTTATAAAAATTTGCTCATTGAGAAACGCTATTAAATTATTCACAAAAGAACTCCTTTATAAAAATTTGTAAAATTGAGCTTTTTCATTTGCTAGTACGAGTAGTTTATAAGATAATTATATCAATAATTGTCATGATTGAACATAAAAGATGAGGAGTGAGTTTTATGATAGATGATATGTATGTGTATCCGTTGTTACTTGGTGGAATAGCTTTAGGACTAATATTTTTGGCTTATATGATTTCAAAACTTGGAAAGCTAAGTAATGAGTTCAAAACAAGCTTAGAGGCAAGTAAAAATGTAAGCGAAAAATTTTCAGAGTTTTCTCAAGAAGCGAATAAGCAATTTACAATGTTAGAAAAAGAGCTTTCAAATCAAGTAGACAAGCAAAATTTAAAATTTGAATCACTACTAGATAACAATATTGGCAAGGTAAGAGAGCAAGTATCTAAAGATATTGGTGTGCAAAATGAGTTAGTAGCTACAAAGCTTGGGGATTTCCAAAACAATCTTACTGAAAGATTTGGAAAACTAGAAGTAGGCCTTGGAGATAGCTTTAACAGTTTAGCAAATAGTTTAAGGAAAGATCTAGTAGCAAATAGGGAAGACTTAAATAAGAACATATCTGAGTTTAGAAAAGAAATAGGAAAAGACCTATCAGAAAATTTCTCATCCCTTAAATCTGAAATAGAAAAACACTTAAGTGCAATTAATGACAAAGTAGATGAAAGACTTATGGAAGGATTTAAGCAAACTAATGAGACCTTCTCCTCAATATTGGCCAGACTGAGTAAAATTGACGAAGCTCAGCGCAAAATTGAGAGTTTATCTAGTGATATTGTGTCACTTCAAGATGTATTGACAGACAAAAAGAGTAGGGGAACTTTTGGCGAGGTGCAATTGGGACAACTACTTGCAGCAGTTTTTGGAGAGAAAAACGATGCTGTTTACGAATTGCAACATAAGCTTCCTAATGGAAGAATTTCAGATGCTATATTAAAAACACCGGAGCCTTTAGGGTTAGTAGCAATCGATTCAAAATTCCCACTAGAAAATTACAGAAGAATGATAGATAAAGAGCTACATGAACATGAAAGATCACAAGCAACTAGAGATTTTAAACTTAATGTAAAAAAACATATTGATAATATTGCTTCTAGATATATCATACCAGACCATACATCTAATCAAGCTATTATGTTTATCCCTGCTGAAGCGGTGTTTGCAGAAATTTATGCTTATCATGAAGATCTAGTTAAGTATTCTCAAGAAAAGAGAGTTTGGATAGTTTCTCCAACAACTTTAATGTCTGTAATGACTACAATACAAGTTGTGTTGCAAAATATGGAGAGAGAAAGACTTGCATCAATAATACATGTTGAGCTAAATAAGCTAGGTGAAGAGTTCAAGAGATATCGAAGAAGATGGAACAAGCTTAAAAATCACATTGATCGAGTTAGCGATGATGTAAGAAATGTTCATATTACAACAGAAAAGATTTCTGACAAATTTGAAAGAATCTCAAATGCTGAAATAGCTAGTGAAGAAGTGAAAAAGCTAGGAGAGTAAGATAATATGAGAAGATTTATCTTCTTGACAATGTTTTTTGGTAGGCATATAATGTTCATGAAACATAGCAATCTTCAGGGTAGGGTGAGGTAACAATTCCCAACCGGTGGTATAGCCCACGACCTGCACAAAAGTGCAGCTGAACTGGTTAAATTCCAGTGCCGACGGTACAGTCCGGATGAGAGAAGATTGACGCTAAATTTTGCGTTATTTAAACCCTAGATTGTTATCTGGGGCTTTTTTTATGCCCTAAGAATAACAAGGAGGTATCTTTAATGAAAAAGATGTCAACAAAAACTATGGTCGCAATCGCTTTATTTGCTGCAATGGCAACTGCTCTAATGTGGTTCCCTAAATTCCCATTATTGCCTACTGCTCCATTCTTGACTTATGATTTCTCTGATGTTCCAATTTTAATTGGCTCATTTGCCTTAGGTCCAGTTGCAGGTTTTTTTATGGTAACAGTAAAGAATTTGCTCTACTTTATTACTAGAAGCCAAAGTGGACTCATCGGAACATTTATGAACTGGAGTACAACCTTATTGTTCATGTTCCCAGCTGCTATTATTTACCACAAGGTGAAGAAGAATAAAATCAGTGCAATAGTTGGTATGGTAGTTGGAACTGTTATATTTACAATAGCAGCAGTGTATATCAATATATACATAGCCTTGCCAATTTGGGGAATACCAACAGATAATATTATTCCATTGATTAAATCAGCAGTTATTCCTTTCAACTTACTAAGAGGACTAATAAGTACGACAATGACAGTGCTGTTATATAGAAGAGTAACTGATTTGACAAGAAGAATGCTAAAATTATAACTAAATTGAATAGAAGAGGTATCGATTTTTCGATACCTCTTCATTCTTATATTTTGTCAAAAACTATATTCCTGACTCTTCCACCAGTGAGTTTCAATTTCGTTACTTTATTGATATCTGTTCTTACAAAATCAATTTGAGCAAAGCTATTTTTGCCTTCGAATTTATCCTTTTCTAACATAAGTAATGGCATATCATTCATTCTAATGCTAGATAGTACTAGCTCATCTCCAACTTTGCGTATTTTATATGATGTTGATAATTCTTCACTATAATAAGTTCCTATGTAATCATTAAGGTTATAGTTATGAAGGTGTCTTAACTCAAGTTTTTTAGCTATTGTGTCACGTCCAAATACATGCTTAAGATTTATTTCAACATTGCCTTGTTCATCATAATATGTTAAGAGCTTCTCTCCTATTACATCAATCATGAATGTATTATCATCTATTTTAGTTAATGTGGACAACTCAGTTCTAGGAAGCTCAATATAAAATTGCTTGTCTTTCTTTGTTATGTTAACTATCATCCCAGGACCCATTTTGTAAGATCCTTCAATATCTTGAGTACTAACAGGAGGATTAGTTGCTATTTCTTCTTCTAGTTGATCATCAAAGATATATAAGTCTGCCACTCTTAATGCTAATTGTTCTGGCTTAGAAATATTAACATTTGTAAGAACTACAATAGTTAGGTCTTCCTCTGGGAACTTAACAAAATGGGATCTAAAACCAGCGTCAGCACCACCATGGCTAATAGTTTTCTTTCCTCGATAATCACTTATTCTCAGCCCAAAAGCATAGTCAATTTCTTTTCCATCATTTAATGTATAAGTTTCAAGAATCCTATAAAGCAATTCTTTGTTACCAACAACAGTATTCTCAAAGTTATTTGACCATTTCACTAAATCTAATACTGTTGTAAACAAACTTGTTGCTCCCACATTTGCATAGCTTAGTACTCTTTTCTTGTAATAATCATAATAAGGTGCATATGAGTATGCTCTATTTTTTACAATCATCTCATGGTCAAGATGAAAGTGAGTATTATCCATGCCTAAAGGCTTAAATATTCTTTTATCACAAAAATCAACTAAGTCTTGGCCTGAAACTTGCTTTACTATCTCTGCCATTAAAGTGTATCCAGTATTTGAATATAGGAACTCTGCACCAGGGTCAAAGTTTAACGCCTTTTGTTTTTTCACAAGCCTCATAACTTGATCATGTGTAATTACATCATCCATTCTAAACCCACTTAAGACTAGAAGTTGCCACTGATCTCTTAACCCACTTACATGGTGGATTAATTGCCTTACAGTAATAGGTTTATGAAACCTTGGTATATCAGGAAGATACTCTTGTATCTCAGCATCCAAATCAAGTTTTCCTTCTTCGGATAAGATAGCTAGCGCAAAAGCAGTAAATTGCTTTGATACTGAAGCAACGTGAAAAATTGTATCAGGCGTATTTGGAATACCATACTCAAGCTGTGAACAGCCATATCCTTTTTGAAATATTATATGGTCACCTTTTGCTATTGCTATTGTTCCTCCAGGCGAATCATCTTTGTTCCATCTTGCAAAAATTTGGTCGATTCTATTTTCATAGTTCATAAATCTCACTCCTAATCCTTAAGTGTATTGTCGATAAATGTATAGATATCAGCTTCTTCATTAATCAGTAAGTTAGTAGGTTTGCCACTCCCATGTCCTGCGCCAAATTCTACTCTTAACAAGATAGGATTATCCCCTAAATTAACTGTTTGCAAAGAAGCAGCAAATTTGAAAGAGTGCATAGGAACAACTCTATCATCAGTTTTTGCAGTAACTATCATTAGTGGAGGATAAACAGTCCCAAATCTAATATTATGTAGTGGAGAATAGTCATACATAAATTTAAAATGATCAGGGTTCTTTTCTGCATTTCCATACTCTGGTACCCAAAACCTACCAACGGTGAATTTATGATATCTAAACATATCAATAACAGGTACCTGTGATATCACAGCACCATATAAGTCAGGCCTTTGTAGCATGCATGCAGCAGTTAAAAGACCACCATTACTTCTTCCTTTAATAGCTAATCTATCATTTGTTGTGTAATTTTCTCTAATTAAGAATTCTGCAGCGCCAATAAAGTCATCAAATACATTTTGCTTCTTCTCTAGCATTCCGCTTTGATGCCACTCTTCGCCAAATTCACTTCCTCCGCGTAGATTTGCGACTGCGAAAACATTACCTTTTTCTAGCCAAGCAAGGTCACTGGCTTTAAACTCTGGTATTCGCGCTAAGTTAAATCCACCGTAAGAATAAAGAAATACTTTATTTCTTCCATTTTTCTCAAGGTCTTTTTTATGGCTAATGAACATAGGTATTTCTGTCCCATCTTTGGATGGATAAAAAACTTGATATGTCTCATAACCATTAAAGTCAAAATCAATCTCAGGTTGCCACAATACCTCAGCCTTACCTTTTTCTACATCACACATAAAGACAGAATTAGGATATAGATATGATGCAAAATCAAAGTAAATTTTGTTGTTATCATAATCTGCATGCATCTCAGTTATTGCTCCTAAAGTAGGCAAGTCGATTCTCTTTAAGAACTGACCAGTATGACTATAAAGCATTACTTGATGATAAGCATTATGCATTATTGCTAGAGCAAATGCTTCTTTAGTCATAACAGCTCCTGTAATAACATCCATTCCTTCAGGAACTACTGTTAACCAACTGTCTTCATATTTTTCATCTAAGTTTATTGAAATAATTCTTTTTCTAGGTGCTTTGTCATTAGTTAAGAAATAAAGAGTGTCATCAATAGATCCTAAAAACTGAGATATAGACTTTTCTGTTTCAATTAAAGGCTCAAAGTTATCATCGCTATCAAACTTTTTATGCCATATATGATTAGCAGATGAAGAGCCTTTAGAAACATTTAATATTAAATGTCTTTTATCTCTTGAAATCTCAAGTCTAAAACTTTTATTTGGATCTTCATCTTCAACTATAATACTATCTGATGACTGTGGCGTTTTTATTTCATGTAAATATACTTTGTTGTATCTACTACTGTCCTCTTCACTTACTGTTTTTGGGTTTGGGTATCGTGAGTAAAAAAAACCAGAGCCGTCAGGTAGCCAAGGTAATGTTGTAAACTTACACCATTTAATCTGATCTGCTAAGTCTTGCCCAGTTTCTAAGTCTTTGATAAAAATAGTTTGCCAATCACTTCCACTAATAGATAAACCATAGGCTAGATACTTCTCGTCAGGGCTAACAGAGTAGCTACTAAGAGCAGTTTGCCCGCTCTCGTCGACTTTATTTAGGTCAAGGACTAATTCTGCTTGTGTTATATCTAAATTATCTGTACGCATGAATTTAGGTTGATTACTAAGCCCGTCATTATAAAAAAAGTAAAAATACTCGCCTATCTTTCTAGGTGTAGAAAATTTTTCATAATTCCAAAGTTCTTTAATTCTCTTTTGGTAATATTCGTGTTCAGGGCTCACATCTAAATGCTTTCTAGTCAATGCATTTTGCTCGTTTATAAATTTATCTGTATCTGGATCGTTTGGATTCTCCAAGTAGCGAAAAGGATCCGCTATCAGAGTACCGTGATAATTATCTATAACATTATCTATACGATATTTCTGCATATTCTTGCACCTCCAAAATAATAATACTTTCTAATTCAGTAAAAAAAGAAAAATTCCTGCATAAATAATAAAAGGTTTTCGATTTTGATGTAGAATATATACATTAATAATGTGCAGATGCACTTAGGGAGGAAATGTTGATGGACTTAAGAGAAAGAGCATTAAAGTTACATGAAGAAAACAGAGGTAAAATTGAAATTAAGCTAAAGACAAGTATTAACAATAAAGAAGATTTGGGACTTGCTTATACACCAGGCGTTGCAGAGCCATGCAAAGAAATCGCTAATAATCCTGATGATGTATATAAGTATACTAATCGCGGGAATTTAGTAGCAGTTGTGACAGATGGAACAGCTGTGCTTGGATTGGGAGACTTAGGCCCACTTGGAGCTTATCCTGTTATGGAAGGAAAAGCTGCACTTTTTAAAGCATTCGCAGGTGTTGATGCTATACCTATATGTCTAGATACAACAGATGTAGACCAAATAGTACAAACTGTAAAGAATATCGCACCAACTTTTGGAGGTATTAATTTAGAAGATATTGCATCTCCTAGATGTTTTGAAATAGAAAAGCGTTTAAGTGAAGAACTAGATATCCCCGTTTTCCATGATGACCAACATGGCACAGCAGTAATAGTATTGGCAGCTTTGATAAATGCTCTAAAAGTTACAGATAAGAAGATGGAAGACATTAAAATAGTAATAAACGGTATAGGAGCAGCAGGAAGTGCTATAGCAAGAATATTACTGAATGCTGGGGCTTGTAATATGACCTTAGTGCAATCATATGGCATTGTTTACCCTGGAGCGGAAAAGAATAATGATATGCAGGAAGAATTAGCAAAATTAACAAATCCTAAAGGGATTAAGGGCAATTTGTCTGATGCATTAGTCGATGCAGATGTGTTCATTGGTGTATCAAGGGGTAATTTGCTAACAAAAGAGATGGTAAAGACCATGAATAAAAAAGCAGTTGTCTTTGCTATGGCTAATCCAGTTCCTGAGATTTATCCTGAAGAAGCACTGGCAGGAGGAGCTTTGGTAGTTGGAACGGGTAGAAGTGATTTCCCAAATCAGATAAACAATGTTTCTGTTTTCCCAGGAATATTTAAAGGAGCATTCATGGCTAGAGCAAGAGCGATTAATGAAGAAATGAAAATCGCAGCTGCCTATGCTATTGCAAATATTATTAAAGAAAGTGATTTAACACCTGAGTATATAATTGCTGACGTATTTAACAAAGAAGTAGTAGGTGCTGTTGCAAAAGCAGTTAAAGAAGCCGCAATAGAATCAGGAGTAGCTCAAGCTTAGAAATAAATAAGGCAAAAGGAAAACACAAGGTCATGTGATTTGCACATGTCATGTGTTTTTGCTTTTGCCATTTAGTTTGTTGAGCATATGAGCTATAATATAAACAGATATTTTATTAGGAGGAATAGATATGCCTTTTGTAACTTTGCGTGAAGTATTAGAAGATGCGCAACGTAATAAGTATGCAGTGGGAGCCTTCAACACGAACAATATGGAAATTGTTCAAGCTATTATTGAGGCTGCAGTTGAAGAGCGTGCCCCAGTTATTTTACAAGCTAGTCAGGGAGCACTAAAGTATGCAGGGATTGACTATATAATGGGACTTGTAAAAGCTGCAGAGAGAAATGCTGATATACCAATAGTTATGCACTTGGATCATGGTACAGATTTTGACCAAGTTATGATGTGTTTAAGAAAAGGATTCACATCTGTTATGATAGATGGTTCAAAATACCCTTTAGAGGAAAACATAGCTATAACTAAAAAGGTGGTCGAAGCTGCGCACCCTATGGGGGTTACCGTAGAAGCTGAGCTAGGCAAAATTGGTGGAACAGAAGATGATATTCATGTTCATGAAAGTGATGCAACATTCACAGTACCAGAAGAAGCTAAAATATTCGTGGAACAAACAAATGTAGATGCTTTAGCAATAGCTATTGGAACAGCACATGGTGTGTATAAAGGGGAACCAAAATTAAGATTTGAAAGATTACAAAAGATAAGAGAATTAGTTGAAACACCACTTGTACTTCATGGTGCTTCTGGTGTTCCAGAAGAAGCAGTTAAGAAAGCTATTGAAATTGGTATTTCTAAAGTAAATATTGATACTAATATTAGGCAAGCATTTACAGCTGCATTACATGAGTATGTAGCTGGTCATCCTGAAGTATTTGACCCAAGGAAGATTTTAGGACCAGCAAGAAACGCTATGAAAGAAATTGTAAGAGATAAAATAAGATTATTTGGTAGTAACAATAGAGCGTAGGTAATATCATGAAAATATATATTGACACAGCAAATATTACACAAATTAAAGGAGCTCTTGAGTTAGGATATGTTGCTGGTGTTACAACAAACCCAACACTTATTTCCCAGGAAATAGGTGAAGAAAAAGAGATTCTAAAACAAATTTGCCAGATTATTGATGGCCCAGTTAGCGCAGAAGTCATTGCAACGGATTCCAGGGGGATGATAGAAGAAGCTAGGGATTTGGCAAAAATTGCAAATAACATAGTTATTAAAATCCCCATGACCAAAGAAGGCCTGAAAGCAGTTAAGGTGCTTAGCAATGAGGCAATTAGGACAAATGTTACTCTTGTATTTTCAGCTAACCAAGGACTTTTAGCAGCCAGAGCAGGAGCAGCTTATGTGTCTCCTTTTATTGGGAGGCTTGACCAAATTGGTCATAATGGTATGGATGTTGTAGGTGAACTAGCTGAGATTTTTGATATGTTTGGCATAGATTGTGAGATAATTGCAGCAAGCATAAGACACCCAAGACATGTAACAGAAGCAGCATTAGCAGGAGCAGATATAGCAACGGTCCCATTTAAAGTTTTAGACGATATGATAGGTCACCCAATGACAGATATTGGACTAGAAAAGTTTATTGAAGACTGGAAGAAATCACAAAGGTAGATGATAATATGAAGTTGATTATGGATAGACAACTCTCTCTAGAGTTAGCACGTGTAACAGAGTTAGCAGCCCTAGAAGCAGCACGCTGGATGGGAAAAGGAGATAAAATTGCTGCTGATGGAGCAGCTGTTAAGGCCATGCGAGCAATGTTTGATACGGTTGACATTAATGGAACGGTTGTAATCGGTGAAGGAGAAATGGATGAAGCTCCAATGCTTTACATTGGAGAAAAAGTAGGTAGCGGAAAAGGACCAGAAGTAGATATAGCAGTTGATCCACTAGAAGGCACTAACTTAGTAGCCAAAGGACAACCAAACTCGATTGCAGTTTTAGCAGTCGCACCTCGAGGCTGTTTATTACATGCACCAGATATGTATATGGACAAGATTTGTGTTGGACCCGCAGGCAAAGGAAAAATAGATATTAATGCAAGTGTTACTGAAAATTTAGAGGCTTTAGCAAAAGCAAAAAATTGTGAGATAAGCGATTTGACAGTAGTATTGCTTGATAGAGATAGACATAAAAAACAAATTGCAGAAGTTAGAGCTGCAGGAGCTAGATGTAAACTGATTACAGATGGTGATGTTGCTCCAGCTGTAGCAGCATCTTTAGATGGCACAGGAGTTGATATGCTTATAGGCATTGGCGGTGCCCCAGAAGGTGTATTAGCAGCAGCAGCACTAAAGTGCTTAGGTGGAGACATGCAAGCTAGGCTTATGCCAGATGATGATGCGCAACTAGATAGATGCAAGAAAATGGGGCTTAAAGATGTTAACCAAGTCCTTATGTTAGATGACTTAGTTAAAGGAAATGATGTAATATTCTCAGCTACAGGAATTACTGATGGCGATTCACTTAAAGGTGTAAGATACTTTGGTGGAGGAGCCGAAACACATACCTTAGTAATGAGATCAAAAACTGGTACTATTAGGTTCATTTCAGCTACTCACTTTTCTGACAAAAAACCAGTTTGGAAAGATCTTTAATAATTAAAGAAGGCTACCTACATTGATAGCCTTCTTCTTACCTTCCAACTACTCCAAATAAAAATACCTCAGGAGGTCTCCTTATGCAAATTCAAGAATTAGAGAGCAAAACAATACAAGAATTATTAGCAATAGCGAAAGATCTGGAAATAGAAGGTTATTCAAGACTAAGAAAGAAAGAATTAGTTTTTGAAATTCTTAAAGCAAATGTAGAAAAAGATGGGTTTATTTTCGCCTCTGGTGTATTAGACATAATGAATGATGGTTTTGGGTTTTTAAGACCTATTAATTATTTACCAAGTAATGAAGATATATATGTGTCACCTTCTCAGATTAGAAGGTTTAATATGCATACAGGGGATCTTGTTGCTGGTAAAGTAAGGCCACCAAAAGATAGAGAAAAGTATTATGCCCTATTATTTGTAGAGGCAATTAATGGAGAGAATCCAGAGAAATCATCTCAAAGGATTGACTTTGGGAACCTTACTCCAATTCATCCAAATGAAAAATTCAATTTGGAGAGGGAAGATGGCGAGATTTCCACTAGACTTATTGACATAATTAGCCCTATAGGAAAAGGTCAGCGAGGCTTAATAGTTTCACCTCCAAAAGCTGGAAAAACTACTATACTTATAAATTTAGCAAAGAGTATTGAACAGAATCATCCGGAAGCACACTTAATAATTTTGCTAATTGATGAAAGACCAGAAGAAGTTACTGAAATGGAACGGTCAGTCAGCCCAAGGTCAGAGGTATTAGCTTCAACTTTTGATGAAAGACCAGAAAATCATGTCAAGTTAGCTGAGATGATTAGTGAAAGAGCAAAACGTCTAGTTGAACATGGTAGAGATGTAGTTGTCTTACTAGATAGTATTACTCGTTTGGCAAGAGCGTCAAATTTAGTAGTCAGTCCGAGTGGGCGCACTTTATCTGGAGGATTAGATCCAGCTGCTTTATATAACCCAAAGAGTTTTTATGGATCTGCTAGAAACATAGAAAATGGTGGCAGTTTAACAATTATCGCAACAGCTCTAGTAAATACAGGCAGTAGGATGGATGATGTAATATATGAAGAATTTAAGGGTACAGGAAATATGGAACTTCATTTAGATAGAAAACTTGCACAGAGAAGGGTTTATCCTGCATTAGACATAATAAGGTCTAGTACAAGAAGAGAAGAGCTCTTAATAAGTGAAGAGGAGCTAAAAACCATTTGGCAATTACGCAACTCTATTAATCCAGATACTAGTATTAATCAAACACAGGAAATAATTAAGAACATGAGATTGAGTAAAAATAACAAGGACTTCTTAGAAATAATTGCAAAAGTGTTTAATTAAAAGTAAAAGGGGCTGGTAATAAATGAACAAAATGGTATTAGGAAAAACAAACTTAGAAATTAGTAAGACTGGCTATGGTGCTTTGCCAATACAAAGAGTAAATAAGGAAGTTGCAAAGAAGATTTTAAGAAAAGCTTATGAATATGGGATTACTTTCTTTGATACTGCAAGGGCATACAGCGATAGCGAAGAAAAACTAGGATATGCTTTAAGTGATGTTAGAAAAGAAATAGTTATTGCAACAAAAACACATGCAAAAAATCCTGAAGAGTTGCTTGAGCATATAGATATTAGTCTGCAAAACTTAAGGACAGAATATATAGATATTTACCAATTGCATAACATGAAATTTGTCCCTAAACCAGACTCAGAAGATGGACTATATAATGTAATGCTTAAGTTAAAAGAAGCTGGGACAATTAGACATATTGGACTGACTACTCATAGTGTCGAAGTTGCTGAACAAGCTATTGATAGTGGGCTATATGATACAATCCAGTTTCCACTTAGCTTGATTTCATCAGAAAGAGATTTAGCATTAATAAACAGAGCAAAGAAAGCAAATGTTGGTGTTATAGCTATGAAAGCTTTAGCTGGAGGGTTAATCGACAATGCAAAAGCTGCTTTTGCATTTATGCGACAGTTTGATAATGTAGTTCCAATTTGGGGAATTCAAAAAGATTGGGAGTTAAATGAGTTTTTAGTCTATGAAGCAACTCCACCACTAATGGACAAAGAAATAAGAGGAATAATAAAGAAATATCAAGATGAGCTATCTAAGGATTTTTGTCGAGGATGTGGCTATTGTATGCCATGCCCAGTTGGTATACCTATCAATACTGCTGCGAGAATGTCGTTACTACTTAGAAGAGCTGTTTACCAAAACTTCCTAACTGAAGAGTGGCAAGATAATATGAAAAAAATCAATGATTGTATTCATTGCAACCAATGCATTGAGAAATGTCCATATGGATTAAATACTCCTGAGCTTTTAAAGAAAAATTTATTAGATTATGAAGAATTTCTGAAAAATAACAGCTAAGTGGGTTATATTTATTCATCTAATAGTATAAAATGTAGTTAACAGAATAGTCTTACTTAGATTTTTTCATGGCTTGAAATTGTCTGAAAGAAGGTGGAATCGAAAAATCCATGTTGCTATTTGCATTAGAGTTTCCCTAGATAGGAGGAAGAAATGATGTTTTGCAAGCAATGTGGGCAGAAACTTGATGAAGGGTCTGCTTTCTGTACATCGTGTGGAGCCAGAGTGTCAAGTGATAATACACAGCAGTCTAATCAACAAGGGTATACAACTCGAGAACAGTTTAGAGAGTATAATAGTTTAAGCAATGAACAAAATGATAATAGAAAAACTTTTTTTAAAGGTAAGCAAGCTAGTATTGGGTCTAGTGGTGAAGTGAAGTTTAAAAAGAGCAAGGTGAAAGAGAAGAAAAAAGGCGGAGTTATAAAGAAGTTAATTCTTCTGATAGTGTTTATAATAGTAGTGCTATTCTTAGTTTCGTTATTTTTTGGGAGCAATATTACAAACTTGCAAACTACAACAGGTATAAATCCAAACACTCTTGACCCTACAAATGCTACAAGTACATTTGCAACCGACACTCCTGAAATTTTTGCTACATTCACAGTAGCAGGGCTTCCTATAGGAACAGATATTCAGGGAGAATGGGTTTACGAAGGAGAGCAAGCTGCAGTTGCTGAGATTTACACAACTGAAGAAGCACAAAATGCATATTTTTCATTTAGCATACCTGATGCAGGATGGCCTATTGGCTCATATGAGATAAATATTTATGTCAAAAATGAATTTCAAGTAGGAAAGAAATTTACTGTAAGGTAGACTTAATATCATGAAACCCAAACTGATATTGCTTTTATTAATGACTACAACAATTTTTGTTAGCTGTAGCTGTGAAGCAAGTTTTACAACAGCTAAGTTTGATAATCTAAGAATGGCTAAGATAGAAGACGATGAAATAGTATTTACTAATACATTTGAAATAAATACAGACATGATTTATCTTACTGGAGTGTTGCGAAATAACCCAGGAGATACGGAAATAAAGGGGGAATGGTATTATTTAGAGGGTGAAGAAATATTTATTGATAGTGCTACAATGATAATACGAGAAGTAACTAGTGATTTTAACTTTAGTCTGAGTATTCCTGACGCTGGATGGCCAGCTGGGAAATACGAAGTAAGAGTGTACATTGATAAAAAGTTGCAAGAGAGTATTAACTTTGAAGTAAAATAACTAGTCAGCCTCAAGGGGCTGACTTTAATTTCACGGGAGGAATTATGAATAAACAAGAGTTAAAAGATAAGGTATGCCAAATCATCGAGGAAAACAAAGAACAAATTATACAAGTTGGAAACGATATTTTTGCTCATCCAGAGTTAGGCTACAAAGAGTATAGAACAGCAGATATTGTAAAAGGCGTTTTTACAGAACTAGGACTGCCATATAGAGATGAAGTAGCGATTACAGGAGTAATCTCAAAAGCTAGTGGTAAGAATAAAGGACCTAATGTGGCTGTTATGGGAGAGTTAGATGCAGTAGTATGCCCTGATCACCCTCATGCTGATCCACAAACAGGAGCAGCACACTCTTGTGGTCATAATGCACAAATAGCAGGGATGTTAGGAGCTGCGATTGGCTTAGTTAAGAGTGGAGTAATTAATGAACTTGATGGTGATGTAACATTTATGGCTGTTCCAGCTGAAGAGTATGTTGAAATTGGATACCGTCAAAAATTAAGAGAAGAAGGTAAGATTCAATTCTTGGGTGGTAAACAGGAGTTTATTGCTCTGGGTGAACTTGATGATATAGATATGCTAATGATGTACCATAGTTCAGCAACAGGAGATCAAATCAAAGCAGCTGTTGGAGGGACCAGCAATGGTTTTGTTGGAAAACTAGTTAAATATATTGGGAAAGAAGCTCACGCAGGTGGAGCGCCTCATAATGGCATAAATGCTCTTAATGCTGCTAATATTGGCTTGATGGCTATTCATGCTAATAGAGAGACCTTCCAAGACAGTGATTACATAAGGGTTCATCCAATCATTACAAAAGGTGGAGATTTAGTAAATATTATTCCAGCTGAGGTTGTTATGGAGACGTATGTGCGTGGTAGAACTATGGATTCCATCATAGATGCTAGTCAAAAAGTAAATAGAGCTTTAGAAGCTGGAGCACATGCTGTAGGAGCAAAAGTAGAAATTACTGAAATTCCTGGGTATCTACCAAGAGTTAATGATGCAATTATGGACAACTTAATTAAAGAAAACTTTGAGCAAGTAGTTGGAGAAGATGCAGTAGCGGTTACAGATCGACATGGCACAGGGTCCTCTGACATCGGAGATGTAATGCATATAATACCTGCTATTCATCCATATATTGGCGGGGTAGCTGGAGCTGGGCATTCAAAGCATTATGAAATAGTGGATGAAGAAACAGCATACGTTTTAGGCGCAAAGGCGATGGCTATGACTGTAATTGATTTATTGTATGATGGGGCAGCAAAAGCTCAAGAAGTAATTGAAAACTTTGAGCCCATTTATAATAAAGAAAGTTACCTAGAAATGTGGGAAGATTTCTTTGGATAGAGTCCATATAATTGTGTAAAAGGTAAAAGGCCATATGAAAACCTTTTTAAGGTATAATGTTTTTAAGACCAAAAACATACCTAGGAGGATTTCACATGACCCAAGTACATTTTACACTTAAAACGGAAGATATTCAAAGTCTAATTGAAGAATCTGTTGAAGATAATGCATCAAAGTTGGTGCTGCAAACATTGTTTAATCAGCTAATGGAGCAACAAAGAACTGAGTATATTAAAGCTGAAAGCTATGAAAGAAACTCAAAACGCACTACACAGAGAAATGGATACTTTGAAAGAAACTATACGACAAGAATAGGGACATTGGAGCTTAGAGTACCAAGAACTAGGGATGGAGAATTCTCTCCCGACATATTTGAACGTTATCAACGCAATGAAAAAGCATTGGTTGGATCTATGTTAGAAATGTACATAGCAGGAGTATCGACACGAAAAGTATCCAGGATAGTTGAAGAACTATGTGGTAAATCTGTTTCTAAATCATTTGTCTCAAGCTTAACTTCACAGTTAGATCCATTAGTAAAAGAATGGCAAGAAAGAGATCTTTCTAATAAGAAGTATCCATATCTTATGACTGATGTTATCTATATTGATGTTAGAGAAAACGGCAAAGTTATCTCAAAAAGCTGTCATATTGCCGTAGGAGTATCAGAAAAAGGCACAAGAGAGATACTTGGGTTTATGATTCAAGGTGGCGAAAGCGAAGATTCTTGGACTGTTTTCTTTGATTACCTTAAGCAAAGAGGCTTAACAGGTATTAAAATGATCATCTCTGATGCTCATAAAGGCTTAGTGAAAGCTATTAAGAAGTCTTTTACTAATGTAACCTGGCAAAGATGGCAGGTGCACTTTATTAGGAATATTCTAAAGAATGTTCCTAAGACAGGTTCTGAAGATTTTAAAAATTCAGTGAAGGCGATCTTCAAATTTAAAGATATGAGTCTAGCAAGACAAGCAAAGAACGCTCTGATAGAAAAGTACGAAACTAATGCTAAGTATAAAAAAGCATGCAAAACTTTTGACGAAGGGTTTGAAGATTCTTTCCAGTACTTAGTCGTTGCCAATGGTCATAATAGGTTAAAAAGCACCAATATGTTAGAGAGACTTAATCAAGAAGTTAGAAGAAGAGAAAAAGTGATTCGAATATTCCCTAATACTCCATCAGCTAATCGCTTGATAGGCGCTTTGCTTATGGATAAAAATGAGGAGTGGGCCCACTCCTCAAGAACATACATCAAACCTGACCATTTATAGTATTAGAAACGTTATACTATTTACACAATATTTAGGACTTGACTTTTCTTTGCTAAGTAAATTTTAAGTATTTAGAGTTGCCTCTTTAATTAAATGGGCAACTCTTTTTTTTAAAATAAACTAAAGATTATTGATACAATTACATAAATAAATAGCATATAAAAAGAAAAAACATTCTCATTGGTTTTGTTTTATGATATATTATGTTATCGTACAAATAAAAGAAGCTGAAAGGCAAAAGGAGTTGGTAGCATTGAGCAATACAGGTAGATTTTTATTTACTTCAGAGTCAGTAACTGCTGGACATCCAGATAAGGTAGCTGATCAAATATCAGATTCAATTTTAGATGCAATACTTGAGAAAGATCCAAATGCTAGGGTTGCATGTGAAACATTCGTAACTACTGGATTGGTACTTGTAGGTGGAGAGATTACTACTTCGTGCTACGTAGATATTCCTGGAGTTGTAAGAGATACAGTGAAAGCAATAGGCTATACAAGAGCAAAGTATGGTTTTGATGGAGATACATGCGCAGTATTAACAGCGATTGATGAGCAATCTCCTGATATAGCGCAAGGTGTGGATATGGCACTTGAGAGCAGGATGGCACAGGAAAGTGAAACTTTAGGAGCAGGAGATCAAGGTTTAATATTTGGTTTTGCATGTAACGAGACAGATACTTTTATGCCAATGCCAATTTACTATTCACATTTATTATCAAAAAGGCTTCATGAAGTTAGAGTAAATGGTGAAATGTCTTACTTAAGACCTGATGGTAAAACACAGGTAACAGTTGAGTATGACAATGGAAAGCCTATAAGAATAGATACTATTGTTGTTTCTACACAACATAGACCTGATGTTAGTCAGGAGCAATTACATAAAGACATTAGAAATATTGTAATAGATGAAGTAGTACCAGCAAATCTCATAGATGATAACACAAAGTTCTTTATAAATCCTACTGGGAGATTCGTAATAGGTGGCCCAATGGGTGATGCAGGTTTAACAGGCAGAAAGATAATAGTAGATACTTACGGAGGATATGCACGCCATGGTGGGGGAGCATTTTCTGGTAAGGATCCAACAAAAGTAGATAGATCAGCTGCATACGCTGCAAGACATGTGGCAAAGAACATGGTAGCTGCTGGGTTAGCTGAAAAGCTAGAACTCCAAGTTGCATATGCTATTGGAGTAGCACAGCCAGTTTCTCTAATGGTAGACACTTTTGGAAGCAGCGAGTATTCAAATGAAGAGCTGGTTAAAGTAGTTAGAAAAGTGTTTGACTTAAGACCAGGTGCAATAATTGAAAATTTGAAACTCAGACAGCCAATATATAAGCAAGTTGCTGCGTATGGTCATTTTGGTAGATCTGACATTGATCTTCCATGGGAACAATTAAATAAAGTAGAAGAAATTAAAAAAGCAATAAAAGAAATTTAGTATAAGACCTCCAATGAGAAAAGACTCTTTGGGGGTCTATTTTTTTAGCAAAATATCATGTTAAAGTGTATAATCTAATTAGAAAAAGAATAATCAATAATAAAGGGTGGTGTTTATGGAGAGCATGGAGTTTATTCAAAAAACTGATGATGCGTATTATATTAAGCTAAGTGGAGAAGTTGATTTATATAATGTAAAGAATGTAGAAAGTAAGTTAAAAGAATATGTAGAGCAAAGAGATATCATTGTAGATGTAAGTCAGTTGGTATTTATTGATAGCATAGTACTAGGTGTTTTCCTTAGAATAGCTGCATGTCTTGAAAAAAATAATAATGAACTAATATTAGTTAATCCACAAAGGCAAATACAAAAATTAATTGTCACAGCGAACCTTAGTTCAAGGATAAAAACTATTGAAGAAACTACTAGAGATACCACTAGCGAACTACTCGAAAGCATCAGAGGCGACTCTATAAGAATTGCAATCCCAGCTAAGCCTATGTATATAGGTGTAATTAGAGTATTCATAGCAGCGCTAGCAAGTAGATACAATTTTAACCTAGAAGCAATTGAAGATATAAAGGTTGCTCTAACTGAGGTGATAACTAATTCAATTGCCCACAATGACAAAGAAGAAGATACAATATTATTGGTAGTAAGGTATGATTGCGATATCACTGCTATAATAATTGAAGTAAGTGATAATGGACCTGGGTTTGACAAGGAGAATTTAAGTAAAAGTGAACCTGAAGGATCTGGTGGACTGGGGTTATTCATTGTAGATTCTTTAATGGATGAAGTTGTTATAAAGGCGCGAAGAGATAATGGCACTCATATTAAAATGATAAAGTATGGAGAGTAAAAATGAGTGAAAAAGACGCAAAAGAACCCATATCACAATGGATAGATAGTTATCAAAATAATAAAAATGCACTACTTTTAGATAGAATTGTTCATAGATTACTGCCAATAGTTAACAATATAGCTAGTAGGTTTGTAAAAGATCAAAATTTGTATGAAGACATAAGGCAAGTTGCATCAATTGGTATGCTTAAGGCAATTAATAAGTATGATATTTCAAAAGGAACAAACTTTTATAGTTATTTAACTCCGATGGTTATTGGAGAAATAAAGCATTTTTATAGAGATAATGATTGGTTAATAAATGTTCCAAGAGGTATAAAAGAGACTAATACGAAAATTAGAAAAATCGTGCCTTATTTAATGCAAAAATATAAAAGGGTTCCTACAACTTTAGAGCTTGCAAGAGAGCTCAATCTTTCAGTTGACGATGTAGTAGAGGCGATCAATCTAAGTAATTATTATCAATTAGCTTCACTAGAAGATCCAGTTAGACTTAAGGATAATAGCCAAGGTATGATAGAATTAGGACATACAATAGGAGTAAATGATGATAGACTTATGGAGTTAGAGGAGTTAAGTGAGCTAGAAGAACTTTTTTCACATCTTTCTTCATTAGAAAAGAAACTAGTGAAGTTAAGATATATAGAAAAGTTGACTCAGAAAGAAATAGCTGATATTTTAGGAATATCACAAATGCAGGTGTCAAGACTTCTGAAAGACTTAAGAAACAAGTTATATGTAATTAAGCAGAGCTTAATGTAAAAGTATAAGACAATAATAGCAAGGAGTGTTTTTATGTCAATTTCTTTAGAATTTCGTGATTTTTTATTATTACTCATTACTATAGTCGTTGTTTACATTGGTATTTATTTAGTTAGGTTATTAAAAAACATGGGTGACACAGTAAAGACAGTTAATAAAATTGTTGAAAACTCAGAGGTAGAACTTGAAGAGGCTTTGAAGAATTTTGAGAAAATTACTTATGAAGCTGGCATAATGAGTCAGCAAGTCAATGCCCTATCCATGAAAGTAGCATCTATTAGCCAAGCTACAACAAAAATTGTTAATAACTTTATAGACAAAATTTAGGCCTAAGTGGCCTTTTTTTGTGATGTTATTAAATGCAATGCTGTGTTAAGATATATATATCAATCTAGAGAGGCAATAAATAATGAAAGTAAAAGTAATAGGAATAATATTTTTAATAATAATATTTATAGTAATAGGCTCATATTTTGTACGAGATATGTTTAGTGACTACGGTAATCTCTTAGAGTTGCAAAATCAAAGAACTTTAGTTTCACCTGGAACATTACAGCATTTCGCTAGTATAGACAGAGGACTTATTATTGCATATCGAAGAACAGGCCAAGCAGTTATCTCACACTTTAACAATTCAGGGGTTAAGCAGTGGGAAAAAATATTGCCATCTAACAGACAATTAATAGATACTTCTTATAATTATATTATGGTTGGTGAAGAGCATAGTAGAGAAATTAATATATTTACTACTGATGGTAGTGAAACCGTTAGTTGGAAAGCTGTAGGCGAGCCAATATTTTGTTCAGTAAGCAATGATGCAAGAAACTTTGTAGTTAGTGAAACAAAACTAGGACAGACAGATTGGGAGATACTTTTAGAGTTAAGAGATCATGAAGGAAAAGAACTCTTTTCAGAATCTTATAAAAACCAAGAAGTAGTAAATGTAAAGTGGTCTCCTTTGGGAGTAGTAGTGCTAGCTTTTAGCTTTGATAGAGATGAACCAGGACAATACTTGTATTTTTATGATAACTACGGAAGAATATTGTATCAAAGAAGGTTTGAAGAGCAAATAAGGGACTTTGATATTTCTCCATCTGGAAACCATTTGCTATGGGCATCTAAAGATGAGATAGGATTGTATAATATTTTACTTGACTCAATTAGTACGTTTGATATAAACAATGTTGTTGGTGCAGGGTTTAGCTCAGAAAACAGAATTTTTTATATTAACAACACAGTATCTTATTTGCCTCCAGAAAAGCAAGTAACGCTTACAGAAATTAGTTTTTCTGGACAGAGAATTGGCAGATTAAGATACAAAGGCGAACTTAAAAACTACCATATGCTAAGAGATAACACACTTTTAGTAGCAACTGATAGTGGAGTATATATGTCAAAGAATTTGGTTTCTCTTAGTTATTTCAACACAAGTAATATAGAGAGAGCGTATGTTGATTCAGATTACATAATATACGTGTTAAAGCCAGATAACACAATAGAATGGTATAAATAAGGATTTGATAATATGATACTATTAACATTTAAATCAACCCATAACGCCCTTGAAATTGAAGAAGCGCTACTTAATGAAGATATCAGTTTGATGGTTATACCAACTCCAAGAGTAATATCAAACGGCTGTGGGATAACTTTGAAGTTTGATAAAAAGAACTTAGAGAAAGTAATTAGCATCGTAGATAGACATGGTATAATGGATAAGAGTTACTACAAAGAAGAAGTTGAAGGTGAGAATAGAGAATATAAATTAATAGATTGAGGTGAACTCTTTGAGAGCCATTGTTGAGAGATTTGGAGAATTTCAAAACGCCAATCCTATTTTAGCTGTTGTTACACAGCTAGTTATATTAATTACAGCTATAGTATTAATGATATTTATTGGAAGCTTTGTTATCACAAGGCTGTTTCGAGTATGGAAAACTAAGGTAAGTAAATCAGAAACATTAAGAAAAGAAGAAAAACTTAGTCAAATCCAAGCTATGAGAAAAATGATTCTTAAGATTTGGCGCTATGCTGTATACTTCATGTCTATTCCATTTGCAATAATACTATTTAATCTTTCACTTACTTCATATGCTGATTTTCAAAGAAGCTTATTCGGCATACCTCTTTTAGGGAGATTTATCCAAGCTACAATAGTCATAATTCTGGCTTTTGTAGGTTTGAAACTTGGCCAGATGGGTATAAAAGCAGCATTTGCAAGAAAAGAACAACAACATTACGATGAAAAAATAAGTGTATTTCATACTATTGAAGTAAAAGAATCAAAATTAAGAACTTTAGAAACACTCAGTTTAAGCTTATTTCAATATCTAGTGTACTTCATTGTAATACTGACTTTGCTAACTATTTTTGGTGTATCAACTGCCTCCGTAGTAACTGGTGCCGGGGTACTTGGGGTTGCACTAGGTTTTGGTGCACAAGATTTAGTAAAAGATGTGATTGCAGGAGCATTTATAATCTTTGAAGACCATTTTAATGTTGGTGAATATATTTATGTTGAAAGTGTAGAGGGAACAGTAGTGCAAATAGGCTTAAGGAGTACGCAGCTTGAGGCAAGAGATGGTAAGTTGCATATTATACCAAATGGAGAGATTGATTTGGTTAGCAACTTGTCAAGAAACTATATGAGAGCAACAGTCGATTTAGGTGTTGCCTATGGAGAGAACTTACCTAATGTATACAAAGTGTTAGAGGAAGCATGCAAAGAAATAGCTGAGATGTATGACTGGATTATAGAGGGGCCAACAGTTAGAGGAGTTCAAGAGCTTGCAGACTCAGCTGTTATAATAAGAATTGTAGCAAGAGCAAAATCAATTGAGTATAGGCAAGTTGAGAGAGTTATGAGATATCACTTAAAGAACAAGCTTGATGAGTCTGGAATAGAAATACCGTTTCCTCATAGAGTAATTATTAATAAAGGATAGATTTTATGATTAAACATGATTATAAAGTTGGAGATAGAGTAAGGATGAGAAAAAGCCACCCTTGTGGTAGCGATATATGGGAAGTCATAAGAATTGGTGCTGATTTTCGTATTAAATGTATAGGATGTAAGAGATCAGTAATGCTTCCAAGAAAAAAGTTTGAAAGACAAGTAAAAGACATAATAAAAACAGTTACTGAGTAGGTGGAAATATGAAGTTTGCTGTATTGGCAAGCGGGAGTTCTGGAAACAGTATTTACATAGAGTCTAAAGGACAGAAATTTTTAGTAGATGCTGGTATTACAAATAAAGCTATTGGTCAAAGACTTAATGAACTAGATATTGACAAAAAGGAAATAAATAGTGTATTTATTACACATGAGCATAGTGATCATATACGGGGGATTGATGTTTTAGCAAGACAGAATCCTCATATTAATATATTTGCAAACACTGCAACTTGGCAAGCTGGGCATAAGTATTTTTACAGAGTAGCAGAAGAACAAAAAAGAGTATTCTCTAATCAACAGAAATTTACTCTAGGGGATTTAAGCATTACTCCTTTTGCTATTTCTCATGATGCAGCTGATCCTGTAGGGTTTGAAATTGATGATGGGAAGCACAAATTAGTAATAGCGACAGACCTTGGTGTTGTTACTCAGGGGGTTTATGAACATTTACTTAACGCAGACGCAATAATCCTTGAGTCTAATCATGACAAAGAGATGCTAGTAAAGGGCCCATACCCACCTTTTTTGAAGAGCCGCATATCAAGTAGTAGAGGACACTTGTCAAATGATATAGCTGCTAAGCTTCTTAGAAAAATTGTTTGCAGGAAAACACAAGTTGTAGTACTAGCACATTTAAGCGAGAAGAATAACACCCCAAGTGTAGCTTTTGACACATGTTACTCTGAGTTATGGGCCTGTGGATTAAAACCACAAAAAGACTTTAGTCTATCAGTAGCAAAGCAAGGAGAAGCTTCTAATTTAATAGAGCTTGAGTAATATAGGTAAATTATTAACTAATTAACATGGTTTTAAGATAGAATTTTGACAAACGTTTGTTATCATATAGTTAGAGGAGAGGTGATACTATGGATTTTAACCGCAGAGAAAATAGATTAGATTATTTAAATGGAGAAAGTAGTAAAAATGGAGTAGGAAAAATAATTCTTGCTGCAATAATTGGTGGGCTTATTGGAGCACTGCTGATGGCGGTTATAGCACCATACTATCTTTATGGAAATATAATACCTTGGCCAGAGCATAGTGTACAAGTAGGCACAACCAATTATAACCTACCAGAACCTGTAACAGCATCAATTGATTATGCTAAATTAGAAGCGGGGGATATAACTACAGTTGCAGAGACAGTCGGTCCGGCAGTAGTTGGGGTTATAAACATAGGGCTAGCTACGGATTGGTTTGGTAACACAACTATGACTGAGCTTGGAAGCGGTTCGGGGTTTATAATAGACGCAAGTGGCTTAATTGTAACAAATGAGCATGTTATAAAAAATGCAAGAGAAGTGTATGTCAACTTATCAAGTGGCGCACAAATTAAAGCTGAAATAATTGGTGAAGATGAATGGTCAGACCTTGCAGTTTTACAAATAGATTTGAATGACCTGCCAGAAGAAAGTCGAGACTTGCCATATGTTACGTTTGGCAATTCAGGAGATATAAGGGTTGGGCAAACAGTTGTAGCAATAGGAAACCCCTTAGGTATGGAGTTTGCAAGGACTGTCACAGCAGGCATTATAAGTGCAGTTGATAGGATAGTTAATGTTGGAGATAGGCAATACTCATTAATTCAGACTGATGCTGCAATCAATTCAGGAAATAGCGGCGGCCCGCTACTTAATTTAGCAGGTAATGTTATCGGAATTAATCAAGTAAAAATATCTAGTGCAGGAATAGAGGGACTTGGGTTTGCTATACCTTCAGATCAAGCAAAGCCTATAATAGAGCAATTGATAAGATATGGTGAAGTTATAAGACCATACCTGGGAATAAAAGGTTTGCCTATGAACACACGATATGCGCTATATCTGGATAGTGAAGTAAGCCAAGGTATTTATGTTGATGAGGTAGTACTTGATAGCCCAGCAGCTAAAGCTGGATTACAAAAGAATGATATAATTACTGCAATAAATGGTGAAAGTCTTGTAACATTTACAGACATGCAGAGAATACTTTATAAGCATAGCAGTGGAGATATTATTGAGTTAGAGGTATTTAGAATTAGCGAAAAAGAATACTTAACAATTGATGTTGAATTGGAAACTCAGCCAATTGTATAAAATTTTTAGGGCACTCTTTTAAAAAGAGTGCCCTAAGTGTTATCTTAGCTCATCAATAATGTTTTTAGAAAAATCAAGATACAAGTCAGATTCTACTGTTGTAAAGTCTTCAATCTGACCTTTATCACTCAAACTAACTAAGTTTTTATTAATAGGTAGTTTATAAAGCACTTTCAATTTTTCATTAGAAGCAACTTCGTCAATATGACTTTCACCAAATATAAAGTGTTTTTCATTACATTTATCACACACAAAATAGCTCATATTTTCGATAATCCCTATCAAAGGAACGCTCATCATTTTTGCCATGTTTATAGACTTTTTCACTATTAAATTAACTAAATCTTGAGGAGAAGTAACAGCTATAATACCATCAAGAGGTAAAGATTGCATTATAGTGAGTGATACATCACCTGTTCCTGGTGGTAGATCAATTAATAAGTAATCTAACTCGCCCCATGATACATCTGTATAAAACTGTTTAACTGCGCCTGATATAAGTGGGCCTCTCCACACTACAGGAGAGTCCTCCTCAGACACTAAAAGGTTTAGTGAAATGATTTTAATTCCAGATGCTGTTTCAACAGGAATAATTCCATCATTTTTACTTAGTGCTCTCTCTTTATTAACTCCGAAAATTTTAGGGATACTAGGTCCAGTTATGTCTGCATCTAAAACGCCAACATTAAACCCTTCGTTTTTAAGTGATAGTGCAACAAGTGATGTGACAGATGATTTACCCACACCACCCTTTCCGCTCATTACTGCAATAATTTTCTTGATGTTCGTGTTAGCATTAGTTATTTCTTTTTCTATCACGATTACAACTCCTAACTTTCTAATATATTAGTTATAGACATATGCACATTCATTATACTCCTATCAAATATTAATTCAAGTAAATTTAATCTTGTATTGTGTATACAAAGTATTGATATTAGTTAATAAGAGGTATATTATTAGACCATCGAAATATATTAATGCATTCAAGGAGAAAATTTGAAATGGTTTTATGGAAGAAAAACCTGATTATTTTATGGGCAGGTTGTGTAATTGGTGGGATAGCCTTTTCATTGGTATCACCATTTTTACCAATGCTATTGCAAGAAGTTGGGGCAGACACAAATATTGAGCTTTTATCTGGACTTGCGTTTAGTGCAACTTTTATAACAAGTGCCTTGATTGGGCCAGTATGGGGTACATTAGCAGATAAATATGGCAGAAAACAACAAATACTTAGAGCTGGTTTTGGAATTGCTGCAGTTTATATTGCAATGTCATTTTCTACTAACCCTTCACATATTATTTTAGCTAGGCTTTTACTTGGGTTTTTTAATGGATTTATACCTTCAGCTATTGCTATGGTTGCGACAAATACCCCTGAAGAGCACCTTGGTTACGCATTGGGATTTATAAACACAGGATATTCATTTGGTGCTATTGCTGGCCCAATGGTAGGTGGGTATATGAGCACATTTTTTGGCTTAAGGAGAACGCTAATAATTGCTGGAATTGTGCTCTTTTTTGGCACTTTAGTAGTCTTAGTAGGTACTAAAGAAGAAGTCCCAAGCGATAGGAATATACAATTTAGAATAATTAAGGATATTAAAATGGCATTTTCATTTAAGATTCTTACAGCAATGTTTGTTATAATGATGATATATAACTTATCGATGACCATAATTCAACCAATATTACCATTAATGGTTCAAGACCTTGCGCTCAGAAGTAGCCAAGACCCAGCTGTTATGACTGGAATAATATTCTCTTTAGCAGGCTTTGCTACAGTGCTTGGAGCACCTTTTTGGGGTAAGTATGGCAGTAAAAACACATACAAGAAAGCAATGACAATTGGCCTAGCTGGTGGAGCTCTATTTAGCTTCTTGCTGGTATTTGCAAGTTCAGTAACATATGTTGGTGGCACAAGATTTATGTTTGGCTTATTCTTAGCAGCAATAGCTCCTTCTGCAACAGCTGTATTAGCTAAGAATGTACCTAATAAATACAGAAGCAGAATTCTAAGTATAAATTCAAGTGTAAGTCAAATTGGCTCAGCAGCTGGACCTATGATAGGAGGAGCCGTAGCTGGATTATGGGGACTTAACATTGTTTTTGGTCTTACTGGTATTGGATTGATTGCAATAATGTTTTGGATGAGATCTCTTACTTTAGAACTACCAGAACCGATTGATTTTGATAAAGTATCAAATCAAAAAGTTGAACTTGAACCAGTGTTAAATACATCAGAATAGGCATTAGGGGGTAAACAATGAAAAAAAGAACGATAAAAACAGAATTGGCACCAAAAGCAAATGGTTGTTATTCTCAAGGGGTTTTAGCAGGAAATACACTATATATATCAGGACAACTTCCAATTGAACCTGATACTGGTGAAAAATTAGTTAACGCGACAATTGAAGAGCAGACTAAAAGAGTCCTTGATAATATTATCGGAGTAGTACGAGCAGCAGGTGGGAGTGTAGAAGATGTTGTAAAGGTTAGTATTTATTTAGAAAGCATAGAAGATTGGGACGAAGTTAATAATGTATATGAGAAATATTTTACACAAGATTTCCCAGCTAGATGTGTTTTGGCAATCAGTAATTTACATTACGGATTTAAGATAGAGGCGGAAGCTATAGCATACATTAAGGATTGAATAATTCAATAGCTAAAGAAATATCACACATAAGACTATCAAATAAGGATTTATTGATAGTCTTTTTGTTTTTGTAATCCCAATTAATAATAATACTAAGGGCATGGGACAATCTAATTATTTTGAGCAGATCAACTATTTCATATTCAGTATTATTCTTAAAATTCATTCTCTTAATATAAGCATTTAGAGATTGTTGTTTAGAATTTTCTCTAAGAGATTTTTCTATTGCTACAAAGGTATCTAGACAATTACCTACTCCAAAATAGTTATAGTTTACAAAAATTGCTTCTGTCTCATTTTTGTCAATAACTATATGGTCAGGTGAGAATAATCTAATTGAAATTCTTAAAGGTAAACTAGAAAGCACTTTTATAACCTCTCCAAGATAAGGTAGGGTAGTAGTCTTTAGCAAGTTTCCTTGTTCTTGGTTTATTATTCCTGCTATAATTAGTTTTTCTATTGAAGCCAAAACTTCTAGCGGCATTAATTGCGTATAGATAGGTTGTGTCATAAATGATAATTTAGCTTTTAGCTCACCTTTTTTGATTTTAGTTTTATTTAGCAAAGCTAGGTTACTAAAAAAGATGTTTTCTTCCTTGGAAGAGAAAGAGTAATTACTCTCAAAAGACTTAAATTTAGTATGAAGATCTTCAATAACTAAAATAGATTCTTTTTTTGCATCATCATCCTTAGCATAGTATAATCTAGGAGATGGGTAGGAAGAGTTTTGATTAAAGTATTTCAACATAAGGTAATCATATGTGCAACGCTTGGTTTCAAAATTGCATTTTCTTACAATAACAGAGGAAGGCATACTACCTCTACCATAAAGATTGACACGTAAAGTTCTATAGTGATTTTGCTCGGATAGAGATGTAATTCTCAAATTATCTATAGGCCATTTAAGAGACTTAATCCAAAATGATTTATTGTTAATTTCGATCATGGTAGAACCCTCCTTTATCTTATTATAACAAATTTAGAAAAATATTTACATGGAAGGTAATTGAGATGAATAAATACTGTTATATCAATGGAGAAATCAGAAAAGAAGATAGAGAAGCAATTTCCATTATTAATGAGCAAAGAGGGGTATACGAGGTTATTAGAGTAATAGATGAGACTCCTCTATTTGCAAAAGAACATATAGATAGACTGTTTAAGTCAGCAAAGCTTGCTAATATCAATATTAGCATGACTGAGGAAGTGATTTTTAGTAATATTTGTAGGCTGAGTAAGAAAAACAGTATAGCTGAACAAAATATTAAACTGATTTTCACAGCTAATGATCAATTATTTTACTTTATAGAATCCTTCTATCCTCCTTCAGAAATGGTGCAAAAGGGAATAAAGACTGTTTTTTATGAAGTAGTTAGAGATAACCCAAATGCAAAGATTCATAATGCTCAGCTTAGAAATGATATAAATAACTATCTAAAAAGGCATGGTGCATATGAGGCAGTGTTAGTTGATGAGAACGGTATTATAGCAGAAGGAAGTCGCTCTAATATGTTTTTTGTGAAAAATGAGAAGTTGTATACAGCTCCTTCTGACAAAGTCCTAATGGGGATCACTAGAGAAAAAGTCTTAGAGATTTGTCGAGAGAATGATATTCAAGTTATAGAAGAGAACGTACATATTAAAGATTTACCAACTTGTCAGGGCGCTTTTATGACATCTACATCTAATAACGTATTACCTATTAGGCAAATTGAAGAGTTTGAATTTAAAAAAATAGACAGAACAATCTTGTTACTCTTAAGTAAGTTTGAGGAAGTTGCTGCTAGAGATCTTTTAAGGATGAAGGATATCTGCGGAGAAGCAAATAATTGTTAGAAATTAGGTGGACCAATGAATAAGAAAGTTAAAATACCAACCAGAATAACACTTTATAGCTTTATACCTTCAATAATGTTTCTAGCCTTAGCTATAGTCTTTGCTACAAATGTTAAGTACACTGAAATGGCAATCGCTGTTGGTGGAACGATTTTTGGGCCTGCAGTATGGGTGTATAATAGGGACTTGGCTAAAGCAAAAGAAGACCATGAGATAAATGAAAGTAAAATTACTAGAGTTTTGATAGCAGGGTTTAACTTCTTTTTAGCAGGAATTGCATGGATGAATGGCATGGAGATGGTAACAGGATTATTACTAGTAGTTTCTTTTGGGCAGATATGGTTTATTGATAATGCAACTATATCACAGAGAATGTGGCATGGTCTCATTGCGGCTATTGTAGGTATCTGGGGCTTTATGTATTATAGACCAGTAGCTATTGTGTTCTTTGCTCTTAGTATATATTTTGCCTATGACTTCATAAAGATGCAAAAAGCAGAAACAAAATCAGATAAAAGTGAATCTAGTAAGAGCAAGAAAAAGAAAAAGAAGAAATAAGGAGAGAAAAATGGCATTATGTGCTATTAGCAATCTGACCAAGTATTATGGTGCAGATCTAATATTTGAAAATATATCATTTGAGATTGATAAAGGAGATAGAATCGGTTTATTAGGATCAAATGGTGTTGGGAAAACTACACTACTAAAAATTCTCATGAATATTGAAGATTTTCATGGTGGAGATGTTTTCATAAGACAAGAAGTGCGGGTTGATTATCTAGATCAAATACCGACTTTTTCATCAGAGCTTAGAACTTTAGACGTATTATTATTAGCATTTGAAGAGATATATTCAATTCAAGAGAAAATGAGAAGTCTAGAGAAAGAATTGGCCAGTAGCCAAGAAAATATCGACGAGCTTATGGATGAGTATGGGCAGCTTCAGTACAAGTTTGAAAGTTTAGGCGGATACAGAATAAAAGAGCGTTTAGATAGGATACTATCTGGGTTAAACATAGGTCAAGATATGCAAGAGAGAAGATTTGAGCATTTAAGCGGTGGTGAAAAATCCAGAGTTGTTATGGGGAAAATCTTGCTTGAGGAGCCAGATATTCTGCTTCTAGATGAGCCTTCAAATCATCTTGATCTTGAGTATATGAGCTGGCTGGAAGAGTATTTGCAGTCATATGAAGGGGCTGTAATGATTGTTTCCCATGATAGATGGTTTCTCAAAAGGGCTGTAAACAGGATAGTAGAGCTTACAAAGAATCGGGTGGAGCTTTATAAAGGTGGATATGATTTCTTTATTGAAGAAAGGCAAAGAAGGCTTGAGAGAAGACTGCTTGAATGGGAAGCTAAAAAAAGAGAACTAGATAAATTAGAGGAGCAAAAAGAACGTTATATAATTTGGGGAAGATCTCGTGATAGCGAGAAAATGTTTAAACGGGCAAAGGAAATACAAAAGAGAATAGATAAAATTGTATTACCAGAAAAACCTCAAATATATACAAAGAGCATTAGTATTAGCAACGAAACAGTTAGTAGAACTGGCAATGAAGTTGTTAGACTTGAAGATTTGGGACATGGATTTGATGATATAATGCTTTTTGATAGCGTTGATTTAACAATATATTATCAAGATAGAGTAGGCATTGTCGGGCCAAATGGTATTGGGAAAACAACTTTACTGAAGGTTATGCTAGGCGAGATGGATCCTATTGAAGGTAAGGCTGTTCTTGGTTCTAGAGTAAAGGTTGGATATTTGCCACAGGTTATCGATTTTGAGAATGAAAATGACAATTTAATTGAGGCTTTTCAAAGAGAGCATAACATTACACAAACCAATGCAAGACATGAATTAGCTAGAGCTTTATTTACCGGAGATGATGTTTTTAAGACTATAGACAATCTTTCTGGAGGAGAAAAGAGTAGGCTAAAGTTATGTATTATGTTTTATGGTGGGGTCAATGTTTTATTCTTAGATGAACCTACTAATCATTTAGATATCGAAGCAAGAGAAAAACTAGAAGAAAGCTTGTTATCATATGATGGCACTATAATCTTTGTTTCTCATGATAGATACTTTATTGATAAAATAGCAACGAAAATTATTGAGATGCAGCCAGACAGAGTTAAGATATACAATGGAGGCTTTGATTATTGGCAAAGCGAGAGAGAGAAGCATCAGGATAATGATAATAATAATATAAATGAAACAAACTTAGGCAAGCTTGCTTATGAAGAAAAGAAAGAGCTTGAAAGAGAAAAGAGAAGGACAAAAAAGCTATTTGAAAATTGCAAGGACAGAATTTGTGAGTGTGAAACTTTAATTAATGATATTGAAAAAGAATTGTTGTATGAGAAGAACTTAGAAGTATTGCAAGAGTTGTACTCTAATAAAGAGAGTCTAGAAAATGAGTTATTAGAGCAGCTAGAACTATATGAAGAATTGAAAAAACGAGAGGTAGATTTCTAACCTCTCGTTTTAAGATTTCTATCTTGTTAAGTTATAAAGTGCTTGGGCATAAATTTTAGTGGCTAAAATTATATCTTTCATACTAGCCTGTTCATCTGGTTGATGGGCATTGCTTTTACTCCAAGGGAATCCTGGACCAAAAGTATAAGAATTGTCAATTACCCTAGAATATGTGCCTCCACCCATAACTAATGGTTTTGAGTCATAGTCTTTTGAATAGTTTTGATAAATATCCATTAGCTGCTTTATCACAAGGTTATCATCATCATGATAGTATGGAGCACTGTCAGAACCTTCAATCAAAGATATTGGTAAATTTTCAATCTTTTTTCTCATCCCGTCATATACTTGAGTTGCTGTTACAGTAACTGGGAATCTGATATTTACAGATACCTCAATGGCATTTTCTAAAATATTCATTAATCCAGGATTAAATGCTAGTTTACCAGACTCCTCGTCTTCAAATCCACAACCAACGTTTTCTCCATGATGATAAAAAGCAATTTTTTCAACATAAAATTTAATAAACGTACTTAAAATAGTGTTTGAATCTTGGATTAAGTCAGTAAGAGAATTAAATAAGACGGAAGTAGCATTCTTACCTGTTTCTGGGCGGCTTCCATGAGCAGAAACACCTTTTGCAGATATCTTAATATTGTCAGACTCTTCTTCTAGCTTTATTTTGTCATCATTTTCTTGATTATAGGTCTCAATATATTCAATAAAAGAAGCTTTATTCTCTACTTTTAGAACTAGTTCTGCATAATCTGGAACTGAGTTTACTGCATTACCACCAAATCCAGATACAATGTTTACTCCACTAACCAGCTCCTTATTGTCAAGTAATGACTGGAATTTGAAAGACATAATTCCCTTTTCACCTTTAACTACCGGGAAGGAAGCATCAGGTACTAAAGATAATGAAGGGGTACCAATTTTATCTGCGTAGTATTTAAGATCAACCATTCCAGATTCTTCATTTGTGCCAAATACAACTTTCAATTTTTTATTTATGTCTACACCTGACTCAATGAGAGCTTTAATTGCATAGAGTCCAATTATTGCAGGACCTTTATTGTCACTAACTCCTCTACCATAAATAACTCCATCCTTATATGTTGCACTATATGGAGGATTGGTCCATCCATCTCCTTCTGGAACAACATCTAAATGTGCAATTATTGCAATATCTTCTTCTCCATCGCCATATATAGCTTCTCCAGCGTAATTATCAATATTACTTGTTGAAAATCCTAATTCTTCAGATATTTTAAGTGCTTCTTCTAAAACTTTTTGAACGCCCTCTCCAAATGGCATATTACCTTTTGGTTCTTCTCTTACACTCTTAATTCGGACTAGTCTCTGGATATTCTCTACCATTTCCTCATAATAGGTGTCAATTAATGCTTCAAGTTTATGCATTATTTCTCCTCTACTTTCTTTTCTTGATTTTATGTGTTTCAGTAAAACTGCAACTAATTCTATTATAAAGCTCAGTAATACTATTAACTTTAAGAGCTTTAGCTGCCTCAAGTACAATTGATGCACTAATAAATGCATCCTCTCTTGCATCGTGATGTACAAAATCATACCCTAAAAAATCAGCTACTTGTTTTAATCCATGTTTAGGCAAAAACGGCCAGACTCGCCTCGCAATCTTTAGTGAGCAAGCGAATCTATAATTTGGCAAACTGATATTTTGGTATAATAATGTTTCTGTTAACACCTTCATGTCAAAACTTGCAGAATGTGCGACTAATGTTTGATTATTTAAATATAGATAAAGTTCAGGCCATAACTCTCTCATAAGTGGCTTTTGCAGGACTTTCTGTTCATCTATGCTATGAATTTTTGTGTTCCAATATAAGAACTCAAGTGGTTTTGGTCTTATAAGCCATACAGGATTATCAACTATTTCTCCATTGCTAACTATAGCAAGTCCAACTGAGCACGCACTAGAGGGTCTGTTGTTGGCTGTTTCAAAGTCTATTGATACAAAATCCATTTGTATTTCACTGGATAGTTCCAGGCTCCTTTCAGGTCATTAATGTTGCTATCATCTCTTATTGTTAATAGTGGAAGAGCTGCTTCCATGGCTGCTAATTCTTCAGATATGTAGCCTAGCTCAGCCATTCTGTATAAAACGATATCTCTTTGTTCTTTAGACTTTTCTATAGAAACATATGGTGAAAAGTACCCAGGGCCTTTTAATAAGCCTGCAATTGTAGCAGCTTCGCCTAAAGTTACCTCACTTGAAGATTTACCAAAAAAGTAATTAGACGCAGATTCTACTCCGTACAATCCATGACCAACATGAACCAAGTTAAGATAAAGTTCTAGTATTTGATCTTTAGAATAATTTCTCTCTACTTGCAAAGCTGTTGCCGCTTCAGTAATTTTACGAGATAATACTTTTTCTTGAGATAAAAAAGGATATGCATTTCTTGAAAATTGCTGTGTAATAGTACTAGCACCAGCTTGTACGAGATTGCCAGAAAGAATATTACTAGCTGTTACTCTAATTATTCTGTAATAGTCAACTCCACTATGATGATAGAATCTATGATCTTCTATTGATACTATTGCATTTTTCAAGTATTCAGAAACATCATCAAGTTCTACATAAGGAGAATTTTGAAAATTATCAAGCTGTGTTATTGTCCCATCTTTATTAGCTATTCGGTTAGATTGTGGCAAATTTGGTTCAGGAAGGTCTATTGTGTAGCTAGTGAAATAAACAAGAGAAATATTGATAATTGCAAAAACAATGATCGAAATTGAAATCACAATAAAAAATCTTTTCATTTTTACTCCTCCTATACAAAGTGCGTAGTGTAAAGTTGTTCACTACCACAAAGTGACCTTTCGTATAATTATATCACAATTGATATAAGCAAATGTCTGTAGTAAACAAAAAAGAGACTGCCCAAGCAGTCTCTAATGATAATTAGCTAACAAATTCTTCGATTCTCTTTAATCCTTCAGCAATTTCTTCCATAGAAGCTGCGTAACTAAGTCTTACAAAACCTTCAACTCCAAATGCTGATCCTGGGACTGTAGCTACGTAAGATGTTTCTAATAAGTGTAAAGCAAAGTCCATACTGTTGTTAATCACTTTGCCCTTAAGCTCTTTACCTATTAGGTCTTGTATATTCATCATTACATAGAATGCACCACCAGGTTTAAGGCAACTAATGTTTGGAATATTATTAATAGTTTCAACCATGAAGTCTCTTCTCTTTAAGAATTGCTCTCTCATAGCGTCAACTGACTCATCAGAGCCCTCTAGTGCTGCAAGTGCACCTTTTTGTACAAAAGATGTAGGGTTTGATGTGCTGTGACCTTGAAGTTTATTCATTGCACCAATAATCTCTTCTGAAGCAGCAGCATAGCCGATTCTCCAACCAGTCATAGCATAAGCTTTTGACATGCCGTTGATTACTACTGTGAGATTCTTAATTTCATCATTAAAAGATGCAATAGATACATGCTCACCTTCATAAATTAGCTTTTCATAAATTTCGTCAGAAATCACATAGAAGTCATGCTTAACTGCTAAATCAGCAATAGCCTTGAGCTCTTCTCTTGTATAAACAGTTCCAGTAGGGTTGCTCGGGCTATTAAAAATCATACATTTTGTATTGGGTGTTATAGCCGCTTCTAGGTCTTCAATATTAACTTTAAAATCATTTTCTTCAGTACATTCAATGTAAACAGGTGTTGCATCAGTTACTTTTATCATTTCACTGTAGCTTACCCAGTATGGAGAAGGAACTAATACTTCATCCCCTTCTTCACATAAAGCTAAGAATGCATTAAAAAGAGGTTGTTTTGCACCAGTACCAACAATAATGTTTTTAGGTGTGTACTCTAGGTCATTTTCAACTTTAAGTTTCTTGCAAATAGCTTCTTTTAACTCTGGAATACCACTTGCTGTTGTATAGCGAGTAAACCCGTCATTAATCGCATCGATTGCTGCTTTACAAATGTGTTCTGGAGTATCGAAATCTGGCTCTCCAACACTAAAATTGATAGCATCTTTACCTTCACGTACTAAGTCCTTATACATCGCGCTTATTGCTAAAGTCATAGATGGAGATAGACGTTTTGTTCTTTCAGTTAATTTTTTCACTGTATATACCCCCTTAAATATTTACGCTATAATGCTAGCATAAATATATGAAATTGTATACAGTATAACGGTAAATCTATTTAATATATATTTTAACAAACTTGAAAGTCTGCTATAATAGATGTATAATACACTTCAAAGAAAAGCTTTGAGAAGGATACATTAATAGTCTCTTGAATTCAGAGAGGTGGCGGTTGGTGAAAGCCACTTGATAGAACTGTTATATAGCACCTTTGAGTTGTTGAGTGAATGAAGTAGCTTAACACGGGTAATACCGTTATCTAATTGAGCCGGGCTTAGCCAATAAGGGTGGTATCGCGGGTAACTCTCGTCCCTTTTTAGGGGCGTTTTTTTGTTTTAAAACAAAACTATAAATTCAATTGAGGAGGACTATCATGTTAGACATTAAAGAAATTAGAAACAATTTTGAAGAAGTTAAGAAAAGATTGAGTACTCGAGGAGAAGACTTCAACTTAGATAGAATTTTGGAACTAGATGAATCTAGAAGAGATATTATATCAAAAGTAGAAGAACTTAAGCATCTAAGGAATACAACATCTAGAGAAATTCCAATAATGAAAAAAGAAGGAAAAGATGTAAAGGCTGTTATTGAAAAGATGAGGAAAGTTGGGGATGATATTAAGGAGATGGACAATAAGCTTCGTGATATCGAAGATGAAATTGAAGAAATCTTATTAGTAACCCCTAATATTCCAGACGAGGATGTTCCACTAGGAAAAGATGAATCTGAAAATGTAGAAAGAGCAGTATGGGGTAATCCATGTGAGTTTTCATATGACCCTAAAGCGCATTGGGACATTGGCACAGATTTGAATATACTAGATTTTGCTACAGCTTCAAAAATAACTGGTGCAAGATTTACATTATTTCGAGGTATGGGAGCTAGGTTAGTTAGGGCTCTTGCAGCGTTTATGATTGATATTCATGTTGAAAAACACGGATACACTGAAGTTTTACCTCCTTACATAGTTAATTCTGCTAGTATGATAGGAACTGGGCAACTACCAAAATTTGCTGAGGATGCCTTCAAAATAGAAAATAATGATTACTATCTTATCCCTACAGCGGAGGTCCCAGTTACTAATATCTATAGAGATGATATTCTATCTGAAGATAACTTACCTATTAACTATTGTGCTTACAGTGCTTGCTTTAGAGCAGAAGCTGGTGCAGCTGGAAGAGATACAAGGGGACTTATAAGACAACACCAGTTTGATAAAGTAGAAATGGTGAACTTTGTTAAGCCGGAGGATTCAGTTTTAGCATTAGATAAAATGGTAGATGCAGCTAAAGATGTTTTAGAAATGCTTGAGCTACCTTATAGAATTGTTGAAATGTGCACTGGGGATTTAGGTATAAGTGCTGCAAAGAAGTATGATTTAGAAGTATGGATGCCTAGCTATGATAAGTATGTTGAAATTTCTTCATGCAGTAACTGTCGTGATTACCAAACAAGAAGAGCTAATATAAGATTTCGGAGAGAAGAAACTGGGAGTGTTGAGTTTGTACATACTTTAAATGGATCAGGAGTAGCAATAGGAAGGTGCATTGCCGCACTACTTGAAAATCATCAACAGAATGATGGCAGTGTAAAGATACCAAAGGCTCTTCAAAGTTATATGGGTGGTCTCGAAGTAATACGTTAGGAGGTTTATATTGATTACAATTAATGAGATGAAAGTAAAAGGGAAAGAGTATTTAGCAGATAACTGGGTAGAGATTATTATAACAACAATTATATTTATGATCATAGCAGGAGTAGCCAACACCCAAAGAAGCTTTCAAGTTAGGCGAGCTGAAGAGGTTAGAACATATTTTAAGTTTAATTTAGGCTCTATAATGAGACTGTTGTTATATGGTCCTATTAGGTATGGTTATATACTATTCCTTAGTTCACTTAGAACAAAGACAGCTCATATCAAGCAAGTTTTTGAGGGGTTCAAGAGATTCCAGGATACTTTTTTGCTTCATTTAATGATTACAATATTTACAACATTATGGACATTATTATTTATAATACCAGGCATAATTGCTTCAATATCATATACAATGTCATTTATGATTTTACAAGATAACCCTGAAATGACAGCAATGCAAGCATTAGAAGAAAGCAAACTGATGATGAATGGTCATAAGATGAGATACTTTGAATTTTCATTGTCATTTCTTGGATGGTTTATTGTGGGATTATTAACTTTAGGAATTGGAATGCTTTTTGTAATTCCATATTATAAATCAGCGAAGATAGAGTTTTATGAAGATTTGAAAAAAGATTATTATGCAGGATATCAACTAAATTATTAAGGCAAGCACTCTAGCTTGCCTTATTTATTATGCTTAATTCTATATAAAGATGTGTAAATTAGATAAATCATTAAACCAAACAACAAGACAAAGACTAAAGTGTCAAGATTAAATGAGCTTCTGATTATTGATATGACTCTAGATGGATTAAAAAACAGATCCCAGCTATTTAAACGAGGAAATCTTCCTAGATAGATTCCATAAGCACTTATAAATGATATGAAAATTATTGCAGCGGTGCCTACTGTTTTAGATACTTTTGAACTTATGTTGCTGTGTATTGGATATAGGGAATAATATGTGAGAAGAATTCCTAACCAAAAACTTATAAACATGATGCTAAATTTTAACCATGATAATATATTTACAGATAAACCAATCTGCCTAATTGTTAATGGGGTATGAAGCAATGCTGTAATCATATAAGGTGCATTTGGATAAAATATTGCCCACATAATTACAAGTGCAGCTGCAACAAACTTATTTAGCAGTCTCTTAGGTAAAGCTCCAACTACATAAAGTATCAAAAGGGGAACCCATGCTAAAAATAAGTTCCACAGTAAAAAAGACAGTTGACTGTCTTCAAACAAAATATATGCAATTAATAATAAAACTATTACTAAAGTGTTTATGGTAATCTAAAAATGCAATAAATGGCAGTCAAAAATACAAAAAGTAATTGCCAGTACAAACCTAACAATATACCCTATTAAGTGACAAAGCTTATAGGGGGGAAAGGAAGTGCTGACAAT
>Ga0334900_1000291_pt1 | contig 80787 bp, 86 predicted proteins | sample GraSluR3_MG_2_FD_207231 | JGI IMG/M metagenome (GOLD analysis project Ga0334900, IMG submission 207231) | Sludge microbial communities from methane-producing bioreactor in Wageningen University, Netherlands - Granular Sludge_31_08-R3 | ecosystem: Engineered > Bioreactor > Anaerobic >... | reverse complement strand
GATATCAACCCTCAGGGGATGTTATAAAAGGAGGTTTGGTGTTGGCGGTATATAAAATCGTGGAGCTGGGCGATAAGGTTCTAAAGCAAAAAGCCAGGAAGGTGCCGAAAATTACCCCTAATATTCTGAAACTTTTAAATAATATGGCAGAGACCATGTATAAGCATAATGGTGCCGGTTTGGCGGCCCCCCAGGTAGGAGTGTCAAAGCGGGTTATCGTAGTTGATATCGGTGAGGGATTGGTGGAATTAATCAACCCGGAAATCTTAAGTTGCCGCGGAAAAGAAGTCGATACCGAGGGGTGTTTGAGCATACCCGGCATCGTGGGAGATGTGTTACGTGCTTATTCTGTGCAGGTAAAAGGACTTGACCGGGCCGGGCAGGAATGTGTTTTCGAGGCGGAAGGCTTGTTTGCCCGGGCGTTGCAGCACGAAATAGACCATCTGGACGGGATTTTGTATATCGACAAGGCAACCAATATCAGAAAACTTAATCAGAAAGAAGTTTAACGGCAAGATGCGGGTAGTATTTATGGGCACGCCGGATTTTGCGGTACCTTCGCTAGCTGCTCTTTATGCCGCCGGAAATGATGTGGCGGCGGTGGTGACCCAACCGGACCGTCCCCGGGGCAGGGGTAAAAAAGAAATGCCATCGCCGGTAAAAGAGTGCGCGGAAAAATTACGCATTCCGGTATTCCAGCCGCTTCAGGCAAAGGATCCCGTTTTTATAGCGCAGTTGAGGAAGCTGTCTCCGGAAGCAATTGTCGTGGTAGCCTACGGCCGCATACTGCCGCCGGATATTTTATCCCTGCCGAAATACGGGTGCGTTAATGTGCATGCTTCTCTTTTGCCGCAATACCGGGGTGCCGCACCGGTACACCGGGCGGTTATCAACGGGGAAAAAGAAACGGGTATTACCATTATGTACCTTGATGAGGGTATGGATACCGGTGATATGATGCTGTGGAAAGCGGTTACAATAAGTGATGAAGACACGGCCGGAAGTGTGCATGACCGGCTGGCCGTTTTAGGAGCGCAACTTTTGGTTACAGCTTTGAGTCTGATTGAACGGGGCAAGGCGTCCAGAGTACCTCAGTCGGGTACCGCTTCTTATGCTCCAGCGCTTAAAACCGAAGACGAAATAATTCGGTGGCATGAAACCGCCCCAAATATTTATAACCACGTCAGGGGAATGAATCCCTGGCCGGGGGCACGCACCTTCCTGGGCGGCAAGATACTTAAAGTATGGCGGGCCGTGTTGGTTTCGGTGGAGGATGACGGGGTCCCGGAACCGGGCAAGGTACTTTCCTGCGGGCAAAAAGGTATTACCGTCAGTACCGGCAAAGGACGGCTGGCCATAACCGAACTCCAGCTGCAGGGGGGCAAATGTTTAAAAGCCGCTGATTTTTTAAGGGGCAATCCGGTTCCGGAAGGTACCGTGCTCGGAGAATAATTTGAAAATCACTAAAAGAGGTTTGTGTACAATCAACGGCGCGCGGGTTTTTAAAAGTATTGCCGGCAAGGTGTACATGCCCGGAGGTGATTATGGTGAGAATTGATCAATTGGTTCCGGTACGGAAAAGGATTTTTATTGGTTTGTTAAGTGCCGGAATCTTATGTGCCGGACTCATACTGGCGGGGATTTGGTATTTGGCTTTGAACCCTTACAGGACTTTTTGGGACCAGGTGTTACTTTGGGGTTTGGCGGGAGTGCTTTTAGGGGGTATAGTCATAGCTGCCTTTGGTATTGGCGGTATGGTGGTGACAATCATGTATGCCAAAGATATTACTGTGCTGCACGGTCCGATGCATATGGCAATAAATATATTTTTTCCGGTGGCCCTGGCTCTCGGCAGGTTTTTTAATATAGACAAGGATAAAATAAAAAGTTCTTTTATTGAGGTAAATAATTATCTGGTAAGTTTAAAGGCGCTAAAACTGTTTCCGGAACAGATACTCCTTTTAGTGCCGCATTGCTTGCAAAAGAGTAGTTGTCCCCACAAAATAACCACCAATATTAATAATTGTCATCGCTGTGGAGGATGTGTAGTAAACGACCTGTTGGAATTGAGCGATAAATATGGAGTTAAAGTTGAGATCGCCACCGGCGGAACTTTAGCCCGCAAATATGTTCAGGAGTATTGTCCCCGGGCTATTGTAGCTGTTGCCTGTGAACGTGACCTTACCAGCGGCATCCAGGATGCGGGTTTCATACCGGTGCTCGGAATAACCAATGAGCGTCCCTTCGGTCCCTGTTGCAATACCTGTGTCAAGGTTTCCGTCGTTGAGGAGGCGATCAGGTTTTTTTTAAAGGATGCGGACCGGGCAGCATAAAGGGTCCGTATGTTTTTTATAACTGTTTTAAGCAATTGCGTGTTAGTGCTATTATGAGACACTTGATGTCAAGTTATGATGATCATTTGTTGTTGAAGGTGGTGCGTTGGTTTGCCTGAACTGACGGCCAGGGACCTGGCCCTTAAAATATTAAAAGCAGTGGAGGAAGACGGCGCGTATGCCAACCTGGCCTTGAACCAAGTACTGGAAAAACACCGGCCGGGCAAGCTGGACCGGGCTTTCACCACGGAACTTGTTTACGGCACTTTGCGTTATCTAAATACTCTGGATTGGGTCTTGTCGCAGTTTACCAGGCAACCTTTAAGCGCCCAGACCGTAACAGTACGCAATATACTCAGGCTGGGCGTTTACCAGTTGATGTTTATGGACCGGGTGCCCCAATCCGCTGCCTGTAACGAAGGAGCCAAAATGGCACGAAAATACGGGCATGGGGGGGCGGTGAAATTTGTCAACGGTGTCCTCAGAAATGTTTCCCGCCGGCGGGGAGAGATAGAATTTCCCGGGCTGGAAAAAGATCCCGTACTCCATATTTCCCTGTTTTATTCCCACCCGGCCTGGATGGTGGAACGCTGGATTAAGGAATTCGGTCTGGAAGAAACCATACTTTTGTGCCGTGCTGATAATGAACCGGCCCCTAATACGGTACGCACTAATACTTTGAAGAGTACCAGAACCGGCCTGGCGGACGAGTTGAGCAAAAATGGACTGGAAAAAATTACCGCTACCAGGTATGCCCCGGAAGGATTGCAGGTGGAAGGTTTTTTATCTATGGGTTCCCTGAAGGCTTTCAAGCAGGGTCTGTTCCAGGTTCAGGACGAAAGTTCCATGCTTGCCTCCAGGGCTTTAATGCCGGAACCCGGTTCCTTCGTTATCGATGCCTGCAGTGCGCCGGGCGGTAAAACCACACACCTGGCGCAATTAATGAAGAATCAGGGCCGGCTTCTGGCAGTAGACATTCACCCGCATAAAATACCGCTGATTGAAGAGAATTGTTCCCGTTTAGGGATCACGGCCGTGGAAACGGTGGTCGCAGACGCCCGGGAATTACCGGCAGAATACGAACAGAAGGCTGATTTTATCCTCTTGGACGCGCCCTGCTCCGGCCTCGGTATTTTAAGAAGGCGGCCTGACGCCCGCTGGCGTAAAGATCCATCCGGGATAAAAGAACTGGTAAAGCTGCAGTCGGAAATCATGGCCGGGGTATCACGTTGCCTGAAAAGAGGCGGTGTTTTGGTTTACAGCACCTGCACTATTACTCATGAGGAAAATTTGGGACAGGTGGAAAAGTTTTTGTCCCGCCACCCGGAATTTGAACTGGAGGATTTAACCCCGGTACTCCCGGCCGGTCTCGACTTTGAAGGAACGTTGAAGCGGGGATGGTTACGCATATTATCCTACCGGAACGGCATGGACGGATTTTTTATTGCCCGCATGAGAAAAAAAGGTGCCGGGTAAGAATATTATTAGTTTTAATCTAAATTTTTTCGGATTCCGGTGATAAGAGGGTCACAATTATGAAGCAAAAGATTAATTTAAAAGATCTGCTTCTACCCGAACTGGAGGATTTTATCGTCAAATTGGGCGGGAAGCAGTACCGTACCCGGCAAGTAGCGGAATGGATATTTAAAAAGGGGGTTGCTTCTTTTCAAGAGATGACCAATATCCCCCTGGACTTAAGAAAACGCCTGGCTTTAACGGCCTTTACCGGCAGCCGGAAGATACTTTTGAAAAAAGTATCCCCCAGAGGGGATACGGTTAAATATCTTTTTGGTCTCCACGACGGCCAGGCGGTGGAAAGTGTTCTTATGAAGCACGATTACGGCAATTCCGCCTGTGTTTCCACCCAGATTGGCTGCCGGATGGGTTGCCGCCTGTGCGCCTCCGGGCTGGAAGGGCTGGTACGCAACTTAAGCGCGGGAGAAATTTACGATCAAGTGCTTGGTATGCAGCATGATGCCGGTGAGCGGGTGAGCCACGTGGTGGTAATGGGTTCCGGTGAACCCTTGGATAACTATACGGCAACATTGACTTTTATCAAAAACATTACCGCTTCTTACGGGTTAAATATCAGCTGCCGCCGGATTACTGTTTCCACCTGCGGCCTGGTTCCCGGAATCAAGAAGCTGAGCATGGAAAACCTGCCTCTGACCCTGGCGGTATCTTTACATGCCGCCGGTGATCGTTTGCGGGACACCTTGGTACCGGTAAATAAAAAATATCCACTGGCACAGTTAATGGCGGCCTGCCGGGCTTATATCAAGGCAACCGGCCGGAGAATTACTTTTGAATACGCTCTTTTAGCGGGAGTAAACGACGGGATAAAGCAGGCGGAGGAATTGGGACGGCTTTTGAAGGGCATGCTGTGTCACGTTAACTTGATACCGGCCAACCCGGTGCCTGAAAGGGGTGTGGAGCCGCCATCCGGGAGAGTGGTGGAATTGTTTAAGGAGCAAGTAGAGAAATACGGTATCGCGACTACTGTCAGGCGGGAACTGGGCGCGGATATCAATGCGGCCTGCGGTCAGTTGAGGCGCAAGGAAGCAACTTTACCGGGCGGGTAACTTTAAAAATGCCGGGCAAATGTATTTTTCAGTTCAAACGAGGTGAAAAAGCATGGGTTGGTTTACCGGACTGGAAGGAAACCTGGAAAAATATATCGAAGGGTTTTTCAAAAACAAAACCGGTATGGGTATCCAACCAGTGGAAATAGCCAAGAAGATTGCACGGGAGATGCGGGACCACAGGAGAGTAAGTATCAGCAAAGTCTATGTTCCCAACCAATACACCGTCCATCTCCACCCTTCCGAATGGGAAAATATAGCCAGCTTTTCGTCCCTGCTGGCTAAAGAATTGCAAGAATATGCCCGGCAGAAGGCGGTGGAGAAAAAATACACCCTGGCCGGAACCCCGCTGGTTAAATTTGTCCTGGATGAAGAACTCGAGGCCGGTAATATAAAGGTGGAGTCAGTTTTCAGTGAAACAAATACCGGAGAAGAAAGTTCTTTTACCGAGGAAGACAATATTGAACACACCCAACGTTTTATGCCGGTTAAAGACAATGCCGGAACCGGTACCGGAGCCAAGATTTACGGGCGCCTTCAGGTAAATGACGGGCCTGACAAAGGTAAAGCTTTTGAACTGAAGGCAGTTTCCATAGTCATCGGGCGACGCGAAGACTGCGACATAGTGTTTCAAGATACGAGTATTTCCCGCAGGCATGCCCGCCTGGAATTGCACCGTAGCCGGTATACCGTTTCCGATCTCGAAAGTACGAACGGAACCATGGTTAATGGTGTTAGAATTGGTAAAAAAGTGCTGGAACCGGGAGATGTGCTGGTTTTGGGTGCCACAATTTGTACTTTTAAGGTGGATTAACATGGTTACCGTATTGTTGTCTGTTTTGCGTTATGCATTTTTATTTCTTTTGTTTGTTTTTATTTTCAGGCTGGTTAAGTGGATGGTTGGCGATCTCCGGGGGGAGCGGGAGCACCCTGTTGAAACCGGAAATATCCAGCCGGTGCCGGAAGAACGGGAATTATCCGTTAATACGCCGGGAGGCCGGTTATTGGTTCTGGAAAGCGTATCCGACAAATCAGATCCCGGAGATTTTTATATCATAGACGCCGGTGTTTCTATCGGCAGAGGAGACAGTAACGATGTCGTGCTTAAGGACTCGTTTGTTTCTTCCAAACATGCCGGGATATATTTAAAAGACGGACAATATTGGCTGGAGGACTTTAACAGTGTCAACGGTACTTATTTAAACCAGGTCCGGGTCGCCCAGCCTACTGTGTTATCAAGCGGAGATAAAATCGGTATAGGAGGTATTATTTTTCAGTTTGTGAGGTGGGGACATGAGGTGGGCTCAAATTACTGATCACGGGATGGTGCGGGCTGCGAATGAAGACAGCCTGTGCATATCGCCGGCACTCGGTCTCTTTGCTGTTGCTGACGGAATGGGCGGCCACCAGGCCGGGGAGATCGCCAGCAGTATGGCTTTGAAATTACTCGAGGAAAATCTCGGGCAAAGATTGAAAGCAGGTGAAATTCCGGCTGAAGCGCTGGTTAATGCAGTGCAACAAACCAACCGGACGATTTATGAAATGGCTGGACAGAATCCGGTATGGACCGGTATGGGAACAACGCTAACCGCTTGCTTGTGCCAAGGCAGCCGGCTTTTTCTGGCCCAGGTTGGTGACAGCCGGGCATACTTGCTCCGGGACGGCGATATTATCCAGCTTACCGAAGATCATTCCCTGGTACAGGAATTATTAAAAAGCGGCGGCATTACTGAAGAACAGGCAATATCGCACCCGCAACGCAATATTTTGACCAGGGCTGTAGGCGCCAAGCCTTTTTTAACCGTGGACCTTTACCGGGCGGAAGTGATTACGGACGACTTGCTGCTGCTTTGTACCGACGGTTTGACAGAATACTTGAGAGCCGATGATATTTTATACACCGTGATAAATGCACCGGATATTGACTCGGCCTTACAAAATTTATTAAAAAAATCCCTTCAATCAGGTGGTTCTGATAATATTACCGCTGTTTTGGTATCATTTTAAGATTAATGAAGTCGCACCGTTAATTATGGGAGGCAATTATGAAGGCTGAGAATTATAGTCAAAAGGCCGGGCCCGGCATTATGTCCATAACCGGTGCAGGCCGGTCACTGGAAAGGAAGCTGCTTTTTTGGGCCGGGATTTATGCTGTGACGGGAATGCTGGTATTATATTCTGCCATGCCTTTAAAAACCGGTTTAATTGCTCTTATTGCCGCCCTGGTGACGACCGTTGCCTTTTTCCTGGTAAGCTTATACTGGAGTTATTGCGGGTATCGCGGGGACTTATTTTTGTTTCCCGTAACTGCAGTGCTTTCATCCACGGGACTGGTTTTTCTGTTCCGCCTGGACCCGGCTTACGGTATACGGCAGTTTATTTGGCTTTTAGCCGGTCTGTTCGTACTGGTCCTGGTTTCCCGCCTGATGCTTGACTTCCATTTTTTGAGTGATTATAAGTACATTTACGCTATGGCCGGTATGGTTGCGCTGTTACTCCCCATTTTTTTTGGGGAGGAGCAGGGTGGGGCCAAAAGATGGTTGGACTGCGGCCTTTTTCAGGTGCAACCGGCGGAATTTGTTAAGATTCTGATGGTGTTATTCCTGGCCGTTTATCTTGCCGAGAATAAGGCGGTCTTGACTGCCGGCACCAGGATTATCGGGTGGTTTGCCCTGCCGGACCTGCGCGAATGGGGACCGCTGGCGGTGATGTGGGGCTTATCCCTGTTACTGCTGATTTTTCAAAGGGATCTAGGCACCGCATTGATCTATTTCAGTACTTTTGTAGCCATGGTGTACACGGCTACCAGCCGGTTATTTTATGTTTTCACCGGTCTGGGGCTTTTTGTTGCAGGTGCTGCGGCCAGTTTCTACTTTTTTGATCATGTGAGAACCAGGGTTGAAATCTGGCTTAACCCGTGGCCATATATCGAAACTTCCGGATACCAAGTGATCCAGTCCCTCTTTGCCATCAGTTCGGGTGGATTAACCGGTACCGGTTTGGGAGGGGGATATCCCGGATTGCTTCCCGCCGTCCATACTGATTTTATTTTTTCCGCTATTTGTGAAGAAATGGGTTTACTGGGCGGTACGGGGGTGATTATATTATTTCTAGTATTTGTTTTCCGCGGCATAAAAATAGCCTTAAACAGCAGGGATGAATTTTCCGCGCTGGCGGCAGCAGGTTTTTCCGCCCTTTTGGGACTGCAAGTGTTTATTATTATCGCCGGGGTTACGAAACTCCTGCCCCTGACGGGAATTACCGTTCCTTTTGTCAGTTACGGCGGTAGTTCGCTGATAGCTAATTTTATCCTGCTGGGGTTGTTATTAAATATTTCTCACGAGGCATGTGAGACTCATGAAACATAACATTTTAAAGCTGGGATACTTATTATTAGGTTTGTTCATAGTTCTTATAATTTACCTGTCGTATCTTCAGGTCATCAGGGGTCCGGAGCTGGCGGTAAATCCGTATAACCGCCGTCTTGAGGAATTTGAGAGCAGGATTATACGGGGAACTGTTTTTGATACCAGGGGAACCGTTCTGGCCGCAACCGGGTATTCCCCGGATCCGGGCAAGCGGGTTTATCCACAGGGACCGGCAGCGGTCCACCTGGTTGGCTATATTTCCGGCCGGTACGGAAGAACGGGTGTTGAATCGGTTTATGACCGCCACCTTCTGGGAATGGAAGGAATCGACCAGGTCAGAAATCTGGTTAGCCGGTTGCTGGGCAGGGAACAGGCAGGAGGCCATTTGGTCCTTACCGTTGACGCGGCACTGCAAAAAACAGCTGCGGATCTGCTCGGCGACCGGCGGGGAGCTGTGGTTATGCTCGATACCAGGACTGGTGCCGTAAGGGTAATGGTTTCCAGCCCCGGTTTTGACCCCAATTTTGTGGATGAAGCCTGGTCCCGGCTGGAAAAGGACCCGGATTTGCCTTTGATTAACCGTGCCACCCAGGGTGCTTACCCGCCCGGTTCAATCATAAAAGTGGTGGTTGCTGCCGGGGCTCTTAGCGCAAATCCCGGCCTGGAGCAAGAAGTGTTTAATTGCCAGGGTTTTTTGGTAATTGATGGCTACCGGCTTACTGATACAGCGGTACACGGGAATCTTGACATAAAAAAAGCCCTGGCGGTGTCCTGTAACACCGTGTTTGCCCGTTTGGGCCTGAGCCTGAAACCGGATGGCTTGCACCGGGCGGTTAATGCGTTCGGATTGAAAAAGGACCCCGGCCTCGGTATACCGGTACGGCCGGGAACCATGGTTGCGCCCAAGGCCATGACCCCGGTGGAACTGGCCGCAAGTGCCATCGGCCAGGGCGAGATGCTGGTAAGTCCGTTGCACATGGCCTTAGTGGCGGCGGGTATTGCGAACCAGGGGACGATCATGCATCCTTTTGTGGTGGAAAGTTTTAAAAATGCCCAGGGACAGACGGTGCGTCAAGCTGTTTATCGTCCCTGGCTTACTGCCGCTACACCGGATATTGCCGGTGTGCTCAAGGAAAGCATGGTAGATGCGGTTGTTTACGGTACGGCCCAAGCGGCGGGATTGCCGGAAATGCAAGTGGCCGGAAAAACCGGTTCCGCGCAAAACCCGCACGGGCAAACACACGCCTGGTTTATTGGTTTCGCACCCGCGGAAAAACCCAGGCTGGCGGTGGCAGTGATTTTAGAAAATGCCGGTGCGGGAGGTTCCGTGGCCGCTCCCATAGCAGGCAAACTTTTTTCGGCCGCCGCAAAGAGGGGTTATTAAAAACTTTTTGAATTGTAATTTCCACCTGGTTTCGTTATTATAATTTAGAGGTGAAGGTTTTGATTGGTAAACTGCTGGGGAACCGGTATGAAATTTTAGAGCCGCTCGGTGGCGGGGGTATGGCCATAATTTACAAGGGGCGGGATAATTATTTGAACCGTATTGTGACCATTAAAATTCTTCGACCCGAGTTTACCAGTGATCAAGATTTCGTAACGCGGTTTCACAGGGAGGCTCAGGCCGTGGCCAGGCTCTCGCACCCTAATATAGTCAGTATTTATGATGTGGGCAGGGAAAAAGACATTCATTACCTGGTCATGGAATACATAAAAGGGGATAACTTAAAAAACCTGATCCGGAAAGACGGGGTTTTGGCTCCGGAACGGGCGGTGGCAATTGCGCGGCAAATAAGCGAAGCCCTGCAGCATGCCCATGAAAATAATATTGTACACCGGGATGTAAAACCGCAAAATATACTGATTGACGGGGAAGGACGGGCCAAGCTTACTGATTTTGGTATCGCCAGAGAAGCTACTACCGCCACCCTAACTCAAACTGACGCCGTTGTGGGTTCGGTGCATTACCTGTCCCCGGAACAGGCGCGGGGTGAAATCTTAGGTCCGCAATCCGACATCTATTCTCTTGGCGCGGTACTGTACGAAATGGTTACAGGAATACTTCCTTTTGAGGGAGACACTCCCATCGGAGTGGCTTTAAAACATATCCGGGAAGAACCCACCAGGCCTTCCCAGCTGAACCCGGCAGTTAAACGTGACCTGGAAAAAATTATTGTACGGGCCATGGCCAAGCTGCCGGCGGACCGTTATAAGTCGGCGCGATTGATGGCTGCCGGCCTGGAAGCGTTGTCACTACCGGGAGCCAAAGTTCCCAGAGACCGGAAAGAAATGGTTGCGGTTGACGAATTTGCTACCACGGTGCTTCCGGTGGTTGGTGCCGGTGAAGATGATTTAGAACCGCGGGAAAAGATAAAAACCAGCAAATACCGTTTCGTTTGGTTGTGGATTTCCCTGCCGGTTTTAGGTTTGCTGATTGCCGTGGGGGTTGCTTTTTATTCTTATATTAACGTGCCGGAAGTAACACTACCGTCTTTTGAAGGAAAGACTCTGGCAGAAGCGCAGGATATATTAAAAGGGTTAGGCCTTGAAAATATCCAGATTTCCAAGACATCACATCCGACCGTACCGGCGGACAGAATTATTTCCCAGGAACCTGCGCCGGAGAGTAATATTAAGGTCACCCGTAATATAGTGTTTTCCGTTAGTATGGGGCCTGAAAACCGGACGGTGCCGCATATAATCGGTCTCACTCTAAATGCGGCCAAGATTGAGCTTAATAAAAATGAATTAAACGTTGCCAGGATTGATGAACAATATAATCCTGATTATCCCAAAGAAGTGGTGTTTGACCAGGATCCGAAAGCAAGTTTCAGTCTTCCTAAGGGATCCGGGGTGGTATTATATGTGAGCAGAGGTCCTCAGCCGGTAATCCGGCAGGTTCCAGAACTTACCGGTTTTACACTGGATGAAGCCGGGAAGGAATTGGATAAATTAAACCTTATCCTGGATGAGCAAAATGTTGGCAGTGCTACCAGTACGGAATATTTTGCCGGACAGGTAATTGCCCAGAAACCGGCGGGAGGTACGGAGGTAGAGGAAGGTACCGCGGTGCAGGTGACAGTAAGCAGCGGCCCGGGACCTTCCAGGCGTCTGGCCGGGATAAAGGTTGATATTCCAGATGACCGGAGGAAACATAATTTAAGTATCGTGGTACAGGATGCCAAGGGAAGCAATGAAGTTTATTTCGGCATGCATCCGCCGGGTAAGGAGGTTACTAGAGAAGTACCTTATTACGGTAGTGCGCATGTGAAAGTATATATAGATAAAGAATTGGTTGGTGAGCAATTTTTTGAATGATAAAAAGAAATTGATTGAAGGGATTGTGGTTAGGGCATACGGCGGTTATTATTATGTCCGGGATGAAGGCCTGCAGGAATGGGTATGCTCACTGAGAGGGCGTTTCCGTTATAAAAAGCAGCAGGTAATGGTAGGGGACTGGGTCCACCTGAAGCCCGTGCGCGAGCGGACCGGGGTAATTGAAAAAATACTGCCCCGGTGTACGAAATTAGTTCGCCCGCCGGTAGCCAATGTCGATCAGGTAGCGGCAGTGTTTTCCGTAAAAGACCCCGAACCTTATCCGGTTCTTTTGGATCGTTTTTTAATTACCGCGATGATGAATAAAGTCGATGTTTTAATTTGTTTTAACAAGGTGGACCTCGAGGAAGCTTTTGATTTCAAACCACTGTTCCTGCATTACCGGAAAAACTACCGGGTAGTAACGACCAGTGCCGTGACCGGGAAGGGACTGGACCGGTTAAAAGAAATGCTGCCCGGACGGGTAACAGTTTTTGCCGGTCCTTCCGGGGTGGGTAAATCAACTATATTAAACCAATTAATACCCGGTATTAATCTGAAAACGGGTGATATCAGTGTCAAAATCAAGAAGGGCAAACATACTACCCGGCACGTGGAATTAATTATTCTGCCCGGGGGCGGGCTGGTGGCCGATACCCCCGGATTTTCCAGCCTTGAACTTCCGGACCTGGAACCGCAGGAACTGGCGGGTTATTTTCCGGAAATGGAAATGTATCAAGGTAATTGCCGGTTTGCCGGCTGTCTCCATAACAAGGAACCGGACTGTGCCGTCAAGGAAGCGGTGCAATCCGGCCGGATCGAGGAAACGCGCTACCGGCAGTATCTGGATTTCATGCAAGAATTAATGGACCGCAGGAGGTATTGATTGCTTTGGTAAAGCTGGCCCCTTCTATTTTGTCCGCTAATTTCGCCGCGCTGCAGGAGGATGTACTGAAAGCCGAAAAGGCCGGTGCCGAATACCTGCACATTGATGTCATGGACGGTCATTTTGTACCCAATATTACTATTGGTCCCCATGTAGTAAAAGCTTTAAGACCCGTCAGTGGAATGTGTTTTGATGTGCATCTGATGATTGAACGTCCCGAGCTTTATGTGGAACGGTTTATAAATGCGGGAGCCGATTTGGTTACAGTGCACGTTGAGGCTGCCGGACACCTGCACCGTACCATCTCGCTGATCAAGGAAAAAGGCGCGCTGGCCGGGATAGCCTTGAACCCGGCTACTTCACCCGCGCTCATTGAATATATCTTGCCGCTGGTTGACCTGGTGCTGCTGATGACCGTTAACCCCGGATTCGGAGGTCAAAAATTTATTCCAGAAATGCTGCCGAAAATCAAAGCGGTCAGAAAAATGCTGCATGATAGCGGTTTGAGTGCAGAATTACAGGTAGACGGAGGCATTAATGTTGATACGGCGCCGGTCGTGACCGGGGCCGGCGCAACCGTCCTGGTGGCCGGATCAGCCGTGTTCGGTGGAGGTGATATTTTTTCGGCGGTACAAAAGTTGAAGCATGCCGCGGCGGTGGCTGGTCAAGGTAATAGTGGAATTAAATAAAATAATATTACAGTGAAAAGGTGCGTTATTAAATATGGAAGGTAGCAATCAGACATCTAATCATTTTCCCCGTTATATTACTATTGCCATGGATATCGGCGAAAGAATGGTGCGCGGGGAATACAAGGAAGGGCAGAAAATTTCAGGTCGTTCCACCCTGGCGGGGCTGTACAACGTATCACCGGAAACCGTCAGGCGTGCCCTGACCCTTTTACAGGAAGCGGGGATGGTCAGGGTGGTTCCCGGCGCCGGTGTGTTTGTGCATTCGATTGAGGCGGCACGGGAATACCTGGCGGAATCCGGACAATACAAGGCTATCAAGGAAATGCAGGAACGCCTGTCCAGGTTAGTGGTCCAAAGGAATAAGCTCAACGCGGAAATTGAACACCTGACTGCAGAATTATTAGAATATGTATTAAGTATTCTGTCTACCAAACACAGGATTTAAAAATTTTTTTTTGTAAGATCAATGAATTTAAGTGGTTGACATAATGCCAGGTTTGGCAATATAATAACTTATGGTCATTATCCTATAAGAATCCTATAAGAAACCTTCAGGGACAGGTGAAATTCCGTACCGGCGGTATGGCCGAATGCCGAGCCCGCGAGCCCTATTAAGGGTTGATCCGGTAAAAAGCCGGAGCCGACAGTAAAAGTCTGGATGGGAGAAGGTGTTTACGTACCTTTGAACAGGTTTATTTGTTTATTTTGCTAGAACGGCCCTGGGGTTTAAAACCGGGGTTTTTTGTTGCATATAACCGGGTTTGTTGAGTCTAAAGGGTGAATTGGTTTAGGTATAGGCAATTATGTTTTTACAACTGTTAGTGACGGATTGATTCTTTGACGTTTAAACAACAGGTGGGGTATTCGTGGACAGGCATTATATGCAAGCGGCTTTAAATCTGGCCGAAAAAGCGCGGGGACGTACCAGCCCCAATCCTATGGTCGGAGCCGTGATCGTAAAAGCAGGAAAAGTTGTCGGCAGCGGTTACCACCGGCGTGCGGGAACGCCCCACGCCGAGATCAACGCCCTTAATGAAGCCGGTGCTGAAGCCGGGGGGGCGACCTTGTACGTCACCCTTGAACCCTGTTGTCATTACGGGCGTACCGGTCCGTGTACGGAAGCCGTGATCGAGGCCGGTATTGCCAGAGTGGTCGTGGCCATGGAGGACCCCAACCCGCTGGTGGCGGGAAGAGGGATTGAAAGAATGAAAGCTGCCGGGATAGAAGTGGACGTAGGGGTAATGGAAGATGAGGCCAGAGAATTAAATGAAGTATTCATCAAATATATAACCACCGGGAAACCTTTTGTAACCGCCAAGGCGGCGGTGAGCCTGGACGGCAAGATTGCCGCCCGCACCGGCAGGTCAAAATGGATTACTTCACCGGAAGCGCGCAGGCACGGGCACAAATTGAGAGATGGGCACGATGCCGTAATGGTTGGTATCGGAACGGTATTGGCTGACGACCCCCTGCTCACTACCCGGCTGGACCGGTCCGGCGGGCGCGACCCGGTACGGGTGATCCTGGACAGCCGGGCGCGTATTCCGTTAAACGCCCGGGTGTTGAACTGCCATTCAAGGGCATCCGCAATAATAGCCGTTACGGCGGACGCACCCCGCGGCAAACTGAAAATGTTGCGGGAAAAAGGGGCCGGGGTATTAGTGGTTAACGACGGCCCGCAGGTTGATCTGGTTAAACTGGTAAAGCTGCTGGGGGATAAAGAAATTACTTCCGTTTTGATCGAGGGAGGGTCCGCGGTGCACGCGGCTGCTTTTAATGCGGGGTTGGTAGATAAGGTGGCCTGGTTCATCGCCCCCAAGGTTATCGGCGGGCGGGAGGCGCCCGGACCGGTCGGTGGAACGGGGGTTGACGACCCCTCCGCGGCGGTTGAACTGGGGAGGTTGAAAGTAATTAACCTGGGACCGGATCTGCTTGTGGAAGGATACGTCAAGCATAATTTGCAGCAATCGGGGTGGTAAATTGTTTACCGGCATTATCGAAGAGCTTGGGATACTGCGGTCCGTACACCGGGGAGTTGATTCGGCCCGGCTGGTGGTAGAGGCACAAAAAATCCTGAAGGAGCTCCGGACGGGTGACAGCATTGCTGTCAACGGAATCTGTCTGACCGCGGTACACTTCAATTCCGCTGCTTTTACCGCGGACGTGATGGCGGAAACACTGGCCAAGACTAATCTCGGCGCCTTGAATGCGGGGGAACGGGTGAACCTTGAGCGAGCCCTGCGCTTGGGGGACAGGTTGGGAGGCCACCTGGTAAGCGGTCATATAGACGGAACCGGAACCATCACCCGGTTGGAGAAACACGATATCGCCGTTCTGGTTACGATCGGGGCGCCGGGTGAAGTAATGCGTTACATCATAAAAAAGGGTTCGGTGGCCGTCGACGGTATCAGCCTGACGGTGGTTGATTGCAACCGGGAAAGTTTCCAGGTATCATTGGTGCCGCATACCGCCGGTTATACCACCCTGGGTTTTAAAAAAACCGGGGATACCGTAAACCTGGAGGCGGATGTGATCGGTAAGTACATCGAGAAACTGATGGATATTCGTGAAGATAAAAAGGGAGATTCTAAAATAAACTTTGGGTTTCTGGCCGAACACGGCTTTATATAATGATGCAGAACACGAGGAGGCAGTGGAGGCAATGAAATTTAACACCATCGAGGAAGCGATTGAGGATATCAGGCAGGGTAAAATTATTATTGTAGTGGATGACGAAGACCGTGAAAATGAGGGCGACCTGATTATGGCGGCCGAGAAAGTGACCCCGGAGGCGATCAATTTTATGGCCACTTACGGTCGCGGGTTGATCTGCCTTCCGGTGGAGGGGAAGAGACTCGATGAGTTGGAATTACCCGCCATGGTGACCAATAATTCAGATCCCCATGCAACCGCTTTTACCGTTTCCATTGACGCCAAAGATTGCACCACCGGCATTTCCGCTTACGAGCGCGCGATGACGGTAAAGAAGGTGCTGGAACCTGAAGCCGGTCCGGAAGACCTGCGCCGCCCGGGTCATATTTTTCCGCTGCGTGCCAAGGAAGGCGGGGTATTAAGGCGGGCGGGACATACGGAAGCTACCGTGGATTTGGCTAAAATGGCCGGTCTCTACCCGGCGGGAATTTGTTGCGAAATCATGCAAGAGGACGGTACCATGGCCAGGGTGCCTGAATTAATGGAGTTTGTTAAAGCCCACGGACTGAAAATAATTACCATTGCCGATATGATCTTGTACCGGCGGCGGCACGAAAAACTGGTGCAGCGGGTTGATGCGGCCAAGTTGCCGACCAGATTCGGTGATTTCACGGCCATTGCCTACGAAAGCATTTTGGACGGCAAGGGGCATCTTGCCCTGGTGATGGATGCACCGGACCGGATGCAAGCGCCTTTGGTGCGGGTCCATTCGGAATGCCTGACCGGAGATATTTTTGCTTCGGTGCGTTGTGACTGCGGGGAGCAATTGTACCGGGCCATGGAAATGATCGCCGAGGAAGGCGCCGGTGTATTTTTGTATATGCGCCAGGAAGGGCGTGGTATCGGGTTGTTGAATAAAATCCGGGCCTACCACCTTCAGGACCAGGGGAAAGATACGGTGGAGGCCAACCTGGCCCTGGGATTTCCTGCCGACCTCAGGGATTACGGTATGGGGGCGCAGATCCTGGCCGACCTGGGGTTGAAACGAATCCGGTTGATGACCAATAACCCCCGCAAGATTGCCGGCCTGGAAGGCCACGGACTGCAGGTGGTGGAACGGGTGCCGATTGAAATCAAGCCCGGAAGATATAATCGTTTTTACCTTTCCACCAAGCAGAAAAAACTCGGTCATTTTCTTGATGTCAGTGACGGAAAACATTAGAAATGGTAATACTTTATAAAGGAGTCGGATTATGCCCAAATTTTATGAAGGACATTTGCTCGGTCAGGAGTTAAGATTTGGAATAGTAGTGGGACGTTTTAATGAGTTTATTACAAACAAACTGTTCGGAGGTGCGATGGACGCTTTTAACCGGCACGGTGTGGGCGACCGTAATATCGAGGTGGCCTGGGTTCCCGGTGCTTTTGAAATCCCGCTGGTGGCGCGTAAAATGGTCTTATCCGGAAAATATGACGCGGTCATCTGCCTGGGGGCGGTAATCCGGGGGGCTACCCCGCACTTCGATTATGTCGCGGGGGAGGTGGCCAAAGGTGTGGCCAAAGTGGGTCTGGACAGTGGAGTTCCCACTATATTTGGTGTTATTACGGCGGATAATATTGAGCAGGCTATTGAGCGTGCGGGGACCAAAGCCGGTAATAAGGGTTGGGATGCGGCGGTCACCGCTATTGAAATGGCCAATTTATTAAAAGAATTAGACGGTTAAAAGAACCAATGCGCCCTGCCGACGACTAATAACCTTGGTATTGAAGGCAGCTCGCTCAGAATGACAAAAAACGGCTGGCCAGCCGTTTTTTATTTATTAGATAGCTCTTTGAACCTTCCCGCTCCTGAGACATCTGGTACATACCAGCACTTTTTTCGGTGTCCCGTTAATCAGAGCCTTGATGCGCTGTAAATTCGGTGCCCACGTCCGCTTGGTGCGAATGTGCGAGTGGCTCAGCTTCATACCAACTCTAACGCCTTTACCGCATATGGCACACCTTTTAGCCATAACAGCCACCTCCTTTTATACCACCAATACATTTTACCAAAATTTAAATTGGGCTGCAAGGGTCTGGCCATCACCCACGATAGTTTTTTTACTGGCTTACATTTTTAATATTTATAACATAAAGTTTAATGCCGGTACATGGATAGAGCCTAAATATGATAAAAAATTTTACAATAAACAGTGGATATTGAAAAAATAAAACCTGCTTTATACAATCGTGGTAATTCAGCTAACATAAATGATAATTTCCATAGTTTTTGATAGTTAATGAGGGAATATGTTCTAGGATAAACTAGCAAAGTGAAGTTAATACTACTTTTAAGAAACAATGAGGAGGTGAAATTAAATGGCGCAAGGACAAAAAACAAATCAAATCTTGATTAAGGGTGCTTCCCGGGCCTTGGAGGATTTCAAATGGGAAACCGCCCGCGAATTGGGCATCCAGGTTCCTGATACCGGATACATGGGTGACCTGCCGTCCAGAGTAAACGGAGCTATCGGCGGTAATATGGTCAAGAAAATGATTGCTGCCTATGAGAACAGCCTGGCAGGAGGTAACGTTCCTGCTACTCCTCAGGTTACCAATGTTAACATGACCCAATAATGGTTTTATCAGGAGTTTCGAGGCAGGGTCTTTAAAGCCCCGGGTGGCTGCTGTAAGCCGGCTGCCCGGGTGTTCAAAAAAATTTGTCAACCCACCTTTATTTTTTATTATAAGCGGGCAACCCCCGCTTATAATAATTTTTTATTTTAATTAAGGTAGAGGTTATATTCCTCCAGGGTGATTCCCCGGTGCAGTGCCATTGATATCCCGCCGGCAACAATTTTTGAAGTGTCTAAGATCAAAGTATCTATTTCCTTGGGAGTGACCATTAAATTTTTTGTAAACGGTTGTAAAACCTCATTAATAACTTGTTGCATAAAATCCGGCCGCAAATTTTGGTAAATTTGATTCAGCATCGGTTTTTCTTTAAGTTGCTCTAAAAAATGTTCTATGGCTACATTTGCGATTACAGCGGCGTTAACCACGGTGGGTATACCGATGGCAATCACCGGTACGCCCATGCTGTTCAAGTTAATACCGGCCCGGTTGTTGCCGATGCCGGAACCCGGGTTGATACCCGTGTCGGCAATCTGAATGGTGGTTGCAATCCGGTCAACACTGCCTGCGGCAAGAGAGTCCACCACGATAAGTAATTCCGGTTTGATTTTTTCCACGACCCCTTTAATAATCTCGGCCGTCTCGATACCGGTGATACCCAGTACTCCCGGAGCAATGGCGCTGACTGAACGCATGTCTCCTTTTAATTCTTCCGGGGCATATTTATGGAGGTGACGGGTAACCATGCTCTGATCGATTACCCTCGGTCCCAGGGCATCCGGAGTGGCATGCCAGTTGCCTAAACCTACCACCAGGACCTCCGCGTTTTCGGGTAAATCAAAAAGCGAGGCCAGCTTTTCGGCTAGAACTTCCGCGACTTCTTTTTGGGCCAGGCGGTTATTGTCGCGAAGGGCCGGAGCATCAACCGTGATGTAGGTTCCTCTTGGTTTGCCCATTAGTTGCTCGGCTTGTTCTTCAACAATTTTAACTATGGTTACCGAAGAATTTTCATATTTTTCCCGGTCAACGATTACTCCCGGGATCTCTTTTCCTATTTCCCCCCTGACAATATCGTGGGCTTCGACTGCCAGGTCAATATTTATGCCTAAAGTTTTAAAAAATTCCCGTTTCAAAACAACCGACCTCCTGTGTGCAACATTAATATGGTATCCTGTTTTTGCAACATTATACAAATTAAAAATTATGATTAAAATTTTTTCAAATAATGAAAAATTCGATTTTTGGACTTGAATATGCTATAATTATTGACTGAAAGAGGGGAATTTTAATTTTACGTGTAATTGCCGGTACGGCTAAAAAACGGCAGTTAAAGACTATCCGGGGACAGAATATTCGACCTACCTCTGGCAGGGTGAAAGAAGCTCTTTTTAATATTTTAGGCGGGTTGGTTCCGGGATGTCGTTTTTTAGATTTGTTTGCCGGTACGGGAAATATAGGTATTGAAGCGTTAAGCCGGGGTGCGGGCGGGGCCGTTTTTGTGGAAATTAATAAAAAAAATGCAAACGTGATAAAAAAAAATTTGGCTGTCACCGGTTTTGAGTTTTGTGGAAGGGTTATCTGTCTGAGTGTGGAGGAAGCCCTGTCTTTATTGGAAAAGGAAGGCTTAAAATTCAATCTTATTTTTCTCGATCCGCCGTACTTGGCCGGACTAGATATTGTCGCTCTTGCCGGTATCGGCGGGCACGGCATTGCGGAACCGGGAGGAAAGATAATCGTTGAAAGCAGTAAAAAGGATCACTTGCCACCATACAGTATTGGGGGGTTAAAAATTTATCGCCGGGAAGTTTACGGTGATACATTGCTTACTTTTTATCAGAGCTAAAATAGAGGCCGGGGAGGGAAACGGGTTTGCGAATTGCTGTTTGTCCGGGCAGCTTTGATCCGGTAACATTTGGTCACCTGGATATTATGGGAAGGGCATCTTTGCTGTTTGACAGGCTTATTGTTGCAGTTGCACGGAATCAGATCAAAAACTCCCTTTTTTCAGCTGAAGAACGGGTAGAAATGTTAAAGGAAGTTCTTGAGACCTTTAATAACGTAGAAGTTGATTCATTCGACGGGCTTACTGTTGATTACGCGCTACATAAGAAAGCTAGAGCCATCGTCAGGGGGCTCAGGGTAGTATCAGATTTTGAAAACGAATTTCGCATGGCTTTGACGAATAAAAAGCTTGCCTGTCACGTAGAAACAGTTTTTTTGATGACCAGGGGAGAATATTCCTTTATCAGTTCCAGTACGGTTAAAGAAATTGCTTTATATGGCGGTTCATTGCGCAGTCTGGTGCCGTCCCTGGTGGAAGAAAAACTGAGGCTTAAGTATAAACAATTACAATTGCCGTAGTTAAGGAGGTGTTGGTAAAATTGGATATCCTGAAAGCCCTTAACGAACTGGAAGAATGTATCGAAAATAGTAATAAAGTACCGTTGACCAGAAAGGTAATGGTGGATGAAGACCATGTTCTTGATATTTTGGACCGTATCAGGACCACCATTCCGGAAGAGATCAAACAGGCAAAATGGATTATCCAGGAGCGGGAGAAGGTATTAAATGATTCGCAAAAAGAAGCGGTGCGCATTATAGATGACGCTCAGAAGCAGGTGGACCAGAAGGCTGATGAAAGTGAGATTGTCCGTAAGGCAAGGGACAGTGCCGAACAAATTGTCCAAAAAGCGGAATTGATCTCTGATGAAATACGCGCAGGAGCCCGTCAGTATGCTGACGAGATCCTGGCCAATTTGCAGGATAATTTAGGGGATGTTTTAAAGCAAATTGAAGCAGGCCGTTATGAATTGAAAGAAATGAAAAAGCAAAGCGAATAAAACGGGTTACGGTAAGTTATATTATTATTGCTTTCAACACGTTGCGCCAATCAACGTGTTTTTCTATGTTATCCACCGTCATTTTAATGGTTTCTTCGTCTTTGGCACGTATTCTTCGGGTAACCTTGGACAATTTTTCAATGGTATTATAGGTATCGTAATGAACCAGGATCAGCGGAACTTTTTTTTCTTCCGCCCGGGCAATGACTTTGACATCCGGGTAAAGTCCCCCGGTAAGGATCAGGGCGGAGGTGCTGGTTTCCAGAGCGGCTAAGGCCACGTCCGAGCGGTCACCGCCGGTAATTACCGCTTTATTGGCGTTGCGGCGCAGGTAGCCCAGGGCACTTTCAATGGTCATGGCTCCTATGACGGTATCTTCCACCAGACGGTCCATATTATCCTCACCGGCCAGTATTTCACCGCCAAGGACTTCATAATATTCTTTTACCTTGGGCGAAGTTAATACCGCATTGCTGGGTATGATGCCCAGGGTATGATAGCCGCGCTCTTCCAAAACAGGACGGTAGATGCCTTCGGTTTTAGCCAGCAATGGACGCGGAACATTGTGGAAGATATTACCGAGTACCGGTATGCCTTTGCATTGCATGTAATTATTGATAAAAATCGCGTGGTCAAGGCTGTAATCATTATTGATTTTGATCATGAATAAAGGTACCGCGTCCAGTTCCTGTGCCAGGCTGGGAGCATCAAGGCCCAGACAGCCCATAATATGTGGGAAATTAGCTCCGCCGATAATTACCAGATCATTGCCTTCAGCCACGGTTTCGTATGCCTTCCGGATATTTTTCAATGATTCGCAGTGGTTTTTATAGCCGGACAGGTAGGAAGGTCCGGCAATATAAGGGACAATTGTTTCCAGAGGGTGTTCCATATGCAGGATCTGCTTCATTAAAACTGCGTCCTCATCTTCCCTTAAAAAAGCTCCGGTAATGTTGCCGATCGGTTTGAAATAAGCCACCCGGTATCCCTCCCGGCTGAATTTTAAAGCCAGGCCGGTGGCAACGCTGGTTTTACCGCTGCCCGCTGTCCCCATGATGTAAAGGTTTTTCACGGTTAAAACACCTCACGATACAGTAATTTTGACATCAAGAGCGGATGCACCCTGATGATATGAAAAAACAGGATTAATATCCATTTCGGTGATTTCAGGAAAGTCATTGACCAGCTTGGCCACCCGGGCGATCATTTCGATGATTGCTTTTGTGTCCGCCGGTTTTTCACCCCGGTATCCCCTGAGTAAAGTGTAGGCTTTGGTTTCTGTCAACATTTTTTCAATTTCGTTGTAGCTTAGTCCTTTGGCCAGGCGGAATGAGACGTCCTTAAGCAGATTAACAAAGATACCTCCCAGGCCGAAAGCAATCAATGGTCCGAACTGTATGTCCCTGGTCATGCCTATAATTAACTCGGTTCCTTGCGGCATCATTTTTTGTACTTCCACGCCGTATATGATCACCCGGGGCAGGTGGCGGTGTACGTTATCCATTATTTCCAAGAACCCTTGACGAACTTTCTCGGGTGATTCCAGCCCGGTTTTTACACCACCGACGTCGGTCTTATGCATTATTTTCGGTGAGGCTACCTTCAAGACTACAGGATACCCTATTTTTCCTGAAATATCCACCGCTTCCTCCGGGCTTGATGCCAGCAGGGTCGGTGCGGCATCAATCCCGTAGGCCGCTACAACTTCTGCCGCTTCACTGCCCAGAAGCACCAACCGTTTGTCTTTCAAGACATCGTAAAATACTGCTTTAACCGTTTTTTGGTCTATATTGTCAAAAGTAAGCAGTTCTGTTTTTGCGGACAGGTTTTTGGTGCGGGCATAACTGACCAGGCCGTTGATGGAGTTAATCGCCTGTTCCGGAAAAGTAAAACAGGGTATTTTTTCCTCTTCCAGTATTTTGGCCCCTTCTTCCAATTTGGGACCACCCATATAAGCCGCAAACAGGGGTTTTCCCGGATATTTCTTTCTGACCTCGATAATTACCCGGGCGGTTTCCACCGGCTCGGTTACCGCTGCCGGACAGACCAGGACTACGGCGTTATCCACTCCGGGGTCGGCCAGTGTTTTTTCCAGGGCAAAGCGGTAGCGCTCGGCTTTGGCGTCCCCCAGTACGTCTACCGGGTTGTAGATATTGGATTCGGCTGGGAGGTTGCTTCTTAATGCCGCGATGGTTTCTTTGGTAAAACGGGCCATTTTCAGGTTTTTCAACTCAATGGTATCGGTGGCGATTATTCCCGGGCCTCCCGAATTGGTTATTACGGCTACCCTGTCGCCCCGGGGAACCGGCTGGCTGGTGAAAGCAACTGCCAGATCAAAAAGATCGGGCATGTTTCCGGCCCGGATCACGCCGCACTGCCTGAATGCCGTTTCATAGGCCAGATCGCTGCCGGCCAGCGCCCCGGTATGGGAGGAAGCCGCCAGAGCACCGGACTGGCTGGTGCCTGCCTTGAGAATAATCACGGGTTTTTTCCGGCTGACCGCCCTTACTGCTTCCAGAAAATGAGAACCGTTTTCCACGTCTTCTATATAACAAAGGATTACCTGGGTATGCGGATCTTCTGCCGCTTCTTCAATAAAATGAGTTTCGGTGAGGTCGGCTTTATTGCCCAGGCTGATAAATTTACTGAAGCCGAGGCCGGCCTTGTGGCTCCAGTCCAGGATCGACAATACCATGGCGCCGCTCTGGGAAATAAAAGCAATACCTCCCTTCTTGGGGAAGCCGGCGGCGAAAGAAGCATTAATCGGCACGTGGGTATCCAGGAGTCCCACGCAGTTGGGGCCAAGTAAACGCATTTTGAATTGGCGGCAAATGTCCACCAACTTTCTTTCCAGTTCCAGCCCTTTTTTCCCGGTTTCTTTGAAGCCGGCGGTAATTACAATCAAATTTTTTACTCCGTATTTACCGCACGCTTCTGCCGCCGCCAGCGCTCCGGCCGCCGGGACGGAGATTACTGCCAGATCGGGGGGAATGGGGGTTCTGTCTACTGACGGATAACAACCCAGGCCTTCAATAACTGCTTCTTTGGGATTGACCGGAAATATCTTGCCTTTATAACCACAATTAATCATGTTTTTTACGACTACGTTGCCAATCTTACCCGGCTTGTTGGAGGCGCCGATGATGGCTACGGACTTAGGATTAAAAAAATTGGTCATTTTCGCCAAATCTTTCACCTCTTATAGGATAGCGCGGACTACCGGTAATAGCTTTTCCTGTTGGTCCCGGGTAAATGCATATATTTAAAATTACCTGTTTATTTGAGATTTCATTTAAGTTTAATTCTGGGCCTTTTTGCCAGGTTTAAAAAAATTCCGGTGCCGGTAAACAACAAAAGCAAAAGAAGGAAAATACCAAAAAATTTAAGATTTAACGGTATTAAACTCCAGCAGCCGTTCCATTTTACAGGGAAGGCCGCGGCCGTCGCAGCGATTTTACCGGTCATACCGGCCCAGGTATAAATAATATAGGTATACAACCCGCCGAGACAGGTGTGGACTATGCGTGATACAATAAAGGGAAGCATTCTGATATCGGTTTCTGAGATCATGCTGGCGGTTTGGGCATGTATTGAGAGCCCGCTCCACGCCAGGATCATGCCCACCGCGGTTAATTGTTGGGCTAATGGTGCCGCAGTCTCGCTAACCATTTTGGTTCCAATGGTCATTTCAAATAATCCGCTGCTCAGGGCGGGGAGAAGTTCCGGTGAAAATCCCAGCGGCAGCAGCAAAATACCGAGACAACGGGCCAGGTGGTCGATAAAACCAACCGCGGTCAGCAGACGGATAATTACTGCAAACAGAATGATAAAGCCGCCGATATTTAATAGGCTGGTAACGGCATTGCGCACCGCGTCGCCGATAATCTTTCCCAGCGGGCGGTTTTCTTGTCTTTGCACTTCCAGCATGCGCCGGAAGGCGAGGGTTAAAGGGTTGCCCCCAACTATGGAAACACCGGCAACACGTTCCCGGTTGTTTCTGGCATAAAAACGCAGGAGCAATCCCAGGGTAAGGTTGGACAGGTAATGTGCACCGGCGATAATCACGCCGAGACCCGGAAGGTTAAACATGCCTACGGCTACCGCCACCAGCATAAAAAGGGGACTGGAATTGTTGGTAAAGGACATCAGGCGTTCTGCTTCAACCCTGGTGCAAAGGCCCTTTGAGCGTAGCTTGGCCGTAACCATGGAGCCAATCGGATAGCCCGAGGTAAACCCGACCGCGACGACGAACGACCCGGCGCCGGGTACGTTGAACAACGGGCGCATTACCGGTTCCATCAATACTCCCATAAAGTGAACGACACCGAAGTTCATCAGCAGCTCGGAGGCGATAAAGAAAGGTAACAGCGCCGGAAAGACAATGTTCCACCAGGTGTTGAGACCGGTAACGGCTCCTTCAAATACGAGACGCGGAAACATTACCATACCGGCGACAAAAGCCAGGGCGCAGGCGCTCCAAAAGAGGTGGGCCGCATCACTGCGGCGGTGCCGGGAAAATAATAAGGTTTTTATATCCAGTTTAGCCATATATTCACCAGTAATTATTTTTTACTTACTATTTATATGGGTTGGTAAAACTATTTTAGACCCGTGATTTGTAAAGTATTTTTATGACGCGTCACATGGTGTGCTGGTTAAATCTTGACAAAATCTCAATGTCTTAATATAATTTTGGGTGTTGAAAGCGGGATGGTGAGAAGAAATGCCGCGATTGAACGTAGCCAAAATAAAAAAAATGACAGGTAAAACGGTACCGTTCAAGCAAAATGTACAGATGCCCCCTTTTAATGCCCAGGGGGAAAGGGTGCATTTTAGCGGACCGGTATACATTGATGTGGTTATAGACGATACCGGTAAGCACCTGGTGGTTGAAGGAAGGGTGTCCGGCAAGCTGAAACTGGCCTGCAGCCGTTGCCTGGATTTTTTTGATTATTCCATTGAAGTGCCGATTAAGGAGGTATATACCGACGCACCGGAAGAAGATGCGGGTGAAGCGAACTCTTTTACCGGTGATTTTCTGGATCTTGCTCCCGAAATAACCAAAAGTATTATTATGCACCTGCCCATGAAAGCGTTATGTCGCAGGGAATGTCAGGGGCTATGTCCGGTATGCGGGATTAACCTTAATGAAGGACAATGCCGTTGTACTGAAATTGATTTTGACCCGCGTCTGGCTGTATTAAAGAAATATTTTGCACCTGAATAAAATGGTTTTATAACTGGAACAAGATGTTTTGTGAGGTATTTGGCTTCTAAATCAAAGGAGGTGTCGTTTATGGGAGTGCCCAAGAGGAGAGCTTCAAAACAACGCGGCAGGCAGCGCCGTGCGGCTAATACGAAGCTAACGCCCCCGACATTGGTCAGTTGTCCGCAGTGTCGGGTCCTGAAAATGCCCCATCATGTTTGTCCCGAATGTGGTTACTATAAAGCCAGGGAAGTTTTAGCGGGTAAATAAAAAAAAATGGGTATGTCTTTAGAGGAGCCCCGTAATAATTTATTGCGGGGCTTTTTTAACTTTGACATACTGTATGTGGCGCAAAGCCCGAGTTTGACCAGGCGCGGGAGTGAACGCGCCCGGTCAATTTTAAGGGACGAACATGAGACGCGTTGTAAGCACAGGTCGCCGCAGGCGAATTTGTTCTTTATACTTGCAATTAAACAAAAGGTACATTATACTATTTTTAAGACCTGGTACTAATAATATTTTACCATATTTTCTATATTATTACTTTGAGGGTGTGCGCAGTGACCCGGATCCGGGAAAGATCAGGTAAAGAAAAAAGACAAAAAAAATTGGAACAATACCTGGAAAGTGACCCGTTCCTTACCGACGGGGACTTGGCACATATATTAAAGGTCAGTGTCCAAACTATCAGACTGGACCGGTTGGAATTAAAAATACCTGAACTGCGGGAAAGGTTGAAACACGTAGCAAAAGGAAATGGTCTGACGGTGAGGACGCTTGCCGGTAATGAACTGGTGGGGGATGTAGTCGATTTAGAGGTGGGTAATTCCGCCATGTCGGTGTTGCCCGTCACTAAAGAAATGACCCTGAAGAAAGTCCGCGTTGCCAGGGGGCACCACCTTTTCGCACAGGCTAACTCTCTGGCGGTGGCGGTTATTAATGCCGAGGCGGCATTAACCGGTATTGCCCGGGTGAGCTTTAAACGACCGGTATATTGTGGGGAAAAAGTTTTAGCCAGAGCGGTTATAAAATCAAAAAAAGGTAATAAATACATGGTAAAAGTTACCTCGCAAGTGAAAGACGAAATTGTACTACAAGCCAAGTTTTTGGTATTCGCTATGATGGAGGAGGTAAAGCCGCAGTGAGAATTGCTGTGGATGCTATGGGCGGCGATTTTGCCCCCCGGGAAATTGTCAGAGGAGCCCTGGAGGCCGCAAAGGAGTATGCAATAGGTATCATTCTGGTGGGGGACGAGGGGCAGATCAAGGCCGAAGTAGAAGCATCCGGTTGCGACACCGGCGGACTGGTCAGTATTGTGCATGCTGCTGAGGTCATTGGTATGAATGAACAACATCCTGCGGTGGCCGTTAAACGAAAAAAAAATGCTTCTATCGTCAAGGCCACCCGGCTGGTAAAAGAAGGTGCGGCCGCGGCGGTGGTTTCGGCCGGGAGCACAGGTGCTGCCATGGCTACCGCCCTGATCGTCATGGGAAGAATCAAGGGTATCGACCGTCCGGCCATTGCCGGGGTGCTTCCCAATGAAAATGGAATGACGGTACTTCTGGATGCCGGCGCCAATGTGGACTGTAAACCGCAGAACTTGTTGCAATTCGGGGTGATGGGTTATCTGTACGCGAAAAAGATTTTGGAGATTGCTGAGCCGCGGGTCGGACTTTTGAGTAACGGTGAGGAAGCAACCAAAGGTAATGAAACTACACTGGCTGCTTATCCATTATTATCCGGGGCCGGTTTTAATTTTATCGGCAATATCGAGGGCCGGGATATTTTTCGCGGCACGGTCGATGTGGTCGTCTGTGACGGTTTTATAGGTAATATTGTCTTGAAAACCGGGGAAGGAATAGCCGGTTCATTATTTAAAATGATGAAAGAGGAAATTACTAAAAGCTGGTTGGCCAAAATGGGTACGGTAATTACCGAACCGGCATTGAGGGGTTTTCGAAAACGTATCGATTATACCGAATATGGCGGTGCTCCCCTGCTGGGGGTGAACGGGGTTTTGATTGTCTGCCACGGCAGTTCAACCGCCAAGGCGATAAAAAATGCCGTCGGGCTTGCCGCTGATTCGGCAGGTAAACACTTGGTGGCGGCGATTATGGACAGCGTGAGTAAGGTGCCGGTAGAGAAAGAAGGTGTCAGTCTTGTCCAGGGAATTGATTAATGCCGGTATAGCGGGATGGGGAACCTACGTGCCCGAGCGGGTGCTTTATAATTCCCAGTTGGAGGAAATGGTTGATACCAGCGACGAATGGATCCGTTCCAGGTCGGGCATCAGGGAGCGGCGAATTGCCCGCCCGGATCAGGCCACGTCGGATTTGGCGGTGGTTGCGGGTGAAAGGGCGCTGGAAAATGCCGGTATCACCCCGGAAGAGGTGGACTTAATCATAGTTGCCACCAATACCCCGGACATGTTTTTTCCGGCTACCGCCTGCCTGGTGCAAGAAAGGCTGGGGGCAAAGAATGCCGGGGCTTTTGATCTGGCCGCCGGCTGCACCGGTTTTATTTATGCTCTGGCAACCGGCAGTCAGTTTATCGCTACCGGTTCTTACCGCACGATACTGGTTATCGGGGCCGAAAACTTATCCAAGATTACTAACTGGAAGGACCGCAATACCTGTGTTCTTTTCGGCGACGGTGCCGGGGCGGTTGTTTTGCGTCCTGCGCTTGCCGACCGGTGTATTTTGTCTTTCAAGCTTCGCGCCGACGGTGCCGGAGCCTTACAATTGTGTTTGCCCGCGGGTGGTTCCAGACAGCCGGCTACCAGGGAAACGTTGGAGCAAAACAAACACTATATCCATATGAACGGCCGTGAAATTTTCAAGTTTGCGGTTAGAGTGATGGGGGAAGTAGCGGAAGAAGTCTTGGCCCAGGCCGGATTAAGCAAGTCGGAATTGGATTTTTTTATTCCCCACCAGGCCAACATCAGGATCATTAAAGCCGCCGCCAAAAGACTGGAACTGCCCATGGAAAAGGTTCTGGTAAATGTCGACCGTTACGGAAATACGTCCACGGCGTCAATTCCCCTGGCACTGGAGGAAGCCCTGCAAGGCGGCCGGATCAAAAAAGGCGACCACGTGGTCATGGTGGGTTTCGGTACCGGTCTGACCTGGGGAGCGGTTGCCGTCAAATGGTGAGTGCTTACCAGATTGTAACTTTGGTATAGGAGTGAAAGGTTTGTTACGTACCTCATTGTGTGACCTTTTGGAAATAAAATACCCGCTTTTTCAGGGCGGTATGGCCTGGGTTGCCACCGCCGAGCTGGCGGCGGCGGTATCTGAGGCGGGCGGCCTGGGTATTATTGGTTCCGGCGCGGCGCCGCCCGGCTGGCTTAAAGAACAGCTGCGCAGGACCAGGCAATTAACGCAAAAACCTTTCGGGGTTAATGTCATGCTTCGTTCACCCTATTTGAATGAGATTATGTCCATACTTTTGGCGGAACCGGTTGCCGTAGTCACCACCGGTGCCGGTAATCCCGGTAAATACGTAGCTTCCCTGCGGGAAGCGGGTACGAAAGTAATTCCGGTGGTTTCTTCGGTGGCGCTGGCCAGAAGACTGGCCCGGGGCGGGGTTGATGCCTTAATCGCAGAAGGAATGGAATCAGGCGGACATATCGGGGAACTTGCCACCATGGCCCTGTTACCACAGGTGGTTGATGCGGTGGATATTCCTGTCGTTGCCGCCGGCGGTGTTTTTGACGGCCGGGGATTGGTTGCCGCCCTTGCTTTGGGTGCGGTCGGAGTACAGATGGGGACCCGGTTTATATGTGCGGAGGAGTGTACGGTGCACCGGAGAGTTAAAGAATTTGTTATTAAATCCAGGGACCGTGATACCATAGTTACCGGAATTTCCACCGGACATCCCGTACGGGCGTTACGCAACAAGCTGACCAGAAAGTATCAAGAGATGGAAAAAGAGCATGTTGCTCCCGAGGAAATTGAAAAGTTAGGGGTGGGAAGCCTCAAACAGGCCATGGTTGATGGTGACGTGGAAAACGGTACCGTTATGGCCGGGCAGGTCAGTGCCATGGTAAAAAAGGTTCAACCGGTCAAGGATATCATTATGGAAATTATGAATGATGCCGGGCTTATTTTAGATCGTTTAAACAGGCAGGTGATAAATTAAAATATGAACACGGCATTTGTTTTTCCCGGTCAAGGTTCCCAATACGTCGGTATGGGCAGGGAAATGTATCTTAATTATCCTGAGGCGGCTTCCGTATTTAAACGGGCGGATGCAGCCCTCGGTTTTTCAATTTCCCGGCTTTGCTTTGAAGGCCCGGAGGAAGAGTTGCAAAAGACTGTTAATACCCAGCCGGCGGTGCTGACTACCAGTCTGGCCTGCCTGGAGGTGTTTAAAAAAGCGGGGGGAACTGTTCCGTCTGCCGTAGCCGGTCACAGCCTGGGTGAGTACACAGCCCTGGTGGCGGCCGGGTCGCTTGCCTTTGAGGATGCGCTTCGCGTGGTGCGCAAGCGGGGAGAATACATGCAGGAGGCGGTTCCCCTGGGGGCCGGCGGTATGGCTGCGGTCATGGGGTTGTCGGCAAAGGAGGTAATTTCTATTTGCCGCCGGGCCTCAGCGGTAGGTACCGTTGAGGCGGTAAACTTGAACTGCCCCGGCCAAATTGTGGTTGCCGGTGACCAGGCCGGTATCAACGCTGCCGGTGCCCTGGCGAAAAAAGCCGGTGCCAGGCGTTTCGTCCCGTTGCCGGTGAGTGCTCCTTTTCATTCCCGGTTGATGAAACCGGCCGGTGAAAGGTTGGCCCGGGACCTGAAAAGTATCAATATAGCCGATCCCGGCTTTCCGGTGGTTACCAACGTGGACGCGGATTTTGTCCATACCGGTTCCGGGGTAAGGCATGCTTTAATCCGGCAGGTCTACAGCCCCGTCAGGTGGGAGGAAAGCATCCGCCTGCTTAATGCTGCGGGAATTAATACTTTTATTGAAATCGGGCCCGGTAAAGTACTGAGCGGTTTAATTAAAAAGATTTGCCGCACCGCAACCATATATCACATTGAAGATGAAAAGTCCTTGGAAAAAAACCTTGCACTTATGAAGGAGGTTGGCTAAAATGGATTTTGACGGTAAAATTGCCATCGTCACCGGTGCTTCCAGAGGTATCGGGAGTGCTATAGCACTGGCCCTGGCTAAAAGCGGGGCGGGGGTAGTGATAAATTACGCCTCCCGGCACAGCGCCGCCGGGGAAGTGGCGGAAGCCGTCAAGAATGCCGGAGGCCGGGCACTGGTTTACAAGTCCGATGTGGCTGACCCGGGTGAGGCCGAAGCTTTGGTCAATGCAGCGGTAGCCGAATTCGGCAGGATTGACATTCTGGTCAATAACGCCGGAATTACCAGGGATAATCTAATATTACGGATGAAAGACAATGACTGGGACGAGGTAATGGCAATAAACCTGAAAGGAGTTTTTAACTGTACCAGGGCTGCTGTCCGGCATATGGTTAAAAACCGCTACGGGAGAATTGTCAATATCAGTTCGGTAGTAGCTTTAACGGGAAATTCCGGACAGGTTAATTATTGTGCCGCCAAAGCCGGGTTAATTGGTTTTTCCAAGGCTGCGGCCAAGGAGGTCGGTGCCCGTAATATTACCGTAAACGTGGTGGCCCCCGGTTTTATTACCACCGAGATGACCGCCGGCCTGCCGGAAAAAGTAAAAGCGCACATGTTGGCGCAGATTCCTTTGAAAAAGTTTGGCAGTCCTGAAGATGTGGCTGGTATGGTCGCCTTTCTTGCTTCAGATGCTGCCGCTTATATAACGGGTCAAACTTTTGTTGTAGATGGCGGAATGTCGTGCTTTTAGAAGGATACCGGTAAAGTTACGCAAAGGGGGTGAATGGTAATTATGGCTATAATTGATAAGGTGAAGTCGATTATTGTTGAACAGTTAGGGGTTGAAGAAGAGGAAGTTAAAATGGAGGCATCATTTGTAGATGATCTGGGTGCCGATTCTTTAGATATCGTAGAACTCGTCATGGCCCTGGAAGAAGAGTTTGACCTGGAAATTCCCGACGAAGATGCGGAAAAGATTAGCACGGTCGGTGAAGCTGTCAAGTATATTCAGGAGCACCAATAAAATTTTGAGATCTAGTCCCGGGGGAAACCGCGGGGCTTTTTTGAGAGGGAGGAGCAAATTTTGCAAAAACGGGTAGTCATTACCGGTCTTGGTATCATTTCCCCCGTGGGTATTGGAAGGGAGCAGTTCTGGTCTGCATTGACCGGCGGGGTTTCCGGGATCAAGGCGGTAACCAGGTTTGACCCCGAAAAATTCAGTACTAAAATTGCGGGTGAAGTGGTCGATTTCGATCCGTTGTTTTATTTTGAAAAAAAAGATGCCCGGCGAATGGACCGTTTTACCCAGTTTGCAGTAGCAGCTACGGGTATGGCGCTCAAGGACGCTGAACTGGACCTTGAAAAGGAGGACCGGGACCGGGTAGGAGTAATCCTCGGCTCCGGTATCGGCGGTATCGAGACTTTGGAAAACCAGGCCGCGGTGTTGGACAAGAGGGGCCCCGGGCGGGTCAGTCCGATTTTTGTACCCATGATGATTGCTAATATGGGAGCGGCACAAATAGCGATAAATTACCGCCTGCACGGGCCGAACCTGACCTGTGTCACCGCCTGTGCCTCCAGTACAAATGCCGTGGGTGACGCCTTCAAGCTGCTGCAGTCGGGTAAAGCCGATGTGATCATTACAGGAGGTGCGGAAGCGCCGATTACGCCTCTGGCTATGGCCGGATTTTGTTCCATGAAGGCGATGTCGACCAGGAACGAAGAGCCTGAAAGAGCCAGCCGGCCCTTTGATGCCGGCAGGGACGGGTTTATTGTGGGCGAGGGTGCGGCAATACTGGTGTTGGAAACTCTGGAACACGCCGTTAAGCGGGGTGCGTGGATTTATGCGGAAGTTGACGGCTATGCCAGTACCTGTGATGCTTATCATATCACCGCTCCCGACCCGGAAGGACACGGAGCGGCAAATTCCATGAAACAGGCACTTGCCGATGCAGAAATGGATCCCGACGCGGTTAACTATATCAACGCCCATGCCACTTCAACATCTCTGGGTGATAAAGCTGAAGTTACTGCGGTTAAAAAAATATTCGGCAAGCACGCCTATGAATTAGCAATAAGTTCTACCAAGTCCATGACCGGACATTTGCTGGGTGCAGCCGGCGGCTTGGAAGCCATAGTTTCGGTCCTGGTTATTTCCAGGGGGGTAATTCCGCCTACGGTTAACTATGAAGAGCCCGAACCGGAATGCGATCTGGATTTTGTTCCTAACGTTGCCAGAAAAGCCGGTGTTAATGTGGCGCTGTCAAACTCTTTTGGTTTTGGCGGTCATAATGCCACGCTGATATTTAAAAAATTCAGCTCCAGTTAAATATATTGATTAATTCTGATTTATAATTTAAAGACCGGTCTAATTTTTAAATTGCAGCTGATCTATATAAATTTTCGCGTTTAGTAAAAAATGAACCGGGTGATCAAAGTGTTTAAAAACAAAGACGGTGTGGAGCGCCTGAAGAAAAATTTAGGTTTTAACTGGTATGACGAAAATTTATTGCATCAGGCGCTTACGCACAGTTCATATACTTATGAAAAACGTTCGTTGGGAGTCAACAACCAGCGACTGGAATTTTTAGGAGATGCTGTTCTGGAATTGGCAATCAGCGATTATTTATACCACCGGTATCCGGAATGGGACGAAGGGGAACTAACCAAAAAGCGGGCTGCAGTAGTTTGTGAACCGTCCCTGGTCAGGGCGGCCAGAAAATTGCAATTGGGTTCCTGCCTTAAAATAAGTAGAGGCGAAGAAAAATCCGGGGGCAGGGAACGCCCGTCTATTCTGGCCGATGCTTTTGAAGCCCTGCTGGGGGCGGTATACCTGGACCAGGGACAGGCCGTTGCCGGAAAGCTGGCTCTTTTTTATTTGCAACCGGTATTGCAGGATATCCTGGAAGGACGGCTCGAACAGGACTATAAGACCGAGTTGCAGGAAATTGTTCAGCAGTGCGGCAGCGTAAAGGTAAAATATGCGATCATAGAAGAAGCGGGACCAGACCATGATAAAATTTTTACCGCCGGAGTATATTACCAGGGTATCATGCTGGGCAGGGGTACCGGGGGGTCTAAAAAAGACGCTGAACAACAGGCGGCCAAGGCGGCCCTGAAAGAGAAAAACAAAATAAGTATTTCAAGGTAACCGTAATAAAAAAACGTTCCGGGTCCTTATCATGGGATTAATCATATTAGCAGGAGGTTTAAAGTATGCCATGGGTATTTTTAATCGTTTAAAAGATAGACTAACCAAGACCCGTCAGGGTTTGTGCGAAAAAATGGACCATTTAATTTGCCGCCGCAAGTTAGACGAAGATTTTTACGAAGAGCTGGAAGATATTCTGGTCCAGGCGGATGTAGGGGTGAATACCGCTCTGGACCTGGTGGAGAAGGTAAAGAACACGGTTCGGGAGAGGCGGGTGGACGATGCCGGGGAATTAAAACCCATACTTAAGGAACATATCAAAAATTTACTTGGTGACAGTGTGGCATTGCTCAACTCCAGTCCCGCGCCGCCTACGGTTGTCACGGTAATCGGGGTCAACGGGGTCGGTAAAACCACGACCATCGGTAAACTGGCGCACCTTTACAAATCGGAGGGCAAAAAGGTTATCTTAGGTGCCGCCGATACCTTCCGCGCGGCAGCGATTGACCAGCTGGAAATTTGGGCCCAGCGGGTAGGAGTGGATTTAATCAGGCACCGGGAAGGGGCCGACCCTGCGGCGGTAGCTTACGATTCCCTGCAGGCTGCCAAAGCCCGCCAGGCCGACGTTTTAATTTTAGATACCGCCGGCAGACTGCACACAAAAAACAATTTGATGGAAGAGTTGAAAAAGATCGGAAGGGTGCTGGCCCGTGAAATGCCCGGAGCTCCTCACGAGGTGCTTCTGGTGCTGGATGCCACTACCGGACAGAACGCCGTCAACCAGGCCAGGTTCTTCGGCGAGACCGCCGGTGTGACCGGTATCGTCCTGGCCAAGCTGGACGGCAGCGCCAAGGGCGGGGTAGTAATAGCAGTGCGGCAGGCCCTGGACCTACCGGTAAAACTAATCGGGATCGGGGAGGAGCTTGACGACCTCCGTATATTTGATGCCGGGGAGTTTGTCGAAGCCCTGTTTGCATAAATTAATATTAAATACACTCCAATGGCTGTAAAGCCATTTTTTTATTGTTTAAGCAATATTGCGAGAACCCCCACACAACAAATTCGCCTTTACGCAACCTGTGGACTTACAACGCGGCTCATGTTCGCCCCTTAAAATTGTCCGAGCCTTTTTTTATAAATAATTTTTAGGAAGGGAAAGTTAAGCGCAAGATTGGTTATCGAGCAAATTATACGAATATTGAGATAGGCGGTGTTTGAATGCCGGTATGCCCTTTGTGCAACGGCCTGCTCCCGGTGCGAAAAAAATGTCCGGTTTGCCGGGGTGCAATGATTGACGCCGGATTGCTGCAGGACTATTACGATAACTACAGTGCCTATTTGGATCAGGATCTTTACCGGGACGGGTACCGGTCCTCGGATCAAGATCATTGTGTGCATCTTTTGGCCTGTCCCCGCTGCCACTTTGATCTGACCCTGGTAATAGACAAAAATAATTCATTTATATGATTTGACAGGAATAAATGCTTAAAAAGCGAATATTTAGGAAAAGATTAACGTTTTTTATCACTGAACGTAAAAATGCAAGGAGGCTGAAAAGTCAGTGGAGGTTAAAATTGCGGTTATCGGCGGCACCGGGGTTTATGACCCTAACATACTAAGCAATTTAAGTGATGAAACGGTTGTCACTCCTTACGGAGATGTTAACCTTAAAATCGGCAGCTACCGGGATAAGCCCGTGGCTTTTTTAAATCGTCACGGGATGGAACATTCCATACCGCCGCACCTGGTTAATTACCGGGCCAATATTGATGCTTTAAAGAAACTGGGGGTGAAGAACGTTTTGGCCACGGGGGCGGTGGGTTCGTTAAATCCCGCCATGCAGCCCGGTCATTTTGTTTTTGTCGATCAGTTTATAGATTTTACCAAGGGTCGCAAACAGACTTTTTTTGAAGGCGGTGCATCCGGGGTGGTGCATATCGACCTCACTGAACCGTATTGTTCCGGTTTAAGGGAAATTCTTTCCCGGGCGGCCAGAAGCCTGGGTCTTTCCGCACACCCGGCGGGTACTTACGTTTGCTGCGAGGGGCCGCGTTTCGAAACCGCCGCCGAAATTAAAATGTACCGTTTGCTGGGAGGAGATTTGGTGGGTATGACCGGGGTACCCGAGGTTCCCCTGGCCCGGGAGGCGGAAATGTGTTATACCACTATTGCCATGGTGACCAATTACGCGGCCGGGATTTCTCCCACCCGTCTCACGCACCGGGAGGTCCTGGATATGATGGCGCAGAACAGTGAAAATATTAGGAAGCTGGTAATGCAAGCCATTGCCTGGATCGAACGGGACCGTTCGTGTACCTGCCACCGCTCGATCCAATAAATTAGGAGGTATTTTGTTTTGGAAACGATGCGTTGGAAGGAGGATGGCCGGCTGGAATTACTGGATCAGACCGGACTTCCGCACGAGGTGGGATATTTAACCTGTTCGAATTACCGGGAGGTGGCCGGTGCCATCAAAAGCCTTGCGGTCAGGGGTGCCCCCGCCATCGGAGCAGCGGCTGCATACGGGCTGGTCCTGGCGGCAAAGGCCGTAAAGGAACTCACCAGAGAAGAATTTTTGCTCAGGTTGGAAGCGGCGGCCGGTGAGCTTGCGGCCACCAGGCCGACGGCGGTTAATTTACGGTGGGCGCTGGACCGGTTGTTGCAAAGATTGCGTTCTAATCCCAGTCAAGAGGTGCCGGTACTGAAAGCTGCGCTGTTGGAAGAGGCCCATGCCGTTTTCCGGGAAGATGTGGCGGGCAATGTTAAAATCGGTAGTTACGGTAAGGAACTGATTCCTTTCGGGGCGCGTATTTTAACCCACTGTAATGCCGGTGCCCTGGCCACGGCCGGCTACGGCACCGCTTTGGGGATTATCCGGGCGGCTCACGGGGCGGGTAAAAAGGTAGCCGTTTATGCCGGTGAGACCAGGCCGTTATTACAGGGGGCCAGGCTTACCGTCTGGGAACTGGTGCGGGAAGGAATTCCGGTAACCTTGATCACTGATAATATGGCCGGATATTTAATGGCCAGGGAGAGAGTTGACCTGGTGCTTGTGGGTGCTGACCGTATTGCGGCCAACGGTGACGTGGCTAATAAAATCGGCACTTACAGCCTGGCGGTGCTGGCCCGGAAGCACGGCCTGCCTTTTTACGTGGCGGCTCCGTTTTCAACGGTGGATCTGAAGCTTGCTTCCGGAGCGGAGATTCCCATTGAAGAACGGGCGCCCAATGAGGTGACGCATCTGGGTGGGCAGCCGCTGGCTCCGGAAGGAGTACGGGTGTGGAACCCGGCTTTTGATGTTACTCCCCACCGTCTGGTTTCTGCCGTGATCACTGACCGGGGAGTGGTGTGCCCGCCCTACCAGGAAAATTTGAAAAAAGTGGCGGGAGAATAAGATTCAGGAGGTTTTTAGAAGTTGAGCAATTATGTGGTGCGGGACCTCAGCCTGGCCCCCGGGGGGCGGCTTAAAATAGCATGGGTGCGCGAGCATATGCCGGTTTTAAAATCCGTCAGAAAGGAGTTCGAACGGGACCGGCCTTTTGCCGGGATGCGGGTAGCTCTATCCATCCACCTGGAAGCCAAGACGGCTTACCTGGCCGAAGTGATCCGGGCCGGCGGCGCGGAAGTGGCCATTACCGGTTCCAATCCCCTGTCAACCCAGGATGATGTTGCCGCCGCCCTGGCTGCTGCCGGAATGAAGGTTTACGCGTGGTATGACGCCACGGACCGGGAGTACCGGGAACACCTCCTTCAAGTACTGGATACCAGCCCGCAGTTGGTCATTGATGACGGTGGGGACCTGGTTAACTTGCTGCATACGGAACGTAAGGACCAGGCTGGTGAGGTCACCGGTGGGTGTGAAGAAACCACCACCGGTGTGTTGCGTTTGGAAGCCATGGACCGCAAGGGTATACTTTTATTCCCCATGCTGGCGGTAAATAATGCTTTCTGCAAATATCTTTTTGACAACCGTTACGGGACCGGCGAATCGGCCTGGTCCGGGATTATGAGAACCACCAATCTGGTCGTGGCCGGAAAAACCGTGGTGGTGCTGGGTTACGGCTGGTGCGGTAAGGGAGTGGCCATGCGGGCCAGGGGCCTGGGGGCAAGAGTCATCATCTGCGAGGTGGACCCGGTCAAGGCGGTGGAAGCATGCATGGACGGCTACCAGGTAATGAACAGTGAACAGGCTGCGGCGGAAGGAGATATGTTTGTGACGGTCACGGGATGTAAAGATGTCCTGTGCCGGAAACATTTTCTGCAAATGAAGGACGGTGCTGTACTGGCCAATGCGGGCCATTTTGATGTTGAGATTAATAAAAACGATCTGTTCGGTTTGGCTGTAGACCGCCGGGTGGTGCGTAGGAATATCGAGCGTTTCATTTTGCCGGGCAGCCGTAAAATCTACCTGCTGGCCGAAGGGAGATTGGTTAATCTGGCCGCTGGTGACGGTCATCCCGCCGAGATAATGGATATGTCCTTTGCCGTACAGGCTCTTTCAGCCAGGTATATCCGGGAAAATGCCGCAAGTCTGGACAAAAGGCTGTACCAGGTACCGGCGCAAATAGACCGCCGGGTAGCCCGCATGAAGTTGGTCTCACTTGGTATTGACCTGGACACGCTTTCGGAAGAGCAGTCGGCATATATCAACGACTGGCGGTCTTAACCGGAATGCCGTGGTCTTGGTTCCAAAAGAAAGGGGAGGCTTATGAGCGAGATATTAATTCAGGGTCCCGCGGTAATTACCATGGAAGGGTCCGGCGTAATTTATGAAGACGGTGAAATTGCTGTGTCCGGGGACAGTATTGTTTCTGCCGGGCCGCGCGGTTCCGCGCCGGAAGGGTTTGTGGCGCAAAAGGTGATTGACGGGAGCGGCATGGTGGCCTTGCCCGGCTTGGTCAACTGTCATACCCATGCTGCCATGACCTTATTACGCGGCTATGCCGATGATCTGCCTTTAATGCAGTGGTTAAACGAAAAAATCTGGCCGGTGGAAGGCAGGCTGCAGCCGGAGGATGTTTATTGGGGGACCCTGCTCTGCTGTCTTGAGATGATCAAATCAGGCACCACTGCTTTTGCCGACATGTATTTTGAGATGGACCAGGTGGCACGTGCCGTGGAGCAAAGCGGTATGCGGGCCAGCCTGGCGCGTGGTATGGTCGGAGCGGGTCCGGATGCCCAAAAGGCTATTGACGAGAGTTTAAGTTTGGTCCGGGAATGGAATGGCGCGGCCGGAGGCAGGATTAAGGTTATGTTCGGTCCCCACGCTCCCTATACCTGTCCACCGGAATACTTGCGGCAGGTAACCGGGCTGGCCGCGGACCATAAGGTGGGCATTCATATTCACGTGGCGGAAACCAGAGACGAATTAGAACAAATCTACGCCAATTACCACATGTCACCGGTAAAACACTTGCAGGCTACCGGTCTTTTCGAAGTCCCGGTTTTGGCCGCCCACTGCGTATACGTTGATGAGGAAGATATAGAGGTTCTAGCTGCAGAAAAAGTAAGGGTGGCGCATTGCCCGGAAAGCAATATGAAACTGGCCAGCGGCATTTCCCCCGTAACCGGGTTATTAAAAGCAGGAGTGCAGGTGGGGTTGGGTACCGACGGGGCGGCCAGCAATAATAATTTGGATTTGTTGGAGGAAATGCGTACTGCGGCGCTGCTGCAAAAGGTAAATTCCGGTGACCCCGTGGTGCTGCCGGCTTATGAAGCATTGCAGATGGCTACCTGCAAAGGCGCGCAGGTTTTGGGGCTGTCTGAAGTAGGGCAACTGAAGGCGGGAATGAAGGCGGACGTGATCCTGGTGAATTACCGGTGTCCCCACCACTGCCCCCGGCACGACCTGGTGGCCAATCTGGTTTATGCCGCCCACTCTGCCGATGTGGAAACCGTAATCATTAATGGTACGGTGGTTATGGAAGACAGAAGGGTATTGACCATGGACGAAGAGAAAATTATGACCGCCGCCCGGCAATGTGCCCTGCAATTGGTCGGTAAAAAATGAGCTATTTTTTTATAAACGATTTAAGTACGGTTTTTGCCCCGGATGCGGCCATGCTGAAAAAACTTTTATGCTCTGCAAACACCTGCTCCAGAGCCTGCAAAAGAGTGTCGATTTGTTCCGGGGTGACATTTAGAGGCGGTTCCAGGCGGATCACGTTAGGGTTGTTCAGGGTGTAGGCAGTAATGATCCGGTGTTTGTTAAGTAATTCCCCCGCTACCATACTGCCGGTGTATTCCTCTGAAAATTTATTGACGAGGCCGAAGGATGCTTTGGAGGCTAAACCTCCGGGCTGGTTGAATTCAACACCCACCATCAGGCCGCAACCGCGCACTTCTTTGACCAGTGAATATTTATCTTTCAGTTTATAAAGTCCGGTCAATAATTGCCGGCCAGTTTCCCAAGCCCGGCCGGGAAGGTTTTCTTCAAAAGTCACTTCCAGCGCTGCTATGGCTGCCGCTGCCGCCATGGTGTTACCCCCGAAAGTAGAAGTGTGTAAAAGCGCTCTTTCCATATTGCCGTAGGCTTTTTTCCAGATTTCGTCGGTGGTGATGTAGGCTCCGATTGGCATCACCCCGCCGCCCAATGATTTGGCCAGGCACATGATATCCGGGGTTACCCCTTCGTGCTCGCAGGCGAACATTTTACCGGTACGTCCCAGTCCGGTCTGAATTTCGTCCATTATCAACAAGGTGCCGTATTTTGAGCATATCTCCCGCACGCCGGACAGGTAACCGGGAGGCGGGATGATTATTCCTCCTTCTCCTTGAATAGGTTCAACGATGAAGGCGGCAATGTTTTCGCTTTTTAAGGTGCTTTCCAGGGAGTCCAGGCGGCCGTATGGAATGGATAAACAATCCGGCAGCAGGGGCTGAAAATATTTACGGTACTTGTCCCGTCCGGTTACCGAGAGTGCGCCCATGGTTTTACCATGAAAGGAATTTTCACAGTAGACCAAACCCCGGCGCCCGGTTGCTGCCCGCGCCAGCTTTAAAGCTCCTTCCACGGCTTCCGCGCCGCTGTTGCCGAAGAAGGAACGCTGCAGCCCGCCGGGAGTTGCCGCGGCCAGGTTTTTGGCCAGAGCGCCGGCCAGGGTACCGAGGGATGCCTGGAGCAAGTTGGGTAACTGTTTAACTTGTTCCAGGGCCGCTATTACCCGCGGGTGGTTGTGCCCCAGGTTCAAGGCCCCGTAAGCACCGAGAAAATCAAGGTGACGGTTGCCTTCGCTGTCCCATAAATTAATCCCTTCGGCCTTGTTAAATTGTTTATCAAAATTTAACATACCCATCATGGCGGCCAGACTGGAATTAACATAATTTTTGTGGTTGTATACTACCTGCTTTCGGCTTTGTTTAATAGCCTCAGAAAGCGGAAGGAATCCGGCAGGCTTGGGACCAAGTTTCAAGCCGGATTTTTTACCGGTGGGATTGTTTTTCAAAATTATAACCTCCGCTGAGCTTATTGTTTACAGTTGATAAAAAGTCGGAATTATGCACAAATTTGTACCCAATTTAATTATAGTTTATTTTCTTGATGCGGTTGAAATAACCTGCAAGTAATTTAAATTTTTATCGCTGCCTTGACATTACAGATTACTTCAAGTAAAATCATGCTGTAAAGTAAAACACCTTTAAAGGCAAGCGGTGAAGGCAGATGTTAGTGCTGGAAAAGTTGGCTTGGATTAATCTGCTTTATGATTTTTACGGCCGCCTTTTAACCGACAGGCAAAAAATGTTCGTTGAATTGTATTACTGTCAAAACCTGTCCCTGGGTGAGATTGCCGCTGAATTTAAGGTTACCAGGCAAGCGGTGTACGATACTTTGAAAAGAACGGAACAGTCACTCACCGGGTACGAGGAAAAATTGGGTCTGGCATTAAAATTCCGTTTGGAAAAAGAAAAACTTTCATCTGCGGTGGCACTGCTTGACGCGGGTCTAAAGACCGGTGAATATAAAAGCATCCGGAAAGCAAGGGATATTTTACAGGAGTTGCTGCATGACCGGGAATATGAATAAGTATCAGGTCATGAAAGGGGGACTACAGTGTGTTTGCCGGATTGACTGAAAGACTGCGGGAAACTTTTAAAAAACTAAAGAATAAGGGTCACCTTACTGAATCTGATGTCAACAGCGCATTAAGAGAAGTGCGGATGGCACTTCTGGAAGCTGATGTGAATTTTAAAGTGGTCAAGGATTTTATTGCCCGGATTAAGGAGAAGGCGGTAGGGCAGGAATTGCTGGCCAGTCTTAATCCTGCCCAACATGTAATAAAAATTGTCCGTGATGAGCTGGCAGAACTTATGGGCGGTGTCAACAGCAAAATCAGCCTGGCTGCCACCCCCCCTACGGTGATTATGATGGTTGGTTTGAACGGTGCCGGTAAAACCACTACCGCCGCCAAACTGGCCGGACTTCTGCGCCAACAGGGTAGAAGTCCTTTGCTGGCGGCGGCGGACATTTACCGGCCGGCGGCTGTTAAACAGCTGCAGGTATTGGGCGACCAGTTGGGGATCCCGGTTTTTAGCGCCGGGGATAAAATGGACCCTGTAGCTATAGGTTTAGCGGCGGTAGAAAGTGCCGGTAAACAGGGCCGGGACATTTTGCTCATTGATACTGCGGGCCGCCAGGAAGTAAATGAAGAGTTGATGGCTGAGCTTGATGCCATGAAGAATGCGCTTCAGCCCCATGAAATATTACTGGTGGTTGATGCCATGACCGGTCAGGCTGCGGTAAATGTTGCGGATACTTTTAATCAGCACCTGGATTTTAACGGTGTAATTCTAACCAAGCTTGACGGTGATACCAGGGGCGGTGCGGCACTGTCCGTGCGGTCAGTTACCGGAAAACCGATTAAATTTGCGGGTGTCGGTGAAAAAATGGATGCCTTGGAATCTTTTCACCCCGACCGGATGGCCGACCGGATATTGGGTATGGGGGACATGCTTACCTTAATTGAAAAGGCTCAGAATAATTTTGATAATGAGCAAATGGTACGCATGCAGAAAAAGATCCGGTCGATGGAATTTACCTTGGATGATTTTTTGGAGCAACTATCGAATGTAAAAAAAATCGGGCCGCTAGAACAGGTTTTGAATATGCTGCCTGGGGTAAAAGGAAGTAAAAAAATAAAGAATTTACAGGTGGACGAAAAAGAACTGGTTTTTTTAGAGGCCATTATTTGCTCCATGACACCGCAAGAGCGGCGTGATCCCGGGCGGGTTCTCAACGGCAGCAGGAAAAGGCGCATTGCCAAGGGCAGTGGTAGACCGGTGCAGGAAGTAAACCGCCTTTTAAAGCAATTTGAACAGACTAAAAAAATGATGAAGCAATTTATGGATTTGGAAAAAAACATAAAAAAAGGCGGCATGCTGCCCAAGATGCCTTACTAGGTTACAGATTAAGACGAGGAGGTGAGACACAAGTATGGCGGTTAAAATTCGTTTGAAAAGAATGGGCGCGAAAAAAGCTCCTTTTTACCGTATTGTGGTAGCTGATTCCCGTTCACCGAGAGACGGCAGGTTTATTGAAGAAATCGGTTTCTATAACCCGCTGAAGAACCCGGCGGTAATTAATATTAATGAAGAGAAAGCCCTGGATTGGTTGCAAAAAGGTGCTCAAATCTCTGATACTGCCAAAGCTTTATTCAAAAAGGCCGGTATTCTGAAGAAAAATACTGTTGAGGGTCCGGTAGATTAGGGGGGCTGCTGTATGAAAGAACTGGTAGAAATTCTGGCCAAGGCTCTCGTTGACCAGCCGGAAAAGGTTAAGGTTGATACGATTGACAAGGAAAGATCCGTGATCATAGAATTAAGGGTAGCCCAAGAGGACATGGGCAAAGTAATCGGCAAGCAGGGGCGTATTGCCAAGGCGATACGCTCGGTGGTCAAGGCGGCAGCCGTCAGGCAAAAGAAGAAGGTCGTGGTGGAAATCGTTTAAAGTAACGGAAAATCAGGAATGCTATTGGTGGAGATGCCTGTCGCGATGGTTGATGAAAATATTACTAATGGATTTATTACTATTGGTAAAATATTAAAACACCAGGGTCATAAAGGGGCCGTACGCGTCTTGCCGTTGACGGATTATCCGGAACGGTTTGAAAAAATGAACCGGGTCAAGGTTTCTGTCGGGGGCTCCAGACAGGAATTCAATATTGAACATGCCTACCGGCAAAAGAATTTTATTGTTGTCAAATTTAGAGAAGTGGCGAATATGAAAGCAGCAGAAGAACTCAAGGGAGGGCTACTGGAAGTTACCCGTGAAGAATTGGTTCCTCTAGCTGAAGACCGCTTTTATATTTTTGATATTGTCGGTTTGAAGGTGTATGCTCAAGACGGAAAATTACTGGGTGCAATCGAAGAAGTACTTCAGACCGGGGCCAACGATGTTTATGTGGTGGCAACGGGCGGTAAGCCGCTTTTAATACCGGCTTTAAAGCAGGTGGTCAGGGAAATCGACTTGCCTGGAAGAAAGATGGTTGTGGTAGTGCCGGAAGGACTGGCAAAATTATGAACCCCGTCAAAACGATAAGTATTGATATATTGACGCTTTTTCCGGAGATGTTTGCCGGGCCGTTTTCAAATAGCATCCTGCATAGGGCGCAGGAAAGCGGATTAATAGATATTAATTTGATTAATATCCGTGATTTTTCGGCTAATAAGCATCACACGGTGGACGACGCGCCGTATGGGGGCGGTGCAGGGATGGTCATGGGGCCGGAAGCATTATTTGGAGCGGTGGAACATGTTTTAGCAAAAAGAAACCAGATATCGGGCCGGGTGGTGCTGATGTGTCCCCAGGGCAAACCTTTTAACCAGAAGCTGGCAGGTGAAATGGCCCGGGAAAATAACCTGGTACTGATTTGCGGTCATTATGAAGGTGTGGACGAGCGGGTGCGTAAAAAATTGGTGACCGATGAAATTTCTATTGGTGATTACGTCCTCACCGGTGGAGAGGTTCCGGCCATGGTGGTGGTGGATGCAGTAGCACGGCTGGTCCCCGGTGTTTTGGGAGAAGCCGCCTCGCCTGTGGAAGATTCGTTTTGTGATGGTTTGCTGGAGTATCCTCATTATACCAGGCCCAGGGAATACCGCGGGATGGAAGTCCCCCAAATATTATTGAGCGGTCACCATGAGGAGATCCGGAAATGGAGGAGGCGGCAGTCCTTGCTGCGCACCTTGGAACGCCGCCCGGAGCTATTAATTACCGCGGATTTAACTTCTGCAGATAGAGAAATCCTGAAAAAAATAAAATCCGACCTCCACAGGTTGGATTTGGATTAGCTTAAAATATTCTTGTCATGATTTATTTTATATGCTAAAATTTAATTTATTGAGTGTAAAAAAGAGGTAGGATAGCCTGGAAACATGTATGGGAAGGAGGGAATCTTTAAATGAATCTCATTCAATCATTGGAACAAGAACAGACCAAGAAAAATGTGGTTAGTTTTAATCCCGGCGACACGGTTAGGGTTCACGTAAAGGTTGTTGAAGGCAGCCGGGAAAGGATACAGGTTTTTGAAGGCGCGGTGATCAGGCGCAGGGGCAGTGGCCTCGGTGAAACCTTTACGGTAAGAAGAGTATCATACGGAGTGGGAGTGGAAAGAACTTTTCCCCTGCACTCTCCAAAATATGAACGGATTGATGTGGTAAGAAGGGGCCGGGTACGCAGGGCGAGATTGTATTATCTGCGCGGCCTGCGCGGTAAAGCTGCACGCATTCAGGTTAAGAGATAGTAACGGGGACTGGGCTTACTACAGTCCCTTTTTGCTTTTTCGGGTTCAAGCGGCAAGCAGGCAGCGGAATAGGAGGCATTAAAGTGGAGCAAGAAGGTCCGAAAGAAGCACCGGTAACCAAAAAGGACCGTTCCGTATTCAGCGAAATATTTCAATCAGTAGCCATAGCGGTTCTCCTAGCGGTAGTGATCAGGTTGTTTATTCTGGAACCTTTTTTTATCCCGTCCGGTTCCATGGAACCCACCTTAAAGGAAAACGACCGGATTCTGGTAAGTAAACTTAATTATTATTTTGAAGAACCGGAACGTGGCGATGTGGTTGTTTTTAAATACCCGCGGGATACCAGCCGGAACTTTGTGAAAAGAGTGGTGGCGGTGGGAGGCGAGACTTTGACCATCAGGAACAGCGATTTATATATTGATGGTAACGCGGTTCCGGAGATATACCTGCCGCCCGGGTTAAAGTTTGACGATTACGGTCCCGTGGAGGTACCGGAGGAGAGTTATTTTGTGATGGGTGATAACCGCAATAACAGCGACGATAGCAGGGTATGGGGTTTTTTACCGGAGGACTTAATCATCGGAAAAGCCATCACCATCTACTGGCCGCCCGGGCGTGCCGGCATAGTGCATTAGGTGCTGTCACATGGATATTAACTGGTACCCCGGCCATATGGCCAAGGCCAAACGCCTGGTGAAAGAAAATCTCAAGCTGGTGGACATCGTAATCGAAGTATTGGATGCCAGGATACCCGCCAGCAGCCGCAATCCGGACATTGGCAGTATTACGGGGCAAATACCGGGACTGGTAATATTAAACAAGTGCGACTTGGCCAATCCGGCAGTGACTGCGCTTTGGAAGAGAGTTTATTCAGCAGAGGGCCATAAAGCGGTTGCCGTGGACTCGACAAGCAGCCGGGGTATACGTGAAATCCCGGTCATAATCCGGCGGATGGCGCAACCCAAAATGAAACACCTGGTTGCTTCCGGCCGGCGGTCCCGGCCTGTAAGGTGCATGGTGCTCGGGATACCTAATGTGGGCAAATCTCTTTTCATTAATAAATTAGTGGGCCGGCGGGTTACCAGAACGGGGGAAAAGCCCGGCTTAACGCGCGGACAGCAGTGGATCCGGGTGGCGGAGCAAATCGAGCTTCTGGATACACCCGGCATACTCTGGCCGAAGCTGGATGATCCGGAAACAGCCTTTCGACTGGCAGTTACCGGGGCTATTAAAGAAGAGATTTTTGACCCGGTTGAGATTGCCGGAAAGCTTTTGTCCCGGCTGGTGGCTGTTGACGCTGATTTGGTTGGGAAACGATACCGGCTTGAATGTTTACCCGGAGAACCGGGTGCCTTGCTTGAGGCGATCGGGGCTAAAAGAGGTTTATTTGTAACGGGCGGATACGTGGATAATCTGAAATCTGCCAGGCTTGTTATAAAGGAATTTCGGGAGGGTAAGCTGGGGCGGCATACGCTTGACGAGCCAGGTTTTTAATAATTAATTTAAATATTTTATTGTTGCAGGAATTTTGCCTGGCAGCGGAGAAATTTTTATTATAAATTATATGAACCGGTTATATGGTAATGGGGAGGTGGGGTTCTTGCCCAGTCTGGGGATGCCTGAATTAATACTGATTTTGGTTCTGGCGCTGGTGATCTTTGGACCGAACAAATTGCCTGAAGTAGGGAAGTCTCTAGGACGAACTATAAATGAGTTTAGAAGGGCTTCAGTGAACAGTTTTAGTGAAATAAATGATACCGTCGATGAGGTTAAGAAAACAGCTGACGAGGCAACTAAAGAAGTGAAAGAAATTAAGGAAGAAGTACAGCAGACGGCTAAAAATGTAGTACAAACTAAATAAAATAAGTTACCAGCAGTGCCGGTAAGTAATTATAATATATTACATGACAAAAAATAAAGCCCGGGGAATTAATGTTATCCCCCGGTTTTATTTTTTGTCATTTTTCTATATTTTTGGATGCTTTTTTGAGTGCTACGCATGGAATCCCGTGCCGAAGGGCTTGCCACTGTGTGACACATGTTCTTCCTTGGGCAAAATCGGGAAGTTTTCCACCACGAAACAGTAAATCAGAACCAAGGCACTCCACATACCGATAGTAATCAACCATTCCCAGATACTGGGAAAATAACTCCCGCCAACGCTTTTAGCCATACCGGTAAACACAACGTTCATGCGGTTGAATACCACGCCGACCACTACCAGAATGGAAGCGGTTAAAACTCCCGACAGTTTATTCCGGATGGACGGAGTAGCATACATGAAAATTGGTAGCAATACGAAAACAATCATTTCGATTAGGAACATGTTGCTTTCATAAGACCCGTTGAATGCCATGCCAAATACGCCGCGGTAAGCAAGATCACCCATTTTTACAATGAAGTAAATGATCAGCATCCACAAGGTGACTTTCGTCAGGCTGGAGTATAGATCTGTCTCAGGTTCGCGTTTATAAGTCCTGGCTGCCAGCGTTCCTTCAATAGTAACCATGGCCGGACCAAGGAAGAATGCGGACCAGACAAAGAAAAACGGTATGATCATGGACCACCACAGGGGATATAGCTTGTCGACGGCAACGATGTAAAGAGAGCCGAGCGAGGATTGGTGCAGGGTCGGCAGGACAATACCGATAATTAAAAGCGGTGTCATGAGTACACCGAGTATTTTTTTCAAAGAGGGACAATGTACCCGCTCGAAAAAAATGTCGCCGAACTCCAGGATTTGTATCGTTGTGTAAAGTGCAATGCACCAGAATACTTCGAACAAAACGGAGTGATAACCCCAGTAGAAGAAAGGCCTCCAGAAGTTAAACCATCTACCGATGTCGAGGAACAGGCTGACCAGGGCAATGATATATCCAATAAGCGAAGTCAACAGTGCCGCCCGGACAATCGGCAGGTATTTATCCTTGTGCAGTACTTGAACAATTAAAGCGGTACTGAAACCGCCGCCGGCCAGGGCAATGCCGCAGAGCAGGTCAAACCCGATCCACAAGCCCCAGGGCCACTCGTCGCTCAGGTTGGTTACCGCGCCCAAACCGTAAACAAAACGGTACAGCGCAGCTGCAGCAGCAATTAATACAAAAAGAATCAAAATCATCCTGAACGGGGTTATTTTAAACCGCCATTTTCTATCATTTTGCATGCAATCTCACCTCCATACCATTTTATTCCTTCTCAACGGGAGCAAACATTTCTTCTTCGTTATGCACCTCGGCACGCCGTTTGGTATAAGCGCGCAGCGCGGTCAAAACTGCACCCCAACCGAAAAAGATGAACGGGGTCCACTTAAGCACATCCCAAGTGTAAGAAGGTATGGATTTTTGTGAAACGTCTTCTTTGAAACCAATTTGTTCGAAGGGAACGTCGGAAATATACATCCACGACGTGCCGCCGTATTCTTTCTCCCCGTAGATTTTCTTGTAGTAGTTAGGATTGCTGTCGATTCTTTTCCTGGCTTCCGCCAGCAATTCTTCCCTGTCGCCGAATTGTAAGGCACCGGTAGGACAGGCGGTTACGCACGCCGGCTCAAGACCTTCCTGCAACCGCTCATAGCAGAATTTGCATTTTTGGACGTAAGGGAAGGCTTTCTCCCATTGAAATTTAGGTACGTCGAAGGGGCAGGCAATCATGCAGTAGCGGCAACCCACGCAATAATCTTTGTTCAATACGGTGGGCTTGTATATTACCGCACCTTCTTGAGTCTTAACAAAAGCATGCGTAAAACAGGCTGATTCACAGGCAGGCTCATTGCAGTGCATGCACTGTTTTTTTACAAAGCGCCATTTGACCTGGTCGTCTTCCTCAATTACGTAGGAGTTGACCACGGTCCAGGTATCAGCATCCATTTTTCCGGGGCTGTCCCAAGTATTGCTGAAGGTCGTTTTTTTAGCGGGCAGGTCGTTCCATGTCTTGCATGCCACCATACAGCTCCGGCAACCAATGCACCTGGTAACATCTACTAATACACCTTTTGACATCATTTCACACCTCCATTTACCGCTTATTTCCGCTCGAGACTAATGGCAAAAACCTTAAGCTTTTCTCACATTGCATAGAAAAGCTTTGTATTCGGGAATCCTGGTATTGGGGTCCCCGACATAAGGAGTTAAGTCGTTTGCCGTGCTGCCGGGAGCCAAACTCTGGTAGCCCCAGTGCCAGGGCAGACCCACTATTTCGACATTCGAACCGTTTACTTTCAGCGGTTTAATTATCGGCAGAACACAAGCTTTACATTTTATTTCACCACGTGCCGAGCTTACTAACACCTCATCACCCATGTTTATTCCCAACTTGATTGCCAGGCCCGGTGATATTTCACAGAACATTTCCGGCATTAATTCCGTCAAATTAGGACAGTTCCTGGTCACCGCGCCGCTTTGATAATGCTCGATCAAGCGGTGTGTGGTAGCGACATACGGGAAATCCGGACTGGAAGCATGCGCGAACTTGGCAAAATCCCCTTTAAACTTGGCAGCCAAGGGATTATTCTGCTGTTTGCTCATGATGTTTTGCACCGGGCTTTCCAGGGGTTCATAGTGTTCCGGTAAAGGCCCGTCCACCATGCCGACAGGTGCATAAACGCGCCCCACTTGCTCGGCGGTCATGATGAAGGGAGTGGCGGCCGATACTTGCGGCGGTATAGGTTGATCTCCCGATTTGTAACCAAAATCCGGCACGTCGTTATTGATCCATTTGCTTCCGTCCCAGGTCACCAGGGTTCTTTGCGGATCCCACGGTTTGCCGGACGGGTCGGCCGAGCAGCGGTTGTAAACAATCCGCCGGTTTAAGGGCCAGGCGAACGACCAGTTCGGGAAAAGCCCCAGACCGCTTGGATCTTCCGTGCTGCGCCGCTTGCAGGCGGGCACTTTCAGTTCCGGGTCGACGTACATGTATCCGGTGTAGATCCAGATACCGCAAGCGGTAGAACCGTCGTCTTTAAGCTTGCCGAAGGAATCCAGCACGGTACCGTCGGATATCACGTAGCCGTTCATCTCATTGGCGACTTTATTAATATCCGGCTCCTCGTGCCCTTCGATATCATAATCCCAGGGCATTTTCAATATTGGATCAGTAAATTTACCGCCGCTTTGGTATTCCTTGCGGATGGCTTTCATCAGACGGTCGGCAATCCAGAGGTCGCTTTTGGCATCTTTAGGCGGTTTCACAGCTTCCCAGCGCCACTGAATCCAGCGGGAGCTGTTGGCCACAGACCCTTCTTTTTCGTATGAAAAGGCCGTTGGCAGCAGAAAAACTTCCGTCTTGATGTCGGCGGGATTTACTCCCGGACGCTTCCAGAAAGACACGGTCTCGGTTTCAAACAGGTCAATACCCACCATCCAGTCCAGGTTTTCCAGGGCCTTGCGCTCCAAGGCAGATGCGGGACCGCCTACCGCCGGGTTTTGTCCCCAGGCAAAAAAGCCCTTAATTTTTCCTTCGTACATGGCTTCGAAAAAGGCCAGGTGGGAATGGTCGCCGCCGGTATGCTTGGGCAGCCAATCGAAACAAAAATCGTTGGCACTGGTGGCGTGCTCCCCGTAGAAGGCTTTCAAAAGGCTGATGAAAAACTTGGGGGTGTTACTCCAGTAGCCCGTGGCGGGTGTTTCTTTTTCCAAGTAGTCTTGCAAGTTGGCATGTTTGGCTGCGTTCGTCATTTTCAGATAGCCGGGCAGCAGGTGGTACAGCATGGCCATGTCCGTGGACCCCTGGACGTTGGATTCGCCGCGCTGAGCGTTTACCCCGCCGCCGGCAATGCCGATATTGCCCAGCAGCAATTGCAGCATGGCTACGGAGCGCACGTTTTGGCCCCCGTAACTGTGCTGGGTGATGCCCATGGCATAAACCAAATTACCTGCCTTGCCGGGTTTGCCGGTGGAGCAATACAACTCGCAGACTTTTTGGTAAATGTCTTCGGGGGTACCGGTAATTTTACTTACCGTTTTAATATCATAACGTGCTACGTGTTTTTTCAGAATCTGAAATACGCAGTTAGGATCTTGCAACGTCGGGTCTTTTCTCACACTGGCTCCGTTCATTTGGTACTGCCAGGATTGACCATCGTAGCTGAACTTGTCATCTTTTTCAACTAACCCGGTAAAAACACCGTCCTTAACGGTAAAATCCGGGTTGATTAAGTAAGATGCGTTGGTATAATTAACCACGTATTCATGATGGTAAAGGTTATTTTGAATAGCATAATTCATTAAACCTAAAATAAATGCAATATCAGTCCCCGGACGCAAGGGAGCGTATAAATCCGCTTTAGCTGCCGACTTGGTAAACCTCGGGTCGACACAAATGATTTTCGCACCTCTTTTTGCTTTGGCTATCCCCATGTGGCGCATGGCCATGGGATGGTTTTCCGCGGGGTTGGCTCCGATGATTATAAATACGTCACTATTCTGGTAATCTGTAAAAGAATTGGTCATACAGCCTCTACCGAATGTGTTGGCCAGACCGGCCACCGTGGTAGAGTGTCAGAGACGGGCGTGGTGATCTATATTTACGACACCCAGTGCCCGCATGAGCTTGTGCATTAAGTAGTTTTCCTCATTATCGATGGATGCACTGCCTAGATGGGCAATAGCCTGGGTCCGGTTGACCGTAACCCCGTTTTCGTCTTTTTCCTCAAAAGTTTCGTCACGTGTTTTCTTGACCCTTTTGGCAATTTCGGACAGGGTCCAGTTCCAGTCTTTTTTCTCCCATTTGTCGCTGCCGGGTGCGCGGTAAAGCACTTCCGTCAACCTTTGTTTGTTTGCCTCCCTTTGACGCCGCGGATTAACTACGGTATTGGCGTCTCCAATGGCGATTCCCTTGCAGCACATGGTTCCTTCGTTATTGGGATTGTCCGGATCACCTTCAATATTTATTACTCTATCTCCTTCGGAGTATACAATGAGGCCGCATCCGCAACCACAAAAAGCACAAACAGAAGGGGTTTCCTTGGCTTTTTTTATTTTTAACGGACCTACGTCAAAAGTAGGTAAATCACCTGCTGCCGTACTTGCCATGGCCGGTGCAGCTGTTGCCCCTTCCAATACTGCGGTTCCGGCGGCTCCTAAACCCAGGTACTTTAGAAAGTCGCGACGATTAAGTTTACGCATTAAGACACTTAACCCCCCTTTACTTTAAACCCTGATCTTCCTTTCATAGAATAATTATTATCTATTATGTTAGGCTGTCATTCCCCCTTTCAATAACAAAAATAGTTGTTGTTAATTAACTTAACAACTATCTGAAGTCTGAGCCTCAGACATTTCAGCTGCTTCCTGCCGTTTTTTCTTGCGGGCGATTCTCCGCTCGACTATTTTTACGATCCAGGCACTCATTTCATAAATCAGGTACATGGGACCGCTTACAGCTAAACAAGTAATGATATCCGGTGTGGGTGTCAGTACTGCCGCCAGGACCACTATGCCGAATATAGCGTAACGCCGGTTTTGCGCCATAAAACGATAAGAAATAAGTTCCATTTTAGCCAGAAAATAACTGACCAGCGGAAACTCGAAAACAATGCCGAAAGGCAGGAGAAAAGTAATCGTAAAAGCAATATATTTGTCAATGGTCAGCAGCGGTATCAACTCGGGACCGGCAAAACGCAATAAAAACATAATGCCTAAACGGTATACACCGAAAAAGGCAAAAATTACTCCCCCGATAAAACTAAAAAATGAAACTATAACAAAGAAAGTAAAATATATCCGTTCATTTTTTTTTAGGGCAGGAATAATAAAACTCCATACCTGCCATAAAATAACCGGGAGGGCGGCCAGGAAACCGACAAATAACGAGAGCTTAATTTTAACTAGAATAGCTTCGGTAACACCGGTAAAATATATTTTATTACCGGTGTTTTTTAATGGCTCCAATAGTACAGCTAAGATCTGATCGATAAAAAAATATGCACCAATAGCAAAAACAATTGTTCCGATTATGGAAACAATTAAAACTTTGCGCAGTTCTTCCAGGTGTTCAATTATGGACATTTCATCGGTTTTTTTAGCCAATGTTTTTCTTCCCTCGCCAGAAATTATACCGCTTTGAATAATACGTCATGGCCCTTGAACCGTTTGTGAATTCAGTAATTTAATCCGGTAACCGGTACTACTATTTAACTTTAGCAGCGTTAATTAAGTTTTGTTCTTTCTGTTCCTCTTTGTTGTTTTCGTTTTCATTGGTTTCAATATCATTCATAATTTCTTTTGACGAACTGCGGAATTCCTTGATGGTTTTACCCACTGCCTTACCGAGATCCGGCAGTTTGCCCGGCCCGAAGATAACAAGTGCCAATACTAAAATTAGTATTAATTCCATTGCGCCGATATGTGGCATAAAAAAACACACTCCTTTCTACATTTAGAAATACGACGTGGTAACTCGAAAATCCTGCCTGCAGGCGGCTATTTTTCACTGTTATTTAACGCCAGGTCAGATTTTTGGTTGGAATAACCCTCCCGCATGGCAATAAAATCAAGCTGCACGGTATTGATGTCCTCCCAGAGCAGGTCTACTACTTTACTTCCGGCACTGGCTTCGTCCACCGTTTTAAGATAACCCCGGCATTTTTCGCAAAAATATACCCGGTATTTATCGATTCCTTCCAAAGTAAAAAATTGCGACTCATTATGCAAACAATACGGGCAACCTAAACGATTGAAACGCCATTTTGTCTCGCACCACCCGCATGAAAGATAGCGCTTGCCCTCTTCTTTTTCCAGCAGGGCCATATTGGGGTAACTTCCGCACACCGGACAGAATCCTTGCAGCCATTCTTCGAGGTTGTATAAGGTAGACATGTATTTTCCATAGGCGCGCATAAACGGTTTTACCGAGTAATTACGCATAAAATTAAAAATATCCTGGTTGACATCTTCATTAAAGTAGTAGGTGAAGCTGCTACCGGGAATAATTGCTTTAGAAACAAATGCTTTTTTCTCAGAAGTTTCATCGGGCAAAAGGTTAATTATTTTAGTGATTTCAGCGGTCAAATCGGGTTGATATTTTTGGATAATTTCGGATATTTGCCTTATAATGATAAAAAAATCTTCGTATTTAACTACTGGAGGGCTGATATTGATTAAAGGAACCGCATTTTTCCGGCATTTTTCAATAACTTCCGGTTCGGGGGGTTGAAACACAATAGAATTTTCAGATAACGCGGTGTTTATTAACTCTTTATAAAAACTATCCATTTGTTGTTGAGAAGTTTCTTTCATTGTTATCCCACTTTCTATTCTATATTAATTAATAGATTATTGCTTAATTATATTTTTTTTATTTTTGAAAGTCAACAATATAAGTCAACAATATAATGCAATTAGTTTTGTGTTAATATTTTTGGTTTTAGATAAAATATTTCGGGTTTTAAAAAGCCATAAGCAGGGATTGGCAGAAGGGTAAAGAAACGTATATTAAGGAATTTTTGAGATTGTTAAGGAGCATAAGGTGGATATTTCAAATTTAACTATCGCTGAGATTAAAAAAATTGCCTGCACTGCCGGTTTCCTGAAAGAAGATTTTAGGCACGCGCTTTTAATGGACCGGCGGGCCGGGGTGCGGGAAATATATCACCGGTTGCAGCGCTTGGAAAGCATTAAAGTGGCGGAGATAAAACGCCTGGAAAAAATGTATCATCATGAAAAAGATTTGACCGCAAAGGGATATCAACCGGTGGCCGGAGTTGACGAGGCGGGCCGGGGCCCGCTGGCCGGACCCGTGTATGCTGCCGCCGTAATTTTACCCGTAGGACTTAAAATAGTTGGTTTGAATGATTCCAAGAAACTGGGCGCTGCCAAGAGAGAAGTGCTGGCGGAACAAATTAAAAAGTCCGCCTTGGCCTGGGCGGTGGGTGTTTCCACGACCGAAGAAATTAACCGTGATAACATTCATTGGGCAAGCCTGACGGCCATGCGCAGGGCCGTCAGGAAGTTAAAGCCAAAACCCGCTTACGTTTTGGTAGACGGTTACCGTATAGACCGGCTTGCTATTCCCCAGCTACCGCTGGTGGGAGGGGACGGCTTGAGTGCCTCTATAGCGGCGGCGTCAATTTTGGCCAAGGTCAGCAGGGACGGTATCATGGATTACTACCACCGGATTTATCCTCCATACGGGTTTGACCGGCATAAAGGTTATGCCACCGCGGAGCACTTGCGAGCGTTGACTGCCTTCGGGCCCTGTCCGCTGCACCGTACCGGTTACCGTCCGGTAAAAGATTGTCTGGCTGGGCCGGGTACGTAGTAATAAGTTCAGTAATATGTGGTGAGGAATATGACCATCAGGCGCAAGCAATTGGGCCGGTGCGGGGAAGAGGCCGCAGCGCGCTATCTTGAAGCAAACGGTTGCCGGGAGGTGCACCGGAACTATTGTTGCCGGATAGGTGAAATAGATCTGATAGTCCGCGACGGTGATACGCTGGTTTTTGTTGAAGTACGTTCCCGGAGCAGCAATAATTACGGTTCGGCCCTGGAAAGCGTAACCCTACGTAAACAAGTAAAACTCAGGCAACTTGCCTGGCAATATTTAAAAGCTCATGCCCTGACCGGTGAAAACTGCCGTTTTGACGTGGTCGCGGTTTTATTTAGCCGAGACGGTAAAGTAAGAAAAATCGAACACGTTGAGAACGCTTTTTAAAGCCGGTAATTGCTTTTTACCCGGTTTTATTTTATAATTAAAAAAAATAATCGGAGGTATTTTATGCCAATTGTCAACATTCAACTGCTGGAAGGTAGAAGCGTGCAGCAAAAAGCTGAAATATCCAGAGTTATTACCGATGCCCTGGTGGAAATAGGCGGGGCCGAACGGAACGCGGTGCTGGTGATTTTCAGTGATATTGAAAAGTCGGATTTGGCCAAAGGCGGAAAACTGGTTTCTGAAGTATAAGGATTAAATGAGAGTAACGGGTTGTTGGGGTTCAGGTGAAAGAGCAAAACAAAGGGTTTTAAAAGCTGTTGGCTTTGGCTGGCAGCTTTTTGATGTGCGCCCGGGGCTTGGGCGCAGTCTAACGGGTAAAGTCCCGAGTGTGGGTTGATAGTGCCAAACACATAGCTTAAGGCAAGGGTGTCCATCGTGAGATGGAATCTGAAGGAAGCCGGCAGCAAACTTCTGGCCTGACGAACAGAAACCACATCAGGCATATGTAGGCTGGGTAAGGTTGCATTACAAACCGAAGCCCCAAACTATCCGGAAGCCTACGGTGTAAATGTGGCAGGTAGATGGAAGGAAAGACTGCGTTCTTACCCGGGGAGGTCTCATGGACGTGGGGAGATGGACCTCGAACCACGGTTAAAATAAGATTTGTCATGAGAAGTCAGCCGAAGCCATAGTACCAGGTGTAGTCGACGACACCGGGGAAGGGCTGAACCTTAGGAGGTGATAGTAAAATGAATGTTACCAATAAAGGAGCGAAGTGCAGCCAACTTCCGGCAGGCGAAAGCCCGGGGGGCTCACCGCAGAAGAATAGTGCGGAACACGAAGGATATGCGGGAGTGCACAGTCCTCTGTGGATAACTGAAAACAACATCACCGACGCCAGCTTGTCAAAGGAGCGACTGCTCGAGGAAATATTGGACAGAGACAATATGAACGGAGCGTTTAAAAGAGTGAAATCCAAATAAAGGTTCTCACGGAGTCGATGGGATGGGAGTAGATGAACTTCTACAATATCTCAAAGAAAACGGAGAACAACTCAGACAGTCAATCCTGGACGGCAAATACCGTCCAAACCCAGTCCGAAGGGTAGAAATACCCAAGGAGGACGGAAAGAAGAAAAGAAACCTAGGAATACCTACAGTGGTAGACCGAGTAGTACAACAGGCAATAGCCCAAGTACTAACGCCGATATACGAAAGACAGTTTCTAGAAGAAAGCTTCGGGTTCCGACCCGGACGCAGTGCCCACCAAGCAATTAGGAAATGTCAAGAGTACATTGTGCACGAGTGGTGTGGGAGGTCGGCTAATCAAATAATGATTAGCCTCCTGCCCGATTATTAACTGACGACCAATAACCGACTGATTAATTTTTGTTCGTTTTTTGAGAGGAATAATGATAAAAAAGGAGAATAATATAGTAAATTTAAACAGATATAGAATATATTTGTCGAAAGTAGAGGTATTTTGTCGAAACTGTTTAGACAGGTGGTACGGGGGTAGCATGAAAAATAAAGATTTTTTAGTAGAAAACAAGGTTCTGGTAGTGGACGACGACCAGGTAACCAGGGTTATTTTGTGTCAAATCCTCGAAAAAGAAGGTTATCAGGTCTTTGAAGCCGGTGACGGTACTCAGGCGCTGGCGTTATTTAAGCGGTTAAAACCGGCGGTGGTGATCATTGATGCGATGTTGCCCGTGATGGACGGTTTTACGGTCTGTGCCCGCTTGTGTGAACTCAGTGGCGGCAGAATACCGGTGTTGATGTTGACCTCGCTTAATGACGAGGAATCCGTCAAGCTGGCACTGCAGGCCGGGGCGGCTGACTTCAGCACCAAACCGGTAAACGGGCCGGTACTTTGCCGTCGCGTGGAGAGACTGCTGCGCAGCAGAAAAATCGAATTTCTGCTGAAAAAAAGCAGGGCCAGCAAGCAGTCCTTAATTATCAATGTTCCGGACGGGATTATCGGCGTTAATAAATACGGCTTGATCGAGTCGTTCAACCCCGCGGCGGAACGTGTTTTCGGTTACAGTTATGCCGAGGCAGTTGGTCAGAGTGTCAGAAAGATGCTTCCGGATGCGTTTCGGGAACAAGAGCAAGTGTTCATAGAGCATCCCGGTATTGAAAATAAAATGTTCAACTCCGAAAGGGAGGGTACCGGCTGGCGGAAAGACGGTTCCAATTTTCCGGTTGCTATCAAGATCAGCGGTTTTTGTGCCGGTGACCGGTTGGTGATAGTCCGGGATATTACCGAACGCAAGCTGGCTGAGGATAATTTACGTCTGACGGCCAGAGTATTTGAAAGCGTTTCTGAAGGAATTATTGTCGTAGACAGCGCGGGGAATATTCAAACCGTAAACGCCGCCGCGGTATCAATAACCGGGTACCGCAAGGAAGAACTGGTCGGCCGGCATTATTCATTTTTAAAAGTCATCCTAAACGATTCCTCATCTGCCGAAAATATTTTATCTGGGGTGCGAAAAAATCACTATTGGCAGGGCCGGGTATGGAGCCGCCGGAAAGACGGCGGGGTTTACCCGGTATGGCTATCCATAAGTGCCGTCAGGAATGAAACCATCCGGAATACTTACGCGGTTATTTTCAGGGACATCACCGAACAGGTGCGGTGGGAAGCGGAAAAGCAAAAGCTTGCCGAGCAGGCGGCACGGGTGCAAAGAATAAATTCCATGGGAAACGCTTCCGCCAGTATCGCGCATGAAATCAACCAACCGCTGAATTCCATCAAAGTGATTGCCGACAGCGTACTTTACTGGTATAAAAAAGGCCAGGTAAATGAAGTGGCACCACTGATCGAAAGCTTTCAAAAAATAACCGACCAGGCCGGGCGGATCAGCAGTATTATTAAAAATATTCGTAATTTTGTCAGTGCCGGCAGTGCCGGCAGGCAGGAGCCCTGTAATTTAAATAATAGCGTCAGCCGGGCGCTGGCTATTCTGGACCACCGGTTCCGGGAACATGGCATCAAGATAAAAAAATCACTTACCTGGAACCTACCGCCGGTTTTAGGCAATCAAAGCATGTTCGAGGAAATTATTTTGAACCTGCTGGCTAATGCCGTGCAGGCGCTTGACGTTTCCAGCCGCGACGATAAGATTATTAACTGCGTCACCCGGCAGGAAGAAGAAAAAATATTACTGGAAATCACGGATAACGGTACGGGGTTGGATAACGGCATGATCGATAAAATATTTGATCCTTTTTTTACAACCAAAACTGCCGGGAAAGGAATGGGTCTCGGTCTAGCTATTGTTCATTCCGGGGTATCGGTTTGCAACGGAAAAATCACAGCCGAGAACAATCACCAAGGCGGGGCGACGTTTAAGCTGGAGTTTCCCGTTGCTAATGAATCGGCATGGAAAAAATAGCCGCCGAAAATCTGACTCAAACCATTTATTGTTAAACTCTCAAAATTTCTCGGGGTGCTGCAATGAATATTCTACTGGTGGATGATGACCGCGAGAGCAGGTCTTCCGTTGCCGAATTTTTAAGACAGGCCGGACATAAAGTGGTGGAGTGCGGCAGTGGGTATGACGCGCTGGACAGGTTTTGCAGGGTGGATTTTCATCTGGTATTAAGTGATATTAAAATGCCGGGCATGTCCGGTATTGAATTGTTGCGTAGAATCCGGCGCCTGCCGGGAGGCGGGACAGCCGATTTTGTACTTATTACCGGGCATGGTGACATGCGGTCGGCTATTGAAGCCCTGCGGGCCGGTGCCCGTGACTACCTGTTGAAACCGGTGAAAATCGAAGAACTGGTGCACCTGACCGAACGGGTGGCGGAACATTGCGCCTTAAAACCGGGAAAAGTAAGCGGTATCGGTATGGCAGGTCCCGGCCTTGAAATCGTAGGTGTTTTTTCGGAAGCGATGCAAAGAGTTTTTCGTCAGGCGGAAATAATTCATCAAGACCCTTCCATTCACGTTTTGATCGATGGTGAGACGGGAACGGGAAAGGAAGTAGTGGCAAGATATATTCACCACGGCAAGGAAGCGGTCGACACGCCGTTTGTAGATATAAACTGTGCGGCCATAGCGGCGGGACTGTTCGAGAGCGAGTTGTTCGGCTATGAGGCCGGGGCTTATACCGGGGGGCTTATCCAGGGTAAAAAAGGCAAAATCGACCTGGCCGGGGAGGGTACTGTATTTTTGGATGAAATTGTGGAAATGCCCGTTGATTTACAAGCCAAGCTGCTGAGGGTGATCCAGGAAAAAGAGTTCTACCGGGTTGGCGGCCTGAAGAAAATTAAGACCAGGGCGCGCTTTATCGGTGCTACCAATGCCAGTATTGAAGAAAAGATACGCCGGGGAGAGTTTAGAAAGGACCTGTATTACCGGCTGAGCGTAGGAAGAATTCAACTTCCGCCCTTGAGAGAGCGCCGGGAAGACATCATTCCCCTGGCCGAAATGTTTCTTTTAAAATTTGCCGGTGCGAAGGGCAGGTGTTTCAGGTCCATCAGCCGGGAGGCGGAGGAGATATTGCTTGCGTATCACTGGCCCGGCAACGTCAGGGAACTAAAAAATGTCATGGAATGGGTTGTTTTAATGTGGGATGAGCGCGAGTTGAAGCCGGGCCACCTGGACCTGCTGGATAAGACCGGGGAGGCGGTTTCTGAGCAAGATAGCGGTTTGCCCGCCGAGATTGATTGCAAAAATTTTGTTCTGCCTTCAAGGAAACTGCCGCTGGAAGATTACCAGGACAGAATAATTCTAAAAGCGCTCAAGATGCACCGGGGCAATAAGACGGAGACGGCAAAATACTTAGGTATTTCGCGCCGCTCTCTATATTGCCGGCTACAAAAAATAGAAAACCGGCGATAGTTTTACGTGTGCGAAAAAAGCCATATGAACCGTCCGGTGTGCCCATGGGTACACCATTGTACGCGCGCTTTTTAAAAAAGCGCGTTTTTTCTGTTTTAACGGCTAGCATGATTTTTGCTATAAATAATGTAAAACAAATGAACAATATTTTTTAAGGGGGGAGCAGATGGCGATAAATTACGATTGCTTTTAATGTTACTGGTTACAAATATAAGACAGGAGTTAACTTTAAATGGCATTCACTTATTTTTTCCGGGATATGCATACGCTTGAAATGGCAGTAAAACATGTGATTCCTTATATTGCCGGCCGGAGTAAGATTCGCGTGTGGGATGCCGGTTGCGCCATGGGGCCGGAACCATATTCCCTGGCCATATTGTTTGCCGAAAACATGGGGCGTTTTGCCTTGCGCAATTTCCGGATTGATGCCACTGATGTGGACGGCAGCAATCTTTTTGAGGAAATTATCTTCCGGGGGGTATATCACAAAGACGATTTGAAAAGAATACCCCAACATTTGTTTGAAAAATATTTCGAACCCGACAGGGAACCGGATTATTTTAAATTAATCAACGGGATCAGGAATAGGGTTTATTACCGCAAACACGATTTGCTTTCCCTGCAGCCGGTGGGAGACGGTTACAGCATGGTGTTATGCAAGAACGTACTACTCCATTTTCAACCGGCCGAACGGGTTGAGGTAATCAAGATGTTTCACGGGGCCCTGGCGCCGGGCGGGTATTTTGCCACCGAACAAACCCAAAAATTACCCCGGAAGGTGGCGCATCTTTTTGAACCGGTGGTTGCCGACGCCCAGCTCTTTCGTAAAATCGAGGCCCGTGCATGAAGGTGATTTGTCTCAGGTGCAGCAGAAAAGTATACAGTTGTAACGCATACCTGGTCCTGGGCGACTGGAACCGTCTCGAAGATGTCAACACCCTGGTCGATGCCGGTGCGGTCGGCTCAGTGACTGGTGTCATAGAAAAAATATCCACCGGGGTTGGGAAGAAACCTGTGGAACAGGTTATCCTCACCCACAGTCATTTCGACCATACCGGCGGCCTCCGGGCGGTAATAGAAAAGTACCGGCCCGTGGTTTACGCGTTTGCAAGAATTGCAGGGGTGCACCGGACGGTCACCGACGGCCATGTTTTACGGCTGGGCGATCGCTATTTTGAGGTCATGCATACCCCCGGGCACTCTAACGATTCTATCTGCCTGTACTGTGCTCAAGAAAAAGTGTTATTTTCGGGTGACACCCCGCTGAACATCAGGTCGGCGGGAGGTTCTTACCAGCAGGTGTTTGTAAAATCACTCAGAAGAATTGCCGGTTTGGACATTAAAACCATATATTCGGGACACGACTGTCCGGTAACCGAAAATGCCGGGGATATGATACAAAACACATTGAAGCATGTTAACAGCAGCAGGGTTTTATTTTAAGATTATTTGTTAATCATTTTTATTTTAAAGGGGTTAAGAGTACATGAAAATGAAAATCGGTACCAAAGTGATGCTGGGATTTGCCCTGGTCTTATTATTAATTGTGGTCATAGGGGGTAATGCGACTGTTTCAACCAATTCTATCGATCAAGACACCAACACACTAAGAGAGGTCAATGAAGAATTATCGCTGATAAAAGATATTGAAAGTCATTTCTATAACGGGGTGGCGGGGATTCGCGGTTATATAGCATACGGTCAAAACTCTTTTAAAGATGCTTATAACCAGGAATTGACCCGGGCCTTGGATTTGGAAGAGCAGCTTTTAGGAATTGCCGGGAACGACATTAAAGATACAGTTCAGAGGTTAATCAATGTAACCAATACTTACCACCAGGGTATTGTCAACGACCTGATCCCTGCTGTAGAAAGACAGTACCGGGCCACGGATCCGCAAGTAATTCAGGCGGCGGAACAAGAAGTACAGCAGAAAGCCGCGGAGTTGGTTCCGGTTACCAACCAACTAACGGGAACGATCCAGGAGTTGGTGGCAGGAAATGAAGAAATTTTTAATGCCAATATTGGTTTGGTAAGCAATAATGCTGCCAGAGTAAGCACTGTATCCATGACGCTAGGAATTCTGTCCTTAGTGTTAGGTGTAATTTTATGTTTAGTCATTACAAGGTCGATCAACAAACCCATCGATATTCTGTTGTCTGAAAGCAAACGGTTAAACGCAGCCGCGAAAGAAGGAAAGCTGGATGTGCGCGGTGATGTGGCAATCGTCGATTCGGAGTTTCAGGGTATTATCAGGGGCATCAATGATATCCTGGATGCCGTAATTGCCCCGTTTAACGTGGCGGCGGAATATATCGACCGGATCAGCAAGGGCGATATTCCGCCGAAGATTACCGACAGTTATCACGGGGATTTCAACGAGATTAAAAATAATCTGAACGGTTGTATTGATGCCGTCAATGCCCTGGTTGACGATACCGAAATGCTGACCCGGTCGACGGTGGAAGGCAAGCTAGATGCCAGAGCGGATGCTTCCAGGCACGGCGGTGATTTCCGTAAAATTGTCGATGGTATCAATAATACCCTGGATGCCGTGATTGGTCCTTTAAACGTGGCTGCCGAATACGTGGACCGGATCAGCAAGGGCGATATTCCGCCGAAGATTACCGACAATTATCACGGGGATTTCAACGAGATTAAAAATAATTTGAACGGTTGTATTGATGCCATCAATGGTTTGCTTAAAGAAGTCGACAACTTGATCCGTGCGGTCAGGGAGGGCAGGTTGGACACCCGGGGTGACGCGGCGGCGTATTCCGGCGACTGGGGCAGGCTGGTCACCGGTATGAACGATCTGACCGCAGCCGTGGAAGAACCGGTGAACGAATTGATGTCCATTTTCAGTCGCATGTCGCTCAATGACTTTACGCAAAAAATTGATAGGGATTATCAAGGTGTCTGGAACGAAATCAAACATGCCGTTAACGAGGTCAATGGGCATAATGAACGCATTGTCGAAGTGGTTGATAACATTAGCAAGGGGGATCTCAGTGACCTGGACGGCTTTAAAAAGGTCGGGCGCAGGTGTGACCAGGACGAGCTGATGCCGGCTTTTGTCCGGATGATCGAGGCAATACAAAAGCTGGTGGCCGATGCCGATGAGCTTGCCGCAGCCGCGGGGGAAGGAAAGCTTGACGCCAGGGCCGATGCTGCCGGACACCGCGGGGAGTACCGCAAGGTAATCGACGGGCTCAACCGGACCCTGGACGCGGTGATTGGTCCCTTGAACGTGGCGGCGGAATACGTGGACCGGATCAGCAAGGGGGATATTCCGCCGAAAATTACCGATACTTACCAAGGGGATTTCAACGAGATTAAAAACAACCTGAACGCCTGTATCGACGCGGTAAACGGTTTGCTCCAAGAGGTTAACGGCATGATCCGGGCGGTGCAGGAAGGTAAGTTGGCTAACCGCGGCCGTGCGGAAGCCTTTACCGGTGACTGGGGCGAGTTGGTGATCGGTATGAACGGTTTGCTGGAAGCCGTAGCCGAACCGGTAAACGAGCTAATGTTGGTGTTGCGACGCATGGCGGTAAACGATGTCACCAAAAAGGTAGAGAAAGATTATGCCGGTGTCTGGGACGACATCAAGAATGCTGTCAACGATGTCAATAAGCGGTTGGCCCATATACATGAAACTGTAATCAATGTCAGTAACGGCGATTTAAGTGACCTTGAGAATTACAAGAAAATAGGTCAAAGAAGCGAAAACGATAAATTAGTACCCGGTTTTATTAAGATGATGGAGGCAATCCAGAACTTGGCGCAAGATGCTGAAATGCTGGTCAACGAAGCTGTCGAGGGCAAGCTGGACACCAGGGCCGACGCTGCCGGGCACGAAGGTGAATACCGTAAAATCGTCGACGGGGTCAACCGGGTTCTGGATACGGTAATCAATCCGGTTAACGAAGCTGCCGCCTGCCTTAAAGAAATGGCCAAAGGCAATTTAGATGTAAGGGTAACCGGCAATTACAAAGGCGACCATGCCATCATTAAAGAAGCGCTTAACGGGACCCTTGAGGCTTTGAATCAAATTATCAAGGAAGAAGCGGTTTATTGCCTGCAAGAAATGGCTAAGGGTAACCTGGACGTGGCTATTACTGGAAAATACCAGGGAGACTACGCCATTATTAAAAACGCGCTTAATACCACCGTAAATGACCTCAATGAAATATTAGGCCAGGTCGCCGTTGCTATCGAACAGGTGAATAACGGTTCCCAACAGGTTTCCGATTCCAGCCAGGCCCTGTCGCAGGGATCGGCTGAGTCCGCCAGTTCCATGGATCAGGTCACTTCCTCCATGCAGCAAATAAACGCCCAAACTAAACAAAATGCGGAAAATGCCACGCAGGCCAATCAGTTGGCCACCCAGGCCCGTTCCAACGCGGAAAAAGGAAACAATCAAATGGGCCAGATGTTAAAAGCTATGGGGGAAATTAACGAATCTGCCGCCGATATCTCGAAAATTATTAAGGCGATCGACGAGATTGCCTTCCAGACCAATTTATTGGCCCTAAACGCGGCAGTCGAGGCGGCGCGGGCTGGAAAACACGGTAAAGGATTCACGGTGGTGGCGGAAGAAGTACGAAACCTGGCCCAGCGCAGTGCTAAAGCGGCGGAAGAGACTGCCGAGCTGATTGAAAACTCAATTAAGAAAACGGAAGTGGGTGCCAAGATAGCGGAAGAAACCTCCAGTGCCTTGGAGGAAATTGTCCTGGGTTCTACCAAGGTGACTGATTTGATTAGTGAAATTGCATCTGCCTCCAAAGAACAGGCGCTGGGTATCGGTCAAGTTGACCAGGGATTGGGGCAGGTCGACCAGGTTATTCAACAGAATTCATCCAGCGCGGAAGAACTAGCGGCCGCCAGTGAAGAGATGTCCAGCCAGGCCTTAATGGTTAAACAGATGCTGGAAAAATTCAAATTTAAACAGCAAGCTACCGCAAATGTTTCACTGTCCGGCGCGGCAACAGACTTTGATTTTCGCGCTCAATCATCCTTCGACGGTGCCGGGGAAGTTAAACCAAAGGGGCTTAATGTTGAGGCGGAAGCGGCGGCAACCTTATCGCCAAGTGATCAGGTGCAGCCGGAAGACGTTATTTCCCTTGATGACCACGATTACGGCAAGTTTTAACTATTTGAAATGTTGATACCGGTATGCCTGAGGGTAACAAGTTAATTACCGAGGTGGGATCGGCTTGGCTAAGAAAATTTTGATTGTGGATGATGCCGGCATGATGAGGATGATGATTAAAGAAATCCTCACCAAAAACGGTTATGAAGTTGCCGGGGAAGCCCGGAGCGTGCGGGAAGCGGTTGAAAAGTATGCGGTATTAAAGCCCGACCTGGTGACTATGGATGTTGCCATGCCCGATTTGAACGGCATTGACGGAGTAAAAGCCATTCGCCGCATCGACCCGAATGCCAATATCATCATGTGCAGCGCTAAAAGTAACACGGTAATGGAGGCCATACGGGCAGGAGCAAAGGGATTTGTGGTAAAACCTTTCAAAGCGGCGCAAATAGTCAAAACTGTAACTAATGTTTTAGAGTAAGGGTCGCGGTGGAAGTAAAGGATGTGTCTGATTGAATATTTTGTTAATAGATGATGAACTGGATAGTTTTAATAGTCTGGTTGCTGCTGTCGAACCTGCCGGCAATAAGTGTAAAAAGTTCAACTGTCCCGTGCAAGCACTGGAAACCTACCGGCAGCATCAAGATCTGTATGGTGTGGTCATTACTGATATGAAGATGCCCGGCATGAATGGTATTGAATTTTTAAAGCAGGCCCGTACACTGAATCCGGAAGCTAGGGTAATCATCATCACCGGCTACGGAGATGTCGAGACGGCAATAACAGCGGTTAATAACGGTGCGTATGCTTGAAGGTGAAATCAATAATTTGAGAAGACAAAGATTGGATTATGAATGCCTGGAAGCGGAATACCGGAAATTAAAACAGGCTTACGAGGACCTGCAAAAGTTGCTGCAAGGCGCGGCTGCCGAATGATTTGGGTTAATATTAAAACTACATGTTAGATTAAGAGGAGCCTAGTTATGTTTAATGGTGATATGGAAGAAAGGATGGAGTATATAAAGTATTTCGTAAACGACAGCAGGGAATTACTGGACGATGCGGAGCCGCAAATCATAGCCATGGAAGAAAAGGCCCTTTCTTCGGGAGAGGTCGACCGGGAAGTGCTCAATACCATCTTCCGTCTCTTCCATTCATTAAAGGGTTCGGCGTCTTTTCTGGACCTTCAGACCGTTACCAGGATTACGCACGAGGCAGAAACCTTGCTGGATCTTTTTCGGAAAGGACAGGCCGTTATAAACGGTAAACACGTGAACTTGCTCATTCGTACCAGTGATTTTATCAGAAAAATTTTAAACACGGTCGAAACCCAATTGAGTGATGAAGAATATGCCGAGGGTGCCGGAGAGATCCTGGAGGATTATCAAAAATCCATCGACTTAATTACTAAAACTTCTGCGTCCCCAAACGGATTGGAGCAGGCTGGTTTTGATGAGCACATAATTACTGCAGAAATGAACCGGCGTTTTTTTGAGGAGGCTTCCGAACATCTCGATAAAACCGAAAAAATGCTGTTGGTACTGGAGAAATCGCCGGAAAACCTGGAATACGCGGACCAGGCTTTCCGGTCCCTGCATAGTTTTAAAGGCAATGCCGGTTTTTTTGGGTACCGGGAGTTGGAAGTCTTAAGCCACCATGCCGAGACCCTTTTAGACCGGATTAGAGAAGGTGAAAAAGCATGTGATTCCAAAGCGGTATCTTTTCTTTTAATTGCCGTGGACGCATTGAGGGAAGGGGCGGCCCGGGTGGAAAGTAGCGGTAAATTGGAAGTGCCCGGCATGAATGAGATTATCGCTCATTTGGACCGGTTGGCTGCTGAGCCGGGTGGTAATAACGGAGAAAAAGTATGTGGTGCGGATGAGTGCAATCCGGAACATGTCCCCAACGGTGGTTATGAAAAACCGGCAGAAAATGAAAATGAAGTTGCAGCACCTGCCACCCAAATTTTACGGCAGGTGCCTAAAACAGGGAATTCTGGTGGCGGTAACGGAGAGGGAACGGGGCCTTCCGGTGGTAGGAACAAGCAACCGTTGCCCGCACAGCAGGTAATCCGCGTGGATTTAGAAAAATTGGACCGGTTGTTGGACCTAGTGGGGGAATTGGTCATAGCGGAGGCCATGGTCGCCAATAACCAGGATCTCAAGGGCATGGAATTAGGCGGTTTTGAAAAGGCGGTACTCCAGCTCGATAAAATTACCAGGGACATTCAAGAAGTAGCCATGTCCATGCGGATGGTCCCGCTGGCCGGAACCTTTCGCAAGATGGTGCGCCTGGTACGTGACCTGACGCAAAAAGAAAGTAAAAAAGTAAATTTAGAAATTATCGGTGAGGATACAGAAGTTGATAAAACCGTGATCGAACAAATATCCGACCCGCTGGTGCATCTTATCCGCAACGCGGTTGACCATGGAATTGAAAGCCCCGGGGAAAGAAGTTCCCTGGGTAAGCCCGAGACGGGTAAAGTGACCATCACAGCCAAACATGCCGCCGGAGACGTCTGGATTATCGTGGAAGATGACGGAAAAGGACTGGACCGGGAGAAAATATTGCGAAAAGGTATGGAACACGGCTTGATCAGGTCCGATGGATGGGATTTGAAGGACGAAGAAGTATGGGAGCTAATCTTTGAACCCGGATTTTCAACTGCCGGTAAAATTACCAGCATATCGGGACGGGGCGTCGGAATGGACGTGGTAAAACGGAATATAGAAAAACTGGGCGGGAAAGTGAATGTCCGCAGTAAAACCGGTGCGGGGACCATGTTTGCCGTACGCATTCCCCTGACTCTGGCTATCATTGAAGGAATGGTGGTCAAAGTCGGTAACTGCCGGTATACCATCCCCATTGGTTCCATCAAGGAATCGATCCAGCCGGTAGCAGATCAGATAACCATGACGCCCGGCGACTTGGAAGTAGTCCGGATCCGGGGTGAAATGCTGCCGGTGGTCCGCCTGCACGAGCTTTACAAAGTACCGCCTAAGTTTACGGACTTAACCGAAGGGATATTGATTGTGGTGGAAAATAATGAGAAGAAAGGTTGTTTATTTGTTGACGAATTATTGGGCCAGCAGCAAGTCGTGATCAAGGGATTGTCCGGTTACCTGGGCCGGGTGAGAAGCATCTCCGGGTGTGCCATACTTGGCGATGGTGATGTCAGTATGATCTTGGACATTGCAGATTTGCTTAGCTCGATAGAAGTAGGGAGGCAGTGATGATGAATACCAGAGAAAGGTTGGACGCGGAAATTCTTGAAGATAGTTTGGAAGATGAGGATACTCAGGAGGATAAGTTTCTTACGTTTATTTTAAATAAAGAAGAATACGGCATTGAAATCCGGTACGTGACGGAGATAATCGGTATTCAAAATATCACCGGGGTGCCGGATATGCCGCCGTACATTAAGGGAGTTATTAACTTGCGGGGAAAAGTAATCCCGGTTATGGACGTACGGCTGCGCTTCGGCGCACCGGAGCGTCCCTACGATGACCGTACCTGCATTGTAGTAATAAATATTGACTACCAGTCCGTGGGTTTGATTGTGGACCGGGTATCGGAAGTGCTGGATATTCCTAAAAATGAAATTGAACCGCCGCCGAAGGTAAAAAAGGGTAACGAAAACCGGTACATTCAAGGTATGGGTAAAGTGGGAGAAAAGGTCAAGATTCTGCTTGACGCTCATAAATTGTTGTATGAGCAGTCTAAACTGTTTTTTGAGGGTGACGCGAAGGAAGATAGTATGCCGTGAACCATACCATCCAGTTGACCGACGAAGAATTGAAACTGATTAGCAGGCTGATCTATAAGAAATTCGGGATTTTGCTGAGTGAGAAAAAACGCAATCTGATTATCGGGCGCCTGCAAAAAATTCTAAGAACGGGTGGATTTAAAAGCTTTAAAGAGTATTACGATTACGTGGTCCGGGATTTGAGCGGCAAGGCACTGTTGACCATGGTTGACCAAATTTCTACCAATCACACTTTCTTTTTTCGGGAGAAACAACATTTCGATTTCTTTACCAGCGTGGTGCTGCCGCAGCTTTGTTTAAAGAACCGCACCCAGAAAATCAATATTTGGTGTGCGGGCTGTTCCTCCGGCGAAGAACCTTACAGCCTGGCTATAGCTCTTTACGATTTTTTCGGGGCTGACATTGTAAGTGCCGGAGATATCGGCATTCTAGCCACTGATATCTCCATCAGTGCTTTAAAAAGGGCCTTGGCCGGAGTTTATCCGGAAAGCGCCATGGCGCAGATGCCGCTTGCTTTCCGGCAGAAATATTTTACACCCGAAAAGGATGGCTGCTGGGCGGTCAGCCGTAAATTAAAAGAAATAGTGCTTTTCCGGCGCTTAAACCTGGTACAGGGGGAGTACCCTTTTAAGGGAAAGTTCCAGGCCATTTTTTGCCGCAACGTCATGATTTATTTTGACAGTGTGGTGCAACAGGCAGTTGTGGAACGTTTTTATCGTTACACCGAACCGGGCGGTTATCTTTTTGTTGGACACTCTGAGTCGCTTAACAGGATAAAATGTCTTTATAAATATGTGAAACCTTCTATATATCAGAAAGGAAATTCAAGAAGAGGTTAATATTCCATGAAAAAGATAAAAGTTCTGGTAGTTGACGATTCGGCGCTGGTCAGGGACATTCTTGCCCGGGGGCTGTCTTTGGACCCGGAGATTGAAGTGGTGGGAACAGCTTCCGACCCGTATGCGGCCCGTGACCAAATAGTAAAGTTGAGGCCGCACGTACTGACGCTGGATGTGGAGATGCCCAGGATGGACGGGGTGGAGTTTTTACGGCGGCTCATGCCGCAGTACCCGTTGCCCGTGCTGGTGGTAAGCGCTCTGACCAAAAAAGGGGCGGCTATAACTATGTCCGCTCTGGAAGCTGGTGCCGTGGACGTGGTAACCAAACCCAGTACCAATATTTCCCGCGGATTGAACGCGATGCTGTTGGAATTGCGGGAAAAAGTAAAAGTAGTTGCGAACGTTAATGTAAGTGCCTGGAAAATCAGGCGGCAGGGAGATGCGGTACACAGGCAGGTGCGAATTGACAGTAAAGCGTTGGCGGAATCCACAGATAAGGTGATCGCCATTGGGGCGTCCACCGGCGGGACAGAGGCCATCCGGAGAATAATTCGGGATTTTCCCGCTGTAATGCCTGGAATCGTGGTGGTACAGCATATGCCAGCAGGATTTACCAGGCATTTTGCGGAAAGTTTAAATAATATTTGCGCAATGGAAGTTAAAGAAGCTCAAACCGGGGACCGGGTTATGCCGGGAGTGGTATTGATTGCACCGGGCGGACGCCAAATGAATGTGCGCCGCTCGGGTGGTATCTATCTGGTGGACTGCCGGCCCGGTGAGAACGTCTGCGGGCATTGTCCTTCAGTGGAAGTATTATTTCGTTCGGTAGCAAAATATGCCGGGGCAAACGCGATTGGGGTCATGCTTACCGGTATGGGTAGGGACGGGGCGGAAGGAATGGCGGAAATGCGCCGGGTCGGAGCCCGCACCGTTGCCCAGGACGAAGCTACGTCGGTGGTTTTTGGCATGCCTAAAGCGGCCTATGAACAAGGTGGCGTAGAATACCTGCTGCCGCTGGAAATCATAGCATCCAAAATAGTAGGCCTGCTTGCAAAATTATAGTAAAACAGGCATATAATAAAAGGGTTTTCCTGCTGATTATAGAAAATAATAAATAAAAATAAATTAAGTGAAAGGCAGGTATTTTTTGTGCCTTTGCTTTGGCTCATCAGCATTATTTTGCTGCTTCCTTTGCTCTTATTCATATTATTTTTTCAGGTAGCAGCTTTTTCTTTTACCAAATTAGGATTGTCACCTCTGGGTGCCGTTTTGCTATTTAGCCTGTGCTTGATGGGCGGATTAATCAATATTCCGGTTTCAAGACGTCGTTTCCGGGTTGAAAACAACCGGCTTTTTTCTTTTTTTTTCTATTACCCGCCCAGGGTGTACGAACAGGTTGTGGCCGTTAATGTCGGGGGCGCGGTGATTCCGGTTCTTTTCAGCCTCTTTCTGTTGTCAAGTACGCCTTTGGGGACCGTTTTAGTAGCGGTTACCGTAGTCACGGTGGTGGCAAAGATACTGTCCCGGCCCGTTCCGGGTGTGGGAATTTCATTGCCGGCGTTTATACCGCCGCTGGTGGCGGCGGCGGTATCCATGTTGATTGCCGGTGAAAACGCGGCACCCGTGGCTTATATCGCGGGGGTCTGGGGCACGCTTATCGGAGCGGATTTATTAAATCTACACCGGCTTCGTGAGGTTGGCGCCTACGTATTAAGCATCGGAGGGGCCGGAGTTTTTGACGGTATTTTCCTGGTCGGGGTGGTGGCCGCGCTGCTGGCTTAGGAAGGAGAATGCATGCAGCCTTTTAGCCCTTGGGCATCATTTTATTTTTGTAGTTCCAGGCAAGTACCGCTTCTGCGAATTTGACCATTTTATGGGTCATATTGCCGCCGACGTTGCCGTTTAACCGGGAGGGCAATTCTCCCTTATCAATATAGTCATAGTCCGGAATTCCCAGTTCGGCAGCCATCTCATTTCTGAAATCTTCTAAGGCGGGTTCCACGTATGGTTGTAATTCTTTCGGGATCAGACCGGTAGAAATATTTTTGATCAGGTCTGGTGCAATATCATTCATAACCGCCAGATGATTTTCCATGCAGATGCCTCCTTAAAATTATTATTTATTATTTGACGTTTAAAAAATATTATGTTGGGAATTATAAATAATTTTAAGAACTATTGGTATGTGAATGACCGGGAGGGAAACCAGTGATTAATTACGTTGCCAGGCAGCCTATTTTTGACCGGGAGCAAAAAGTTTTTGCTTATGAGTTGTTATACCGTTCCGGTTCCGTTAATTATTTTAACGGTCCGGATGGGACCGGGCCACGATCGAAGTGGTCACTGGAAAACCTGCAAAAAACGGCAGATAAATTAAACCTGGATGCGGGAGATACTGTTAAAGCTTATGTCGATGCACTGGAAATGGCCAATAACCTTTATTCCTGACAACCGCTAAAGCCGGATTAATTAATGTTTTTTCTTACCTTTCAGTTTTATCCGTTTGAAAGCCGGTTGCATGACCGGAGGTTCTTTTAAGAAGCCGTATAGTAATCCGCCCAGCATTAGCAGTCCGGCATAACCCACAGCGGGATATAAGATTCTTACCAGGTTGGAAAACCCTAATTGGCTGGCCGCAAATGCGACCACGCCGGTTCCAATTACCAGCCATTTGAATCGCGCGCTTTCCTGTTGTGTGAATCTAATAATAAATCCGTACAGGCTGCCCACGGCAGTAGTATAAACTTCCAGCAGCAGTACGATGCTGTAGCCAAATTGAAATACCGGGGATATTTGTGAGGCAATATAGATCATGGGCACTTCGTAGCCGGAGATTGCCGGGATATTGGTGAGTAAGGCCAGTTGGATGGCTAAAGCACTAACGCCCAGGCCGATTCCTCCATAAAAAGCCCCTTTATTCAAAGTTTGCGGGTTTTGGGCTAATCTGCCCAGGGGGGCCAGGATGGCCACACTGAGCACCATGTTATACGACACGTAATTGACGGCGGACAGGGGCCAAAACGGTACGGGGGCCCGGGACGGCTGGGCCCACTGCCTGACCGCGCCGAAATCTAAAGGCGTGTTGACCAGGGAGATGATGCTGATTCCCAGTACGGATACCAATAAAACCGGAACTATGTAACTGATGGAATTTATCACACCGTGGACGCCCAACAAAACCGTAAATATGGTAATTCCAGTTATAATCAGGCTGCCGAACAGGTGCGACAGGCCGAATTGTTCGGTAAAAATGGCACCGGCCCCGGCGGCCATTGCCGTTAAAGCGCCGAAGAGAAAAAATGTGATTACCGCGTCAATAACGCTTCCCAGCCAGCGCCCGCCGGCATGATTGATCACTTCCCGGTATGATTGGGCTTGTAAGCTGTTGCCCAATCTTAAAATGATTAACCCGAAAAAGCCGAACAACAATGTTACCAGCATTATAGCCGGTATTCCGTAAGCACCGAAGAAACCGAAAAACTGGAGTACTTCCTGACCGGAGGCAAAACCTGCCCCGACAACGGTTCCGATGTAAACCGCAGCTACTTTAAAAGTGGATAAATTATTTGTGTTTGTACTCATACGGATATTATTTCAGAGAGGATGTTTTTTTATGTTGTCAGGATTTTTTATATGTTGCCTTACCTTACCAGGTCAAAGATACGATACTGCAATGCTTCAGCAATATGCTCCTCTTTAATGGCCCCAGAATCTGCCAGGTCGGCTATGGTCCGGCTGACTTTCAATATCCGGTCATGGCTGCGGGCACTCAGGCTCAACTGGTTGAAAGCATTCCGCAGTAAAGCTTCCGCCGCTTTTTTCAGTTTGCAGTGCAGCCGCACTTCCCGCGCTCCCATATGCGCGTTGCAATACACGCTGCAATTTCCAGACTGTTGATAACCTTTTTTAGATTCAGAGCCTTCAAATCTGCGTAACTGAATTGCCCTTGCCCTGGTCACACGTTCTTTTATCGTCCGGGAACGGTCACTTTTTTCCGCCTGGGACAAATCTTCATACGGCATTCTGGGTACTGCCACACAAATATCAATCCGGTCCAATAAAGGGCCGGAAAGCCGGGAGATATAGCGTTGAATCTGGAGCGGCGTGCAGGTGCACTCCCGTTCCTTATCCCCGTGGTAACCGCACGGGCAAGGGTTGAGCGCGCCCACCAGCATTAGCCTTGCGGGATAGGTTAAAGAGGCGTTTACCCGGGAAATAGTGACGATACCGTCCTCAAGCGGCTGCCGGAGGGCTTCCAGGGCGTCTTTGTGAAACTCGGGCATTTCATCCAGGAAAAGGACCCCGTTGTGGGCGAGGGAAACTTCCCCGGGCCTGGGTACCCGGCCGCCGCCGATGATACTTATGGCTGATGCGGTATGGTGGGGGGCCCGGAAGGGCCGTTCGGCAACCAGGGGGGTGCCGGGCTCAAGCTTGCCGGCCAGACTGTAAATTTTGGTTGCCTCCATGGACTCCTGAAAAGTAAGGTCCGGCAGGATCCCCGGCAGCCGGCGGGCCAACATGGTCTTGCCGGACCCGGGACTTCCCATCATAACCAGGTTATGTCCCCCTGCGGCCGCCACTTCCAACGCCCTTTTAGCTGCCTGCTGCCCTTTAACGTCGGCAAAATCCAGTTCTTCGGAAAGCTTGCCGCTCATCAATTGCTTAAGGTCGATCTGATACGGATTGATTTCGTTTTCTCCGCACAAAAACTCCCCGACCGCCGCCAGCGACCCGCAAGGTAATACGTCCACCCCGTCAACCAGCGCTGCTTCCGCGGCGTTTTCTTCGGGTACGATTACTTTATTTATAGACGGTGTCTCCCGGATTGCCCAAACACTGGGCAGGATCCCGTTAACTCCCCGCAGGTAGCCGTTTAGGGATAGCTCCCCGAGGTAGGCGAAAAAACGGCACCGTTCTGATGGCAGTTGTTCTGTGGCCGCCAGTATGCCTACCGCTATGGGCAGGTCATAGATGGGACCTTCTTTCTTTAAATCGGCGGGAGCCAGATTTACCGTGATCCTTTTTACCGGGAACTCAAAACCTGAATTCTTGATTGCCGCCCGGACACGGTCTTTGGACTCCCGTACCGAAGTGTCCGGCAACCCGACAATATCAAAGCAAGGCAACCCCCTGGAAACATCCACTTCCACCTGCACGATCCGGCCGTCCAGTCCGTGGAGTACCGTGCTTTTAACTATTTCAATCATTAAAAACTAACCTCCGGTTTTAATGACATCCTTATCTTTGCTAAATAATGGTGCATATATTCGTCAATATTACATAATTCCCCTTCTTTTCCTGTAACCAAATATTTAAAAGTTGCACCGGCAGGAAAAACGACTTTTAACCAAGAATATAGCAAAAAAAGATGATGAGAACCGGTCGCTGCGTTAAGCGTGAAAAGGGAAGTCCGGTGCAAGACCGGCGCGGTCCCGCCACTGTAAGGGCGAAGAGCTTCTTGATGTCACTGGCTTTTTTATTTAAATAAAGCCGGGAAGAGTGAAGCATCAAATGACCCCGAGCCAGGAGACCTGCCTGTTCTCAGGTCACCTTGAAAACCTACGGTTGATAGGGAGGTGATTATTCAGAACGAAGTGCTTGTTTTGCGTCTGAATAGTTCAACCCCCTTCCCGTAATATGGGAACGGGGTTTTTGGTGTCAGGCAGGTATAATTATTGATCCGGGATTGTTTCTGAAAAGAGTTGAACGGTATGAATTTGCATGATAGTAGTTCTGTGGAGTTACTTTTGCCGCAGGAAAATCAAAAGTTCCGTTTAATGGGGGGACTGCAGGCCGTCCTTGGTTCCACGTACCTGCTGGTGGTTGCTGAAAAACCGTGGGTTACTCTGAGTTCCGGTATTTTGGGCGGCGGCCTGGGCACGAAGCGTTATTTTATTAACCGGCAGGTGCCTTCCGGTTATTGCGCCGGGCAGCCGGTTGAGGAACTGGCGGCATACCTGGCGGCTTCATTTAAAGAATATGACCCATCCCGCCGGCCGGACTGGACCGCGCTTATGACGGCGGCACAAGTAAAGGACGCTTGCTTTATCCGCCTTGCCGGGGCGGACTGCCGGGCGGCCGTGATTGCCACCGCCGGCGTGGATAATGCCTGTGCGGCCGGGGTCACGCCGTATTTAAACCTAGATCCCGCAGCAGTAGGACCGCCGGGGACGATTAATATTATGGCTTTTTCTTCGCGGGCCCTGACCCACGGAGCCATAGTAAATGCCGTGCAAACCGTGACCGAGGCGAAAGCCCAGGTCCTGCGCGAGTTTTCCGTCAGGTGTCCGCGTACGGGCGCTTATGCCAGCGGTACCAATACGGATGCGGTGATTATTGCCGCGCCGGATGCACCGGCTTGTCTGCCGTATGCCGGGCCGGGAACCAGGATCGGTTATCTTTTGGCCTTGGGGGTGCGCCGGGCGGTGGCGGAAGCTTTGAAAAGGTACTTGTCAAATGGGGATAAGTTTTAAGATCATGCGGGAGGGAAACAGATGGGTGAGAAATATAAACCATTATTTAAAGCAATGGTAATTGTTTTGATGCTGTCTTTTTTACTGGTATTATTATGTGCTTGCGGTCAGGTACAGCAGGAAACGGGTGGTGCGGACTTTCCGCTGACCGTTACCGATGATCTGGACCGGCAGGTCACCATAAAAGAGGAACCGCAGCGGATAGTATCACTGGTACCCGCGGGAACGGAAATTCTTTTCGCCCTGGGGTTGGACGAAAAAATTGTTGGCGTAACGGAGTATTGCGATTATCCGGCTGCGGCCGCTGCAAAACCGAAAATGGGCGGGTTTTCCACGCCCAGCACCGAATTGATCGTGGCCGCCAGGCCCGATCTGGTACTGGCAACCCCCATACAAAAAGATTTTATCCGGCAGATGGAAGGAACCGGACTGGCGGTGGTGGCTTTTGAAGCGTATGACTTAAATGAAGTGCTGGCAAAAATCCGGTTGATCGGGCGGGTGACGGGTGCCGTCGCAACGGCAGAGCAGCTGGTTGACGGTATGCAGAAACGTATTGATGCCGTTGCGGACAAGGTCAGTGGTCTTTCCGAAGTCCAGAAACCGGAAGTCTTTTTTGAAATCTGGCCCGATCCCCTGACCACCGGGGGAGCGAAGAGTTTTCTCAACAGCCTGATCACTGCCGCCGGTGGAAAGAATATTGCGGGAGATATTGAACGTGATTGGGTGACTTACAGCGTGGAAATGCTGCTGGCCCGGAATCCGGAAGTAATTATATTTTCCCATCACGGCGATTCCAGGCAAACAGCGGAAGATATCAAGGCGCGCCAGGGGTGGGAACAGGTGGCGGCTATTAAGCATAATCGCATCGGGCACATCGTAGATGAAAATTTGGTCGTGCGCGCCGGTCCGCGGGTAGTGGAAGGTCTGGAGCAGATAGCTGCAATCATCCACCCGGAGTTCTTTAATTAAGCTGTCACCGAACGGAGGCTTATTGTTGAACGCATACGATAAAGTTTGGCGTTGGAAAGCACTGGTCGGTATACTGGTGCTGGTTTTGGGGTTAACGGTGGTTTTTTGTACTACCATAGGTCCGGCACCGGTTGGGTTTGTAGAGGTACTGACTATTTTGTTGCGCAAGCTGCCCTGGCTCGGTGATTTTGTCCCCCGGGGAGATTGGCCGGAAAGCTATGAAACCATTGTCTTTCAGATGCGGCTGGCGCGGGTAATCCTGGCGGTTCTTGTTGGTGCCGGCCTGGCCGCTTCCGGGGTAGTGCTTCAGGGGCTCTTGCAAAACCCGATGGCCGACCCGTATATTCTGGGCATTTCCTCCGGTGCCGCTTTGGGCGCCACGGTGGCCATGCTTTTCAATATCGGGTCTCAGGTGCTGGGAATGTATGCCGTACCGCTGTGCGCATTTTTGGGGGGTGTCATCACTACTTTTTCGGTATATAATTTATCCCGGACGGGGAACCGGGTTTCCATGCCGACCTTGCTGCTGGCAGGGATTGCCATGGGTGCGCTCTTATCGTCAGTGACTTCTTACGTCATGATTATGGGCGGCAGGGATATCCACCAGGTGGTCTTTTGGATTATGGGCGGTTTTTCCGGCCGCGGCTGGGAGCACGTCAGGGTATTGCTGCCCTACGTCATCACAGGGTTTGTCGTAATATATTTCTATGCCCAGAAGCTGAACGTGATTTTAATGGGTGAAGAACAGGCACAGCACCTGGGCGTCGATGTAGAGCGGTTGAAACAAATTATGCTGGGCGCCGCAACTTTATCGGCCGCTGCCGCCGTGGCCGTAAGCGGGATCATCGGCTTTGTGGGACTGATTATTCCTCATGCCGTACGACTTCTGATCGGGCCCGACCACCGTGTGCTTTTTCCCGCATCGGCACTGGTGGGCGCCATTTTTTTAACTTTGGCCGATGCACTGGCACGAGTGGCCGCAGCTCCCCAGGAAATACCGGTAGGTATTATCACGGCCCTTTGCGGCGGGCCTTTTTTCATTTACCTGTTGCGAAAACGTCCCTACCATTAAAAACAGCCCGGTAACGGCAGGCACCTTTAGGAGAGTGAAAACGGTTGGTAGTGCTTAAAGTTCACGATATTGAGTGTGCTTACGGTTCGGCCAAAGTGCTGAACGGTTTGACCTTTGCCATAGCACGCGGGGGATTTACCGGTGTAATCGGCCCGAACGGTTCCGGTAAATCTACCGTGTTACGCTGTATCAGCCGGGTGCTGAAGCCGGTCCGGGGGAGCGTGTTACTGGATGAGCACAACTTGTACGGTTTGAGTACCCTGGAAACCGCCCGCAAAATGGCGGTGGTGCCGCAGGAAACGGCAGTAAATTTTTCTTTTACGGTTGAAGAAGTAGTACTGATGGGCCGTTCTCCCTATTTGGGCCGTTTTCAGGCGGAAGGAAAAAAAGATTATGAAATAGTCGCCCGGGCCATGGAATTGACCGATACCGGTTACCTGGCCGACCGGTTGATTACTGCCATCAGCGGGGGAGAACGGCAGAAAGTGATTATCGCCCGGGCCCTGGCGCAGGAACCCGAAATTATTCTTCTGGACGAACCTACCTCCCACCTGGATATTAATCACCAGATTGAAATCTTAAACTTACTGCAGCGCTTAAACCGGGAAGCGGGA
>Ga0334900_1000290_pt1 | contig 81253 bp, 73 predicted proteins | sample GraSluR3_MG_2_FD_207231 | JGI IMG/M metagenome (GOLD analysis project Ga0334900, IMG submission 207231) | Sludge microbial communities from methane-producing bioreactor in Wageningen University, Netherlands - Granular Sludge_31_08-R3 | ecosystem: Engineered > Bioreactor > Anaerobic >... | reverse complement strand
AAGCCTTGATTTCACTAGCTTCCCTTACTATTATTATACCATTTTCAGGTGTTTAATTCATCAATTTTTCTACATATTTATGAATAGTTTTGACACAGTCTCTTGCCCTCATGAAAGCAGAGCTTTCTTATTCGGTTTTTAGATATTGAAAAGTAAGTTCGCTCTCTTTTCATCAAACAAAATCTAACTCCATTTCTTCATCTATTGCTTCGTCTAAAATGAGTTCACAATTACCGTTTATATAAATATCAATACTTCCTTGAACGAGCTCCATGTTTGTTTGGTCTAATGCTGCCAATATTTCTTTGATTCCGGTATGTTGATCTTCATACCCATTATAAAGATTATATGCAAGTCGAATTAATGCTTTGCTACTATCACACAATTCTATCTCTGCCTGACTTAATACTTCTGTATAAACTTCATGATTTTTAAAATCATAGATGTACTTACGCTTCATAAATAGGTCTTCGTTCCCTCCAAGAATATAAAACAGAGCCATTCGCTCTGTATCTCTCGGATGTGTTTTATCCTGCAATATCATATTCTGAAAATTATACGCATGATCTTTAGTTAAAAAATACATCGCCTGCCTCCTTTCAAAGCTCCATTTCTTCTTCACTATCCCATTTGCCTTCATAACCTATTGATGGTTCTCTTACTTGTCCTATCTGAAGGCTACTTTTTATAGTCAATAGGTCTTCATTAAAATCCTTACCTGTTGGACTATGTCTTAATATTTTGTAGTTCTCATGGTATTTTTCATTAAGTTGCTGACAAGCAAAATGCCCTGCCGCATCATTATCTAGGCAGAGCATCATCCGATTGATTTCCGGATGAATAATCAAGTAATGTTCTAAAGCTTTATCTGCAACACCTCCAAGTGAAATCATGTGATGATCAAAAGTTTCAATACCGTGATATCCTAGTAAGGTTAAATAGCTCATCAGATCAATCGGTGATTCAAAAACACAAACAGTATCACTCCTTCCAACATGAGAAAAGGGAAATGCCTTATCAGAGTTTTTTACATCACCCCGATAGGATTTCCCTTGTGTATTGGCGCTTCTTACGCTGGCATATTTCGGCTCATTCTTCTCATCATATCCTACAAAAACACAGCTTCGCTGGCTATTTTCATATAATTTGTCTTGACTGATAAAGTCATAAACGACTTCTTTATCAATCCCTCTCGACTGAATCAAATATGCTATGACATGTTTATAGGTATCATTTTTATCCGGTAGAATAAAAGGGCCTTTTTCTTCTGCAACAAGTTTAGGTCGTATTGGCAAAGTGCTTTTTTCTGTTCCGATCAATGTGTAAACGGCATCGACCCAATTCTTATCTTCCATTTCCATAACAAACTGTATCGGTCCGCCACCGATATCTTTTGAAAACCAATTCCATTTTGAACCTGATGCATCAATATAAAGCCCTCCATGACCTTTCACTTTATAAGATTGTCCAATTTTTTTAAGCACGAGTCCGATGTGGTTTGCATACGCTATTATATTTGTGTCATTGGCCTTTGCAATTTCATCTTCCGTAAATCGTTTCAATAGCTAACCCCCTCCTATATCTCCATTTCTTCATCCAATTCCATTACTTCTTCCATTTCTATCGGCTCATAATTAGCTATACTCATTTTGTCACTTGGCAAAATACCATTTTCGGCCATTGAGCTGAAGCTATATCCACCAATAATGATATGGTCGATTACATTGATATCTAATGGTTTAAAAATATCAACAATACGCTGTGTTATGGCCACGTCTTCTTGAGATGCCTTTACACTTCCTCCTGGGTGATTATGTACAAGCAGTAAGTTGCTAGAATCATTGGCTAGTGCCATCTTTAAAATCTCTCTTGGATAAACCATGGTCATATTAGTTGTTCCCTCAGATATGGTTTGAAGCTCAATAATACTGTTACTGTTATCTAAAAAAGCAACAAGAAAACGTTCACGGTCTTTCATACCACCAAGAAGGGATGCAAAATACTGTCCTGATTCATTTGGTGAATGAAAACTAATCTTTTCCTTCTCTTGCTCTAGTTTCAATACATTGTAGGTCGCGATAAATTCATTGAGTTTATTGATTTTTTCCAATTGACGCTGATTGGGTTCCAATACATTAGGATGCTCTAAAATATTAAATGGATTATTTTCTTTGGCATAATTTTTGATTTTATTCATTGGAATACCGGTCAATTTATTTAATCCATGAAAAAAATCATCGGTGTACTGCACTTTTGTTCCCATTCTATTTGCCTCCTTCCATCACTTCGATTGATTTTGCTTTGGCTTCAATCACATGCTTAAGTGCTCTAATACGCTCCTTCTCTTCTTCTGTAAATTTCATGGTTTCAAAGCCATTAAAAAAACTTGCGAGCCCGACTGTTTTAATTATTTTAATAACTCTTTGTTCAGTTTGCTCACTCAGTTCTAAAACAGCACACATTAATTCCAACACTTTTTCTTCTTTTGATTTTTCTAGAATTGTTTTGTTCATAGTTTTCATCTCCTCTAAATTTCGATTGTGTCATCCTTGTCTTCTTCAATTAATGTAACCAACTCATCATCTTCCAAACTTATTACTTCATCCTTCTTATCCATATCCAGTTCAGCATTGAGTTCGAATTGTCGCTCGAGCTTTTGATTCAATGCCTGCTCATACATAAATGGTTTCTCCCATTCTTCCTTGGACTGGATCATATTTCTTTCGTACTCATCAATCTGACTTTCCGTTTTTCCAATGCGCTTTTCAAGGCCTTCTAAAAGGTTTTCAAGCCTCACCATATTACCGTGGGGACTGTCTCCAAATTCAACTTCGTACTTTTGCTCTGCATGAAGGATCATTTTGTGCTGATCAAAGAAATTGTTCTTTAGGATTAAGAGATCAAATCCATTAAATGTACCCACATGAGCTTCTTTATCTGGTTCAAGTCTTGAAAGTAGCACTTGAAGATAAGTTCCGGCTTTTTCCCTTTCATCAAAGAACTTACCATCAATATTGATTTGAAACTCTTCAGTCTTATTCATGTCACGCTTGCTGATGTCTTTAATCAATCCTTCAAGACGCTGTTTTGCCTGTTGAATTAGCTTTGGGTATTTGTAGGTGAAATTATCCTCCATGGCGTACCTTCTGCTGTTGTGTTCAGACTTCAAAAGGCTTAAACGACTGACTTCATTATCAATATCCATCTTTTCTTTAATCAAAGGATTGCCTGTTGCCAGTGCTTTGACTTCTGCAAACGATAATACAGTTTCATCAATATCCTCAGCATTTCTTGCAACGGATTTGCTAGTCATGATTTGTGAGATAAAGCGCTGTTTGTTTTCAACAATTTGCCATAAATAGCTGTCGAAGGTTCCTTTGGTGACATATTTATAAATGTTTACAGCTTCATTTTGATTGCCTTGTCTTAAGATTCTTCCTTCCCGCTGCTCCAGGTCACTAGGCCGCCAAGGGCAGTCTAAGTGATGAAGGGCAATTAAGCGGTCTTGAATATTGGTTCCAGTCCCCATCTTGGCAGTTGAACCAAGGATAATACGTTTGTTACCACTTCGCATATCTGCAAACAAGGTTTCTCTTTGCGCTTCACTATTGGCATCATGTATGAAACAGACCTCTTTTTCTGGAATACCTCTCTTTATCAATTCTTTTTTGATATAAGGATAAACAGAAAAACGCCCATCTGTATTAGGCGTTCCTACATCACAAAATATGATTTGTGTTCCTTTAAAAACATGGCTCTCCTTATATTCTTCAAAGACCTTATCAATACACTGATTGACTTTGCTATCTGGTTCATTTGACGCTTCATCATAAAGCAGCCTTGGATCAAGTCCCAAAAGTCTTGCTTCATTGGTAATCTTTAGCATGTTATCGATCCTAGGATCAACCATACCATTTCGGATATCACTTGCCCTTTCAACAAAACTTTCCATAATCTCTTTTGTAAAATCACTGGACTCTGCTGAAATCAACTTATGTTTGTCTCCTTTTAATTTTGGAACTGGTAGTTTAAGCATGTCCGCTGTTTTTACATCTGCCATGTTTTTAAAAATAGTCATGAGCTCCGGTAAATTAGAGAATTTGGCAAATCTACTTTTATAGCGATAGCCCGTGCCCTCAGGAGCTAGTTCTAGACTTGAAACCACTTCGCCAAACTGTGCTGCCCATGCATCAAAGTGGTGGATACCTCTTGCTTCTAGTTCCTTGTTTTGAATATACCTTTGCATAACATACATTTCCGTCATGGAATTGCTGATGGGCGTTCCGGTTGCAAAGATCACCCCACGTCCTTGATTGATTTCTTGGATATACTGAGTTTTCATGAGCATATCCATAGATTTTTTACTTCGTGTATTGGATATGCCGGCAACATTTCTTATCTTTGAAAATACAGCGCAGTTCTTAAAATAATGTGCTTCATCTACATAGACACAATCAATTCCAAGTTCTTCAAAGTTGATTACATCATCTTTTGGACTGTCATGAAGTCGTTTGATTTCAGCTGTTAGTGAGAGCTTGAGCTTTTCCATCTGCTTGATACTCCAGTTTTCACCATTACTTCTTTTTGCATCCGCTATGGCAGCAGAGATATCATTGATCTGTCTATGAATCATTTCTTCCTGACGTTCTTTCGAGACAGGAATTTTCTCGAATTGGGAGTGCCCCATAATGACAGCATCATAAGCACCAGTAGCAATACGACTGACAAAACGTCTTCGATTGGATTTTTGAAAGTCCTTTTTTGTGGTGACTAGAATATTAGCCGATGGATAAAGCCTTAAGAACTCACTGCCGATATGCTGTGTTAAATGATTTGGTACAACAAGAACTGCTTTATTAATCAGTCCCAGTCGCTTTTGCTCCATACAGCTGGCAACCATTTCAAAAGTCTTACCTGCACCTACGGAATGTGCTAGAAGTGTACTGCCACCATAGATAATCCTTGAAATGGCAGCTGTTTGGTGTTCTCTTAATTTAATGTCTGGATTCATCCCCGGCAATTTTAAATGACTGCCATCATATTCTCTCAGGCGGATATTGTTGTAGTGCTGATTATAATAATCCACATACTTTTTACGTCTCTCTGGATCTTTAAATAACCATTCTTTAAAGGCTTGTTTTAGCAGAGATTGTTTTTCTCTTGCCAGCATGGTCTCTTTTTTGTTAATGACATATTTGACACTGTCTCCATCTTCAACACGGTCTTTAACCGTAGAATTTCTAAGATTCAAGCTGTCTTCAATGATGTAGTAAGCATTAATTCTAGATGTACCAAAGGTTTCTTTGGCTGAAACTGAATACCCATCTAATCCTTTGTTCTCAACTCCAAAGCTTGCATTGTAATTGTTGTAGTGCACTTTAATTTCATTTCTGCCACCGGTATTGTGATAATATCTCGGTGTTTTCAAGATCTCATAGATGAACTGTTCATAATCTGCTGGTTCAATCCATGTGGTTCCTAACCTTACATCAATATCACTGGCCTCAAGATCAATGGGTTGTACTTTTTCTAGGGCAGACACATTCTTTGAAAAGAGTTCCGGATTCATGTCTGCAAAGACTTTAGCAAATTTTAGCTTTTGCCTCACATCACCTGAGAGGTACTCATCAGCTGTTTCCCAACCTCTCAAGGCATTATTTTCATCATACTTTTCAGGGTTCAGATAGATGTCTTGTTCAAGGTCTTTAATGATGACTTGAGGTTCTTCATCATAAAGCTCAGCCATAAACGGAATATCCACCATGCCTTTTTCATTTAAGGACGCTGTTAATGCTTCAAATGCAGAATCTACATCCGTTATGGATTCATAAGGCTTAATGGTTCTTTTGATAAACATATCTGCCTTTGTGAAATGATGATCTTCATCTTCCACTTCTAGAGAACATAAAAGCGGATAGTCATTGTCATCACGGAAGGCGCTGGCATTGGGTCTTGAAGTAATATATCCATAATCTTTAACAAAAGCATCATAGATTTGGTTTAACTGGTCTTGAGCCTTTTCAAGTGATTCTTTAGTACAACCTTCCGTTTGAAGTGTAATGATTTCTCTTGTTATCTCCCGAACCGCCATCATGCCTTGAATCCGCTCAAGGGTTTTACCGGTATAATCCATTCGTCTCATGATAGAATTCTCACGGTAATAGAGTTTGTCATCAATGAAGGCATAGGAATAATTCTTGTACTTAGGATCGGCTGGTATGTCATTGCTGTCCTCTTTTTTCTCCTGCTCATAATAACCGATTTCAGCTTGTAGATGAGACACAGCTTCTGATAGTGCTTCTTCTAGATTAAAACTACTGTCTCTATTAACACAGGTTGTATAACGACTGTCTCTACCAAACATCCTTTCATCAAGTACCATCTCACCAAGCATCATATGGGGATGGTCAATAAAATATTGATTGACGGGGACTCCATTTTCATTATCTACAACCGATAACCAAGTTGGTATTTCCACCGACCGACGTTCTCTCTTTTTTAGAAAAAGGATATCTGCTGTTACATCGGTATTGGCATTTTCCTTAAATGCTGTATTAGGTAATCGTATAGCACCAATTAATTCAGCTCTTTCAGAAATATACTTCCTGACAGCTTGATCTTTTTTATCCATAGTTCCCTTACTGGTAACAAAGGCAATGATGCCACCAGGACGCACTTTATCTAGTGTTTTTACAAAGAAATAATCATGGATCATGAAGTTATGCTTATCATAAAGTCTGTCATATACTTTGTAATTACCAAAAGGGACATTGCCAATGGCTACATCAAAGAAATTATCTTCAAACTGTGTTTCTTCATAGCCTTTAACTTGGATCTGCGCTTTCTGATAGAGCTGCCTTGCAACACGTCCTGATACATCATCTAGTTCAACACCAAAGAGTTTTGAATTATGCATAGAGTCAGGAAGGTGTGAAAAGAAATTACCAACGCCTACGGAAGGTTCCAAGATGTTACCTTTTTTAAAACCAAACTGATCAAGTGCCTGATAAATGCTTTGAATGACAACCGAGGATGTATAGTGGGCATTCGGTGTTGAGGCTTTTGCACTATCATATTCTTCTTGTGATAACAGTTTTTTAAGTTCACCGTATTCATTGCTCCAACCACTTGCCCCTATATCAAAAGCTTGAGGCATACCACCCCAACCAACATATCTGGCTAAGATAGACTGTTCTTTGTCAGTGGCCATTCGGTTTTCTGCTTCAATAACTTTCAACGTTTTAATTGCTTCAATATTGGCTCTGAATTTTGTTTTTAGCCCACCAATACCAATCTCATCTTCAGGTGAAAATTGATAATTGATTTTTGAAGATTGTTCTTGTTTTTGCTTTTCATCTTCAACTGAACCAATGGATACAATGCCCCACTTTTCTTCTTCAGTCAGTGGTTTCTCATCGGGCAGATAATCTAAAACAAAATCAACACTTTCTTTTCTGAAAATAGGATACCCAATTTGACCTGCAAAAGTTAAATCCATAAGAGATACAGCATTATTATCATAGTCAACGGATTCGATTTGAAATTTCCTTCCCTCAATATCCACTTCCATGCCTACTTCTAAGGGATATTCATGGAGATCCTCATCTTCTAGGTCCAATAAATCATCCTTTTCTGAAGGTGCTTCAATAATGATTTCATGACCTTTATCATCAAAGGTTGGTTCTACGTTTGCTTCGTCTACATCCTCTGAATAATAAGCCTTGTAAACAATGTGACCTTGCCTAGCAATATTCGATAACCAATCTTTCAGAAAATCATTTAACTCATCTTCTAAATCAGGGTTAACTAATTCATCACCCTGATATGCTTCATGATAGATTTCCATGTTATCTTGCTGAAAGGTGGCTGCTGTTAATGTCTTTTGCTTCTGGTCCACAATGAGTTCCATATCCGGATCACTCATTAAATCTCCATTTTGTTCGTAATAATGGGATATAGAGATTCTATTCTCATAAAGCTTTTCAATAACAAGGTCCATAAAGCCAGGTGCTTTTAACTTCATATAACTATAACGTCCGTTTAAGATACCAGGGGCAATCTTCATTAGCTTATTATAATTTTCATGTACAATGTCATTTTCAGCGTAATTGATGTCAAATAGCGTTGGTTGATACACTGCCTTTCTTGTTGGTGGATTATCATTTTTATACCGAGGTTCAAAGTATCTACCGTTATCAATTAAGGCATCAATACCGGAAGCAACTTTAGCCCAAGACAAATGAATTTCTTTATCTGTTTTATAAAGATCAATGGTAATTCCTTTACTGTCGTGATTTTCAAAACCGCTTAGATCATCAGAGAATGTAACAGAGCTACCGCCAGTTCCATATTCATTTTTTAGAAAGTCTGCTTTTTCTTTTGCAGTATGTTCTTCTGAGAAGAAATCAACAATCCGTTGTTTCCCACCTTCAAAGCCAGAACCTCTTAGGAGTACCTTTTCAATAATTTCAGCATCTGTTAGCTCCATTAAAAAAGAGCTACGCTCTGGTAGCTCTAAATCTTTTGCTATCTCTCCTTGAAGATGATTTCCTGAAGAACGATCTCTTCCGCTCTCGTTCTGATCATCTCCCTGTGACGATAACTCTGATAGGTGTTGGTCGGATTCTGTAATGGTTCTTCCTGTAGCATCTGCTCCTGAAGTATCTCCATCCTCGCCCACGCTTCCTCGTTCACTTGATGCATCATTGGAAGCAACGTCCCTTCGGTCACTAGATAATTGTACCGATTGATGTGTTCCTCTTTCAGGTAATTCATCGCCATCTGCCCGTACTTCCCTAATGGCTTCTTGTCGTAGCTTTCCTCCCTCGATATTTGAATCTGAGGATGATAAATCCCTTGTACTTCCTGATAACTGAGTTCCATGGGTTTCATTGACATTCACACTCCTTTTTTCTTTTTTGATGGTTTTAATTTCTCTTTCAATTTCTCTTAAAAGCTGTTCTGAGATGGTACTTGTCAAATAGCCTAATCTTAGGGTTAATGCTTTTGTATCAAAGTCTGTTATTGTACTAAATGCTTTTAAATTACTTAGCTTAGGTTCTTCAATGCCTGAGCGAATGGCGGTCATGTACTCTACACTATCCATAAGAGACTGCATAAACTGCCTTATAACGCCTTCAACGGGCAGTCCCGATAGTTTAGTCTTAGACAATTCTTTTTCAAGTCCTTGCTGGATATCTGAGGCATAAGTAATGATTGATTTATGTGTCCGCCTTGCAATCCATTCAGACAAGGTATTTGCTTTAAAACTTTCTAATAGTTGTGATTCTAATGCTTTATTTATTTGCCATACTTTAGGAATGGTATGCGGCTGGCCATGGGTATCTTCAATATCAAATAGGTATTTTAATTTCAAATATGCACTTTGATCATCAAAGACTGCGATACTCTTAGCGCCCCTGTTAATCCATCTGCCGATACGACGGTTCCAAATTTTCATGTCAGCAACTAATTTAGCTTCAGGTCTTTGGGCATATATAAGCACGGCGTTATTAAAACTGTGCTTATATATCCTTGCGTGAAAGGTTAGAAAGTCTTTCCATGCTTGCTCATCTTGGATGATTTCTTTCAAGATGTAATCATATATTTCTTTGATTTCTGTCAGTCTACTCAATCATCTCCTCCCCCTCCTCAAAGTCATGTGTTTGGTTTTTCATCTGGCTAAAGTAAAAATCCAGAGCTTTTTCAATTGTTTTTTCAATAGCCTTCTTGTCCTCATTTGGATTAAAATACTTTGAAATGATTGTTGGTTGAAGCTTAAATGGTTTCACTTTACCAGTGCTTTTAAGCATATCACCACTGATAATCTTTTGGGCTGTGTTCCAATTAAGATTACCCTCTTTCTCATGCTTTCTCAAAAGAGTCGCTTTTTTCATATCTACTTTAAAGGTATTTTCAGAAATAATAGCCTCCACCATTTCTTGATTTTCCTGTGATAAGTACGAAAGATCAACGCCGGCTCTCATTGCAATTTTGCCTTCATCAACTAGATCTTTTAATGGAGCATTTAATTCGTTTATACGTAAATAACGGGCTACTGAGCGAGAGGACAAATCATATTTTTCACCAATCTCTTTTTTTGTATCTAACTTCGTGCCCACTGGGCATGAAGTTAAATCTTCCATTACATTAGGTGCCTTAGACAACTTCTCAATCTCGCTTAGTAAATCTGTTCTGACACCTTGGCTTTTCATCACACTGTGTCTAGTAGCAAGAACTGTAGCTCTTTCAGAATGGACAAGTTCTGCAAAAGATCTCTGCATTAAATTTGTTTCAGTGACAATGAGTGTTGCTTCTTCTTCTGTAAGCCCTTCTTTAATAACTGTTGGAACTTCAGTTAATCCTGCTTCTTTAGCCGCATTAACTCTGTTATGGCCAGATAATATTTCATATTTATCATCCATTTTTCTTACAACAATGGGAACAATCACGCCATAGTTTTTAATACTATCCACCATGTCATTGAATCGGTCTCCTTCATAAAGCTTGAATGGATGGTTTCTAAAAGGGATAAGATCGTTAAGCTTTAATGACGTAGTGCCATCTGTTTTTTCAGATGGCACTTCACTATGATCTTCACCAAATATTGAAGCAAAGGTTTCAACTTTTTTCATTTTTGTTTTATCCATTATAAATCAACTCCTTTACTAGTTCCTGATATGCAATAGCAGCTTTATTTGTTGGCATATAATCTACAATACATTTACTTTGAAGATTGGCTTCTCCAACTTTTACTGATTTGGGAATTCTGATATCAAATACTTTGATATGCTCACCATAGGCTTCATCAACCATTTCAATCATATTTTTAGATAGATTGGTTCTTTCATCAAACATTGTTAGCAGAATGCCTTCAAAAGTAATCCTTGGATTTATACGACGCTTTATCTTCATAATTGTTTGTAGCAATAACTCCAGTCCTTTTACTGATAAGTACTCTGGTGTCGCTGGAATCAATACACTGTCACAAGCAGCTAGTACATTTAATGTCATCAAGCCTAAAGATGGTGCCGAATCTACAATGATGTAATCATAATCTGATCTAAGCTTTTCTGTAATTGTTTTTAAGACGTATTCCCTACTCATAGTGCTGACCAAATTCATTTCAATGGCTGACATTTCAATACTGCTGGGGATGACATCCACGCCATCCCTGTTTAGTATGTAGCTTTCTTTTGGTGGAAGATCATCTTCATTCATAACAGCCATCATCAAATGGTACAGTGTTGTATCAAGTGTTTCTGGCTTTTCAATACCAAAGCAGTCAGTCATGGATGCTTGATTGTCCGTATCGATTGCGAGTACCTTGTAACCCTCCTTCGCCAATATTGTTGCTACGTTCCTACAAGTCGTGCTTTTGGCTACTCCACCTTTTTGTGAAGCAACAGCTATAATTTTGCTCATGATTTTTTTTACTCCTTTCTGATATTCACTTTATGATGTGATAATACATTTAATAATTAATATAATCAATACTTCACCTATTTTTCTTTTCTAAACACCTCTTCATTCTGCAAAATCATTGCAGATATTCACTAATAGGTGTATTATCTAACTTAGGTAGGTGATAATTAATGAAATTAACGATGGGTGAGAAAATCCGGATTATACTAAAAAGAAAGAATGTAACGATAATAGAACTTAGCAAAAGACTTGGTACCACAAATCAGAACATGGCAAATAAATTCAAAAGAGATAACTTCTCTGTGAATGAATTGGAAGCGATTGCTGAAGCTTTGGATTGTGAGTTTGAAGGGTATTTTGTTGATAAGGAAGGGGGAAAAATCTAGAAAGATTATTGCTGTTCACTTCGAATCCATAGAATATCAGGAGGGATGTTATGATTTATAAGGAGTTAACAGGTCAACTCGACGATAGTCCATTATATGATTTAATATCGGATGGATTTTCAGACAAGAAAATTGTTGAAACGATAAACAACACATTTGATCAATTTTTTGTAAACAAAAGTAATTTAGAACGTTATTCAAAAGATTTTTTAATTCATGATTGGATTAATTATACAAGAAATCATTATGATAAAATTGATATCAATATTAATGAGATATTATCTTTAGTTCACAGTTCCCAAAATATTGATAAGAATGCTGTATTCAAAACTTTTGCATCATTCCAAAATCAAAGTGCAAATATTGGAAATAAACATTGGTCATTATGTATATTACAAAAAGATCTTTCACAACTTGGCGATTATGAATATATTACCGAATGCTTTACAATGATAGAAAATATATGCGAAATTTTTCTGAAGAATTTTTTTGTAATATTAGTATACCTTCACCGAATATCTAAAAACAAAATCTCCTCTCTTGAAGAAATAGGTAATTTGAAATTCGGTAATTTAGTTAACGAAATAACTCAGGCAAATATTCTGCCTAATCTGTTACAGACATTGCAAAGTCCTCTTTCTATATCACAATGGAGGAATATTGCCTGCCATAAAAGTTACTTGTACATTTCCAATAAAATTGAATGCAAATATGGTAAGCACTTAGAAAAACAATATACTTTAAACTCTAAAGAAGATTTACTAAAAATAACTAAAGAGTTAAATTTGATCTCTCAAGCGATTAATTTTAGTTTTAAGTTTACACTCTATGATAATATAACTGAAATCGGTAATATTTATAATTCAAATAATTCTTCACAAAATTGTGAAGTGAATAGATCTGAGACTTGGCATTTATTACTTGTAACAGAACTTTATATATCGGGATTCAAAGTCATAGAAATCAAAGAAAATGATACTTCAATTAAAATTTGTATTGAAGAAATGACCTACCAAGATACTTATAAAAGAGCCATACAGTCTTCAATAGCAATATATAAGGTATGGGGTTATACAAATAAAAATACAATCGAAATTATATATTTCGATATCAATAAAACTCCATATTTATCTTCTAGTTCAACATCTGATGTTTGTGAAAAAATAGCATCTGGTTTAGAAGATATTAATTTCCTAGCTTCAAAAGCAAATTTCATTAAGCTACAGTAATTTATTGCATTTAAAAAATCCTGAATTATTTAATTCAGGATTTTATCTGATTTCATATTCATATCAACTTTCAAGCAATTCGCAAAGCAATGCAAACTTCCAACTCACCAATCGGTACTTTATTTCTAAAATCATCACCATCTTTAGTGAATTTGAAATCGTCTGTAACCCTTGTAAATACTGCTATTTCGTAGATTCTATTCTTTGTATTCCTACAACGCACTCCACATGCCTTGTTTGGAGCGTAGGTGCACGCTAGTTGTTTGTCGCTAGTTGAGTAAGTAGACAAATTTTCTTCTTCAATTATACCAGACGGATTGGCAATTTTCTTGTAGAATTCTTCATTAAATTTCATCCCTGCTTTGAACACAAAAGTAATAGCATATGGATTTGAATTTCCATCTTCATCAGTTGCTCCAATGACAACTTTATCAATCAAACTATCCAAAATATCACGATCAAATTCAGTAATCTCCAAATCTTCCTCTAGGACTTTTCTAAACTGATTTATTCTTGTGGTAATTGATTCTTCTCCTTGAAGGGTTTCGTAGCTCTCATTTCTTTTGTCCATTAGAATTTTAAGTTCTTCCTCTATTACATTATACTTTCTATCGTAATCTGCTTCAGTTATTTTTTTATCTAATCTCATATCCAATAGTGTCTGTGATTTCATTTCCAGCTTTTTAATTTTAGATGTCAGTTCACTAACTTCATCTCTAAGCTGATCAACATTCAAAGCTTCTTCTATATTTCCAAAGAACTCTTCAATGTCAGTGGTGTTTAGTTTTTGAAGCTTATTATACGCATTGACAAAAGCATCTTCTAAAAAGCTTTCATGAATACCTTTTGAATGTCCACACTCTTTTCTTCCGTGTTTAATTGCCTTTCCACATTGCCATGCCGGCTTTTCATGATCTGTCCCGTGATGCCAAATTCTTCTGATAAAAGTACCACCACAGAAACCACACGTACACATACTACTAAAGGCATGTTTTCTACTGTATTTTCTAGAGTTATGTTTTGATCCATGTTTACTACTTCTCATTTTCAAAATTTCCTGAGCTCTATCAAACAATTCATCCGAAATGATTGGCTCATGATTGTTCTCAATATAGAACTGCTCTTTTTCTCCCATGTTATCTAAACGTCTATGTGTAATTGGATCTACAGTGAATGTCTTTCCTTGAAGAAGATCACCTTTATATTTTTCATTTTTAATAATACCTCTAACAGTGCTCTCATGCCATTTTACACTTCCCCTATTTGTTTTATATCCTAAATTAGTAAGCTCTTTGGCTATTACAAAGCATCCTGAGCCTTCAACATATCTTCTAAAAATATATCGGACAATTTGTGCTTCTTCTTCATTAATAGAAATGCTTTTAGTCTCTGAATCATAATCATAACCCAAACAGCCATTATATCCAACCATTTCTCCACGTTTCATTTTCATTTTAAGTCCCATGGTCACATTGGCTGATATAGATTCACTCTCTTGTTGAGCCAAAGAACTTAAAATAACCAACAGCATTTCACCATTCATGGTCAATGTATTAATATTTTCTTTCTCGAACATGATGGCCACATTCTTTTCCTTTAGTAAGCGTACATATTTTAAAGTATCCAAAGTATTCCTAGCGAATCTAGATATTGACTTTGTAATAATCATATCAATTTTACCTTCTAAAGCATCATTAATCATCCGTTGGAAATCAACACGTTTATTGATTTGTGTTCCAGATATCGCTTCATCGGCATAAATGTCTACCAATTCCCACTCCGGTTTTGTTTCAACCAACTGTTTATAATGAAGCACTTGGGACTGATAACTCAATTTCTGTTCATCTGAATCTGTACTAACCCTGCAATATGCTGCAACTCTTAATTGATTTTCAATAAAACTACCTCGTTGTCTACGTGATTGTTTACTTGCTTCAATAACTTTAACCTTTCCCATTGAAAGACCTCCTTAATTCAAATTTATCCTTGTTGTGATGCGAGTTTATCATTTCTGGAAATTTTAGACCATGTTTCGTTTATTTTTTTTAATACAACAAAAAGCCTTCTCAACATTAGACTTACTTTGAGAAGGCGAATTATTTTACAAATATACTTATATCAAGTTCGTAATAAGTATTATTGTACCTATATTATATTCAGATTGTATTGTTTAAACTAGTGCTCTTAAGGCATCTATGATGTGACTATACTCGATATCTTCAGCGTACCTATAATCTTTAGTGTACTTGCTCCATCTTTTTTTTAGGGTTTCACTGTTTTCAATTTCATCGATTCTTTTACTGATATCATTAAATATATGAGAAGTTTCTCTATGTGCTGCTGTCGATTTAATGGCCTCTTTAAAAATTAAAAGATCAAAACTCTGAGTTTTTGTCAAAATATAAACATCATAAAAATCTCTTGGTCTTGTATTCAGCTCTCCCCTTCTCAAAATGGTTTCTACTTTTTCTGCTAAGACAGTTTCTATGTTGTAAGCCCACACGCCAATATTTCCTTCTTCAAAAATCATTTTAAATAGGTATAAGACTTCTTTAGGTGTAATGGCATCACCAGTTGTAATATCGATCTGCATTGGTGTAATAATGGTATCGTATTCTGAAACAACACTCACTCGATAACCACCATAGGCATCATCATCCCTAATGGCATCAACGCTATTAAATGTAAAAGTTACATCATCATCTATTGAAATGTTACAGATTTCTTTAATTGCTTTGGTAATGGAATCATTATCTATTGGATAGTTCTTGATTGTTGCATCCATGTCCATAGTTGCTCTATTATCTATTCCCACAAGTGCAGCAATCAACATGCCACCTTTTAAAATAAACTTATCTTTATAGGCCGACTTGGAGAGACGCTCAAGAAATCGTTCAAACATATAGTTTTGAAGCACTACCTGAGCTGACATATCTTTTTTTCTAGCTAGATTTCTTATTTTTGCTTTTAAGCTCATCGCTCTTCCACTCACAGTATCACCTCCAAATAATTTTTAAGTACCGTCTCTATGTTGAGTTTTTTCGCATAATCCATTAATAATGAATAGTCCGATGATTTTATTTTAACGTACCGTCTCAATGCTTCATTTAGGATTTGAATATCTACTCTGCTTCTGCTTTTTATAATGTCACAAATCGTTCTTTCAATATTATAAACTCTAATCTGGTTACCGAATGAACTTTTAACTAATATAGCACCAAGCTCATGTAATTCCTTCTTTACATAGTAAATTTTAAATCTATCTGCAATATTTGAAACAACCTTATATCCACTAGGAACCGTAGCCGAATACTCAAATGGTGTTCTATCCGATAGATCATATATAAAAAGAGCTGTCTCATGGGAGTAAATTAATTTCGAATACTTTTTCTGCATAGCAAACATTTCATCTTCAATAGCATCAACAGCTACATATACCCCACGATCACATCTTTCTAGCCTACCTTCATTAATTAATCTTTGAAGGTATTTTCTTGGTATCCCATATTTATCAAGATCAGCACTTAAAATCGTACCATTTTGCTGTTTAATCAATTCTTCAATTTTTTCAAGGTAATTCATAACTATCACCTCCTGTTACAAATATACTTATATTATACTCCATATAAGTATATTTGTAAACAGGACTTTACTCCATAGCATAAATACCGATTTTATATTTCTTCTTGATAAAAAGCTTGATCTTATCATACTCCATGGTTGTAATTAACTTCTTAGTTTTTAAATGATTTAACATTGCCACTTGTTCACTAAATTTCAGTCTATTATCCATTGTCTCTTCCTCCAATTATTCATCTACTCAAAATACAATTTATCTTTTTTCTCTTTTAGAAAGGTTCGAATATCATTAATGCTCTCTGCCCTTTTGCATTCAGGTAATGCATGTAAAACATCTAGATGATAACGCCCAGTGTCACTGGCTCTAACATCTAGTATGGAAATAACACCTGTGTCTGTTTCACTTCGTATCAATCTCCCAACGCCCTGTCGTAATTTTATTAACATTTTCGGTATTAAAACCGATTTAAGGTATTCATTCATATCTGGGCACAATGACTTTTCATAATCACTGATTGGATCAGGTATTGGAAAGGGTAGCTTCACAATAATTAAATGGGACAATACATCCCCTGGTATATTCACACCTTCCCACATGCTTCCAGTTGCAAATAAAACAGCATTTTGACTTTCCTTAAATTCATCGATGGCTGTATTTCTGCCACGATTCATTGCTATCAATTGTCGATTCGGATGTTCTTCCTTGATATGCTGAAATATCAGTCGCAATGGCTTATAAGATGTGAATAAGACCAAAGCATGTCCATTGGATGCATCAATTAGCCTTGATATTTCTTCCCCCATCATCTGAATGTAAGCTTCATCATCAACATTAGGAAAAGGCATCTTCTTTGGAATATAGAGCATACAATTTTCTTTAAAGTGAAATGGTGATGATTTGGTGAGTTCGTTAATCTTCCAATCACTGATAGGATTCATGCCAAGTTGATGCTTGATATAACTGAAATCTCCATCCACAGCTAAGGTACCTGATGTTAAAATCATGGACCGCTTAACTGTCCAGAGATCGTCACCTAATTCTTTGCTAATGACTTTAGGAATGGATGCCATCATCCGTTGACCCTTAGCTTTGGGATTTTCCATCCAATAGATATTTGTTTCTAGTAGAAATACTCTCAAACCATCTAGAACAGTTTTAAGGTCAATTAGAAATTGCCTTTCCGTATAACTCATCTTCTTGCTGATTTCATGAATGGTGAATACCATTTTCTTTAAAAGTGTCATAGTTCTTAAAGTGATTGTTGTTGGAAATTTTTCTGTATCATCAGAAAATGCTGTTCCGGGGATTTGCTCAGTCAATGCACCAAAGAACATTTGGTTAAGCGCCAACACCTCACTCGTTAGATTCTTTAATTCTTTTTGGCTCTTCTTCTTCGAATGGGTAGGCGATATCTTCTTCATCAAGTGATTCACCTCATGTTCATTAATGCTTGTTCCGTACATCTGATTTGCAGCATCCATTAACTTATGTGCTTCATCAATAATGACCGTTTGATAATCTGGCAATAATGATCTTCGACCATCTTTTCTTTTTAATATATCTGCCAAATAATAGTTGTGGTTGCATATTTGAAAATGATAAGTGCTTTTCCTCGCCTCTTTCATAAACTGCTGAAAGGCACATGCCTTAAACTTGCTGCACTTCATACACTGGCTACTTTTAACGTTAATTTTTCGTTTATCATATCCGCTAATATCTTCAGCGTCAGCAAGATCGATATTTCTACTTTGAATTAAATTTTGTAGCCCTTTATATTCACTTGAACGTTTACGCTTGGGATCTAGTGAATTAAAATAATCCTTTAATCGATTTTCGCAAACATAGTTTTCTTTACCCTTTCTAAGTACACAGGTGATTGGTGATGAGATAATGCCATTTTCTATCAGCATTTTAGAAATCTCCGGTATGTACTCTTTTATGATTGAGCGCTGTAATTCAATACTTGATGTGGTGATTACAATTGGCATTTGCTTATAAAAACGACCCTTTCTTGCAAAAATACTATGTACGATCGCCGCAATTAGATAAGCGTGAGTTTTACCAAGACCGACAGCAATATCGCTCAAGGATATCTTCCGTTCTCTCATGTTTTCATACATTTGCTTTGATAACTCTACCTGCTCTTCTCTTACAACAAAACCATACTTGGGAAAGATATCCCTAAAGATAAGATCAATCATCTCAGAGCCATCTGAGGCTTGTTTCAAATCATAAAAAGATAATGCTTTTATTTTATCAATAACATCCCCGTAATCTTGCTTTGCCAACTCTTTTCGTTTGTAAAATAAATACTTTTGGTCCCCTGCAACATAATTAACCACACGATAGGTGTAATTCTTTCCGGTAAAGCTCTGGACTAAGATGCAGTCTTTTATAATGAATACACCTGTCGAGTTTTCTGCGATCCATTTTTTAGCGATTACTTTGTTTAGAATATCTTTTGTATCTAAATTTGCTTGAATATTATCCATCATTTCTCCTTTAGTTAAGTTTGTTTCACTTAACAGCACAAACCTAGAACCAAGCCAAAACAACTTCGTTACACGTTTGTACTGTTAAGTGATTCTTTTAAAATTTAGTTAATAAATACTTTAGGCGGTCAATGGTCATTGACCTCATAGAAGCAACCTATGCCATTGGCTTCCAGGTAAAGGCTGTATTCTCCTGATCATCTGTCAGGCTGCCATCCATAGGATACTTAGGACTTGGCAGAAGTATCGTTCAAATTTCCCCTCGTGGATCATGGCGAATTATCTAGACCACTAGATAATTTAAAGCCGGATGTTAACGCTCTGGGATTTCCGTCATGGCGCATCCGCTTATGTCGCTTTCCTCTCGGTCACAAGGTAACGTACCTAAAATATTGAATATGAGTAAAATTAGGATTACTATTTGTCAAAGTTCACGAGGGATAAAAACCCCCTCACTTATAAGCCGAAAAGTAGGGGGGGCTGGTCTACGATTTGATAAAATTTTTTTAAATATTTAATTGATTTCTTAATTTTCCTATCACTCTTTTCTTTCTGAAGTGAAGCGCTGTCTTAGAAATTCCCAGTTCTTCTGCTACTTCACGCTCAGTTTTTCCATAAAAAAACAGCTCTTGTATTAGCGATTTCTCCTCTTCATTTAAAGTAGAAATTGCTTCAAGAACTGTCTCAAATAGAATATTGCTAATTGCGGTATTGGTAACATCCACATTGACATCTTCTATGATTTCATCAGCTGTATAAATTGAGTTGCTTATATCACTAAAAGACTGAACACCTTTCTTTAAATCTCGTTCTTCTAAGTACCGCTCTCTTCGGTCCATCTGGTAATAAACTTCATAGACTTCCTTTGTTGTTTCATAGTACTTCCCATCTACGGGAATATAGTATCGCCTTGGTTCTCTGTTTTTATCTCCTGATTCATTCATAATCAGTACCTCCTATTTTGTAATTGATGAATTGTTCTATACAAAATAAAAAGTTATGGACCACGAATTGAAGCCTTATTCTCAATACTCATTTCAATCATCTCCTTATTTAAAGCAATAAAAAAAACCCTAATACGCACTACACGTACTAGGACCTCATTGGTCGAAGGCAAAAAAATAGCCGCTTAGGTTAAGATTCAAATAAATCCTAATCCAAGCGGCTATTTGCCATTATATTCATTTTGGGTACACACATCCCACTATACTAATTATAAAGGTTTCAAACTGTCATAACAATTTCAAAAGTCTATCAATTATCTATCATTTAACTGTCAATTCCCTTTCAATTGACTCTCAATAAACTATCATTTTCAATCTAATTTAAGCTTATCCCAGTATTCTTTCAGAGGCGGAATTATGTACCCCCAAAGAGCAATCCCCATAAGTTCAGTTGCATGTTTCTTATAACGGTAATAAGTTGACTGGGTCAAATTTAACTTCCTCATTATGGCATCATCGCAGAGTACATCTTTATCTATGTAACAATAAGTAATGATGTCATGGTATACCTCCCCATGCTTTGGATGGGTTTTTAGATGTTTAAGTGCCTTGTCTACGATTTCAATGATCTGCTTCGTTTCCGCAATACACATAAGTCTTTCTTCAATGGCTTTCTTGTCTTTAGTTAGATTAAAATCGTCCAACTCTAAGCTTAAAAAATTAACAAGTTCAGATATTCTATCACTTCCGTAATCTTGTGTAGTTTCTTGAATTTCATATATGGCAGTCTCTATCCTCCATACCACTGTCCGGTAAATGGATAGAAGAAGCTTTGTCTTATGAAATTGCTGTGTTTCTGAGTTCTTTTTTCCCCCATATGGCCTCACCCCTTTTGAAAATAATTGTTGGTCTTGCATCTTTATATCTCTTTGCATTCTTGAGCCTCCTTTTTCAGAATTATCTGTGGCGAAAAGGCTTATCTATATTATATAGTCGAACATACGTTCTGTCTATATGATATTCCCTTTCTTTTCGTTTCTTTTTCATCAACCATAATAAAGTCCCTAAAAATCAATGTTTGATTATAAAGTTTTTTTATTGATCTATAACAAGAACACGCTACAAACATATTTTTGTTGCATATTTGGGATTTATTAAATAAAAAAATATCACTTCTTTGATACTTGACTTAAGTTTATTATACACACCATAATACTATATTGTCAATCCCATTGTTGCAACTTGCAACATTTTATTGCATTTTTTGTTGCGTTGTTATATACTGTTGACTATAGTCAAAACATATAACATAAAAAGAGAGGGGAATTATCATGCCCGATAAATCACTAACAAATAATGAAATTCAAGAGTTACGAAAGCGGCTTCGTGCTAGAAGACTATTTCTTGATTTAACCTATCAAGAATTAGCTGAAAAAACCGGTATGAGCAAATCTACTCTTCAAAGATATGAAACAGGCGGTATAAAAAATTTGCCATATAGCAAGATTCCAATTCTTTCGGAGGCATTAGGTGTTTCACCCAGCTATTTTACTGATTTAGATCAGGATTATACATCAACGGATACAATTAAAGATTCTCATTCCAACTTTTCTTTAAGGTCGCAATTAATTGAACGTGCAAGAAAATTCGAAGTACAGGCTATTACTCAAATTACTCCAAAATTAATCCAACAAGGCTACACAGTCGAAAAGCAACACCATGGCTCATTGGGTGATATTGTTGCAATTAGAGGAAAAGAAGTATGGCACATTGATTTTAAATTTACAAGCGATTTAGAGAAGCATCCTGTTGGGTCAGGTCGAACTTATCAAGAATTTCTATTTCGCTTAGGTAGACTTGCAGTATATCAAGGCCAAGTGACAAAGTACTCAATCCTGACCAATTTAAGAATGATAGGTGAACAAATGATTCAACAATACAATCCACGACATTTAGACATTGAAATTAGTGTACTTTACCTTACTGGTGATGGGTATGAAGAACTCTTTTTTCAAAAATGACAAAGTCCCGCCAGGCAATGAAGCTTGACGGGATTTTTTATTATTGGGGACAAGGAATCAAAATATTCATTCATTGTATACAGTGAAAATTTAATAATATGTTCTACATACGTTAGCTCTTTATTTAGTCCCTGACAAACTGACTATAGTATTATATCTTATTTTTATACTTTTCATACCATTCCAAAAGCTCGACATAACCACACCTTCGGATAATCATACCTGGCATCTCAATTTGCTTAAATATTGTCTGAATTTTTTGTTTGCTTCGTTTTTATTCTTTGCAAGGTTCAGAGGCGGATTAAAAACTTCAATCAACATAGTTTCAATCAGTTCAACATTCTCAAGCCCCGTACAATAATGCATTTTTAGATTTGCTTTCATCCATCGACTCAACTCTCGCTCACTATCATTATCAAATCTGTATTTTGTTGATTTTGCTTCATTTCTGTTATGAACTTTTTCGTATCCAAATAAAACGCCTAAGCTTTTTCTAAGTGTTGAATTCCTTGCAGTTCCGTTAAAGTGATTTCTATAATCACGTTTTCTTAACCCCCTATCACCTGACAATCCAACATAAAGCACTTCACGCTCGTTAAATCTATTGAAAAACACATCTCTCATTTGCTCTGGTAACTGACTGATATTCTTAACACTTATCAAATAAACACCTTTTTCATCAGGAATCAATTCATCCTTATCCTTAGAAGGATCAAAGATATTTATTTCAAATTCTGATATACAGCATTCGATTTTGTCCATTAAAATCATCACCTATTTTTATAATTGCTATGGGTAACGGCAAATACATTTGCTCTACACTCGTACTGATCTAGCGCCTTATATTGATTGATAATGTGAGACTCGTTAAATACAGTTAAAGCAATGCTATACTCAATTCTTGTAGTTCTAACAAGCTCATAAAGTGTTTGTAAATCCTTCGGGGTAAAGGCTTCATATAACTCAAGATCATTCAAATTATCGACCTTACAAAATTCTCTTGCCGCTTTTATAACAGCTTCATCTTTAATCACATGGACACCTATCAACAACATGGCATCATCTAACATATTATCAATAGTTGGAATCCATCTAATAAATTCGGAATCATTCCCTTCTTCAAATAAATCCAGATTCTTTAATATCCACGCCGGTCTGCTATTTTCAGACAAGAATACTGCATGACTCGGGATTATACCACCACCATATCTATGATCGTGTCCTATTAAAATTTGTGCTGTGAATGTTCCCATTTATTCGTCCTCCTCAACTATGTTAATTCCACCACCAAAATACCAGTGATTTGTTTCAATAAACCCAATGAATTTTTCATAGAATTGATCTTCAGTTACAATTTTAGGAAGTGTAACACAACCATTAATCTCAATTTCATAGTAGTCTTCAAGATTATCCTTTTTAGGATATAGAACACCATATAATATTTCGAATGCGTCCATGTATTTTTCTACTCGTTTTTTATCTTCTATGCTTGGGCTTTTAATACGTGAAAGATTCATGTTATCCTGCAAATCAGCAATTTTGACTCGACAAGCTGTTTCATTTTTGCTGATCCTATCAATAAATGTACCATAATCTTCTTGGTCTTTTTTCGTCAATAATTCTAAGATTACCAAAACTTCCTCAGAAAAACCTTCTTCTTTCAACTCATTTATTGAAATATTAGTATCTTCAATAACATCATGTAAGACCGCACAGGTTTTTTCCAAATCCGAATTACAGCTTTGCATAACTCTCAACGGATGTAATATGTAGGGTTGTCCACCCTTGTCTAGTTGCCCATTATGGGCTTTAGTCGCTATAAGTATTGCTTTTTCAATCATTGACACCCCTCCTTGATTCATTCAAACTTCCTCCCGGAAATTTGTCGAATAATTCTACAAAAGCGTTCCCACCCATCGGGATACATATTACTTCCATGTTTCTTAATATTTCGTCCTTTTCTAACGATTTCAATATTCCACTGGGTTCCATCAAGAATATGTGGATCTACATATTCAGACTTCCAATTCAATAAATCAATAAGTTTAAGCTCTTCAATCAGCTTATCAGCAGTTGTATTCCAAAACACTTTTCTATAAGATTCTTCATTTCCTCCACCAAAATGCTTCCATGTCAATTCTCTACTTTTCAAATTGATTTCTACTTCATAATAACCGCCAAAATATCCACCAACTGAAGCTACAAGCAATTCCATTTGATTATATGCATAATCAATTGCCTGTTGTTTATCCCACTCATGTTCACAATCTTTACAATAATACTCAGGATCACTATCCGTAATACAGCAACCTCCCAGCTTTATATCACCTGCTTCAGCCTTTAGAAAGGCTTCATGTGTTGGCATTCCATACATAACGCCAAGAACATTATTCGAACCACAATTGGGACATTTTTTATAATTAATCGCCAATAGGTACCACCTCATTCCACTAATCATTCCATCTATTTAAATAATTTTTTCAGAAGTTTAAAAACATCAAATGATGTTCGATTGTACACCTTATTATAGGCATATTTCTTTGGATTTCTAAGCCACCCATAACCTCGAGGCATTTTCAAACCTGCCCTATGTACAATCTGCCTTTTTATACTTGTTCTTACAGATATTCTTTTTTTCAAGCTTGGTGTTCTAATTCCAAATTTCATGCTACTCCCCCATCGCCTACCGTAATTACTCATTTATTATTTGTATACTATTCTCATACAATTGCTCAAGACAAAGATCCGGTCTTTGAACCAAAAGCTCTTTAATCGTTTCTGACAACTTATCCTTTAATGACATTACAGTCTTCACATCATTTATAAACGGAGCATCTGACTCCACAAGAATACGATCAGAAGAAATTTTTTTTACAATTTTCTTCCCATTTGCACTTTCTAGCATCTTCAAATTAACAGAAAAGAAACATCCCATTTTTACTGCTCTTTCAAATTGCTTAACATCACCTGAATACCAATGTAAAATGCATTTACATGAATTACAGCAATTATACTTTTCAAGGATATCCAACACATGTTTTGCAGACTTCACACTATGTATTGAAATAATCTTACCTTTATATTCTGTACATCTACCTATTATTGTATCAAATACAATAATTTGCTGTTCCTTAGTAGCATAAAATTGACTATTAAAATCGAGACCCACCTCACCTATATATTTTGATTTGGGTAAGTATTTCTCAACTAACTTCAATTCATTAAATCGTTCTTTTACCAGTTGAGGGTGTAAGCCCAGTGCTGGAATTATTGCTTTGTTATTTTTAAAGAAAATCAATTCTTTTTCATAAGCTTTAGGCGTAGTGGTCATTGATAGAATCATCATATCTGAATCTGAAATATCTTTCGCAAATTGAAGCATATCAGGCATTAAATCCACATGGCAATGCAAATCAAATATCTTCATGTGCATCCTCCATTTCACTACTTATGAATGCATCTACTTCAAATAATCCTCTCTTATAGACCTCTGATAATTCTTTTATATGTTCATCATCACCTAAAATTGCTCCCGTTTTATAAACAAGTAGTTTTGCCATTGTTTGATTTTTTTTCAGACGATTTATTGCATACTGAAATGATCTTAACTGTATACCTTCTCCTGATGAATGCTTTTTAATTATTGATGATAAATCGTCAGCCGTATATACTGTACTATCACCATCTTTACCAAATGCTTTATGCATTGCTGCTCTTCTAATTATACATGGAACACAAAATCCGCAATGCTGTGGTGGCAATTTTTTCCGTGTCGCTTTAATCGGTGATGAGCATGAATTTGACTTCTCCATAATAATTGATAGAATGCCTTTATTCAAACATTCTTCTGCCATCTCACCCTTAGTCTTATTCCAATACGGATTTACTACAGATTTATAGGTACCCAATACTTCAAGTACCTCATTCCAAAGATTTAAGTAAAACGGATGTGTTGTCCGAGTACTGTGAGAACCAATTCTCAAGTCATCAAGTGGTATATTTAAGGCAATCAACCCATTCTCCGGTACTTGCAATTCCTTTATTGCATCAAAATTTGATATTATATAAATTCCAAATGCTATAAATAAAAAAGACCTACTTCGAGTTGAATTCTCGTTCCCACCTCCAGGTATAAAATCTCTTTTAAATACCATCCAAAGATCTAAATACAGAAAATTGTCTGTTTCATATTTATTATCAAATTCATGAATAATATTCTTTTGAGAATTCTTAGTAAATCCCTCCCCAGCATGGCTAACCAAAATGATTTTTTTGTTTTGTTCCAGATAATTTATTGTACTAATCAAACTATCCATTCCACCAGAAAAAAGAGAGGATACTTCAAAATCCTTACATTCACATTTTTCTTCATCAGGCTCAATTATTTTAACCGCTTTCTGAGTAAAGTCTATAGTCCATTTATCACCTGTCAAGAAATTGAGCATTCTTTCAAATATAGGCTTTGCTTCACGAAATTTCGTTAAATCAGAAACTGGTAATTCTATATATATCTCTCTGGTCCAACTGTCTTGTGAATGTAATTCTCTTGAAATCCTTGTATCGGCCAGATAAACAGCTGTTGCTAAACACAAAAGATCCAACCCTTGCTCTGTAGGTTCCAATCCATTTTGCAGCATCTTTTGTTGTACATTATCAATTCCGTACAGTAATTTTCCGTCTCTATGTCGTATTGGTACTACAACTTTCTCAACATCATCAGTGCTCGTCGTTATTAGTTCAAATTCATCATAGCTCACTATCAATTTATATCTCTTCATATACTACTCCTCCAATTCAGAAAGTATAGAGTATGCTCTTTCATAAACACTATCAACAATATCCCTCGTATGATTTGTATCGATACTCTTTATTTCTACATGTAAATCGTTAATTGCATCTGAAACAGAGCCACTTATAAAGTCTTTAACTTGATTCTGTATTATTTCAACCGTTGCAGTGTCATCCGGTAAAGAAATTGTTTTATTTCCAATATCATTAAGAAGTCGTTCTTGAATAACATTTGTCATATACGTTTTTGTAAATGCCAGGAATTCATCATCAGTTAAGGTCTCAATTGTTTTATCTTCCAGATCAGTTAAAGTCATCAATGTTTCGATATATGAACTTCTAGCTATTCCTTCATCTGTCGGGCCACCATCAGGACAGACGAAATCCATAATATGTAAAAATACATCCCTTGCACTTTTCCCAATTATGTCTCCAAGGCCATATATACGGCTTGTTTCAGCCACCCCATTCCTTGAAATACTGTTGAAAAATGCAACTAATCTTTCAGTACTATTTCTTGCTGAACCTAATCTTGAGGTGGCATTCTTCGATCCACCTAGTGATTGTTTAACATATTGCGATGTCGACTTACGTAGATTATGCGAACTCCTTCCACCTTCGTTTACATACCTAGTAAAATTACTTCTTGGCATTCTAAACCGATCTCCATCCGCTGGGGGTGGAATTGGCTTATCATCTTCCAATTGGTTATCCCCATCTTCCAACCATGATGGTACTAAAGGTGTATTACCGTTCTGACCTCCGTTACTTGTAGATGTTCCCATTTAAAATCCCCCTTACTTACATAGATTTAAGCGCTGCTTTAACAAATGCAGTACCATCTCTTTTTAATTTATCTATATAACTCGATAATTTGCTTTTGGCTTCTGCTGATGTTATGCATCCATTCCATCCATTACAAATCCAAACACCAACGGTCTTAACATCAAACATTTCAATTAAACTTACGAGATTCATTTGAAGATTTTGATGCAGCGAGACAAGACTTATAATTCCTTCAATGCCACTTGGTTTATTTGAGATCTTACTTTTAGCCAATATTTTTGAAGCCAATGTATCAAATACAATTTTCGCATCATCTGGCGACAATACTTTTACTTCCTCTTTCACACTTGCAATATTCATAGAGGTACTCATTAACTTGTCTAAAATAATACGCAGTTTCTCAGATTTTATTTGATTGAAGAAATAATCTTGCTTTTCTTTACAGGCAAAGAAATATGGTCTAAGGTCTTTTTCTCCAAGCTTGGGTTCAGTCATTACCCATTTAGTAATATTGTTGTCTTTGGTCCATTCGTCTACTTTTGGACTGTTCTTGGTAATTGATACTACCTTTTTATCAGATTGTTCGACTTCAGCTGTATCATCTGCATTCTGATCCTCTTCACTTTGTTTTCCAAGATTCAATACTTCTGTTTCTAATTCTCTTATAACATCACAGTATCCTAAATCGTTTGTTTGTGAGGCTATATCCTCATAGAACTCATCAAAAAAGCTCTCTGCAAGCATTATTTTAGCAAGATATGGCAATTCTACTTCATCGCCATATCCGCGAGCATCTGCCATCTTCTTCCTTAGTAGAAGCATATTGATAAATCTTTTAATCTTTCTAGGATTACCATTGGTATGACGAGCTAGTATCGCACTTATTTGTGTTGCTATTGTAATCTCACCTATGACCAGTTCATATTTACTGTCAAGAGCTTCGTTCAGCTCAGTAATCGTCAGCCCTTGATTTTTCCATGGTTTTTTCATTTTCTCAACTGACATGGTAAGAAGTCTGTCAAATTCGCTTGAATTGTCTTCCAGCTTCGATCCTATAAGCAACATTTTTATATACATTTCTGATTCAATTTCCCCAAGAACCGGAAGTCTAAAGGGTACCTGAATCAATTTTTCGAGATACCGCTTTGAAAATTCTACCCCAAGATTTTTATTGTCTGAATCTGTTAAATCAGGAAAATGTTTTCGAACAGCATATTCGATCATTGTTTCATCTGCTGCAATTACAAAAGCTGTAGCATTTGAGAACATAAATAATCTTACAGCCTCTAAGGTTTCTATTGTTACTTCTGGCAAACATCTATCTAAATCATCGATAAGTACTACCAATTTCTTTATTGAAGATGCTTCAAGCAGTTCAGCAAATGCTTTTTGAAATTCAGTAAACTCTTTAGTCATTGACATATCTTCCATGATTTTTGAATCAGTTAAAAAAGCACCTATCGTTTCAACCGAATTCTCAACTTTTTCTGGATCTGTAAGATTACCTTTTAACACATCAAAAGCATTTGTAATTAGCCCAATCGACGGAACACCAGTTGCCGCCGAAAAAGCCACATTTCCGGCAGTCTTTGCAACACTTAACCAGTTAATGCTCTTCCAAACTCTTTGAATTTTATCAGCACATACTTTTGATAGCTTTCTTTTCTCAATTAAAGAAGAGACAATAGAACTCATCAATGCGATCTTGGCATCTTCAAAGCCTTGATGCTTCCAGCCGTTGAATTTTATACATTCAAAATCATTTGATGACTGAAACTCATCTTCTACCATTTCAAGAATACTTGATTTACCAGCACCCCAATCACCATGAACACCAATAGATATAGGTCTCTCTTTACTTTCATTTATTAATTCAACAACAGTTTTCGCTATAGCTCGATTATTCAGCATATCGACTTTAGTTTCATTATCTGAAAGAATCAAATTTCTCGCCCCCTTTTAATTATTCTTTATGATGTCTTCAATATCTTCATACTGTAATTTATTTTTTTTGTAAATCCTTCTTAATTTTTTTGATTTAATCTTATCCCTAAATAATTTAACATTAATGGATTTATTAAGCAATATAAACGAATTTGCTATTATACCAACAATTAAACCGCCTATGTATGTCAATGGTTCAGCAAAATTCCAGTTTTCTGCAATAAATTTTCCTAAAGTGAATATTATTGGTAATGAAATCATCCAAAAAACAATAAGAAAACGTATGATATAAAGATTCCCTATCCAATCATTTAGGATATTAATCGATGATTTCATTGATTCAAAAGTTTTAGTCTCTTGGAAATTTCGCTCTCCAAGTTTCTTATACACCTTCATTACAATATACAAATCAAGGATATCATCTACCGAGGTCATTGCATTCACAAGTTGGTCACTACCTAGCTCATAATTACCATGAATTAAAATATCATAAATTAATTTATCAATTGGTGTTGATGCTGCTTTATTATACTCCGGTTTTATTTGTTCAAAGACTACCGTTAGAAGATAGCTGTCTCTAAGACTGCAAGTCATAATATAAGATTTAATGTCTTCAAGAAACCGATTAGAATCATATAATCCAAAAGCTACCAAAGTAATAAGACTCTTTCTATAATCCAAACCTTTTCTATTTTTCATTCTTACAATTGACTCAATTTGATCTTCTAAAGCCACCTCATCATTATTTGAAAAAATATTTATTATTAGATTATCAATTTCACTTAAATCGTCATCATTAAAATCAATCTCATTCAAGTTCCTTAAATAATTATAAAATACCTTTTCCCGGATACTTGCTGTTGACAATAATTCTTGTTCCAGATTCTTAATATCTCTATAAATCATTGAATCCCCCCCTATATAAACCAGAGTTTATCTGTGATTTGATTTAAAATGCTAGGGTCCCAATGATCAATTAAAGTCAAATCATTTGCAAGTTTTGCCATTTTAGCAGGGTATAGCATTGTGACTGGCTTGGGTGGTGTCATAAAATTAGAATGAGAAAGATACATAAAATGCACCACTTGAGTTGCAATATAATGTAAATCTCTAAAACTCGAGTTCTTGTTTATTTTCAGAAGTATAGGGGCGCCACTTTTATTTCCTAATGAGATTAACCCTTGATCTGAAGATATTTTTGTAAAATATCCTTTACTTACGGTCTCGTTTCCGTTGTTAAAATAATATTTATAGTTATGAGCATAACTCAGATGTATAACAGCAAATTGAATATTGTACTGACTAAACCTATCTACCGTTTTAAGAATTGCTCTAATTTCATTATCATAGCCAGCTTCTTTGTATAAATGGAAGAATAGTTTAATCGTTTGTCCCTCTTTAATATTTTTTTCAAAAATTACCTGAGCAATCGTTTTATGAAGATGCTTTTCAAGATTTGTTGAATAATTTGCTTTTGTTGATAATTGACTGCAATCGCCAACTAAATACTTTCCATCATAATCAAAGACACTTGCAAAACCTATAGCAGTTTCATCCGCTTCATTTATACTTGACCCAACACCAATAATTAATTCATTTCTAATTGTATCATTTTTTGCAATGGTCCAAGCTGTACCACCTAGTTTTGCATATGTGTTTAACATAATATTATTGATTTTATACTTATTTAGGCTTCTCAGGCTTTCGATTATAAGTATTTGAGAAGGAATCTGTCGATTTAACAGTTTAGCTTTTAACTGATAATAAGCTGAATTTCTAACAGACATTTTCTTGTCCATTTCACTTAGAATGATAAACACTAAATCGAAATTATCCAATGCAATATCATCAAGTCTTGAAGAATAATCGTCATTATTTCTATCAACAACTTGTACATCTTTATCTCCAAAATTAATATAAAAATACTCATTCATAGCCTTCACATATTTTTCTATAAAAATCTCACTAGCACCTTGATATTCCTGGTATGTTAAACATAGAATGTTCATTTTTTTATTCGCAAACATGTCATATGTAAAAGGCTTTGCTTTTTTTATTTTCTCCTCATGATAACCACCCGAAACGTTGTTTCCATTATAAAAGAACATTCCAGGTTTTGAAATTAATTCAAGATTTAAGTTGTACGATGGTAACTCAAACCACTCAAACTTTGTAATTTCTAAATTGCCAGGCAAGTGCAAATGATTTGTTCGATTACATAAACCATTGAATGTTTGCTCAAGTTTTTTATAGCTTTCATTGGGGCTATTCTGTTTAACAATAAATCTATCATAATCACTGTTCTTACCAATGATCCCTAAGTACTTTGTCACATTATCTTTTGAACCGACAATTCTACCATTTCTATTCTTTCGCCAATTTCGAGTATCTATACCTTTGCTATTCAATTCCTCTTCAGATTTTGAGAACATACTTTTAGTTCGATCTGTAAAGAGAATATAGTAATATCGATTATTTGTAACATCATTCATTCCAGATTGGACAGCAAATCTTTTGCATTGAATTATATCCAGATCTCCAAATGATTCCGGCCTTGAATTTTGAACTTCTAATTCCCAAATATTACTATGTTTTAAAGGATACTGATTATAGTTTTTCTTTTTAAAGTATCTAATATAGGCCTCTTCAATTATTTTGCAAAATAATCGCACATCACTATCAACATAAATTGTCTCTTCTGTGAATTCATCAGGTAATACTACTTGGGTAGGTGACGCTTGCCAAGCATATATAAATCCATAATTTATTAGAAAATAATAATCAGGATATTTTTCTCTATATTCCCTAAGAGCAGCGTAATCATTATTGTATATTTTCCGCAGTACCGTAATCTTATCTTTATTAAATTCAATCTCAAATGCATTCAATTTAGCTCCCAATGTACCACCTCCCAATATTTTCACCTTCTACTTTTAGAGCTATTTATAGCTCGTTCAAAAAATGGTCCCATTCTAAATGATTTCAATAATCTTCTTCAATTCTTCAATCTCTTCTTTTGAAAGAGTAACACCTTTTCCCATTTTCTCATGATCTGGTGCCCAATCTCTTAAATCATATTTAGGTTCTCTGTCATTCCATGAAATCAGATTTAATTCTTTTTTCCAACCTTTGGTATTCTCTGAAAGAACACCAAAGGTTTCTATAATCTCATATTTAATTTCTGCCATTAAAAGACCTCCTCAATAATCAATCAGTTTTAAATTCGCCCTCATCTTCAGCTACATGACCATACCAAACTTCTTCTTCATACACATAGCCACACATCTTTTCAGCTTGTCTCATAACCACTTGCATGGCTTTTATTGCATGATCTGGTGGATAGTCGTATTTCTTAAGTAGTCGTTTAATGATTTTGCGCATGGTTGCTTGGGCACTTTTTCTAATGCTCCAGTCGATGGTAATGTTCTTTCTTATGGCTACTGTGAGTTCATGAGCAATTAGCTTTAATGTTTCATCTTCCATGAATTCTTTTACAATTTCATCTGCTGTTAGCGCGTCATAGAATGCGATCTCATCTTCGCTTAAGCCAAGGCTTGCTTCATCTTCTTTCATCTTCTTGATTTCGTGAGCCATTTTGATGAGTTCTTCGATGACTTCCGCATTTGTGATGGCTTGGTTTCTATATTTGTTTAAGGCTTTTTTAAGCTTTTCAGAGAATTTTTCAGATTTAACGAGATTTCTCTTTTCCATTGCTTTGATATTGCCTTCAAGGAGTTTTTTAAGCATTTCTAAAGCTAAGTTCTTTTGTTTCATGTCTCTAACTTCATTTAAGAACTCTTCAGATAAAATCGAAATCTCTGGTCGCTTGATCCCCATTGCTTCAAAAACATCAATCACTTCTTCAGATATGATTGAACGTTCTAGCATTTGATGAAGTCTCGCTTCGATTTCTCGTTTAGATAATGTTACTTGTTCTTTTTCTTTCAGTTTAGCAAGACTTGCTTTAACTGCTTTGAAGTAACTCACTTCTAAAGCCTTTGATTTACCTATATCAGAAGCTGCACACAGTGAGTGTGCTTTAGCTAATTCTACTGCTATCTTTTTAAACTCATTTTGGTCTTGTTCAGGTTTGCCAAGTACAAAATCCATACCACCTACTATGGCTCTTATACGTTCAACTTGGGAAGTACCCATATACTTTGAGTAATCAAAACAATGCATCATATCTTTTAAAATCTCTAGTTTTTCAAGCATAATCGCAACAGCTACATTGGTATCAATACCTGTATTATCTCTGTCATTACTTGTGTATTGATTTAAGGCATTTTTAAGACTTTCTAGAATACCGATATAGTCAACAACCACACCACCAGACTTCTCTTTAAATACACGATTAACCCTTGCAATAGCTTGCATTAAATTATGACCTTTCATTGGCTTGTCTATGTACATAGTGTGCATTGACGGTACGTCAAAACCCGTGAGCCACATGTCACGCACTAGAACAATCTTTAATTCATCACTGTTGTCTTTCATGCGTTTAGCAAGTGTGTCTCTGCGCTGTTTACCACCAACATGTTGTTGAAGTCTTTCATTATCCGCAGCACTGCCGGTCATAACGACTTTAATTTTACCTTGATTCACATCATCACTATGCCAGTCAGGTCTTATTTTAATGATTTCATCGTATAAATCAGCACAAATCCGTCTGCTCATACAAACAACCATGGCTTTACCATCAATGGTTTTAGACTTTTCTTCATAGTGATTAATAATGTCTTCAGCTAATTTTCTGACTCTATTTGGTGAACCTACTACAGCTTCAAACCTTGACCAAACGGCTTTGTTTTTGTCTTTTTCAAGTTCTTCTTGACCTTCAGTTATTTCTTCAAACTCATCATCGATTTTAATCAGTTCATCATTATCGGTTTCAAGTTTTATAATTCTATTTTCATAATAAATTCTAACCGTTGCTTCATCTTCTACAGCTCTAGTCATGTCATAAGTATCAATGCAGTGACCAAAGACTGCTGTCGTTGATTTATCTTCAAGGTCTATTGGTGTCCCTGTAAAACCGATAAATGAAGCATTTGGTAGTGCGTCTCTTAGATATTTGGCATAACCGTATTTCACTTCACCTGTTTTTAAATCTGTTTTGGCTTCTAATCCATACTGGCTTCTATGGGCTTCATCAGCAATGATGATGACATTCTTACGATTTGTCAGGACAGACATTTCACCATTTTCAGGTTTAAACTTTTGAATGGTAGTAAAGATGATGCCACCTGATTCTCTGTCATTTAATAAATCGTATAAACCATTGACTTCAACTGAGTTACTACCTGCTTGCATTGCCTTTTGATTATCTGTTAGTTTTCTTACATCAGCTTGCTTTGGTGTTTGTCTTAACATATCTTGTGACTTAGCAAAAGTAGAGAACAACTGATCATCTAAATCATTTCTATCTGTAATTACAAGAATCGTTGGGTTATTTAGTTCACGTACTAACCCTGCTGTATAAAACACCATAGAAAAACTTTTGCCCGAACCTTGAGTATGCCAAATAACACCGATTTTTCGATCACCTTCTTCACTGATCGCTTCTTTGGTTTTTTCAACTGCTTTTTTAACTGCAAAGTATTGATGATAGGCAGATAATATCTTGATAATTGACTTTTTATCACCTAACTTCTTGCCGTTAATGTCTTTGTCATCTTCTTTTGATTCTTGAAAAAGAATGAAGTTTTCTATGATATCAAGTACACGGTCTTTGGCAAGCATGCCAGCAAATAATACTTCGTATTGTGGATTGATAAGAGGTTCTATTGTCACACCATCAATTGTTCTCCAGTTCATAAAACGTTCTTCGTTAGACGTGATTGTACCAGCTTTAGCGTTGATGCCATCCGATAATATACAAAAGGCATTGTAGTTAAAGAGTGATGGAATGTCTTTCTTATAAGTCTGAATCTGATTATAGGCGCTTTCAATCCCTACGTTTTCATCACTGGCCGATTTAAGTTCAATTAAAACAAGTGGAATACCATTTACAAAGATAATAAGATCCGGTCTTCTTTCTTCATTTTCAACGATGGAAAATTGGTTAACCACTAAAAACTCATTATTTTTAACATTGTTAAAATCAGCTAGATAAGCTCTTTTAGTTCTGATGTGTCCTTTTTCTTTAAAAGAAACTTCAATACCTTCTACCAGCAATTTATGAAAACCACGGTTGTTTTCTTCAAGCATAGGGCTATTAAAAGTAATCACTTGACGATATGCTTCTTCTAAAGCTTCTGCAGGTAAGTCTCTATTAATTTTAAACAAGGCATCTTTCACACGGTTTTCTAGAATGACTTCACGGTAATCTTTTCTTTCTTCATAGTCACCGCCATGTGAGATATCTGGTCCAAAGGCATACTCATAGCCTAAACCTTGTAAAATCTCTATGGCAGCTTCTTCGAGTAAGTCTTCGGTAAAGTTTTCAGTTAAACTCATGATTTACCTCCTTTCAAATTTGATTATTTGATAAGTTTCTTTAGCAATTTGATAATATCAAAGGATGTTCGATTATACACTTTGTTGTAAGCTGCTTTCCTCGGATTTCTTAAGAAACCGTATCCATGTGGCATCTTTAGTCCTGCTCTATGAACTAACTGTCTTTTGATACTTGTTCTTGCAGATATTCGTTTCCTTAAACTTGGTATTCTGATCCCAAATTTCATGATGCTTCACCTTCTAAATCTAAAGGTACTCTGATTTCTCCTGACATTAGTTTTGGGAGGAGAAAGTTTCTTAATAAAGATAGTTTCTCATTCTCTTTTTCAGCTACATTTACTTTTCGTAGAATATTGATTATCATATCTTGAAATTTCATCTGTATTTTATTATCTGGTTTAATAATGCTGACTTTTCTCAATTCAGATTGTCTAATCCCAGTAACAGTTGTTCCAGTAGCTCTATTCAACAAATTTTCCATGACTTGCGGAGTTTTTAAATACATATATAAAACTTCTGGAATTATTTGTTTTTTGTCAGCCCTTATTGCAAATAATCTTTGACTCAAACAGTATTTATCGTTAGTAGCAAGGAAATATAATTCTCCTAATGGTGCTTCAGATGTTAGCAGAATATCTCCATATTTTAGTTCATCTTTCATCCATATGGAATAGAGTTCTTCATCTACCCGATTCGCTTTTTCTAGGTTTACTAATCTACCATTTTTAATGCTCTTGGCAGATAATGCAATTATACCTTTTTCACTCCAATCACTACCTAATTTTTTAGGCGTCTTCCCTCTGTAATCTATTATCAATTCCACTAAATCATCTATACTCTTTACTTCCCACCCCTTAGGAATCATCCCAAGTTCACTTTCAACCATTTCTCCACCACTAGACTGATAAGGTTCTCCATCTTCATTTGGGAATTCAAAATCTACAAACCATTGTTTGAATATTTCCCCAGCCATGATTTCAAGGGTTTTGTTGATTTGGTTGTTGAGTTCGATTTTCTCGTCTAGGGTTGAGAGGATGTTTGTAATCACTTTTTGCTCATTAAGTGGTGGTATATTAAACTCAATTTGCTTTAATGTTTCTGTCCTTAAACTAGGTATTGTCGTTCCTTCATTATAAAAAAGAAAATCAATTAATGACATTTTATAGAACATAAACTTTGGCAAAACAAGATTTTCATTAACTTCTGTATAAAACAGTGTATCAACTGTCCAAAATGGATGGTCTACATATTTCACCTTACTAATGCTACCTTTTCTACCAATAAGTATTGAAGGCTTATCGTATAGAAATTGAGTTGAGTATCCCATCAATCCACCTGTCCCATATATTGGATACAAACCATTAGTATCATCTTGAACTTTTTTTTGATTCTTTCCATACTTTATAGTAAGTAAGTCTGCTAACAAATAACTTTTCACACTAAAACTCATACCCAATACCCCCAAGATTCTTTCTAATCTCATCTTCAAGGTGATGTGATTTAGCAAATAGCTCAGCCAGTTCTGCAGTCATGTTATCCATCTTTTCTTCAAATGGAATACCATCATCTTCTACATCTTCTATACCAACATAACGACCAGGGGTAAGTACATATTCATGCTCTCTAATTTCTTCAATCTTTGCTGACTTACAGAAACCTTTTACATCTTCGTACTCACCATTTAGATTTCTCCATGCATGATAGATTTCAGCTATTTGGTCTACATCGTCATCTATTAATTCTTTATGTCGACGGTCAATCATTTCGCCTAAATGTCTTGCATCAATGAATAAGACTTCATGTTTTCTATTTCTGTATTTTGGGTTGTTTTCTTTGTTGCGATTTAGAATCCATAAAGATACTGGAATACCTGTTGAATAGAACAGTTTATCTGGTAATGCTACAATGGCATCCACCATATCACCTTCCAGTAAATTCTTTCTGATCTCACCTTCATTGGATGTATTTGAACTTAACGAACCATTGGCAAGGACTATACCCGCACTACCATTTGGTGCCAAATGATAAACCATATGTTGTAGCCAAGCGTAGTTTGCATTACCTGCTGGTGGAATACCAAATTTCCACCTTACATCGTCTGTTAGTTGATTGCCTCCCCAGTCACTGATGTTAAACGGTGGGTTTGCTAAGATGTAATCTGCTTTTAGCGATTTATGCATATCATTATGGAATGTATCATCATGATGTGCGCCAAGGTTTGCATCTAGCCCTCTGATTGCAAGGTTCATTTTACAAAGTTTCCATGTTGTTGAATTCATTTCTTGACCATAGATCGAAAGATTTTCTACTTTTCCTTGGTGGTCTTCAACAAACTTCTCACTTTGAACAAACATACCACCAGAACCACAGCAAGGGTCATAGACTCTGCCCTTGTATGGCTCAATCATATCAACTAAGGTTTTTACAATACTGGTTGGCGTATAAAATTCTCCGCCGCCTTTGCCTTCAACACTGGCAAATTGACCTAAGAAATATTCATACACTCTACCTAGTAAATCTTTTTCACCACTAGCATGAAGTTTAATTGTTGATATTAAGTCGATTAGTTCACCTAATCTTCTTTTGTCTATTTCTGGTCTTGCATAACGCTTATCTAAAACACCTTTAAGGGTTATATTTTCTTTTTCAATTAAAATCATGGCATCATCAATATATTGGCCAATCTTAGTGTCTTTTGCATTATCCATGATGAATGACCATCTGGCTTCTTTTGGTACCCAGAAGATGTTTTCTGATTCGTACTCATCACGGTCTTCTTCAAAACCTTCCCCTTCTTCTAATAGAGCGTTGTACTTTGTTTCAAACTTATCCGAAATATACTTCAAAAATATTAGTCCTAATACCACATGCTTGTACTCACTGGCATCCATACTCCCTCTTAGTTTGTCTGCTGCTTTCCATAGCGTTTCTTCAAATCCTATGTTTCCTGTAGTTGCCATTATAATTGCCTCCCTTAATATTCTATTTACTTTTACGTCTGCTCTTACTTACTGATATAATCGCCATTAATTCTTCAAAAAACATTAGTGGCTTTCTAAATTTTCTTTTTAATCCCGAAAACATACCTGGTGAAATTAGTTTTTCAAGCGACTCAGATAATTGATTCTCTAGATTCCTTGCATCTTCAGAAATAATTCTTAATCGTTGAATTTTATTTGCATCAAATGAAACTACTACTTCAAACTCAAATAAGCCTTTACTTTTATCATACATCAGGCTCAAATAGTCACTCACTAATTGAGCTGAGAACTCTACACTTTTTGCGCTAATATATTTTCTTACAAACTTTCGGTTTTCTCTCAAACTTTCATTTGTTTTAAGTAGCAAATGATTCACTTTTTCAATATCTTCTTTATAAACAGAAATCTCTTCTTTTGAAAATGATAAGATTATCTCTAGGTTCTCTACTGATTTTTGCATTTCAACAACCTTATCAAATTCTCTCTTGAGAATCTCATATTGAAGATTAAACTTTGATTGCTTTTTGATGGCTCCATTATTAATAATCGCTGTGAATATTGCACCCAAAATAACACTTAGTAATATAAGCAAACAATCTTTGGCGAATGGGTATGAAACGAATAACGCCTCAATTTCTCGTATTATATCCACTAAATTCCCCCCTTTTTTTAGAAATTATGGTCATCAAAGACTTCAAAAATTTCTGTTTCATATTCTTCCTGTGCTTCATCACTATTTATACGTCCAGGTAAAACCTCTAGATAGTGTGATAATGCTTCTATTGTTTTATGAAGAACGGACTCATGTCCGGCTTTCTCCATCAATTCAACCATTAACTTGAAGGTATCCATATAAGGGTTATTCTCCACAATATCCATCGCTTCTTTAAATCTTGATACCAACTTTGCTTTCTCAATATCCCTCTCAATGATGTTTATTTCCTCTTTATCATATATCGGGTAATCGACAACATCATTTAATTCACCTGACTTGTACCGTTTTTCATGTTTCGTAATGACAGGTTTTAAATCCTTTTTTAGTTTCTCTTTTTGCATTTCAAGCTTTTCAATTTCCGTTAGATCTTTTGAGAAAAACTCATTTTGAATGCCAAAAATTTCTTCTAATACCGGGAGATACTTTTTAGGAATGCTTTGCCTTTTTTTTACCCACATGTTTATGTTTTGTTTTTTTATTCCTAGTTTTTCAGCAAGTTCTACATGCTGCATATTATATAGACCAAGAATGAATTCTAATCCTATCAAGTATTCACCTCCCATTACAGGTTTATTGACTAGGTCAATATTAATTATAAGTCTATTTATTGACTAAGTCAATAAGAATATCCTATTTCTTGTGCCGAATCATTAAAAGCTATACTTTTTTATCAATAACCCATTATATTAGAGTGAAAAGTTCAAGGTATGCCATCGTGACAGGGGGACCGTGACACACGTTCTTCTAGTAGCTCATCAAAGTCTATTGCTGGTAAATCAAGACCGACTAATGCCTGATCTAGATCTTTAACATTCAAATTATTAGCCTCTGCATTCGAAGCATCACTCTCATTAGAATCTTCATCCTTTTGATTTATATCTGACTGTGCTTCTACTTGCTCTTCTTGGAAATTACGTAGATAAAATAAATTCGAGCGTTGACCCCCTTGTACGTGAAAGCGACTTTCACGTACAAGAAAACCTGCTTCTTCAAGATCATTCAGTGCTCTTTGTACCGTTCTAGTACTTATATTGCACTCTTTAGCGATTGTTTTAACCCCAGGAAAGCAAGTTCCCTCGCTATCAGCACGATTGATTAGATAAAAAGCAACTAGTGTCGCTCTTTGAGTTAATTCCAATGAATAAACTTTTTTTATTAAAAGACTTTTACTATTCATACTTGACCTCCGAATTTTTAATAAATGGCTTGATTACCGATAACCACATAGACGCATTTATATCCTCGTCGAAATAATTTGGTGTGTAATTTGAAAAATAAATATCCTTATGGAGTTTTAGATACTTGTACTGGTCTGGCTCCGCAACAAAAGAAAATACTGTATTAAGTGATGTCTTATCTAAAAGGCTTTTATGTTTTTCAATGTCATTCATTTCATAAGGTTTGCCTGTTACACAAAGAATTGCAGCATCACAGTTTTTTCTAATAGCGCTCATAATTCTATTATCAATCACTCCCATGTCATAGATAATGAAATCAAATTCATCATGACACTCAGAGTGAAGCGACAGGTATTTCACACCATTGTATAGGATGACATCACCCTTTGATGTCATGCCCTGATAAAATGCCGGTAATATACTTAAATGATCATGTTCGTTTGCTTCTACATAACAAACCTTTGCACCGATACTTGATAAGTAATTGGCAAGATTAATTGCCATAGTGGTTGTACCCACTCTGTGTTGCACCCCCGTGACAGCTATTTTTATCTCTTTCTTCGAGAATTCATATGAATCCACGGATGTATTAAAAGCAATTTCATCAGGAGTAAACCTTAGCATAATGTCTCTTTTACTTATCCCTAAATCGCTTATAGATTTAAGAAGCTCTTCTTTTATGGCTTCTATTTCATTTGCTGTGACAATATTAAAAACTCCATTTTCAATAAGCTTCATGACCAGATCATGATGCACTTTCATGTCTTCAATATAAAATATCAGTCTTGAAGTAAACATATTTTTAAAAGCATTCACAGCGTCCAGAATGTCACTATTTGAATCTTTAATGGCATTAAGATCAATAACCATATACTGAAAATGATTAAGGCTTCTAAGATCGCCAAGGACAAACTGTCTAAGTGAAAAAGTACCGGACAACTGCTTAATGATGATACCGTGCTCATCATTAAGAAAATCCAGCAAGTTGATATGGTCATTACTTGATAGGTACAAAAGCATCATTTACACCCCCCTCCTGCTCTATCTGAAAATCTTTTGGCAGTACAATATCTACATCCTCTGGTTCGTACATGAATAGCATGATAATGCCAATAACAACAATGACAATGTAAATTATAAGTTCTATAACAAGTTTCTTCTTCAAAATATTCGCCTACCTTCCTCCGGAATTTCCCATGAAATTGAATTTATAATCAGGAATCTGAAAATTAACATGAAGTCTTTTTGACCCAATCATAACGAGTGCATTTCCTCTTTTCTTTTGAGCTAAAAGCTGTTCTTCAGCATCTGTAAGATTAAAAAGCTGTTTTGTTTCAATTAAGTTCATACCATCACAGCCCATCAATATCTTATACGCTGGAATATCTAATAAAGCTTGTCCATACATTTTGACTTTGGGATCAAGAAAATCAACGACTGAATGAGAGATGATGGCTATTCCTGCTTCATACTTTCTTGCTCTTTTTTCAACATTTCTTAAGAATACCAATGACTGAGGCACATTGGGGTCAATCATGAGATAACTTTCATCACAGATTAAGAGCACTGGTTCAGTTCGATCCAAGCTCATCTGTTGCCAGCACCATGTAAGGATATTGAAGTACTGAGTCCTTTTAATATTGTCACTGGTATTTTGAAGATCGTGGGTATCTAAACAAATACATCTAGTATTGGTATCGATCGAACTTTTTCCATTCCATAAAAAAGCGTCACTACCAAGAGCAATATCTTGAAGCAGTAACGCCAGTTCTTCATATTCATTTTGTTCATTTGCTGATATCGATTTATCTTTTATCTTATCTTTTAAAAGCTCATACAAATCTAGAAACACAGGAAAGTCATCATTAGTTAATTTGTTGATATCTGTATCCCAATGGATGCCAAAGTTATTATACAGCTCAATCAGCGTATTTTTAAGAATAGCTTTTTGCTTATCTGATATTGACGGTAAATAAAGACTAAAGAAGATTTCAAGGTTCTTCATGTATATGGCCATATCGCCCATGCCATTGCCTTCATCCTTATAATATTTATCATCTTCATCCACTGGTGTAGGTCTGATTTGAAGTGGATTAATCTTACCATTGGTGCCTCCACCGGCATTTATCCAATCGCCATCAAGCGCTATACATAGCTCTCTCATTTCTCTTTCCGGATCAATGAAGATGATTTTTGTGCCTTTCATATACTCTGAAAGGGCAATATGCTTAACGACGGTGCTCTTTCCAACCCCAGCTACACCCATAATGGTAAAGTTTGTGTTGGTTCTGTCATTGCCCCTTTTCCATGGATCAAGTACAACTAGCCCACCTGTGTTATCTCTTCCAAAATAGTAACCCGTACCGTCATTATAACCAGAAGATGAAAAAGGAAAACCCCCGACAAAACTGCTCATTGGAATGACTCTTTTAAGGACTTCTCCAATGGATTCATCAAGGGTATAATATGGGGCAATACTTTTAAAAGCTTGTTCTTGTAGATTAGCCATGATTCTTAATTTTGCCTTACTTGTAGCGATGATGCTTTCTGTCTTTCTACAAATCTTTTGGAAGGTGTTTTCTTCCCTTGCGATTGCCATGATGGATATAATCATGGTTCCAACGGTTTCACCTTCTCTGTCAATTTGTAGCATAATCTTCTCCCCATCCATTGCTGCTTGCTCTGCCCTTTGTCTAATCAATGGGTCTTTGGCTGAATCTGCTGCACCTCTGTTTTGAATGACACTCTTTGATAATCCTGAGATAAATTCTCCATTATCAATCGGAATAAATGTAATGCCTACAACTGTTCCAGGTATATTTGTAATTTTTGCTAGCCATCCATAATCGACCTTTTGTGGGTACTTGACGATTCCATAAATTCTCCCTGTGTTTTCACCTACAATCAGGCTGTTTCTTTTAAGTTCTAAGCCTATTGGAGTGATGATGTTTAGTAGGGAGTTGTTAGTTTTTTGTTGTTGACTTATACTTTTTTTCAATGCGTTTCCTCCTTTTAGAGTAAAAAAATAACCACAGCATATACTGCAGTTACTAAAACATGATTTTTAAACTGATTGACTTTTTGATGTAATAATCTCTTTTATTTGTTTCTGATGCTTTAATAGATTTGCTTTATGTCTTTCTGAACTACAATAAGCTACATGCCTTACTTGTAGATCAAACTCAGATATTTTCAAACCATTTTTCAGAGATTCAATATATTGATAAATTTCTTCTAGTTCTTCATTATCAAATGAATTAAGCACATCACAAAACATCGAATCTTCATAAATTCCTTTATCTTCTTTTAAAAAATACCTGAGTTTTGTTTTGAATAAATTATTGACAAAACGGCTTATAATTGGATCATCAACGGTAGATAATGGAAGTAATTTGAATATTTGCTTAACAGTATTTATGTCCATTATTTTAAGTTGCATAATTAAGACTCCACTATCATAACTCAATACTGAAATCAAATTTGAAGGATAGATATCTTCAACCATAATTAAATTTAGAGCTAACCTTACTCTTTTTTCTATTATTAGGGTTGTAAATATTTCATTTATATCAATACATGCCTTATTCAACAACTCAATATTAGATTCCAAATTTTGATTACTCTCATATTTTCTATATGCAATGTTAAAATCTAACACTAATTTGTAAAGGGCAGCATTTACTTTTATTTCATCATCACAATTTAGAAATTCTATTAGAATACTCTTGCTAAATTGGATATTCTCTCTTTCACTAAAAAAAATAATACATAAGAAATTTGATTTCTCGTTCATTAATAATTTAAAAAATTCTTTTTTATCTATGTGATAGATCACTTTCATGAGAAATATAAGTGCACAATGTTCCCAATAAGGTAGTTGGAAAGCAAATCGCCTAATATACTCATATTTATTTGAAAACGATTCATGTGCAAGACCTATATCAAATTTTAAAGTTTTAGATTTTCCAGATACTAACATATTTAATCCTGAAAGCAAATAATTATAACATTTTTTGTTTTGAAGTATTTTAGCAATATCTTCCGTATTGTCCAAAGAGATTGATAAAAGAGCTGTAAAGAATATCAATGTAAAATGAGGCGTCTTGCTCTTATCTTTTATTTTTCCAAGACACTTTTCAAAATCAGCAATCAACTGAACATAGTTCTTTGTTTCAAATATTCTAGCTAAATCTTGATTCTTACTTCCGCTTTCAAAACCGTTATCCTGTACAATTTTTACTAGTAAATTTAAATCTTCTAGTGTCATACTCAACCACCACCTCACTTTCCTATAATATCGCGTTTTGATTAATTTTATTTTTTACTATTTCTAAATTCATTTTATTTAGAATGAGTTCGGCATCTTTTGACTTCAATTTCACCAGAGTTGAATAGTTTTCTCCAAAAGAATTCAGGGAAGTTCCAATAATATAACCAGTAATTTGATTAGCCTTTTTAAAAAAGAAAAATCTATCGTGGAAGTGTTCAGAAGTACCAGAAAACTCCAAATTCAAATTTCCAAATACCTTTCTAATATTCTTCATTTCATCATCAAAAATTTTGCTAATAAAATCATCCAGCTGATGTGCATTTTCATTCTCGTTACTCTCGAACACAATATATTTTTTAACACTTTGATTTTTAATTAGAATTTTTAGTATGTCACGAAGTTTATTAATCCCTCCACTTATAGAATAATTGATAAAATAAGGATCAAATATCCATAGCTCATCACAATCATAATCAGCAATATTTTCAAATATATCAAACGCTTTCTCTGCTTCATTCTTTCCTAAAAAATACAAATCTTTTCTTTCATCACTTTCTAAAACTCTTTTGAGATTTTGCTCAAACTCTAAGTAGTTGGTCAATTTTGAATCTGTGGAGTTACCTACAGAAATAGGCATATTAGAAATACTCTTAACATTAATTTTTTTCGTACTTGTTTTTAGCTGTACTTCTTTTTGTTTAGATACGACACCCATACTTATGTTTATTCTTTTCATCAAGGATAAGTCATAAGAAGCAAATACGATTCTACCTTTATCATAGACTTCAACATCCAAGCTAATCCATTCATGTTTTGGTAATACTTTACATTTTTCACCATGTATAACATACGTTTCTCTTACTAAATCGTTGAATTTTAGTTTTATTAGTGTTATACATTCAGCGTTCAATCCATTTACTTCTATTCCATCAATTTCGCCTTTAAACTCAAAGCATCTACAACTAATCCTCGTTGGAGAAAAAACAAGTGTATTTGATATTGAATATGGATTAGCTTCTAGATCAAAACCTGTTTTTTCCTTAACCAAATGACAAATATGTTTAAATTCCAACAAATCAATAGTTAGTTGATTGTTTTTAATTAACTCTTTCTCTTCCTTTATAAATTCTCTAAAATATGTGCTAAATGAATAATAAGGATTCTTTTTGTGTTGATTACAAATAAATCCTTGTAGTACTTCATCATAAGATATTTCACCTATCTCATCTATATATTCTTCAATAAATCTCATCTCAACCGAACCAATCTCTTCAACCTCTTCGAAGTATCTGTTTTCTATTCCCGAGTCCAAGTTTTCATGAATTATTGTTATTAATAACGCACCGTCGTAAAAAATCCTCTGCCTGATCAAAAAAACACCTGCTTTCAAAATATCATATAGTTCACATTTCCTCTCCTACTCCTCTAAATGTGTGTAAGCAGGATTATTAATCAAATTACATAATCTAACTATTTCTTGTTCTTTTATTATATCACAACTAATATTCACGCTTTCAAACTTCTGAATCAGTTCCTTACAATCTTTAATTAAATCCGTTTCTATGCCTTCTCGATATCGACTCCACAGCATAATAAAAAAGTTTCTTTCAATAACCTCTCCACTGGTAGCAAAATTACTGATCTCCATGCTTTCATTTCTAAGTAGCTCTTTTTGCTTTTGATCTGTCGTTTCTGATAAGAGACTTTGATACTCATTCACCAGTGGTGTTATATCTACAGGTCTTGAGACAGCTAAAAACTTAAAGGGTTTCTGAACACTGGATAATTCAGCTGTTAAAACCTTTGAAATCTGTTCTTTTTCACTGTCTGAAAACAAATCTATGCTAATGGGATGAATCTTAATATAGGCGATAACTTGGCCATCTCTCGTATATAAGAAATTGTCATGTATATCCTTCACGTTGACAAATTCTTGGGCTGTATTTTGTCTTTCTGATATTTGATTGGTCTTTGTTTGAATGGGTCTTTTTAAAAAGAAAAAGGCTACTGCTCCTGCAATAGCGCATAATATAATCATAACAACTGGTAATACTGGATTCATGCTTTACCTCCTGATTTTAATTGATTAGTACTGCCGGTCTTCTAAATATATGAAGACCAACACTTTCTGCTGTTGCTATTGAAACGTTATTGGCACCTGATGAACAATGAGCAACCAATATTTGTCCGTCAGCGTTTCTACCTACAACGATACCAATATGATTGACCTTTCTTGTTCCTGGTGTTGCAAGAAAAGCAAAATCACCCAACATTGCTGTACTGGCAGGAATACTTGTCGATACATTCCACTGAGCTGTTGTGCCATGGCCTATTGTTGATTCAATGGTCTCAGCAGGCAATCCTGCATTCACGAATACCCAAGTCACAAATCCTGAACAATCCAGACCAAAGGGACGTATTGAGCCTGTAGATGAGCTTCCCGGTGAAGTTACTTCCATATTTGTTCCAAATCGTTGATCCCATCCAATGGCAAGGCTTTTTCCACCCCAGAAATAATTTACTTTTCCAACTAAACTTTCTGCTGCTTCAACAGCTTTTTCACTTTCAATGGTTACACCTTCAGGGATATAACTTTGTATCGCATTAATTTCTTCCCTAATTAAAAACGTTTTGACATTACTTGATGCCATCAATATTCCACAACCACTTTGACGCATTTCAACAATCATCTGATTCTGCACATCATCAAATCCATAAATTTCACCGATACCTTCTGCTGTCAAACTGTCAATGGTTATAATTTTAGTAGTTGTCGTAACTGTTTTTGTCTCAGTAACTTTCTCTCCCTTGCCATTAGTTGTTGTGACTTCAACTTCTTTTGATGAAGTCTCATAAGTAGTGTTAATCTCATTCATATCCCAGTAGACTTTTTTAAGTTTTTCGACTTGCTTATCAGATAGGACAGCAATTTGCTCAGCATCATTCTTTGTCCCATTGTATTTCACAGCGAAAGCAATCAATACATCTTCTGAATTATCAATGAGTGTCCCATCTTCACTTCCCATTACTATGGTTTTAATGGAATCAGCAGAGGAATCTGATTGCTCCTGCTGAATGCTATATCTAAAATCTTCTTTCATTTCATTCAAGACGCTGATGACCGATACTGTTTCAACCTGACCACCAAGTATTGAAAAAAATATGGCAAATGGTGAGGATAAAACGAGTAGAATGATAATAAAAGGAACAAGGCAGGCAATCAAAATGATTCGCCTGCCCTTTTCATCTGACAAAACTGTTGTAGCAACCTTTGCTACTACCTTTAGTGTTGCTGGATCTATTGCCATGTCTATTACTCACTCCTTTTGGGACCAATGTGCCAATCCATATATAAATCACCATCAATGGTCACGTCGTCATTTAAATTAATTCTAAGCATGCCATCAGGGGTCCACATATCTATTATTTCTGAATAGATACTATACCTTCCATCGGGAAACCATAATGGTGTGAAATGGACTCTGCTATTATATGTTGAATACTTATTTTCCTTGAATGTAAATTCACCATATCCTCTTGTATCCAGTAACCTCCAGTAAGTGTCATAATGAAATTCTGGAAAATAGCTGATGACATTTTGAGCATTGGTAAGATGAGAACTCGGTGCATTGGTTGTTGGGAAAGTTGAAACATTAATATTAACACCATAGCCTGATCTCATAATCTCTCCGTCAGCTGTTGGAGCTTTTTCATCTGGTTCCAATGTCAACGTGCCTGTAAGACTGGCACTATAGTTTGTATAATCATATTCCCAGTGTCCTTCATCTACCCAGTGACCGTTATCAACCCACTCACCTTCATCTACCCAACGGTATCTTCTGTGCCCTGGACAATAATCATCATCTCCATCACCATCAGTATCCCTGCATCCACCAGAATGGTGATGAGTATAGTAATCCTTCTGCCAATCAGATTCCCATTCCCATTTTGGATGCCATACCCATTTTGGAATCCAATTACAATCATACACACCCCAGTTCGCATTAATTTTCTCTGCATTTACCGGAATACTTGGTAAGGTAAAATGATCGTTTCGGTCATTGGCCGTTGGATTTGGTGGTTCGCTCAAGCTTAAATCTACAACTTTACCAATTAAAGTAGCACTTCGACTTGTTCCATCAATTTTAGCGGCAATGTTTCCACTAACACTTACTTGAATTGTTACGTCGCCAGGTACACTTGGAGTATGCCATTTAAGCCAAACCAGTTCTGAACCGCCACTAGGAATAACGACCTCAGTGTTCTTTAAATACCCATTGGCACTGATGGTTACAGTGGCTGTATTTTTAACTGGATTGTTGTAAGCAGCTTCACTTTTATGACGGTTATCAGGGGTTATGTCATCACTTGCGTAAATTCGTACTGACGTAATTACATCTGTGTCAACACGATACTCATAGTCATACTCTGTATCATTTTCAACGACATTGACCGCATTCGCCTTTAATAGACGCATACCCCAACCACCACCTGCAATGATACGATCTAAATCCCAATACACATTATCAGGAAGTGCCGACGTTACCGAATATCCAAACCAACTTTCTTCTAAGAATATGGAATTGGGCAGATCAGAATGGGTCATACCTGAAATATACTGACCATCAGCTCCACCCCTGAAATTAAAATACCCTAGCTTTTGAGCTAAGGCATATTCTGTGGCGGTAAAAGCCAATGTGGTTGTTCGGTCTTTTAGATATGAAATAATCACAGGTTCATATACGATTAACCATGGTACTTTATTTTGATATTTAGCATTGACTTTGATAGGCAATATTTCTTCTGCTGGATAACGTTTTGTTTCACCTTCGATGGTAAAACTAATGTTTTCAACTAGACCTTCTCTTGAGGTTCCTTTTTGAATTGCAAAACCATCAATTAGACCCATTAATGTTTTCGTATCACCAAAGTAGGACTTAACAGCATTAATATTTCCGCCATGGGTAATAGGAATCGCAGGTGGATTATCCGTTACTATCGTTGGCGCTGTATGAGCTGATAAAGAACTTCCTTTTTGATAGTTCACTTTACTATCAGCACCCAAGAATACACCTGAAGGCATTGTGAAACTTGGAATTTTAACAAAGATAGGACTTGTACCTACCATTTTCCAGTTCGTGTCAAGATTATCGTTTTTATTGGCTTGATTTGAAAGACCAACATAAACTGAAACCTTATACATATACTCACTGCCCCGGTAAAATCCTTTACCATCTAGAGCATTACTAGTATCTCCTGTCCCAGTATCAGCGTTATCATCCGCATAAACAACCATTGAGCTAACAAATATGGCAATAACAAGCATTATGACGGATATATTTTTAAGTATTTTCATTTCTATTTGCTCCTTTCATAAAAAAAGAAACAGCTCTAAAAAGAACTGTCTCAATGGTATTTGCGACTAAAATTTGTCTCCCGTACCCCACTCGCCATCACCTAAATCTGAACCATCTAGCTCTATTGGTTTTGCAGCATTCTCTGGGTTTAAAAAAGGATTTTCAGATGGTGGTACTAAATTGCTTTCGTACTCTTCCTCTACTACCGGCTCTGGTTCTGTTGATTCTTGAGGTTCTTTCACCACAACAACTTCCTCAGATTCAATAACCAAATCTTCTTCATTGTATTCAGGTACATTCTCCATATCATCTAAATCGTTAGTTGTCTCCGGTTTGTCTTCTGGTGCTTCTAGTTCTGGTTTCTCTGGTGGTTCAGGCATTGGCTCATCAATAGAAACAACTTCTTCATTATCTTTTATTACTTTTGTTTCAGTATCTTGAATTTTGGGAACTTGAACAACTGGCTTGACTTCTTCAGATTCTTTAATCGCTTCTACAACAGGCGTATCATCTTGATTTTCTGATAATACGTTGTCGTTAGCCACTTCCCCTGTATTAAGCTTTGAAAAAATCAAAGCACCAAATATCACTGCAACTATGATTAAAGATGTTCCTGTAACCAAAGTTATTTGTTTTGAATTCATTTTTTTCATATTCCATGGCCTCCTTCGGTTTCGTTCATAATCAACTTTACTTCTTCTAGTTTTTCTTTGAGCATATCAACTTCATGTTGAAGGATTTTCTCCCCTTCTTCTGTCAAGTGATAGGTCTTCTTGTTTCTCTCTTGGCTGCTTTCTTCAACCAGTTCTATGAGCTTATGGTCCACTAACTTTTTTAGCGTAGGATACATGGTTCCAGTCCTTACCTCAAGTCTACCTTTAGTGATATTTAGTATATTTCTTGTTAGCTCATATCCACTCATAGGCTCCTTTGACAATGCCAATAAAATATAATAACTTGGTTCATTCAGATTTATAAACGATTTATTTTTCATGTTCATCAACTCCAATAATAATATGTATAATTTATACATGTTCTATATATACATATTATCATCAGAGATTTAATTTGTCTATACTTGACTTATTTTTTAGAATTTAGGACTATAGCCTGCATTAACTTTAAGTCTAATCTCCATTGGCGGTAAATGCTCCCAACCAAAAGATAAAGGTACAAGAAGTGTCACCCAGACTTCAGCTTCAAACCTGTTGTTACTATCACTGGTTGCAAAAGGTGCATTATTAATCTGAATATCCAAATCATACAAGCGATATTCCAAATACCTACCTGAATATTTATTGCCACCAATCAGTCCCAGTTTATCACTTAATTTCATGAGCACTGCACCTGAATCAACTTGCTCTTCCCATCTATCCATCTCATCTAGCTGATAACCACCAGAATAGCCTTCTCTTAAACCATTGTATACTTCATCATAGTTTTCAGTCGCTACAGCAATAACAGAGGATTGCAGGGCATCTCTGACACCACTTGCTATGATTTGTAATCTTAAGTATTCGCTTGCAACTGTAAAGAGAAGTATCAGACATAAAATAATGACAATGGCAAAGATCGCTGCACTGCCTTGTTTATCTTTTATGATTTTTATCACTTGTGATATACCTCCGATCTACCTGTTGCCTTAGCGGTCAGGGTAATCGGAAAAGACCCAAATTCGAAGAAGCCAATATCTGCAGGTAATGTTAAGACAAGGCTAAACTCATCATTGAGATCAATGCTCCCTGATGTAGACCAATTCACTACTGGATCAATTCCAAGACTTGCCCTTAGTTCATTTTTCTTAGCCGAGGTTTCTGAACCAATGCGCCCTTCAATTTCAGCCACCCTTGCAAGCTCGTTAGCAAATGTGTTCAAATCACTCTTTACTACAAAGACAGGATAGACCTTAACTGCCATAGCAATGACCATCATGGCTACAAGGACAACAACCACAACATCAATATACCCTTCTCCCCGTTTTGATTTTAAAATTTCTATCATTTACATCACCTCTTTCTAAAATAACTTCCCAAGGGTTTCAATAATCTCAACAAACATAACCGATAGATACATCATCAAAAAGCAAAAGAGCATGGCAAATGAATATTTCCTGATCTTTGCCGGCCTTTTCATGGCGATTGTCTTTAATCGTTGTAGCTCTAGCTGTTTCAAATCATGGGATAGCATTTGAAAATACACAACACCATCATCCCCTCTTAGTACACCAATCAGCCCACGAATCGTTTCAGACAGCGATGGGCTGTTGAGCCTTGCTTCCATTCTTGTAAGGGCTGATTCATAGCTTCCTGACTTCATATCTGCCACAGTAATTTCTAGCTCATTTTTAAAACTCTTGCCCGCATTTTGCTTGTAGGTTTCTAGGATGTTCAGCACATTTCGATTGGCTTTTAATTCCTGGGACAATGTAGAAACAAAACGTGGTAGCTCAAACTCAATATCTTCCCTTCTTTTTCTAACAGCTTCATCAGCACTTCTAATTTCCTTGAAATAAACTGCTACTGCTAAAAACAATACGACCGGAAATACCATGGGGAAAATGAATAAAGCAGGGATTATAAAAAGTAGCATCATCCCTGCCTTTAGCCAAGCTCTTGCAACAAAAGTTTCTGGTGAGAGCTTAATATTTGCTGATTTTAAAGTCGCTGTAAGTTTTCTTCTGCTGTAATCTGTCATATGGACTACTTTAGATAATCTAATCGCCCACTCATTGATTAACACTTCAAAATTTTTTGATTTTTTTCTTTCCCTTTTATCTATGACATGAACCGCTTTAATAGCTCGTCCTGAAGGCAGCTTTAATACATCCTTCAAAATCAGATACACACCTAAAGAAAAGGATATCGAAAATAAAAGTAAAATTTGTACCATCTAATCACCCCTTTCTACCGTTTGTATTCTACAGGCTTAGATAATTTTACAACTGCTGCTAATGAGACAAATATGACGATACCACAGACTGCCAGTACAAATTTACCAATGCTTGTAAACATCAAGGTATGGTACCAATCTTTGTTAAGCATATACATGAGTGGTATGTTACCGACTAATAATATGGCCATAGTAACAAATTCTTTAATGGGTTCATAGAGAAGATAATCAAGTTCTGCTGAGACCATTCTCATATCTGATAATTTAGATACAATGGGTGTCAGGGTACTTTTAAGATTTTTATCTTCCTGGCAATCAATGAGCGCATCCACCCACTCATGAAATACTGAACTTTCTATTTTTGGTTTTAAGCTCTCAAGTGCCATTTTTGTATTGGCGTTGATAAGTTTCGTTTGTGTTAAAAAAGCATGAAACATATCCTGGACTGGTGGATTGATATAGTTGACGTTTTCTTCTATAGCAGTGATAATACTCTCACTTCTTAAATAAGATGTTGTAATGATTGATAAGGCTGTTTCCAGTTCACTGTTTAATCCCTTTTTCCATTTTGTCGCTGTAAACTGGACATACCAAAAAGGAAGCAATGAAAAACCAATGGCTAGTACTGGTACAAGGAACATATTATTTAGTGTAATGGCAATGAAAAAGCCGATGGTCATAAACACTAAAGATAGTATGACGATCAACATAAATAGATTCTCTTTATTGGTCATTTTTAGTACGTGTTTGGTTTCATCAATAAGCTTTTTCAATCCTTTTTTCTTTTTCTTACCGGTTAATGCTTTAATTCTTTCATTTAATGCCTGTTCCTTTTTAGCACTCTTTTTTAAAATGTCTGTTGCTATGTCAAAGGGGGAAAGTTCAAAGGTAATAAATAGACCACTAATCATGGCAATAAATGCGATAAATAACAAACTACTCATGGTCTCCACCTCCTTTAAACCCTTCTAAAAGGCTACTTGGCATACCATTTTCCAGAAGTCTTTTCTCTAAAGATAATGATATGTCATTGACCTTTTCATATTTTCCAATGATCTTAAGTTTCCCATCTACAACAGCATTGTCTATAACATTGAATTTATATAATGTCCTGATTGCTCTTGTTCCATCTTCTTTAATTTCACATTCGGTAATTTCCATGATATGCCTTGAGTTGTCTTCTAGCTTTTTTGAAAAAGCAACAATGGGAAAGGCTTCCGTTACCAGATTATAAAGGGTTCTTTCATCCATATCATAGCGCTGTTTACACAGGGTTACCATTCGATAATAGGTGGCAATACAAGAGCTGGCATGAATGGTAGTTGTCACCCCATGGCCAGTCCTCGCCGATTCTTGGGCGAAAAAAGCTTCTTCCGACTTCATCTCAGCTACACAGATATAATCTGGGTTCACTGTAAGTCCTGTTTCAAGGAGTTTTACCATGGTAATATTCTGTTTTGGATCATCACTATGTCGTGTTACGGTGTGGATAACATTGTTGATAACTTCACCTTTTTCATTTTTCTTGACTAGATTAAATTCTCTTGTCCCGTTTTCAATGGTATATAGCCTCTTATTATCTGGTAATGTTGAAAGAATCCAACTCATGAGTGTGGTTTTACCGCTAGACGTTGCGCCTGTTATACAAAGGCTTTCACCATATCGGTGTGCCAGTGACAGAAAGTCTAGCATTTCCTCGCTTGCTGTATTCTGTCTGATAAAATCCTCTTTGATCAGTTTCTTTGGATTAACAATACGAATGGAAACCGCAACACCTATTGCTGGATCAATAACACCTTGTCCTAAAACTGTGATTCTAATACGCTCAGATAGATGACCTACAACAATAGGCTGTGATTGGTCAAGAATCATACCGCTTTTATGAAGCAGTCTTCGGATGACATCAATGGCATGGCTTGGTGAATTAAAGGTTTCTTTTATCGGTAAAATTTCGCCATTTGAATAAGTGACCTTAATATCATTCCATCCGTTAATATTTATTTCTTCTATGTCACTACGAAAAATATACTTGGTTAGAAATGAATACTCTGCCATTTCTGAGTATAGGGTTTCTACCAACTCATCTAGGTTCATATCTTCAACCGCTAATGAATAGTCCATCAGATACTTGGTGATGTAGGACTTCATCTGGTCTTTTTGATTTTCGCTGTCATGAGATATTAAAATTGCATATTTCCCTGATATATATTCCTGCACTTCGTGAAGGATATCAGAAAAATCCCGGATATTCTTTGCTGAATCTAAAAACACACCACTCATCTACGCATCACTTCCTTTTTTGAGAAAAGCAATTTTAAGTTTCTTTTCCTTCTTCTTTTCTTTTTTCTCATGATCATCTTCACCAAAGAACAATATATCCATAAGGCTTTGAAGTTGCTTATTATATCCCTCGCTCTTTTTATCTGTTAATGTTTCAAAAAGCCTTGCTTCAAGTACTTGTCGCTGAAGTTCCTCACTATAATCCAGTTCATTCTGAATGCCCCCAAAACGATTCCCAACAATATCTTTAGGCATTTCTGCTTTCACATTGGATAGTACCTTAATCTGATTTGCCACATTGTATTTTCTCTCTCCCAATAAAGGTAACGAAGCGTCATAGAAACTAATGGCCTTTAAGTCTGGTGATATTAAACGAATGACTTGATCTGATAATTCAAGTGCACCTCTTGACAATAGATCATGGTGAAACTGACTGCTGCAATCCACAATAATGTGATCTGCAAGATGCTTTAACAGAATGAAAAAATCAAGGATTCTCTCTTTCCCGTAATCTGCATAAGTTCGAATATTTTCTCCATGAAGATAGCTTAAAACACTTAAGTTCTTAGTATTAGGGACTGGAATGCACTTTTTCAAAATGCTTTCTTGAGAAATCTGAATCGAGGACAACAATGCTCCGAGTGACTGATCCTTTGTCTCTGTGAATGGAAGCACAGTATGAATAGCCGGTGCAAATGAGTCTGCCATGACCAATATGACACTTTTATTTTTTTTAATCAGTTCATTTGCAATCTTAATACTCAAAGTGGTTTTCCCACTATTGGGATTGCCCCATATAGCAATAATCTTATTGTTCTTCATCATCACTTACCTCCACTTCTTCCTCAATTTCTTGATTATTTTCTTGTGTCTCATTTTGATTTATAGCATCCGTTTCATTTTTTTCAGTTTGTTCTTGATTTTCACTTTCAGATAAAATCAACATCTGTTCATCCAAAAACTTATCTGCATTTTCCTTTTCACCACGATACACAAAGACTATGTGAATTTTACCCTTAGCTTCCATCTCAGCAAGAAGTTTTGCCTGCTTATCACTTACCTTTAATGTCACTGTGGCTGGCAATTCTTTGTCTTTTTCTATTGCTTCTCGATCTATTTCATATTCATCTGTGTCAAGACCTGTTCCGGCTGTCACTGCTAGTACTTCTACATATTGAAGCTCCGCAGGACTTACTGTTTCTCTCATATCTCCAAAATCAGAAGCCATGACCGTAACAATATCCCCCGGTTCTAATTTTCCTGACAAGCCAGCAGCAAAGCTTTTAATACTGACAGATATAGCTCGTTCACTGCCATCAAAGTCTGTTAAATACTCATAATTTACAAGGGGGTTACTTGAAATCTTAGAGTTTAAAACATAGTCACCTGCATGAAGTTCTGTTAAGGCATAATTACCAACGATGTTTTCTTCCTGACGTAAAACTGTATCCGGCAAATTATATCCACCAATTTCAACTGTTTCTATCATCTTTAACGTTATCAGCTCACCCTTTTGAATATTCTCTGTTATTCTTGCAACCGATACTTTCTCAGAAATCGCTTGATTGAATAATGGAGTCAATCCAAAACAAATAATAAGAGATAGCACGATACTGGCTATCCCTAGAACGGTCCTGTTTCTTAATATTTTTTTCATTGCTTGTATTCCTCCTGATCTTTTCTTTTATTTAATTACAAAATAGGCTATTATACAGCCTGCTCCTAGATATGGCCCAAGTGGTATATTTTTAGTCGCCTTTTTATTTCCAATCACGCTATAAGTGAAATGAATGATAATCGCAAGCATCAACCCAAGAATACTTGCCACATATCCAGCTTGCAAGCCTAAGTAAAAGCCACAAGCACCCATGAGTTTAATATCACCACCACCTATGCTGTTTTCTTTTAGTAGAGCCATAATAAAATAAGGCAAAGGAACAAGCATCAACCCTAATACTGCTGATACGGGTTCCATATCAATAAATCCAATAAGAATAATTAGCATAGGTATATGATCCGGTATTGTTCTTGTCCTAAGATCAATCATGGCAACATAAGTTAATAGCATGATGAAGGCTATCAACTGAGCAATATGAATGTAGTCCATCATATCAATCCATTTCATAGCCATCATCCTCGCCTGCTTGAATTTCCTCTGTAGTTCTTGCCAAATTAAAAAGATTATTGATAACTTCTTCTTCAACAATCCCCAAATCATTCGTTGATATGCTTTTCAGTTCAGAAGCTTTGTAAACCTTATCTAAGATGTTTTCAATGGGGATAAGATTTTCAAAACATCTCTCAGTAAAATCAAATTGATCATCATATCGAAAGATACTGTAAATCTGCATTTTTACTGTCATTTCTTTAATCAACTTAGGCATATCATAAGGTGACTTTTGCTTGAATTCTTCAATGAATTGTTGATATTCCTTTTCTACTTTTTCATGAAGAATGCTTCTTAAATGCTCATGGTAAAGGCATGTCATATAATCCTTGATAAAACACTTACCATCCACCTCTTTCGTCAAGTAACCGGAATCCACATATAAATCATACATTCTTTCCAGTGGCTCATCTAAATCTGCCATCAATCCAGCAATATTCTCTGGAATGTGTTCTTCTAAAAACCATTTTCTAATGGCATAATGGACACTTTCAGAGGTCATATAACTTTCACCAGACCTCAAATCATAATTTCCATCCGAGATAACTGCTAGCTCCTTATTCATCTTTGATAACACTTTTTCTTTATTAGTTGCTTCCACTTGCGCTACCTCCATTCATCTTGATATTTGTAAGGATAATATTTTTGTGACCGGGCAAAGCGAACCATAAAGCCCACCTGATCCACGACTGAAATATTGGTATGGTCTTTTGTCAACATCATGACACTTCCTGCAATTGCCACAAGAATAGCGACAATACTCACTACCGTATTCTTAAAAATCAGGTAATACAGGATATCAAGAATGCCAACGACTATGGTCACTATAATGGTTTTAAATAACTCTTCTTTACCGAACCCATCAAAAATCTCAACCCTTGTTTTCAATCCCTGGGGAATATACAAGGGATTCTTTTTTCTTTCTTCCATATGCACCTCCATCACATGTAATAACCCATGACTAAATCTTTAATCTGCCATATGCTTTCTGCTAAGATATAAAAGATTACTGTATTTTTCATTCTCTTTTTATAGCTGCTACTTTGTTCTTCATCAATTCCTATATGAATAAAGCAGTGAACGACTCTCAAAACTGCTCCTACACGTATTAAAAGGATGAAGGCATCAGCCATTTCTTTTAATAGATCCACTGCCTCACCATCCTTCTATTTCTTAAATACCGCTTTTCCCATTTGATAGATTCGAGCAGTTGAGTAAACTCGGTTCATCATGCCACCGCCACCATTTCCACTTGAAACAATCAAGAATTCTTGCAAGAACTTCGGTGTCCTTAAAGCTAACAAAAGAGCTGCTAGCCCCCAAAATACATGGGCATTGAGCATTAATGAAACGCCAAGTTTCGCCAAGACAATCTGTACCAAAACCGCTGTTGTACTTTGAAAGAATTTTTGAATATAGGTTCTAAACACTCCATTGTCTTGATCCATTAAGCCCACACAAGCTAAAGGTAAACCTATTCTAAGAATTAGAATTTCAAGTCCTCTTGTGAGAAACTGTATATACAGCATAAAGAAACAGATGAAAAAGATGATAGATACAATGCCTGTGAAAATCCCTGCGCTCGTAATACCGGTAATAATGGTACTGAAATCCGTTGCCATATCATTAGAGACCGTGGTAATTAGTTCATTGCTTAAGTCTTCAACAATTTCAGCCAACCAGCCATATAAGGTTGGAAAACTAATGGCGATGGCAAGAGACTTAAAGAAACCTGTAAGTAGCATAATGGGTTCAATCTCTGCATCACCTTCCGTCCATAAAATGTATCTCTCAAAGCCTTTTTTTAGAAATTTCAAGACAATAAGTGAAACACCAAATGAAAAGAAAATATCAAATATGCCACTTATACCACTGGTTCCAAGAAGTGTATCCATGTAGTCTTCTGTATGAAGGGCAATGGGAACAAGGCCATCTAAGAGTGTATTTACATATGCCAAACAGCCTGTTAATATGGCTCCGATTAATAGCATGATGACATACTCCATCGCTTCCGACCTCCTTTCAAAAAGAGTGGCCTAAGAATAACTTAAGCCACTTTCTTAATATTTAGTTTCTATTCAAAGTGATACTCGACTGAATAGGTAATATTTGATTTGTTGTACATGCATGAATGGTTAGTATAGTAATAGAATTCTAGTTGAGAATAAACACCTGCATTTAACGTTTTACTGAATATAATCCCGTTCTTGGTCGTTTCATAGTCAAGCTGATCCCATTTTTTAGTTGTCACATTGTATCCTCTTACACGACCAAAATCACTTCCACTATGACCGGATACAGGAGGCACGGTAAAGGTATATTCCGTAATCGTCGCTCCTTCTAGACCTTCTTCTAAAATAACAGAATCAGGTCCTGTCAAAGTCATTCCTCCACCACCATTCGCATCAGCCACGAAAAAGACGATGGCTGCCCAAGGCGATTCATCTCCGGCGGCATCGACAGCCTTCACACGAACAACATTTTTCCCACGAGGATATGTCTGTGTTTCTGAACTACGACCATCCCAAAGATAGGAAATCGGGTCTCCATCAGGATCTGTACTTTGGGCTGTAATAGTGACAAGTGTCCCAGGTGAAACGCTGTTACCACTTGGAGATCGGCTGATGACCGGCGCTGTCGGCGCTGAGTTTGTTACAGTAAAGGTTTTTGCCAACCATGGTGAATAAAATCCGGCTTCGTCTTTTGCTCGAACTCTTACTGTATGCGTACCGACTTCATAGTAATCGTCTGCTGTTCTTCCTTCATATTCTAATGTTGTCTGATCGCCATCGGCATCTGTTGCTAGTGCTTCAATATTAACCAAGAATTTACCATTCTTAATAGTTCTTGTTTGCATTGCTGTTAATGTTACTGTTGGAGCTGCATTTACTACTGTAAAGCTCTTTTCTAACCATGGAGAATAGAACCCAGCCTCATCTTTTGCTCTTACTCTTATCGTATGGGTACCAACTTCATAATAATCATCCGGTGTTCTTCCTTCATATTCTAATGTTATTGCATCACCATCTGCATCTGTCGCTGAAGCTTCAATATTAACCAAGAACTTACCATCTTTAGTGGTTCTTGTTTGCGTCGCTGTTAACGTAACTGTTGGCGCTGCATTTACCACAGAAAAGCTCTTTTCTAGCCATGGAGAATAGAAGCCAGCCTCATCCTTTGCTCTTACTCGTATAATGTGATCGCCGACTTCATAATAATCATCCGGTGTTCTTCCTTGATATTCCAAGGTTGTTGCATCACCATCCACATCTGTTGCTGAAGCTTCAACTTCAACCAAGAACTTACCATCTTTAGTGGTTCTTGTTGGTGTTGGTGTTGCTGTTAATGTTACTGTTGGCGCTGCATTCTCTACTGTAAAACTTTTTTCTAACCACGGTGAATAGAAGCCAGCTTCATCTTTTGCTCTTACTCGTATCGTATGGGTGCCAACTTCATAATAATCATCCGGTGTTCTTCCTTGATATTCCAACGTTGTTGCATCACCATCGGCATCTGTTGCTGAAGCTTCAACTTCAACAAAGAACTTACCTTCCTTAGTGGTTCTTGTTGGCGTTGGTATTGCAGCTAATGTTACCGTTGGCACTGCATTGACTACAGTAAAGCTTTTTTCTAACCATGGAGAATAGAAGCCAGCCTCATCTTTTGCCCTTACTCGTATCACGTGATTACCAACTTCATAGTAATCGTCTGCTGTTCTTCCTTCATATTCCAAGGTTGTTGCATCACCATCAGGATCTGTTGCTGAAGCTTCAATGTTGACAAAGAATCTCCCTTCCTTAGCTGTTCGAGTTGGTTCTGCTGATAAAGTGACTTCCGGTGCTGTGTTCGTCACTTCAATCACCTCTGATGATTGATACATTCGCTCATAAGGGTCAATAATCGTCGCTGTAAGAACAAATTCTCCGGTATCTCGGATTGCTATTTCTCCTCCATCAGTTGCGAGTTCTCCTTCAAACTCAACTGGTTCTTCAGCTTTTTCTAATGTCCATTTCACTTGGTTTTCATCAAGTTTTAGTGATGTCGTTTCCACCTCAAATGTCTTTCCGAAATGTATGGATTCAGGCATCCTAAACGTATACTGAATAATCGGATGGATACTTGTTTCTTGACTATGGGAAAAACTTCGACCAAGAAAATCTGTTATCGTTGCTTTTAAAACATAGTCTCCCTCATTATGAAAGGTTATTTTACCACCATAAGCGTTCAGTTCACCCAAAATGGCTTTGTTCATAGAAATTTCTTCGCCATCTTTTGTTATCTTCCATTCCACAGGAAGAACGCTGTTGTTACCATGTGTTCTTATATCCATTGTGCTATCCGTATAGGCAAATTTAGTAAGCTCAAAATCAATATTTAAGACCGGTAACACCTCCGTCCTATCTCCTGGTTCAAATAAGAATACACGACCAGTTTCATCAATTACTCGTGACACCAGTTCATAGATGCCTGCTCTTTTAAATTGAATGGTGCCTCCATCATTATTGAGTGTGACGTCAACATAAGTAGACCAATCTTGAAATCCAAAAGTATTATCAAGCAACCACTCAACGGTCAAGTCATTGATCTCGGTACTATTTACATCTACCTTTATGTCTGTATCCGTATGAGCGTTTTCAGGAAGCGAATACGTTATGGTAGGTACCGGATATACCTTGAATGTTTGCTCATAACTATAGCTCCTTCCACCATCATCAGTGAAAGACGCTTTTAAAGTGTACTGCCCTTTATGTGTAAAACGTAATTCACCACCTTGATTCCTTAATTGTCCGCTTGCAACCTTGGAAAGCTCAACGGGTTCGCCTTCTTTAAGTAACGTCCAATCTGCATGATGTTCTCCAATTTCATTAAAAGTCGCTTCAACGGTTACCGTATCATCTGTATGAAATAGTTCAGGCAAATAAAAACCGGCAGAGCCTACAGGATATACCATAACGGAAGTAATATCTGTAAAGACTCGACCGGTTTCATCGGTAGCCGAAGCTGTTAAGTTATAGACGCCTTTTTCTTTAAAACGAATCCTTTGTTTTCCTGAAGTAAGTTCACCCTCAAGAAAATCAACAATCGGTACATCCTCACCATTTCGTGACAGAGTCCATTGAAGCTCCATGTCTCCAATATTTTCTGTTTCTGTTATGATGGTGATTGGTCTATCCGTATGTGTAATTGATTCAATCTCTAGGTTAATATTGGCTACAGGATAAATATTGATTGTATCCGATGCAGTAATAACCTTTGCCAAATCATCTTCAATGGTTGCTATCAATTCATAAGTCCCTTGACTTTTGAATTGTACAGTACCACCTTCATTTGACAATTCTCCTGTAAAAGCTGAGTCCATCTCAATGACTTTATCATCTTGTTTAATCGACCACTCAACATCTTTTTCTCCAAGATTTTCGGTTATCAAATCTACAATAACCGATGTATCCGTATGCGCTTTTTCTAGTAAATCTAATTCTGTTGTAATTTTGGGATAGACTGTTATTGTCTGCTCATGGGTTACCGTTCTTCCTCGACTATTCATCGCTGTTGCCGACAGTGTATAGCTACCCATGGATTTGATTTTTACCAAACCACCATCGGCTGTCAACTCTCCTTCAATAGCTGTGTTAAATTCGATAGGAATATTATTTTGGCTAACCGTCCATATAACAGATTTGACATAACGACTCTCTGACACAATGCTTATTTCTTCATTTACATACACCGTTTGTGGAATTTCAAAGTGATACTGTGGTGCAGGAACACGTGATGGGCGATGCTCTGATGTTTGCTCATGACCTTTAGTTTCATCAATAAGTTCTACCTCATCCGTCGCTTCCTCCTGTATCTGGTCTCTCTCATCCTTGATTTTCTTCAACCGATCAAGCATAGAAAAAGCTTCTGCACGAGTAGCTTTTCCCTCCGGTCGAACCGTTGCATCCGGATATCCTGAAATAATTCCATGCTGTTTGCCTTGATAAATATATTCTAGGTCTTCTTTAGACAAACCAGCTATATCTGTAAAGTTTACATCCTCTGTGAAATTTTCCTCATGAGAATGTTCATAAATGGATCGAACCATCATTCTTATGATTTCTAATCGAGTAATCGGTACATTTGGATAGTAATACTGCCCATATTCTTCTTGAAGGATAATCCCTGCGCCAACAAGCTTTTCAATATCTTCTTGAGCAAAATTTCCTTGGATGTCTTCAAAGCCTGTAAAATCAGCCTCTTTATCCTTAGGCTGAAGCTTCGTTACTCGTGCAGCAAGAGCAGAGAACTCTGCTCTTGTAATCATTGAATCTGGATGACACAGCCCATCCGGATACCCATGAACGATACCGTTTTCTGTTAGTCGATTTATGACGTCCTCTGCCCAATGCCCTCTTGCGTCAGCGAAAGAACTGTCTGTTGCATAAACCAACCCAGAAAAGTTGGATAATAATATACTTAAAACTAAAATAAAACTTAACCACTGCCTTTTATTTTTATTCATTGTCATCTCTCTCCTTTTATCCTGCAAAGTTAAACATTTCTTCAATACGCTCTTGTAAAGTTGGGAGCACTTTTCTGCACCGTCGATTAACACGATTAAGAAAATCCCCCTGAAAATAACTCCAAAATTTAGATTGAATCCTTTTGTAAAGCACTGTCTTTACCTTCCCTTCATTGATTTTTGTATAAAATAAAACACGACTAAACAACATAGTTTAATCGTGTCAATTTTTCTAATCTTTATTTTCAGTTAAATGTACTAATATTCACCAGCAACAAATCCAAAAAAACTGCTGCTATTCTATTCATTTCTTTGCATCATTAAAAATAACCTCCCCCTCAGAAGCTCACATTCTTGTTTCAATACTGTGTTTTCTTCAATAAGCTTACCAATGCGTTCATCCTTGCGCTTCAACTCTTTCCTTGGTCGTTTTTCTGCAGATAAACTTTCCTTGGAATCCACTCTTTCTTCTTTAATTTTCTTCTTTTCTACAACATCATAGCGCTCTAGAACTTCTCGTACATGGACCTTTCCAAAAGTTGATCGCGATAATCCTGTATATGCCATTAGGTCCTTAATTCTGATCACATAACCCTGTTCTCGCAACTCATGTATTGCCTTTATGACTGCATTAATGGTTTGTTGCCTCATCAATTCTTGCTTATCTTTAAGTGACTGTGGTACTTTTTCATTCATTTTTTAACTTCTCCAATCGTATTTTATCAACAACATCCTCAAATAATCCTACAGTTTTAATAGCATTATCACGAACCATTGGCATCTTTTCAAAGCGTTTTGCCTTTTCCTTCCATGAGACAATCTGGCCCACAAAATAAGACTCCTGATCGCTGTCAGGTATGAAATGCTCACAAGTTAGACAGTTCCACATATCACTTTTGCAACCAGTGACATCGCCACATATCCCTCCTGGAACCCGATGTGCACGAATATTTCTGAGTAGCCGTTTCTCTAGCAACTCATCCATCCCTAATATTCTTCCGCCAAAAAGAATATACTTACTATCTTCATCTGCTGACTCTTTTAAAACAGACCTTTGCTTTTTCACAATCGTTTCAGGCTTTAAGTTAAGATGCGCATAGGCATTCCAGATCATAGCATTTCCATGATGTCCCGTCATATCTGCAATCTGTTCCATGGTAAAACCAGCTTCTAGGCGATCTGTAATACCATTATGACGGAACTGATGGGAGGTAAGGTTATAGATATGTCCGTCATTATCCTTTATGTCATATGCCTTACAAATCCATTTAAAATGATAATCTACAAAACTCACAAGCATGGTATTAGCTACTCCTGCTTTGGATGTGCCACCCTTCTTGTAATGAAGAATTCGCTGATACGAGAACAAGCACCCTTTTTTATGTACATCTAACCGTGTTTGTAGCTGATTTGCTATTTCTTTCTGTTCCTTGATCAACCCCAAAAGGTAACCTGCAATACCGGTATCCTCAATATGTATGGATCGTATGATTGGCTCAATATTACCACCATTTTGTTTCCATGTAGGAATGAAAATCACATATTTCCCACTATAGGGTTTAACACAATCAATCTCCATGGCCAAAACCTCAGATATTCTTGATGGTATTAGTCTTAATATCCAGTAAACACACCTTAAATGCAGCTCTATTTCTTCTCTTTTGAATACTTCATCTAATTCACAAGCTATGCTTTCGGGAATGTACTTATAATCCAATTTCATCTTTTGTATATATGGATTTGCAGTAAATGGATTTTTAATTGACCTGCCTTCAAACCCATCCATTGTCCTTAATAGAGAACTGGCCTGCAACCGAGGCCACTGAAAAAGTAGACAATTCTAAAGGAACCAATGATGTTGAACTAATCAGCATTATTGGTTCCTTTTTTGGTATAATAATGATATCAAATTAGGTGGTGTGAATATGTTAAATCAACAGCAAGAAATAATTTTAAGCCCATATCTAGAATTATATGAACTGGTGGTTCCTAAAGATAATATATTACGAAAAATTAATGAACTGATAAATTTTGATTTTGTATATGAGGAACTTAAAGGCAAGTACTCTAGTCGAAATGGCAGAAATGCAATAAGCCCGATAAGAATGTTTAAATATCTGTTGCTTAAATCTATCTATGATCTATCCGACGAAGATATTGTGGAACGGTCTGAATATGATATGTCCTTCAAATATTTTCTTGATATGGCTCCTGAAGATCCAGTTATTAATTCAAGTTCACTGACTAAGTTTAGAAAGTTACGCCTAAAGGACCTAAACTTGTTGGACATGCTAATCAACAAAACTGTAAGTATCGCTCTGGAAAAAGGAATCATAAAATCTAAGTCTATTATCGTTGATGCAACCCATACAAAATCTAGATATAATCAAAAGACACCGCGAGAGATATTACAAGAGCAATCTAAAAAGCTACGTAAATCAGTTTATGAAGTTGATGATACAATAAAAGATGAATTTCCAGCAAAAAACACCGAGGACTCACTTGAAAAAGAAATTGAATATAGCAAAAAGTTGATTGAAACAATTAAATCTAAAAAAATTATAAGTAGCTTTCCTAAAGTATCTGAAAAAATAAATTTATTAGAAGAAACATTACAAGATGATATAGAGCACCTACAATGTTTAGCCGATACGGATGCAAAAACAGGTCATAAGACAGTTGACAGTTCATTTTTTGGATATAAAACACATATAGCAATGACCGAAGAAAGAATAATTGTAGCAGCAACCATAACAACAGGCGAAAAAAATGACGGAAAAGAATTAGAGGAACTATACTTAAAAAGCAAAAATACAGGCATTGAAATAGATACAATCATTGGAGATGCTGCTTACTCTGAAAAAAGAAATATCAAATTGGCAAAGGATGAAAAAGTAAATCTTGTAGCCAAACTAAATCCTAGCGTGACACAAGGGTACAGAAAGAAGGAAGAAGAAATTCAGTTCAATAAAGATGCCGATATGTATGTATGCCCTGCTGGACATATGGCAATAAGAAAAGCTAGACAGGGAAAAAAGAATGTTTCTACAAACCAGGTTACAACATACTATTTCGACACAGCGAAATGTAAATTATGTCCATTGAAAGATGGATGTTATAAAGAAGGAGCAAAGACAAAAACATATTCTGTTACTATAAAAAGTGATATACATAAATCGCAAATGGGATTTCAAGAAAGTGAATATTTCAAAGAAAAATCAAAAGAGAGATACAAAATTGAAGCTAAAAATAGTGAGTTAAAGCATAGACATGGTTATGACACGGCGTCATCATCAGGTCTTATAGGTATGGAAATGCAAGGTGCATTGGCAATGTTCACGGTAAATCTCAAAAGAATAATAAAGCTATTAGGATAAAATTCCAACAAAATACTACTGTGGTAAATAAAAAGCAGAAATCACTTCCAAATAATTGGATTTGATTTCTGCTTTTGTGTGTTTGCTTAGAAACAGGCTGAAAAAGCACGCTTTTTCAGTGGCCTCCCTGCAACCAGATACTTTTTTTAGTACTTTCAGCCATATTTGAACCATCCAGATATTCCTTGAACCGGATCGCAATACTTATATTACACGCTGAAAGCAATGGTGCAGAATAATTTTCTTTTAGAAACTGCGTAAAGGGAACTATTTTCCCAATACTGGTACGGACAGTCCTTACTGTATCCCCTTGTAATAACCGAATAATCCCATAATATTTAACCAGATTTTTATACTCATAAGGTATGGTTGCAAAATATATATTCATATAGTTGGCTGGTTCTGTATTATTGCGTCTACGTTTATCACAAACCCATGTATCATCATCAAAATGAATATCATTTCCAAAAGCCTGAAGCAGACCAATATATCGCTCTTTTTGAGTTTCATCATAAATTTCAATTCGTTGATACTGTGGAAATTTCATTTGCAGCCTCCTTCCACAATCGCCTTAACGGCATTTTCATAACAATTCTTTATAAAGAGTGCTTGGTTATACTCTTTAAATTCTTTATAGTTTAAAATATTTGCTTGATTATACGATAATATTAAGTCGTAAACCAAACGTGTCTGCTCTTTTAAAAGCTCTTGCCAATAAGGCAGATAAGCCTTTCCTGTACAGAGATTCTTGCAGTTGACACAATTTATCATACTGCTCCTATTAGCACACCCACCATCTGCCAGTTTTTTTAAACAAAACCCAACTCAACCCGTCGTTGTTCTAATCTAAAATCCATGTAAAGTAGTCTACGTTCTTCTTCTGAATAATCTGCCAGCTGTTCCTTTGATATCAACAAGTCAAACTTCTTACGATAAAACTCTGTATTCAATGATGCCAATTTCATCTGACGAACCTCGGCATAATAACCGAAAGCACTGCTTCTGCTAAGATGTCCCAACCAATAGGCAAGTTCATCCACTGATCCACCATTTTCGATTAATGTAACCGCTAAGGTTTTTCTCTGCTGTTTGCTGGTAAACTGCCAAACTTCACAGCTCTCATCACAAAGATTATGCTGTTGAATCAGTCTATTTATTATCTGGACATAGTACCCCATGTTTATCATTCCAGGTCTATGATTCGGCTTTTGATTGACAAAAATATAAGGTACTCCCAATGTCTGACGTAACATAGCTCTTTCTTCAATCTGTACTTTTATTTGATCTGCTAATGATTGAAAAATCAAAACCCGATGATAATCCGAAATGCCTTGCTTCCTTCTAGCTTTCAAGGTTTTGTATGGCTTATATTTAATCTGGACCAAACCATCATAGGGCGACGGCTCAAGGCAGTCCGTTTCCAAGAACAGGACTTCTTTCATTCGCATGCCGGTACTTGAAAAAATACGGTATAATAAGGCATGTATATCATCAAGCTCATAAAGATGAGCATCAATCCCTTCTGCTACGGCTTCAGGAATAATTAATGTTCGAACTTTATAATCTTTAACATTATGAAACTTGTATTGTTTAAAGGGATTTCCTTGTGGTACAGGACTTCGCATAGCTGCATCTCGCCGATCACTCGACAGGTAGTCCATTAGTAAGGACATCACACAAAAAACCCTCATAATGCCTGATACTGATTTTCCTCCCACTTCTTGTCCAAAACGTCTCTCCATCACCATATACAGGGCTCTAACATCTACATCATCCACATCAGCGAAAAAGTGTAACGATGGATTCCCTTCAACTAAAAGATTGGCAGCTTCTGATAATGTATGAATGATTGTATCTTTTTTCGCCGAAATATAATAGTAACGGTATCTCATGAAATACTTAATTTCAAGCCGCAAGGATTTAGACTGGATCTTGCTAAAATCCATGGTTTTCTTATACAAAGATGGTCCATGTTTATAATAAAGAATCCATTGATCCGATTTAACATCAAGCTGTCTTGGATTATCTTCAATAAACTTTTTACACTGATGCTGATACTCTTTTTTGAAAACTACATCTACCAGTCGAACAAAATCTGGGTCAAAGCGTTCTCTTGACATCATTAACTTACTTCCCAGAAGGCTTCTGCAAAAACTTTGAGCTGTTATAAGTTTTCGTTCCATTGTAAATTTACTAGCCATATATTCTAGATATTCCATTATCATGACTGTAGGTAGTTGAGCTAAAGAAGCTGTTGTCATCAAAGCTCCAATTCGTATCCTAATGTTATCAAGTGGTTCCCTTTCTTCTACTTTATTCTTAACCTGTTCTATCCAAAAGGCAGAAAACTTTTCTTCATAAATATCAAAAAAGAGTTGGTTCTCACATGGTATATTCCTTAAAATAGCAATAGGACTATCCGATTTATCAACTAATTGATTTTTGAACATATATACAAACGCCGGAAACATGCTTGTTCTATTGGAAACAAGATTTTTATCAGACATTTCCCATGCCCTTACATAGCGTTCAGTATAATAGGCAAACATTTTTATGAATGCGTCAAAATAAACTTCAATACCAATCCGCAAAAGTATGACATCTCCCAATATGCTGTCAACCTCACATATTTTAGTTGGATGTTCCTTGTACTCTTCCTTTAGCAACAGCTCTCGGTATTCTCTGATTAATTGCTCTGTCAATGCATCTCCAATAGACTTATTCCTTTGAAAACGTAATATCACACCATCTATTTCCCAAAAGGCACTTCCTGGTTTTATTTCAATCAACTTGATCATTTGAAGTACCTCTTTTTTCATGAATTTTCTTCATAATGGCTTTAGCAATAACTGGATTGTTGTGATTTCTATAAGAAAGAATAGATTCTGCTGAATTCCACCCGAAACTCTCCATGATGATAGAATCATCAATACCATCCTCAGGATAAAGCGATTGATGTTCCAAATATTCCATCACTTTTGTACTCCGTCCACTATGCGTACGGATTTTTTTTGGATCAAATCCTGCTCTTTTAGAACATCTCTTAAGTATTTTGTAATAATTTCCATAACTCAGTGGTTTGCCTTGGGCACCAGATCGTTGAAGATTAATAAAAAGAACATCACTGATTACACCACTTTCATTTTCTGCATGTGTTCGCTCCGTTTGAATATATTGGTCTAATAGCTTACAAAGTGCTGAGGGTAGCGCAATCAAACGAAGATTATTGGTGCGTTCCGGATTAACATCTTGCTTTCCCTTAGATCGTGATGGCTGAATGGTCTGTTCCACAGGATCATAGTTTGACAGGGTCATACTCAGTACCTCGTCAATACGAAATCCTTCTAAGGTAATACCGAATACTACCTTATCTCTTAGGGTTTCAAAAGCGTTATATAGAGCCTTTTTTTCAGCATCCGTATACCATTTAATGTATTCCCTACGGTATTTCTGACGTGCTAGGCTCGCATCAATAATGTACTGATAATCATAGGAATAGATTTGTCCATACAAAAATGATTTCTTTGCCCTATAGATATCTTTTTTTGTTTGAAAGGTTATATTGGTTTCATAATTGCTAGCTAGCCATTTGTAAAACTCTGTTATAACCGTTAAATATCTGGCTGCAGTGGAAGAAACAACTGCCGTATCACAAAATAGTAGTTTTAAGTCCTCCGTGTCACCATAGATGAGCTTGTAAAGGAACTTTTTCACATTCCGATTTGTTGTTTCACCGTACTCCAGACCTTCAGCTGCAAGATCATTAAGGAAAACAACTAGCATCTTCCCGTATTCTCTTGCTGTACTCTTTTTACGTAATGCCTTACTTTCTAGCCACTGATTCGCTTCTAACATAGGAATCTGCTGGTCTGTTATTAAATGCCGATAGGCCACTCCACCATCCCTTGTTTCAAAAGCAAAACGTACTAATCTAAACCGCTTTTTCTCATTTCTCATGGTACGCCTCTTTCTGAGCAAGACTACTATGTCTGCCCAGAAAAAGTATACCATGACAGCATCTAAGGACTACTATTGACGTTATATTCAACCATATCAGGAATAAATCAAATCATATTTATATGAACCATTTCAAATTTTAACAAATGAATGTACGCAAAAAAAGATTCTGTAACCATATAATAGTTGCAAAATCTTTTTATCAAGTATATTCAATTTGTTATTGCAATTTAAGAAGTATATTCAATATGTATAACATAATGTTTATTAGCTAAAAATGCTTCAAATAAGTCATCTTTTAAGCAAATTATCCAATATAATCATATGGATTCACCGCATTTCCATCCACAATAACTTCAAAATGAAGGTGAGGTCCTGTACTATTACCCGTATTCCCCGATTTTGCAATGGTCTCACCTTGACCAACAACTTCGCCATATTCCACCAATAATTTACTATTATGTGCATAACGCGTAGTTATCCCATTTCCATGATCTATATCAACTCTATATCCATAAGCATTATCCCAGCCTGCAAATATAACCTGTCCACCATCAGATGCTTTTACAGTAGTACCTGACGAAACCGCCATATCAAGACCTCTGTGTGTCTTCCCCCATCTTGGTCCATAAGATGAAGTTAATCTGTAATAATTTAAAGGCGTTACAAAAAAACCAGCCGGACCATCCTCTGGTACAGGGGCTGTCCCAATTAAAACCAATTGGGATACTGGTTCTGTTACTACAAGGCTTTCCATAATCGATTCATTAACGATTTCATCATTAACAATATCAACATCCATCTTCAATAATTCTTTACCCTCTTCACCTTCTTCAGCTATAACTGTCAAACCAGAATATATAGTATTATTCTCTTGATATACTACCTCTGGAGGAATAGAATTTATTTCAGTAGCCTTGTAACAATTAACAATCGATAATTCCGGAATTAACTTCTCAACTACAAGTTTTTCACCAATTTGAAGTGTTTTCTCACGTTTTTCTAACCAAGGATTTAGCTCATAAAGTTCTAAAAGACTCATTTCATTTTTTTCTGCAATTAATGAAGCTGAATCGCCTGATTCAATAGTATATTCTGCCGGTTCTGAATTTAACCTCAATAACTCTTCAACCACATTTGTAACATTAGATATATTCTGTGAATCTTTTACCACAGATTCCACAATCACCTTCTCATTAAAATCCAACTTTGTTAAAACTTCGGATGGTTCATAAGATACATCATTGACAATTTCATTATTTCTTGTATATGTAGGATTGGGTCCAGCCATTACAAAGTTTCGTTCAACAATTTCTGCTGATAATGTTGGTATAGCTTCAAAATCAATATTCACATTTTCTCCATCTATAGTCACTTCAATATCTTTTGTATTCTCTGTAGATAATTCTACAACTTTCGTTAAAACCTGTTCTATTTCATCTTCTGACTCAAAATAATATATCTTGTCATCTACAGATAATTCATATATTAACTCTATTGGCTCTTTATTCTCTGCTTTAGATTCTTCGTAATAATCGTTATTAAAGACTTGTTTTTCTTGATCTACCGTAGACGATTCGGATTTCGATATCTGTTTATTCATTAAACCGTTACCTGCGAAATCAGCTACTGTAAAACCCATCAATATTATTAGAAGCATTATCCCTATGCCTCCAAATAACCATTTCTTCATCACGTTGTAGTCCTCCATGTTCTATTTCTCGTCAATGTTTAGCTTAAGCAAAATCCATTTTACTTTATCACACTTTTGTGACATTTTCAAGTCAAACCCCAAACCCAAACAAATAATATAAACAAATAAAAAGCACTTGACAATTGAATGTATGTTCAACTATAATAAACTTAACAATTGAACAACTATTCAACCATTAGGTTAGTAAATACTTAAAATTAGGAGGAATATATATGTCTCACGATCACAATCATCATAAACCAAGTAACATAGGAATTGCCTTTTTGCTAAACTTCAGTTTTTCAATCATTGAAATTTTTGGTGGGATACTAACAAACAGTACAGCTATTTTATCAGATGCTGTCCATGATTTAGGCGATAGTCTTGCTCTTGCATTATCCTTTTTTTCTGAACGCTTGAGTAAGAAAGAGCCCACCAAAAAGTACCCATATGGATTTAAAAGATTATCACTTATCGGCGCAATCATAAATATACTTGTTTTATCTGTAGGTACAGGTTATGTTATATCTGAAGCTATAGCATCCTTTCAAAGTCCACAGAAAGTTGATTCTATAGGAATGCTATGGTTGGCTTTTTTAGGTATTGTGATTAATGGTATTGCCGCACTTAGGATGAAAGGCTCAAAGAAAATTCTCGACAAAACTGTTGTGATGCATCTTCTAGAAGACCTTATGGGTTGGGTAGCTGTTCTAGTTGTAAGTATAGTCATATATTTTACTAATTGGTATATATTAGACCCTGTTCTTTCTATGTTCATCGCTCTAGTTATTATACGAAATATATGGATAAACTCAAAACTAGTATTTGGGATTTTGATGCAATCAGTACCAGATGAAGACCTGTATAATGAGCTCAAAGAGCATATTGAATCTATTGAAGGTGTTAAACTTATTGATAACTTCAAACTGTGGAGTTTAGATGGCGAAGAACATATTGCAACCATTACATTATCTGTACTAGTTAATGCTGATGTTCAGAACATTCGACTTAAAGCAAAAAGTATACTAAACAAACATAATATTAATCAAACTACAGTTGAAGTCATTGCATAGGAGAATATATCATGGAAAAAAAAACCTCGACAGATTGTACACCAAACGATATAAAAATTGTTGAAACTGTTTCTGAAGAATTGGCAAACTCGGAAAATATTGATACTGTTGCTAATTTTCTAAAAATCATTTCAGATCCAACCAGATTGAAAATAATAATGATTTTAGAAAACCATGAAGTCAGTGTCAATGATATAGCTGTTTTGATGAATATGACTAAATCAGCAGTTTCGCATCAGTTAAAAGTCTTAAAAAATGCAGGATATATTAAGGATCGTCGTTCAGGCAAAAATAAGTATTATTCTCTATTCGATGAGCACATCATGGTTATTATTCACTCCGCATATGACCATGTAAATCATTGTTAGACCAAGAAGTTCTTGTCATGTCAGAGATTATTCCATCTGCAATATGTCCTATTCCCCCTGTTTCCAAGCACAAAATTCATTAAACTATAAAGTGCATTTGCTTCTTTCATGGCACACTTATTTCTGAGCAAGACTATATATCCTGCTCAGAAAAAGTATGGCATGACGACTTTTAACCGTTATACTCAAACATATCTGAAATACGCTGTTGCAATTCAGGAAGCACCGTACCCTCTATCAATGCATACAATCCAGCTAATAATAGGGCTCCAATCACGACAGAAATCAATATTTTGACCGCCGAATCAACCATTCCTTCACCGCTATTTCCTGCTAGAATTGCTCTTCCTTTAATCATTACTTTTACCATTTCCATTTGTGCTTTGTTCATTAACTTTCTCATTTCATTACCTCCGTAAGTTTAATTTTGTTTTTTATTTTTAATCGGGACTTGCCCTTGATTAAACGTAGTAACCAATAATCAGATTAAGTGTTGCAGAAGCTAGAACTGCTCCTATAACTGAAACAATCACCGTAACAATACGGTTGTTCCACTTCTTCTGATCGATTTCATCTGCTGCACTTCTTCTAATGAAGAAATAAATAATCAGCAAAACACCGACAATGGGAGCTAAAACCATTAGCCATGTCGTTACATCTTGAATTAATTTTTCAGTACCTTTGACAATTTGACTGTCCTTAACCGTATCCGCCATAACTGGAACCGTTGACATCATCATTACGACCAGCGTTCCTAAGATCGTCTTTAAAAGATTCCTTGCTTTCATTTTTAGTGGTTTAAATTTCACCTTGTTCACCGCCTTTCATATTTCGCATATAAACAAAATTCGATTTTTCTTCTTGGGTGTAATACTCCCAAATATTCCATGTATCAATGGCATTAGAAGCTTTTCTTTGATTTCGTTTTCCTTCTCTTTTTTCACGCACCTTTCTGTTGTGTTCTTTGTCTCCAAGTCCAAAGAGGGTATTAAAAAACCACTCCGATAGATCTGGCAATCGCATCATTGCCGGGTGATTTCTCGAAGTGATTAATGTATAAGGTCTATTGATTCGTCTGATCTCATCCACCGTTAATAAAGCTCGGTGAGTCAGATTTACACTATGGGAACTTGATGGATTAGAATATTTACCATGAGATGAACTTAAAGAATAAGTGGATACGGTATAGTTCCCCAGCTTTTTTGATATTTCATCCAAAGTTCCCAAATCATCTGCCTGAAGATAAAGCCAGGTTTCACAGTTGGATTTAATGGTTCCAGCGACTTCTTTGCCATACTTCTCATCCAGTTGCATAAAGCTTTGAAGGAATAAATTGAAACGAATGCCTCTACCACCACCTACAGTCAGCTTATTAGCAAAGTCTGGTATTTTGACAAAGTTGCCAAATTCCTCAAGCATGAAGTTTACACGTCTTTTTAATCGTCCACCTCTTTCATCTGCATTTTTAACCAGTTGCATATAGCATTGATTAACAAAGAGACTGGCTAAACTATAATAGGTTGTCTTTTCATCAGGAAGCACAATAAACAGTACCTGCTTGTCTGTTCCCATTTTCCTTAAGTCAAAGTCACTGGCCTCTGACATAGAATGAATGAGTGGGTTTGTAAATAACCTTAATGTTGTCAGCGCTGAAGTATAAAATGATCCTCTCGTTTTACTTGGAGCAACTTCACTAATGGCAAGTAAGGCTTTTGCAGGATGATGTGCCGGCATGTTCTTCATGTATTTGATGATAGGCATTGCCCCATCCACTACTTTGCACATCTCACTGATGAAGAAATAAACATTACTCATGTTCTGATATCTTCTGTCTTTACCATTACGATTATCATAAATGACTGCCATAATAGCACTGGCAATAATACTGGCTTCACCGTTGGTCCATATTTTTTCATTATGACTATTCTCCGGTACAAGGGCAGCTGTTAAATCCCATGTGGCATCGACTGCTTTAGGAATATTATTTTCATCAATGGCATCAATAACTGGCTGTAAGAAGTTATAGCGATCACTCTTTAGGGGATTTTTAAAGTCAATGCAAATAACCTCATAACCAAGCGCTTCAAAATAGGGATAGGTATAAGTGAAGATTTCACCTTTTGGGTCACTTATAACTAAGCTTTCAGCAGAAAGTCCAAGCAGTCCGACCGATTGGAGCACCACTGACCTTGTTTTTCCTGATCGTGTTGCACCAATACAGAGACTATGGGTATCCTCATCAATGTAAAATATCTTTTCTGCATCACCCTCTTGATGAAAACCAACAACAATACCACCTTGGTTTAGCTTGGGTATCGAATATTTCTGCGTATCGGTTTCTGGCAAGTCTTTTTCATTTGACTCTTCATTAGTTCTTTCTGGTAACCTTTGAAGAGATTCTCCTTGGGATAAGCTTTTTTCTTTTGGACTTTTTTCTTTTTCTTCATCCTGCTTGGTCCTTTCCATTAATATTTTTAATTCGTTTTTTCTAAGCTTTATAGATTTAAAGCCTTTGTTCTTTTCTTCTTCTGTGAGCCATCTTGCTGATCCGAATTGCATTTGTCCTGCTCTAACTGGCGTGGCTATATCTGGTGTAATTGCGTCTAAATCTGATTGATAGGGTTTCATATTTGCCAGGTAGAAATACATAGAGCACAGAAAGATAAAACCTTGCAAATAGAGAAATAGCGACAAATGTTGACCACTTGCCGCCATACTTTCAAAACATGATTTTATTGGAATAAAGGTGAGCACCTTCATTTTTCCTGATAATAAAAAATGTAGGTTCGTGGAAAAATAAATATTCATCCATAAACCTACAAGAAATATTAGTGCTGATATCATCAGCTTCAGTTGTTTATACTTCATCTCTTACATCACCTCACAGTTCTATCCCATCATCAGCAACCATTTCGAGGTCTTCAAGCTTCTCATGGCGTAGAATCTCCGGGACAATCAATTCGATTTTTTCAAGAATCGAACCGATGGCTTTTTCATCCTTATAATTCAAGTTACCATTAAGCCCCACATAGTTCACTAGGCTTGAATGGATTAATTTTAAGTACGTTTCACCAAACATCCGATTGGCATTAATGAGTCCTGATCGTTTAGCAAAATCCTCTTTTGCACCTTCAAGACTTGTAAAATAATGCCCTAATGTAACGGAGTTACCATCATAGGTATATCGCCAAGTCACAAATTCAAAGCCATCCTGCATTTTACCCATAGCTAAAACATGTCCATCATGTTCTAAAATTTTACGATAGCCCTCTCTTAATCCATCCGCCTTCAATGGTTTTAGTTGATTGTAAAGTTCCATTAATTTTGTCATTCAATCGTCCACCTTTCTTTTACATACTGTTTTCACTTTCTTTGTCCCAGTTAAGCCCTTTGCCTTTCTTTGTTTCTTCGATTTTTTCTTTGAGTGCTTCCCCTTCCAGTGTTGATAAAGGATAGTTCTTGCCTGTATCTAATGGATCATCCATTTTAACAATTTTAACTGCCGATAAAAGCATTTCCATTTTACCTTGAGAAAGCTTAGCATCCATCCTCTGACTGTTTAATTCAAAAGCTTTTAACAGTGCTTCCTTGGTAAAATGCTCAGGTGGATATAACTTTCTGTTTCTGCATTTTTTGCCCTCCCCATTTGTAAAGGTAATATATTTTCTAGTATCACTCCAATCCACTTGATAGCCTAATGCCTTCATATTAGCTATGAACTCTTCCTTGCTTCTAGCAATCCATTTCACTTTTTTCACTGCTAAGAAGAGTTCATATTTCCAACTATGACCTTTTTCTTTAGAACGATATTCACCTCGATTCAAATGACTGCCTGATTTGCCCTGGGTAATAATCAATCCGTATTTTTTGCAAACATCATCAGAATAATCTTTCATCATATGAAGTTGCTCTGCACTTTGTTTCCACTTTATGCCTGTTTTCTTATTGACAGTGTTTACAACAAAATGGGTGTGAAGATGATCTCTGTCTGTATGGACTGCATAAGCAACTTGAAAACCTTTAAAGGTTTCCATTTGAACCAGCTCATCCGCAATTTGTTTGACGATTTCCGGTGTCACCTTATCATAAGGAGCAAAGCTCTGAGTGAAATGAATGTATTGTCTACCCTTTAATTTACTGTATTCCGACTTCGTCATGAAAAACTCGTTATAAGCCGTATTTACTTCACAATTGTGACCACCTTTAAGATTTTCATCTGTTTTCGCGGGATTGATAATATATTTTAAGACTCTGTTAAGCGCTGATAAGGTGTTGTTTTTCCCGTTAATAAATTCAATAACAGCCATAATCACTACATCTCATCTAATTCATGATCTAGTTCATTGGCTAAATCCTTTAAATCCTCAAGCATCTTCTGACTGAATTCAGATTTAACACCTACAGCCTCATATAGATCAGATAATGCGCCAATTATCATTCCAGGATTCTCTTCAAAAAGTTTTGATTGCCTAATGTCTTGCGATATTAAAAAGTCTTGTCCTTCAGCATATTGTCCCTTAATTACAACATCCACTGCATAAGAACCTTCAGTAATGCCTATGGTGGTATACTTTCCATCTGTCGGTAATTGATTGAAATAATTAGCTGCTTCCTGAAGGTTGTCTTTCCATTCACATCCATTTCCAAACCGATAAATATGATAATTCATTTGTCATCACCTCTTCCCTTTCAATAATTTGCACAACTCATCCCATAAACCGGTGAATGCTTCTCTAGTTTTCGTTAGATTAACCTCCTTGATTTTTCCTTGATGGGCTAATACAGTCAACTGGTTTAAGTTGTTACCTATTTTAGATAATTGATGGTTCATCTCTTTAATGTCATCAAAAAAAACAATCTCCTTGTCCAGTGCGGACAGGGAGACATATTTACTGATTGAATGATTTGATTTTTCAGCTTTCTTTTTTATTTTATTGTATTCGGCTTCTGTTACTCGGAAACCGATGAATTTGGTTTTGTTAATGGTATCACCTCCAATAAAAAAGCACCTATAGTTTTAAAAGGTGCAATTCACTATCATCGTAGTATTAACTTTCTAAAAAAATAAATTTGATCCTGTCTTCTGTACTTATTGAATAATGTAAAAATGCTTTATTATAAGTATTTGATTTTTCAATGAGCTTTCTAATATTGTTGAAATTCTCCTGTTGCAGAGAATCAAATTTAGCAAGCATTTCCTTGATTTCATCTACAGGTGCGCCAATAACATAATCACAATACTTTGCTAATAAGCCAACAACAACATCTGATATTTGAACCATCTTACTCTCTTTGGAATTTGATTGCTTATAATTATTTATAGGCTCACCTTTATAGGTAATTGCATCATCATTTAAAGATTCAAATATTGAACTCTCCTCATCAAATTCATGAGTAGAATTCATAAACATATAAATAGGTTGAAGATAAAAGTGTTCGAAACTTTCAATAAGCTCATAATCTGTATTATTCTCAAGAAATACTAATTCCTTCTTAGAAATTGATTCTTTTAAAATCTGCCTTAGTGAAACCAAACCAACATGAAGTTCTGATTCATCTTCATATCGCCTAATGAATTCTAATATATCTCTTGAAAAATCTGCAATTTTCAACTTATGAAGGTTTGGATAATTATATGATAAGAGTAACGAAACAAAAAATGTTTCATCACGTTTTGCAATGGTATATAAATTGCTTTTCATAGTGTTGACAAAGTCCATAGGAAGCTCCATAGCAGTTTTTGAATTTGAAATAGCCGAATCTACTATATCAACTATCGAGAAGTAGAATAAGTTGAGTACAAAATAATGGATATATAAATCTGACTCAATTAGCCAATCCAAAAATACCTTTAACTTATCGCTTTTTAAGCATTGAATAAAATCACCTTTTGCAATATTTTTAAATTTAATTTCTTCAACTGTTTTTTGTAAATTTAACTCTTCAACTAATTTATAATAATCAAAATCGATTGCATTTTTTTCATGAACAACTCCACCAAGTACAAAATTTGAATTTATTGGAGCATTTAATCTATTTACCTTTTCTTTAATTCTAAATTTTCGGAAATTATTTGACTCATCATAATAAAAACAATATCTATCATCCATTCCCGATAAATTATGTAATGCAATTGCTTGGCTTCGTACATATTCAACTTCATAAGACATAAAGATCTCCTTTACTAAATCCGTAATTTTTTTATATGTTAACCATAAACGCAGAGGGCATGGGACACCTCCCAACATTCAAGCACACTTTGTTAAACAAAGTGGAAGCTTGCCAGATTGTGTCATAACCCGAATTTCACTGGATTATACAAGTCATTATCTCCCTCAATTTTCATCATTTTTGAAAATCACAATCTGTATTTTGTTATTGAAAATAAAAGAA